>Ga0129299_1000413_pt1 | contig 26744 bp, 6 predicted proteins | sample ConPoolayeCmetaG_FD_94477 | JGI IMG/M metagenome (GOLD analysis project Ga0129299, IMG submission 94477) | Hot spring microbial mat communities from California, USA to study Microbial Dark Matter (Phase II) - Cone Pool mat layer C metaG ...
GCCGAAATGTTCCTCTACAAGAACCGCAAGCAGAAGGTCTGGCGCGGGTTGCTCTGGTTGTCGGCCCGCGAAGAAGCCCTCAAGATCCTCGACAAGGTCATCGACGACTGGGCCAGGGACACGCCCGTCGCGGAACAGGCCCTCCGCCTTAAGGCCGATTATCACTTCGGCCGGGGAGAGTTCGACGAGGCCGAGGATGCCTACGCTCGCCTGGTCCGCGACTTCCCCCGCGGACGCTACCACAAGTTCGCCTTGCTGCGGAGCGGTGAATCGGCCTTCGCCCGCTTCCCCGGCGTCCTGTTCGACAGCGCCGACCTCGTGGAGGCCGAGGTGTACTTCACCGACTACCAGCAGCGGTTTCCGCAGGAATCCGACGACCACGGCATCCCGCAGAAACTCAACCGCATCCGCGAGAGCCAGGCCCAGAAGGAGTACCTGGTCGGACGCTATTACGAGCGGACCCGGGCCATCGACGCCGCGGCCTATTACTACCGCCTGGTCCTCCACAAGTGGCCGGCCACCACCTGGGCCGTCGAGGCCCGCAACCGCCTGATCGCCATGGGCGCCTGGGAATCTCCGGCGGAACCGCCTGCCGATGACTGAGACCCTCGGGCCAGATTCCTCCCGACGCGATCGCCTCCTGGCAGGCGTGCTGACGCTGTGCGGCCTGGCCGCCTCGATCGTCTGCCTCCTCCGCTCCCCGGAAGGCCTGCACCACTTCGACGACCTGACCCACTACCAGTTCGCCCGCTGGGCCTGGCGCTGGCCGGCCTATCTGCTCGACGCCTGGGGACGTCCCGGCTTCACCGCAGCCTATTTCCTGCCCGCCGCGCTGGGCTGGACGGCCTGCCGCCTGCTCTCGGCGGTGCTGACGGCGGCGACGGCGTGGCTGGCGGCGGACCTGGCCCGCGAGATGCGGCTGCGGCACGCCTGGGCCGTTGTGCCGTTATGCTTCGCGCAGCCGCTCTTCTTCCAGCTTTCGCAGACCACGCTGACCGAAACGCCGCTGGCCTTCTACCTGACCCTGGCCACCTGGCTGGCCTGGAAGGGACGCTGGTCGGGATCCTCCGCTGTCCTGTCGGCCGGGCTGGTCACGCGGCACGAGGCGGTGCTGTTCGTTCCGATCTGGGTATTCTTCGCCTTTCGCGAAGGCGTGCCCCTCTGGCGGTTGTGGCCGCTGGCCTGGGCCCCGGCCCTGGTCAACCTGCTGGCGCCGCTCGCGGGCCTGCGACCCGCCCTGCTGCAACTGCTCGATCCCCGACCTTCCAGTCAATACGGCCAGGGCGGCTGGCTCACGTTTCTGTGTCGATCGTTGGAAGCCTGGGGGCCGGGCGTCACCGTGGCCGCCGGCGTCGGTCTGACCGGGTTTCGCCTGCTCGGCCGCCGCGGCCGCTGGCTGGCCTTCTGCGTCGCCCTGTACTTCGCGGCGCAGACCGCCATCCGAGCGCTGGGCCTCTACGATTCCGGTGGCTACGCCCGCTTTCTGGTGCCCATCTCGCCGCTGATCGCCGTGCTCGCTTTGCACGGCTGGCAGCGACTGGCCCAGGCCGATCCGGCCCGGCGGGCGGCGGCCATCGGGACCGCGGCCGCGTTCATGGTGCTGCTCTGGGCGGCGATGGAACGGCAACTGCAACTGCACGCGGCCAGTCTCGATGGCGCCCTGGAGGTGCCGCGGTTGAGCGAGGCGAAATGGGCGGTCCGAATCGCCACCCTGGCCTTCGTTCTCCTCGCGGCCGCCGCGGGGTGGATGGCCCGCCGAGGTCTGGCCTCCTGGCCGGCGCGGCTTGGAGCGGTCGGCGGGCTGGCCGCCATGATGGTGCTGAGCTGCCTGGCCTTGTGCGGCCCGCTCCCCCGCCCAATGGAAGCAGACCTCATCGACGACATGCTAGTGGAGCTGGAGGCCCACGGTCTGGCCGACCGCCCGATCCTGTCCGCCAACGCCTGGGTCGATTTCGCGACCCGGCAGGAGCTGCCGCCGGATCGACCCTCCCTCCGCAAACGGCTGGAGGCCGCGCCGATCGGATCGCTGCTGGTCTGGGACCGGCAGTTCGCCGGCTCCCAGCAGCACGGCTTGCCCCTCGCTGAATTCGAGAAAAACCCCGCATTTCGGCTGGTCCTCGCGACTCGCCCGGCGCCGGGCACCACGGAACCTTACCTGCGAGTCTTTGAGAAAGTCTCGCCCTGGGACGCCGGAACGGACTAGCCGCCCGACCACCTGCCCGCGACCCGCTGCTCGGCCTTGCCACCCTCCGGCCGGCACAACAGTTCGCCCCCGATCGCCGCCGCTCGCCGCGGACCATCGGCCGACCGGCACGCCTCGTTGCCAGCCGCCGGCCTCCGGGTTAGCATGCCCTTGGCTTGCTGGGAGAGTGCGCTGAGTCGGGTCGGACTCCATCACCGCGTCTTCCGCCGACCCGCCGGTCCCACCCGGCCGTTGAGGATCGTGATGCCCAGACCATCAGGCGCCGTCGCTGCCAACCATTCCGCCTCGCTGATCACCCGCCTGCTGATGGTGGGCCTGGACGGCGCTACGTTCGACGTCCTCGGCCCGGCCATGGACGCGGGCTGCATGCCCAACCTGAAAGCCCTCATCGCCGAGGGGGTCTCCGGGCCGCTGGAATCCACCCGCCCGCCGATCACGCCCGCGGCCTGGACCACCTTCATGACCGGCAAAGGACCGGGCAAGCACGGCATCCTCGATTTTCTGCGTTACGACCCGACCCGGCATCAACTCGCCTTCAACAACAACCAGCGGATCAGCCAGAAGACGATCTGGCAGATTCTCAGCGAAAAGGGCTACCGGGTCGGCTCCATCAACCTGCCGATGACCTTCCCGCCCGAGCCGGTGAACGGCTTCATGATCAGCGGCTTCGACACCCCGCCGGGCAAAGCGTTCACCTACCCGGGCGAATTGCAGGCTGAATTGCTGTCCCGCTATCCGGACTACACCCACGAGAAGAAGTGGGAACGGCGGGTGTTCGGCGGCGACCGGCTCTTCGCGAAGAACATCGAGTACATCGCCCAGAGCTTCGACCGCGGCTACGAACTGGCCCGCTTCTGCGGCGGCAAGTACGGCTGGGACGTGATGATGGTCCTCCTCAAGCTGGTCGATAACCTCCAGCACAAGGCCTGGCGGTACATCGACCCGCGAACCCGCGATCAGGATCCTTACCGCCGCGACCTCGTCCTGGATTGCCTGGCCCGGCTCGATGCGGCCCTCGGCCGTCTCCGCGGCTTCGCCGAGGAAAACCACGCCACGCTGATGCTCATGTCCGACCACGGCCACGGCAGCCTGGAGGGCAAGGCCCAGCCCAATCTCCTGCTCGCTCGCTGGGGCTACCTCCACCTCCGCAACAACGCCGCCCGGGTCCAGACGCGGGGGCAGGTCTGGTGGCATCGCTTCATCAAGGCACGCGACGGCGCCGCGGACGCGACGCTCGATCACGACCTGGCCATCGACTGGCCCCGAACACGGGCCTGCGTCCTCCACGCCGGCATCTACGGCTTCCTGTATCTCAACCTGAAGGGCCGCCAGCCCGCCGACATCGCCACCGTCGAGCCGTCCGATTTCGAGCGGCTCCGCGAGGAGATCCGCGAGCGGCTACTGTCCGCCACTTGTCACGACCGGGACGGCCGTGAAATGCGAATCTTCCCGGAGGTCCATACGCCGGAGGTATTGTACGGCTGCCACCGCGCCGACTATCCCTGGATGCCGGACCTGCTGCTGGCCCCGGCCGACGGGCTGGCGGTCGTCAAAAAGATCCGCAGCTCGACCCCGGTCCGCTGGGTGCCGCTGCGACGGATGGAGGGCACCCACCGCCTGCACGGCATCTTCGTCGCCCACGGGCCGACCGTGGCCCGCGGCCGGCGGATCGCCGCCCACATCGCCGACATCGCTCCGACGATCCTGGCGGGGCTGGGAGAACGGGTGCTGAAGGACATGGACGGCCGCGTGCTGACGGAGATGTTCACCAGGCCCGTCGAGGTCCGCTTCGAGCCGCCCCAGGAACGCCAGCTCAGCGAGGCGGGCGAACCTCTGCTCACCGCCGGCCAGATGCAGGAAGTCGCCACCCGCCTCAGTGACCTGGGCTACCTGGACTGATCCCGCCGCCGTCCGCGGACCGCCGGACTCATCGCTCGTCTGCGGCGGTCTTTGTGGTCGGCGCCTGACGCAGGCCCTTCTCCCCCAGCAGCCGCTCCCACAACACCAGGGTCTGCTCCGCATCGAGACCCCTGCCGTCCTCGCCGGCCACTTTCCAATCGTACATCCGTCGCCCGTTGAGAAAGATCGCGGGCGTCCCCTGCACCCCCAGGCTGTGGCCCAGGAGAATGTCCTCGTCGATCCGCTCGCGGCCGAGGGTCCCGGCCAGGGCCTCCTTGAACCGCGCCACGTCCAGATGCACCTTCGCCGCCAGATCGACATAGGGCCGATCCGCCAGCCGCGAGGCGAAATCGTGCAACAAGCCGCAATAGGCGTGGGCCTGCCGGGCCGTGCCGACGCCGCGGGCCGCCTCGGCGGCCAACGCCGCGTCGCAGGAGAAATAGTGAAAAGCACCCTCCACGAAAGGGTTGCAGGCGGCACACAGCGGATAGTGTTTGAAGACGCAGCGTACCCGACCGGGGAACCGCGCCATCAGATTGCCGACGCTGTGGAAAAAGTCGCGGCACTTGGCGCACTCGAAATCGCTGAACACCACGATTGTGTGCGGGGCGTCATCCGGCCCGAGCGTCAGGTCATCCGGGCGGACGGGAATGTCCTGCGGCGCCGCCTGCCGCCACCGCCACTCCAGAAAATCGACGTTGTTCGTCAGTTTCCACACCGTATCCGCGCAACGCCGCGCGGATTGATGCGCCACCACCGCCAAGCCGCCCACCAGCAGCAACGCGGCGAGGCCGACTTCGGCGGCCAGCACCCCCGCGGCCCGGCCGGTCGACGGATAGGGCGGCTCCGCCAGCAACGAAGCCGTTGGCGTCGGCCCCGCCCGCAACAACCGCGGCCGCGCTTGCCACGCCAGAACGAACAAACCGGCGTTGACCACATGCGCCGCCACACACCAGGTGCACCAGACGGGCAGGGAGAACGCCATCAGGTACATGAAGAACAACGACCCGCCGAAGCCCGCGGTCACCACCGTCAACGGCAGCCAATGCCACCGCCGCCCGGCGTGGTTGGGCACGCCGATCAACGCGAACCAGACGGCCAAGCCCAGGAAGTACGCCAGGCCGACGACCGCGGTCGGCACCGGGCCGATGCGGCCCCACCGACTGCCGAGCACATAGTCGCAATCGATATTCCCGCCCGGGGCGCAAACATCCGCGCCAAAGGCCCTGCCCGGCGGGCCGCCCGGGGCCCCCAGATCCATCAACACCCCACTGATGACCGCGCCGGCCACGGCCAACGCCACCAGCGCCACCCGTTGCCACCGACCGCGGCTCCGGCACGACTTGACGCCACAGCCTTCAGACATGGACCGCATCCTGAGCGTCGCCGGGCGGCATCACGCGGATTCATCGCGACCCGGACGGGCCGCGAACCGGCCGTGACGCCCGCTCGCCGACGCGAAGAGCCTACAACTCCCGCAGGGACAGCTTCGCTCCCGGGGCGGCGGTGATCTGCGTGAAGGCGTTGCGGAACCGCACCTGGGCGATGACCAGAAAGAGGGCCACCAGCAGCGGGCAGAACAGGAAACGCACGACGGTCAGAAACCCACCGTCGGCCGCCGCCGAACGGCTCAGCTCCTCCATGCCGTAGAAGGCGGTGTAGGTGGTCAGGGCCTCCTGCGGGGCGTGCAGCCAGGGCACCAGCATCGCCAGCGCGGCCAGCGACCAGACGAAGGCCCGGGTCAGGTGCGCCGCCCCGCCCAGCCTCGCCGACAGGCTGATCAGCAGGGCCAGCACATAGACCCCGCACAACGCCAGCACGGAGGCCCGTCCCACGAAGCCGCCCAGCGTCAGAGACGACTGGAGAACCGACTCCCAACGACGGGCGGAACCGATCTGGGCGTCGGTCGGGGCGGCGGACATGCCGGAGGCCGCGGAAGGCAGCAGCGGCCCGAGCGTGTCCGTGTGGGCCACGACGATCCAGGCCGCGACGTGCAGCAGGATGGCCACCAGGGCCAGCGAGAAAAAGGCGTTCTTCGCGTACCGCAGCACGTCCACCGCGCCGAGGTGTTCCCGCGTCAGTTCCGTGGAAGCGTAGTCCGTGGGGTCCATGTTCCTGCCATCCGAGAGGCCGCGAACCGGCGGCGACACGATCTGCACAACCCGCGGGACGGAGCGGCCCACGCGGACCCGCCGCGGCCGAAGAACCCCCCCGGCGACTCCGAGCGGCGCTTAGCTCCGCTGGACCAGCGAGGTGACCCGCGGCGATCCGCCCGCACTCGGCACTCTAAGCACCTTCCGCGAAGAAGTCACCACGCGGCCATCGTCGCGGATGTACTTGATGACGAAGGCCACCAGACGGCCCTCCAGGTCCAGGTTCTTGTCCCAAGGCAGCCGCAGGCCGTAGCCCCAGCCGAAATAGGTCATTTGCTTGGCCCGCCAGGGATACGCCTTGTCCGGCGGAAGCTCCCAGGTCTGGAGGTGGACGGGTACCTCGCGGCCCTTCTCGTCGCGGTCCAGCCGGTACATCTCCACCACGATCACGCCGTTGCCGAAGACGCCCTTGGGCTGCTCGGCGTCCTCCAGATACACCGTGAAGCTGACGCCGTTGACGCGGCCGCCGGCCTCCTCCCCGAAGCTCAGCCACGGATTGACGCTGAAGAACTTGTTGACCCGGACGATGTTGGACTTCACCGGACCGGCCTTGGGGTCCCGCCAGTCGGGAGTCGGCTCCACGCAGCCCGCCGCCCAGAACAGCAGACCCAGCCCCAGCGGCAGCGGCCGTCGCCACCGCCGGCCACGCCCGCGCCTTGCGCGGGGGCCGCTTACGGCTTTGCGCACCTCACCGGCCGATTCGGCCATGGGCATCCTCCGACTCGCTCGTCGAACCTCGGCCCGCCGTCCGCCATCCCGCCCCACGACGGCTTCAAGCGGCCGGCCGCTGCTGGGTCGCCATGCTGTTGTCCTCCGCCGGAACCAGCGGGCCGTACTGCGGGGCCTTGGGGCCGTAGGGCGGCTCCTCCGTCGGAGCCGGCCGCGGCTCGGCCGGCGGCAGCCCGCCCGGCGGCGTGTCGACCCAGTCGATCTCGTCCTCCGTTTCCGGCAGAACCTGCAACCTCTCGAACAGCGGGTTTTGCTTCATCTTGGGCGTGATGATCCCGCTCTTGTCGCGGGCCTCGATGCTCATGCGGCGACCGTCTTCCACGGTCCGCACGATCCGCGGCGTCAGGGCGATCAGCAACTCCGTCTTGGTCTTCGACCGGGAAGTGGAGCGGAAGAGGGCCCCCAGGCCGGGAATGTCGCCGAGGATCGGGACCTTGCTCTCGCTCTCCGTCTCCTGCAAGGTGATCAGCCCGCCGATCACGACGGTTTCCTCGTCCTTGACCGCCACCCAGGTGTCGGCGGATCGCTCTGTGAAGACCGGGGCCAGCACGCCGTTGCCGATGTCGATGGTGGAGTCGGCGATCTGCGAGATCTCCTGCACCACGTGCAGCAGGACGAAGCCGTCCGGGTTGATGACCGGCTCGATCTCCAGCTTGATGCCGATCTTCTCGTACTCGACCTGGCTGGTCACCTGCCCCGTCGGGTTGACCTGCGTGCCGCGAACGAAGGGCACGTTCTGGCCGATGTTGATGCTGGCCTGCTGGTTGTCCTGGCACATGATCATCGGCCGCTGGATGACCTCCAGCCGGCTGTCGGCCTGCAAGGCCCGCACCAGGAAGTTGAAGTCCTCTCCGGAGATGGTGAAGCTGAAGCCGGCCACGCCGGTCCCGGCGGCGCCCAGGTCGGTGCCGCCCACCACGTCGAAGTGGCTGCTCTGCAAGACCCCGTTGCCGCCCGGCACGGCCGTCTCGCTGAAACGCAGCTCCTGAAGGGCGAACTCCAGCCCCATCTGGAAGCGGTCGTCCAGCGTCACCTCGGCGATCATCACCTGGATCATCACCTGGGGCGGCGGCAGGTCGAGCTGCTCGATGATGTTCAGGATCTGCGGCTTGAAGCGGGGGCTGGCCGACACGATGAGCTGGTTGGACGGCTCGTGGGCCACGATGCTGACTTCCTGCTCCATCCGCCGCTGCGGGGAAACGCTGTCGCCCAGCCGGTCCAGCCGCTGCTGCTCGGCCTGGAAGTAGCTCTCCAGCGCCGTCTGCATCTCCGCGACCTTCATGTTGACCGGCGAGATCACCACGTTCTCGCGGTCCTGGATGGGTTGCGAATCGAGCTGGTCGATGATGTCGCCGACCACGCTGACGTCCTCCGGCCAGCCGGCGGCGATGATGGAGTTGGTCCGCTCGTCGGCCACGAACGTCGTCTTCGGCCGGCCGAAGGTGCCCTTGCGGGTCGGGCCTTCCTGGGAGAAGGCCGACGGCACGCCGCCCACCGAGGAGGCGCCGCCCTCCACGTTCATCTCCCGGCCCTCCTGGAAGGCCCGCTGATCGGACGCGCCCTCGCCCATGGCGAACATGTCTTCCAGGAGCTGCACCATCTTGGTGGCGTCGGCGTTGATCAGTTGAAAGACCTTGACCAGCACCGACCGCTTCTGGATGCGGTCCAGCTTGCGGATCAACTGCTCGATCAGCTTCAGCGAGGCCGGCGGGGCCACCACCACCACGCTGTTGGCCCGCTCGTTGTAGCTGATGTGGACGTTCTCGCGGATGGTCTGGAGCAGCAGCTTCTCGCCCCGCTCGTTCTCGGTCTGAAAGCTGATCAGCATGGAGCCGACCGGCGGAGCCTGCTCGTTTTCCTGTCCGCCGCCGCTGCCCTGCCCCTGCCCGCTGAGGATCTGATTGAGCATCTCCACCATCTTGCTGGCGTCCTCGTTCTCGCAGGTGAAGATGCCCACCTCGGCGTTGACGCGTATGTCGTCCTGGTCCAGTCGCCTGACCAGGTCGGCGAAGTTGTCCAGCTCGCCCGGCGGGGCCATGACCACGACGGCGTTGGTCCGCGGGTCGGCCACGATGGTGATGAGCTGGCCGCCGCCGCTGCCGCCGCCGCCCCGGCTGCTCTGGACCACCTCGTCCAGCATCTCCTTGAGCTTCTCGGCCCGGGCCTTGGCCAGCGGGAACACCCGCACCATCTGCAAGAGGGCGCTGGGCCGGTCCAACTGCTTGATCAGGTCGGCGATCAGGATGTGGTCCTCGTTGGACGCGTTGATCAGCAGCGTGTTGCTGGTCGCGTCGGCCTCCACCGTCACCTTGACGTTGGCCACCGACGGGCCGGTCGCCCCGGAGCGCGGCTGGTTGCGGTCGTCGAAGATCTTCGTGATCATCTCGCCGATCTTGGCGGCCGGCGCCTCGTGCAGGGCGTACACCACCGGCTTCTGCCCCGGCACGCCTGGCTCGACGTCCAGCTTGCGGATCATCTCCACCGCGCTGTCGATGCCGTCCTTGGTGCCGCCGACGATGATGCGATTGCTCCGCTCGTCGGCGAAGACCGTGATCTTGAAGCCCGAGGTCGTCTTGCCCGCCGAGCCGCTGGAGCGGATCTCGTCCAGCTTCTCGAAGTACTCCTGCACCTGGGCGGCGATCTTCACCGAGTCGCCGTGCTGGATGGTGATCAGCCGGGTGATGGCCGCGTCCCACGGCGTCGACGTGCTGTTCATCCGCTTGTACACCTCGCGGATCAGCTCCATGTTCTCCGGGCTGGCCGACACGATCAGGATGTTCGACCGGTCGTCCACCGCCACCGTCACCTTCTGCCGGTCCTGGGCGATCTTGCTCTCCCCCGTCCCGCCCGGCCGAAACAGCGTCTCCTTGAACAGCTCGTCGAGGGTCTCCTTGACGCGGGCGGCGCCGACGTTGCTGCACTCGAAGAACTCGATGACGGCCGGCACGCCGATCTCCTGGTCCAGCTCGGCCACCTTCTGCATCAGCACCTCGTAATTCTCGATCGACGCGGCCACCAGCAGCGAGTTGGTCACCTCGTCGACCTCGATGGCCACCTCGTCCTCCGGCCGGGTCTTGCCGTCGATGGTCCGCATCTTCGACCGCTTCTCGAAGAGCGTGCTGAGGGCCGCGGACATCTGCTTGGCGGAGTTGTACCGCAGGCGGACAATGTAGATGTTGGCCATGGGGTTCAGCTCCAGCCCCTCGATCTTGTCCACCACCGCCTTGATGGCGTCGAAGTCCGCCTTGGCCGCCGCCACGATCAGCGAGTTGCTCCGCTCATCCGCCACGATCGCCGGTATCTCCAGCTTCAGACCCTTCGAACCCGCCTCCTGCTGCCGCTGCCGGTCCTCCCAGAGCGTCTTGAGCTTGTCGGCCAGGTCGTTGGCGTTGCCCTTCCGCAGCGTGATCGTGCGGATGTCCTCCACCAGCGCCGTCGCCGGCACGTCCAGCTTCCGGATCAGCCCCCGCAGCTCCTCCATCCGCGCCGCCTTGGCCGCCACGATCAACGACCGCGACCGCGGATCGCCCTTGACGATCACCGTCTCGGCCTTGTCCGCGTTGGGGCCCTTGCCCTTCGGCAGGGCGTCCGCCCGCTCCTTCAGCATCTCCGTCAGGGCCGTCTCCAGCGCCGACGGACTGGCGAACTCCAGTTTGATGATCTCGAAGGGCATGACCTCCAGCCCGCGGACATCCAGCCGGCCGATCAGCTCCTCCAGCAGCGCCACCGAGGCCGGGCGGCCGACCAGCACGATCTGGTTGGTCCGCGGATCCGGCTTGACCACCGCCTGATAGACCAGCGCTCCGGCCGGGCCTTCCGGCTCGCCGAATTTCTCCCCCTTGCCGGGCCGCTGCGTCAGGGACTCGCCGCCGGTCAGCAGTTCGCCGATCTGGTCGGCCACCTCCGTCGCGTCGGCGAACTGGAGACTGATGATCTTGTGCACCACCTCGGCCCGGGCCGGCTCCTTGTCGAAGACCTGGGCGATCTCCCGCATGATCAGGCAGTTCTCTCGGCTGCTGGCGATGATCAGGGCGTTGCTGTCCGGGTCGCCGAAGACGGCGATCGGCTTGTTGAGGTCGATCTGGGCGATCGGCTCGCCCTGTTCATCGAGAATCCGCATCCGCCGGATGAAGTCCTTCATCGGCGTGTCGCCCGTGGCCGCCTTCTGGAGCAGGTCGTTCAGCACCTTGCCCAGCTTGTCGGCCACCGCCACGCGGAGCGGAACCACCATGATGTCCGCCTCCTGGATGTTGCGGTGGGCTCCCTTCTCGCCGGGCTTCTCCTCCTCCGCCGGCATCTCCGCGTCCAACGCCTTCAGCAACTGCTCGACGAACTTCAGATGACCCTCGCCGGCCGTGATGAACACCGCGTTGTTCTGCGGGTCCAGCTCCACGCTGATGGCGTCGGCGGGCAACGCCTTCTGCTTCAGGTAGCTGGCGATCATCTTCTTCAGCACCTCACCCGCCTCGCTCACCCGCCGGTTCTGAAAGCGGTAATTCAACACGCCCTCGTCCGTGGTCACGTCCTGCTCGTTCTGCTCGATCAGCTTCAACGCCTCCGCCATCTTGGACTCGACCGCGGCGATGTAGATGCCGTTGGTCCGTGGGTCGGCGATGATGTCGACCTTGTCCTCCGGACCCGGCTGGCGGTCCTTGCTGATCTCCCGCGTCTTGTCGAACACGTCCTGGAGGATCTTGGCCAGATCCGGCGCCCGCGAGTTCTTCAGCTTCACATACTCGATCCGCTTGGCGGGCACCGCCTGGTCGAGCATCTCCAGGATCTGCTGGATCGTCTCCAGGTCGGCCTCCGTGCCCTCGACGATGATCGTGCTCGCCCCCGCCGCCGCCACGTCCACCTGCGCGCCGGACAGCCGCCGCTGCACTGCCGGGCCGCTCGTCGGCTGGCCGCCCGCCTCGACCCGCGCGCCCTGCATCAACTTCTGCATGGCCTCCAGCGCCGAATCGGAAATGTTGATCTCCGCGCCGGGCGCCTTCGACTTGATCTGCTCCTCGGGCGAAAGGCCCGCCGGACCCCGCGCCGGCGGCGTCGTCGCCGGCGGCCGGCCCGCCTCGTCGCCCGCTTTCGCGGCCGGTTGTGTGGCCGCCGGCTCGCTGCTCCGCGGACGAATCCGCGTGATGATCGGCCCCTGCGGCGCGGACGCGGGCTGCGTCGTCGGGGTCTGGGCCACCGCCGACGCCAGGGCCAGCTCCATCATCAAGCCCTGCACCGTGGCGGGCACGCGGCGAACCCCGCCCGCCGTTGCCACGCTCGCCGCCCCGCCCGGCGCCAGCAACCGCTCGTAGCGGCGGTCGCGGGTCCAGGATGCGTCGCTCCGCGGCCGGCTTCCGCCGCCGCTCTTGCCCTGCGTGCCCTGCTGAAGCTGCTCGATGAGCTGCTTGGCCTTCTCCGGCGAAAGGGTCTTGAGCTGAATGACCGTCCGGGTCCGACCACCGGCCGGCCCGCTGGCGACCAGCTCATCGACCAGCTTCTTGACTTCCTCGAATTTCGCCTTGGACCCGGCCACCAGCAGCGAATTGGAGAGCGGGTCGGCCCCGATGCTCACCAGGCTCGGCTTGTAGTTCCGGTTGATGTCGCGCTTGTTCTTCTCGGCGTCGTTGATCTGCTGCTCGATCCGCTCGGCGAGATCCTCGACATTGCGGCCTGCTTCCACCTTCAGGATCCGCACGCCGCCCGGCTCGTCCTTCATCTCCGCGTCCAGGCCCTGGGCCATCTTCTCGATCAGCTTGAACACGGAGGGCTTCGCCCGGACCACGAGCTGGTTGGTGGCCTCCACCGCCACGATGGTCGGCACCTGCGCGGCGGAGCCGGTCCGCCCGACGCCCGCCCCCGACGCCCCGCCGAAGACCTGCGTCAGGGTGTCGGCCAGTTCGGAGGCGTTGGCGTTGACCAGTTGGATGGTCCGCGGCTCGTCGGCCCGCTGGGCGTCGGGCACGTCCAGCTCCCGGATCTTGGCCACCACGTCGGCCACGCTCTCCGGCCGGCCGACGACGCTGATGGCGTTCATCGACTCGACGGCCTTGAGCCGCATGTCCCCGGCCAGAACCGTCTTCTCCTCCTGCTGCTGCTGACCGCCACGGCCCCACCAGCCCCAGCCGGTGTTGGCCGCTTCATCCTGCGAACGCTTGGTGACCTTCAGGTATTCGGTCAGGATGCCGAGCATCTCGTTGGCGTCCAGGTATTGCAGGACCACCAGCTCCATGACCTTCTTGCCGCCGACCGGCTCATCGGTGTCGATGTCCGCCAGCAGGTCGTCGATCATCTTCTTGGTCGTCTCGGTGCAATAGACGATCAGCGTGTTGCTGGTCGGCTCGGCGGTGATGGCGATCTGGTTCTCCATCTGCTTCTCGGCCGACTCAAAAAACCACGGCCGTGGTTTTTTGAGTCGGCCGAGAAGCAGATGGAGAACCAGATCGCCATCACCGCCGAGCCGACCAGCAACACGCTGATCGTCTATTGCACCGAGACGACCAAGAAGATGATCGACGACCTGCTGGCGGACATCGACACCGATGAGCCGGTCGGCGGCAAGAAGGTCATGGAGCTGGTGGTCCTGCAATACCTGGACGCCAACGAGATGCTCGGCATCCTGACCGAATACCTGAAGGTCACCAAGCGTTCGCAGGATGAAGCGGCCAACACCGGCTGGGGCTGGTGGGGCCGTGGCGGTCAGCAGCAGCAGGAGGAGAAGACGGTTCTGGCCGGGGACATGCGGCTCAAGGCCGTCGAGTCGATGAACGCCATCAGCGTCGTCGGCCGGCCGGAGAGCGTGGCCGACGTGGTGGCCAAGATCCGGGAGCTGGACGTGCCCGACGCCCAGCGGGCCGACGAGCCGCGGACCATCCAACTGGTCAACGCCAACGCCTCCGAACTGGCCGACACCCTGACGCAGGTCTTCGGCGGGGCGTCGGGGGCGGGCGTCGGGCGGACCGGCTCCGCCGCGCAGGTGCCGACCATCGTGGCGGTGGAGGCCACCAACCAGCTCGTGGTCCGGGCGAAGCCCTCCGTGTTCAAGCTGATCGAGAAGATGGCCCAGGGCCTGGACGCGGAGATGAAGGACGAGCCGGGCGGCGTGCGGATCCTGAAGGTGGAAGCAGGCCGCAATGTCGAGGATCTCGCCGAGCGGATCGAGCAGCAGATCAACGACGCCGAGAAGAACAAGCGCGACATCAACCGGAACTACAAGCCGAGCCTGGTGAGCATCGGGGCCGACCCGCTCTCCAATTCGCTGCTGGTGGCCGGGTCCAAGGCGAAATTCGAGGAAGTCAAGAAGCTGGTCGATGAGCTGGTCGCCAGCGGGCCGGCCGGTGGTCGGACCCGGACGGTCATTCAGCTCAAGACCCTTTCGCCGGAGAAGGCCAAGCAGCTCATCGAGCAGCTTCAGCAGGGCACGCAGGGCAAGAGCGGCGGCGGAAGCCGGCCGCGGAGCGACGCATCCTGGACCCGCGACCGCCGCTACGAGCGGTTGCTGGCGCCGGGCGGGGCGGCGAGCGTGGCAACGGCGGGCGGGGTTCGCCGCGTGCCCGCCACGGTGCAGGGCTTGATGATGGAGCTGGCCCTGGCGTCGGCGGTGGCCCAGACCCCGACGACGCAGCCCGCGTCCGCGCCGCAGGGGCCGATCATCACGCGGATTCGTCCGCGGAGCAGCGAGCCGGCGGCCACACAACCGGCCGCGAAAGCGGGCGACGAGGCGGGCCGGCCGCCGGCGACGACGCCGCCGGCGCGGGGTCCGGCGGGCCTTTCGCCCGAGGAGCAGATCAAGTCGAAGGCGCCCGGCGCGGAGATCAACATTTCCGATTCGGCGCTGGAGGCCATGCAGAAGTTGATGCAGGGCGCGCGGGTCGAGGCGGGCGGCCAGCCGACGAGCGGCCCGGCAGTGCAGCGGCGGCTGTCCGGCGCGCAGGTGGACGTGGCGGCGGCGGGGGCGAGCACGATCATCGTCGAGGGCACGGAGGCCGACCTGGAGACGATCCAGCAGATCCTGGAGATGCTCGACCAGGCGGTGCCCGCCAAGCGGATCGAGTATGTGAAGCTGAAGAACTCGCGGGCGCCGGATCTGGCCAAGATCCTCCAGGACGTGTTCGACAAGACGCGGGAGATCAGCAAGGACCGCCAGCCGGGTCCGGAGGACAAGGTCGACATCATCGCCGACCCACGGACCAACGGCATCTACATCGCCGCGGTCGAGTCCAAGATGGCGGAGGCGTTGAAGCTGATCGAGCAGAACGAGCAGGACGTGACCACGGACGAGGGCGTGTTGAATTACCGCTTTCAGAACCGGCGGGTGAGCGAGGCGGGTGAGGTGCTGAAGAAGATGATCGCCAGCTACCTGAAGCAGAAGGCGTTGCCCGCCGACGCCATCAGCGTGGAGCTGGACCCGCAGAACAACGCGGTGTTCATCACGGCCGGCGAGGGTCATCTGAAGTTCGTCGAGCAGTTGCTGAAGGCGTTGGACGCGGAGATGCCGGCGGAGGAGGAGAAGCCCGGCGAGAAGGGAGCCCACCGCAACATCCAGGAGGCGGACATCATGGTGGTTCCGCTCCGCGTGGCGGTGGCCGACAAGCTGGGCAAGGTGCTGAACGACCTGCTCCAGAAGGCGGCCACGGGCGACACGCCGATGAAGGACTTCATCCGGCGGATGCGGATTCTCGATGAACAGGGCGAGCCGATCGCCCAGATCGACCTCAACAAGCCGATCGCCGTCTTCGGCGACCCGGACAGCAACGCCCTGATCATCGCCAGCAGCCGAGAGAACTGCCTGATCATGCGGGAGATCGCCCAGGTCTTCGACAAGGAGCCGGCCCGGGCCGAGGTGGTGCACAAGATCATCAGTCTCCAGTTCGCCGACGCGACGGAGGTGGCCGACCAGATCGGCGAACTGCTGACCGGCGGCGAGTCCCTGACGCAGCGGCCCGGCAAGGGGGAGAAATTCGGCGAGCCGGAAGGCCCGGCCGGAGCGCTGGTCTATCAGGCGGTGGTCAAGCCGGATCCGCGGACCAACCAGATCGTGCTGGTCGGCCGCCCGGCCTCGGTGGCGCTGCTGGAGGAGCTGATCGGCCGGCTGGATGTCCGCGGGCTGGAGGTCATGCCCTTCGAGATCATCAAACTGGAGTTCGCCAGTCCGTCGGCGCTGGAGACGGCCCTGACGGAGATGCTGAAGGAGCGGGCGGACGCCCTGCCGAAGGGCAAGGGCCCCAACGCGGACAAGGCCGAGACGGTGATCGTCAAGGGCGATCCGCGGTCGCGGTCGTTGATCGTGGCGGCCAAGGCGGCGCGGATGGAGGAGCTGCGGGGGCTGATCCGGAAGCTGGACGTGCCGGCGACGGCGCTGGTGGAGGACATCCGCACGATCACGCTGCGGAAGGGCAACGCCAACGACCTGGCCGACAAGCTCAAGACGCTCTGGGAGGACCGGCAGCGGCAGCAGGAGGCGGGTTCGAAGGGTCTGAAGCTGGAGATACCGGCGATCGTGGCGGATGAGCGGAGCAACTCGCTGATCGTGGCGGCGGCCAAGGCGGACTTCGACGCCATCAAGGCGGTGGTGGACAAGATCGAGGGGCTGGAGCTGAACCCCATGGCCAACATCTACATTGTCCGCCTGCGGTACAACTCCGCCAAGCAGATGTCCGCGGCCCTCAGCACGCTCTTCGAGAAGCGGTCGAAGATGCGGACCATCGACGGCAAGACCCGGCCGGAGGACGAGGTGGCCATCGAGGTCGACGAGGTGACCAACTCGCTGCTGGTGGCCGCGTCGATCGAGAATTACGAGGTGCTGATGCAGAAGGTGGCCGAGCTGGACCAGGAGATCGGCGTGCCGGCCGTCATCGAGTTCTTCGAGTGCAGCAACGTCGGCGCCGCCCGCGTCAAGGAGACCCTCGACGAGCTGTTCAAGGAGACGCTGTTTCGGCCGGGCGGGACGGGGGAGAGCAAGATCGCCCAGGACCGGCAGAAGGTGACGGTGGCGGTGGACGACCGGTCGAACATCCTGATCGTGTCGGCCAGCCCGGAGAACATGGAGCTGATCCGCGAGGTGTACAAGCGGATGAACAGCACGTCGACGCCGTGGGACGCGGCCATCACCCGGCTGATCACCATCCAGCACGGCGACTCGGTGAAGATCGCCGCCCAGGTGCAGGAGTACTTCGAGAAGCTGGACGAGATCCGCTCCAGCGGCTCGGCGGGCAAGACGACCTCGGGCTTCAAGATCACGGTCTTCGCCGACGAGCGGAGCAATCGCATCATCGTCGGCGGCACCAAGGACGGCATCGACAGCGCGGTGGAGATGATCCGCAAGCTGGACGTCGAGCCAGGCGTGCCGGGGCAGAAGCCGGTGGTGTACGCCCTGCACGAGGCGCCGGCCGCCAAGATCGGCGAGATGATCACGAAGATCTTCGACGACCGCAACCAGCCGCGCTCCGGGGCGACCGGCCCGTCGGTGGCCAACGTCAAGGTGACGGTGGAGGCCGACGCGACCAGCAACACGCTGCTGATCAACGCGTCCAACGAGGACCACATCCTGATCGCCGACCTGATCAAGCAGTTGGACCGGCCCAGCGCCCTCTTGCAGATGGTGCGGGTGTTCCCGCTGGCCAAGGCCCGGGCCGAGAAGCTCAAGGAGATGCTGGACGAGGTGGTCCAGAGCAGCCGGGGCGGCGGCGGCAGCGGCGGCGGCCAGCTCATCACCATCGTGGCCGACCCGCGGACCAACGCCGTCGTGGTCATGGCCCCGCCGGGCGAGCTGGACAACTTCGCCGACCTGGTCAGGCGACTGGACCAGGACGACATACGCGTCAACGCCGAGGTGGGCATCTTCACCTGCGAGAACGAGGACGCCAGCAAGATGGTGGAGATGCTCAATCAGATCCTCAGCGGGCAGGGGCAGGGCAGCGGCGGCGGACAGGAAAACGAGCAGGCTCCGCCGGTCGGCTCCATGCTGATCAGCTTTCAGACCGAGAACGAGCGGGGCGAGAAGCTGCTGCTCCAGACCATCCGCGAGAACGTCCACATCAGCTACAACGAGCGGGCCAACAGCGTGGTGGTGGTGGCCCCGCCGGCCTCGCTGAAGCTGATCGAGCAGTTGATCCGCAAGCTGGACCGCATCCAGAAGCGGTCGGTGCTGGTCAAGGTCTTTCAACTGATCAACGCCGACGCCACCAAGATGGTGCAGCTCCTGGAAGACATGTTCGCCATGGGCGAGGGCGCGTCCGATCAGCGGGCCTTCCAGGAGGGCCGGGAGATGAACGTGGAGGGCGGCGCCTCCTCGGTGGGCGGCGTGCCGTCGGCCTTCTCCCAGGAAGGCCCGACCCGCAAGGGCACCTTCGGCCGGCCGAAGACGACGTTCGTGGCCGACGAGCGGACCAACTCCATCATCGCCGCCGGCTGGCCGGAGGACGTCAGCGTGGTCGGCGACATCATCGACCAGCTCGATTCGCAACCCATCCAGGACCGCGAGAACGTGGTGATCTCGCCGGTCAACATGAAGGTCGCGGAGATGCAGACGGCGCTGGAGAGCTACTTCCAGGCCGAGCAGCAGCGGCTGGACCGGCTGGGCGACAGCGTTTCCCCGCAGCGGCGGATGGAGCAGGAAGTCAGCATCGTGGCCCACGAGCCGTCCAACCAGCTCATCGTGTCGGCCAGCCCCCGCTTCAAGCCGCAGATCCTGAACATCATCGAGCAGCTCGACCTGCCGCCGCCCCAGGTGATGATCCAGGTGATGATCGCCGAGGTGACGCTGGACGACCGCTTCCAGATGGGGCTGGAGTTCGCCCTTCAGGAGCTGCGTTTCAGCGAGACGGCCGTGCCGGGCGGCAACGGGGTCTTGCAGAGCAGCCACTTCGACGTGGTGGGCGGCACCGACCTGGGCGCCGCCGGGACCGGCGTGGCCGGCTTCAGCTTCACCATCTCCGGAGAGGACTTCAACTTCCTGGTGCGGGCCTTGCAGGCCGACAGCCGGCTGGAGGTCATCCAGCGGCCGATGATCATGTGCCAGGACAACCAGCAGGCCAGCATCAACATCGGCCAGAACGTGCCCTTCGTTCGCGGCACGCAGGTCAACCCGACGGGGCAGGTGACCAGCCAGGTCGAGTACGAGAAGATCGGCATCAAGCTGGAGATCGAGCCGGTCATCAACCCGGACGGCTTCGTCCTGCTGCACGTGGTGCAGGAGATCTCGCAGATCGCCGACTCCACCATCGACATCGGCAACGGCGTGCTGGCCCCGGTCTTCACAGAGCGATCCGCCGACACCTGGGTGGCGGTCAAGGACGAGGAAACCGTCGTGATCGGCGGGCTGATCACCTTGCAGGAGACGGAGAGCGAGAGCAAGGTCCCGATCCTCGGCGACATTCCCGGCCTGGGGGCCCTCTTCCGCTCCACTTCCCGGTCGAAGACCAAGACGGAGTTGCTGATCGCCCTGACGCCGCGGATCGTGCGGACCGTGGAAGACGGTCGCCGCATGAGCATCGAGGCCCGCGACAAGAGCGGGATCATCACGCCCAAGATGAAGCAAAACCCGCTGTTCGAGAGGTTGCAGGTTCTGCCGGAAACGGAGGACGAGATCGACTGGGTCGACACGCCGCCGGGCGGGCTGCCGCCGGCCGAGCCGCGGCCGGCTCCGACGGAGGAGCCGCCCTACGGCCCCAAGGCCCCGCAGTACGGCCCGCTGGTTCCGGCGGAGGACAACAGCATGGCGACCCAGCAGCGGCCGGCCGCTTGAAGCCGTCGTGGGGCGGGATGGCGGACGGCGGGCCGAGGTTCGACGAGCGAGTCGGAGGATGCCCATGGCCGAATCGGCCGGTGAGGTGCGCAAAGCCGTAAGCGGCCCCCGCGCAAGGCGCGGGCGTGGCCGGCGGTGGCGACGGCCGCTGCCGCTGGGGCTGGGTCTGCTGTTCTGGGCGGCGGGCTGCGTGGAGCCGACTCCCGACTGGCGGGACCCCAAGGCCGGTCCGGTGAAGTCCAACATCGTCCGGGTCAACAAGTTCTTCAGCGTCAATCCGTGGCTGAGCTTCGGGGAGGAGGCCGGCGGCCGCGTCAACGGCGTCAGCTTCACGGTGTATCTGGAGGACGCCGAGCAGCCCAAGGGCGTCTTCGGCAACGGCGTGATCGTGGTGGAGATGTACCGGCTGGACCGCGACGAGAAGGGCCGCGAGGTACCCGTCCACCTCCAGACCTGGGAGCTTCCGCCGGACAAGGCGTATCCCTGGCGGGCCAAGCAAATGACCTATTTCGGCTGGGGCTACGGCCTGCGGCTGCCTTGGGACAAGAACCTGGACCTGGAGGGCCGTCTGGTGGCCTTCGTCATCAAGTACATCCGCGACGATGGCCGCGTGGTGACTTCTTCGCGGAAGGTGCTTAGAGTGCCGAGTGCGGGCGGATCGCCGCGGGTCACCTCGCTGGTCCAGCGGAGCTAAGCGCCGCTCGGAGTCGCCGGGGGGGTTCTTCGGCCGCGGCGGGTCCGCGTGGGCCGCTCCGTCCCGCGGGTTGTGCAGATCGTGTCGCCGCCGGTTCGCGGCCTCTCGGATGGCAGGAACATGGACCCCACGGACTACGCTTCCACGGAACTGACGCGGGAACACCTCGGCGCGGTGGACGTGCTGCGGTACGCGAAGAACGCCTTTTTCTCGCTGGCCCTGGTGGCCATCCTGCTGCACGTCGCGGCCTGGATCGTCGTGGCCCACACGGACACGCTCGGGCCGCTGCTGCCTTCCGCGGCCTCCGGCATGTCCGCCGCCCCGACCGACGCCCAGATCGGTTCCGCCCGTCGTTGGGAGTCGGTTCTCCAGTCGTCTCTGACGCTGGGCGGCTTCGTGGGACGGGCCTCCGTGCTGGCGTTGTGCGGGGTCTATGTGCTGGCCCTGCTGATCAGCCTGTCGGCGAGGCTGGGCGGGGCGGCGCACCTGACCCGGGCCTTCGTCTGGTCGCTGGCCGCGCTGGCGATGCTGGTGCCCTGGCTGCACGCCCCGCAGGAGGCCCTGACCACCTACACCGCCTTCTACGGCATGGAGGAGCTGAGCCGTTCGGCGGCGGCCGACGGTGGGTTTCTGACCGTCGTGCGTTTCCTGTTCTGCCCGCTGCTGGTGGCCCTCTTTCTGGTCATCGCCCAGGTGCGGTTCCGCAACGCCTTCACGCAGATCACCGCCGCCCCGGGAGCGAAGCTGTCCCTGCGGGAGTTGTAGGCTCTTCGCGTCGGCGAGCGGGCGTCACGGCCGGTTCGCGGCCCGTCCGGGTCGCGATGAATCCGCGTGATGCCGCCCGGCGACGCTCAGGATGCGGTCCATGTCTGAAGGCTGTGGCGTCAAGTCGTGCCGGAGCCGCGGTCGGTGGCAACGGGTGGCGCTGGTGGCGTTGGCCGTGGCCGGCGCGGTCATCAGTGGGGTGTTGATGGATCTGGGGGCCCCGGGCGGCCCGCCGGGCAGGGCCTTTGGCGCGGATGTTTGCGCCCCGGGCGGGAATATCGATTGCGACTATGTGCTCGGCAGTCGGTGGGGCCGCATCGGCCCGGTGCCGACCGCGGTCGTCGGCCTGGCGTACTTCCTGGGCTTGGCCGTCTGGTTCGCGTTGATCGGCGTGCCCAACCACGCCGGGCGGCGGTGGCATTGGCTGCCGTTGACGGTGGTGACCGCGGGCTTCGGCGGGTCGTTGTTCTTCATGTACCTGATGGCGTTCTCCCTGCCCGTCTGGTGCACCTGGTGTGTGGCGGCGCATGTGGTCAACGCCGGTTTGTTCGTTCTGGCGTGGCAAGCGCGGCCGCGGTTGTTGCGGGCGGGGCCGACGCCAACGGCTTCGTTGCTGGCGGAGCCGCCCTATCCGTCGACCGGCCGGGCCGCGGGGGTGCTGGCCGCCGAAGTCGGCCTCGCCGCGTTGCTGCTGGTGGGCGGCTTGGCGGTGGTGGCGCATCAATCCGCGCGGCGTTGCGCGGATACGGTGTGGAAACTGACGAACAACGTCGATTTTCTGGAGTGGCGGTGGCGGCAGGCGGCGCCGCAGGACATTCCCGTCCGCCCGGATGACCTGACGCTCGGGCCGGATGACGCCCCGCACACAATCGTGGTGTTCAGCGATTTCGAGTGCGCCAAGTGCCGCGACTTTTTCCACAGCGTCGGCAATCTGATGGCGCGGTTCCCCGGTCGGGTACGCTGCGTCTTCAAACACTATCCGCTGTGTGCCGCCTGCAACCCTTTCGTGGAGGGTGCTTTTCACTATTTCTCCTGCGACGCGGCGTTGGCCGCCGAGGCGGCCCGCGGCGTCGGCACGGCCCGGCAGGCCCACGCCTATTGCGGCTTGTTGCACGATTTCGCCTCGCGGCTGGCGGATCGGCCCTATGTCGATCTGGCGGCGAAGGTGCATCTGGACGTGGCGCGGTTCAAGGAGGCCCTGGCCGGGACCCTCGGCCGCGAGCGGATCGACGAGGACATTCTCCTGGGCCACAGCCTGGGGGTGCAGGGGACGCCCGCGATCTTTCTCAACGGGCGACGGATGTACGATTGGAAAGTGGCCGGCGAGGACGGCAGGGGTCTCGATGCGGAGCAGACCCTGGTGTTGTGGGAGCGGCTGCTGGGGGAGAAGGGCCTGCGTCAGGCGCCGACCACAAAGACCGCCGCAGACGAGCGATGAGTCCGGCGGTCCGCGGACGGCGGCGGGATCAGTCCAGGTAGCCCAGGTCACTGAGGCGGGTGGCGACTTCCTGCATCTGGCCGGCGGTGAGCAGAGGTTCGCCCGCCTCGCTGAGCTGGCGTTCCTGGGGCGGCTCGAAGCGGACCTCGACGGGCCTGGTGAACATCTCCGTCAGCACGCGGCCGTCCATGTCCTTCAGCACCCGTTCTCCCAGCCCCGCCAGGATCGTCGGAGCGATGTCGGCGATGTGGGCGGCGATCCGCCGGCCGCGGGCCACGGTCGGCCCGTGGGCGACGAAGATGCCGTGCAGGCGGTGGGTGCCCTCCATCCGTCGCAGCGGCACCCAGCGGACCGGGGTCGAGCTGCGGATCTTTTTGACGACCGCCAGCCCGTCGGCCGGGGCCAGCAGCAGGTCCGGCATCCAGGGATAGTCGGCGCGGTGGCAGCCGTACAATACCTCCGGCGTATGGACCTCCGGGAAGATTCGCATTTCACGGCCGTCCCGGTCGTGACAAGTGGCGGACAGTAGCCGCTCGCGGATCTCCTCGCGGAGCCGCTCGAAATCGGACGGCTCGACGGTGGCGATGTCGGCGGGCTGGCGGCCCTTCAGGTTGAGATACAGGAAGCCGTAGATGCCGGCGTGGAGGACGCAGGCCCGTGTTCGGGGCCAGTCGATGGCCAGGTCGTGATCGAGCGTCGCGTCCGCGGCGCCGTCGCGTGCCTTGATGAAGCGATGCCACCAGACCTGCCCCCGCGTCTGGACCCGGGCGGCGTTGTTGCGGAGGTGGAGGTAGCCCCAGCGAGCGAGCAGGAGATTGGGCTGGGCCTTGCCCTCCAGGCTGCCGTGGCCGTGGTCGGACATGAGCATCAGCGTGGCGTGGTTTTCCTCGGCGAAGCCGCGGAGACGGCCGAGGGCCGCATCGAGCCGGGCCAGGCAATCCAGGACGAGGTCGCGGCGGTAAGGATCCTGATCGCGGGTTCGCGGGTCGATGTACCGCCAGGCCTTGTGCTGGAGGTTATCGACCAGCTTGAGGAGGACCATCATCACGTCCCAGCCGTACTTGCCGCCGCAGAAGCGGGCCAGTTCGTAGCCGCGGTCGAAGCTCTGGGCGATGTACTCGATGTTCTTCGCGAAGAGCCGGTCGCCGCCGAACACCCGCCGTTCCCACTTCTTCTCGTGGGTGTAGTCCGGATAGCGGGACAGCAATTCAGCCTGCAATTCGCCCGGGTAGGTGAACGCTTTGCCCGGCGGGGTGTCGAAGCCGCTGATCATGAAGCCGTTCACCGGCTCGGGCGGGAAGGTCATCGGCAGGTTGATGGAGCCGACCCGGTAGCCCTTTTCGCTGAGAATCTGCCAGATCGTCTTCTGGCTGATCCGCTGGTTGTTGTTGAAGGCGAGTTGATGCCGGGTCGGGTCGTAACGCAGAAAATCGAGGATGCCGTGCTTGCCCGGTCCTTTGCCGGTCATGAAGGTGGTCCAGGCCGCGGGCGTGATCGGCGGGCGGGTGGATTCCAGCGGCCCGGAGACCCCCTCGGCGATGAGGGCTTTCAGGTTGGGCATGCAGCCCGCGTCCATGGCCGGGCCGAGGACGTCGAACGTAGCGCCGTCCAGGCCCACCATCAGCAGGCGGGTGATCAGCGAGGCGGAATGGTTGGCAGCGACGGCGCCTGATGGTCTGGGCATCACGATCCTCAACGGCCGGGTGGGACCGGCGGGTCGGCGGAAGACGCGGTGATGGAGTCCGACCCGACTCAGCGCACTCTCCCAGCAAGCCAAGGGCATGCTAACCCGGAGGCCGGCGGCTGGCAACGAGGCGTGCCGGTCGGCCGATGGTCCGCGGCGAGCGGCGGCGATCGGGGGCGAACTGTTGTGCCGGCCGGAGGGTGGCAAGGCCGAGCAGCGGGTCGCGGGCAGGTGGTCGGGCGGCTAGTCCGTTCCGGCGTCCCAGGGCGAGACTTTCTCAAAGACTCGCAGGTAAGGTTCCGTGGTGCCCGGCGCCGGGCGAGTCGCGAGGACCAGCCGAAATGCGGGGTTTTTCTCGAATTCAGCGAGGGGCAAGCCGTGCTGCTGGGAGCCGGCGAACTGCCGGTCCCAGACCAGCAGCGATCCGATCGGCGCGGCCTCCAGCCGTTTGCGGAGGGAGGGTCGATCCGGCGGCAGCTCCTGCCGGGTCGCGAAATCGACCCAGGCGTTGGCGGACAGGATCGGGCGGTCGGCCAGACCGTGGGCCTCCAGCTCCACTAGCATGTCGTCGATGAGGTCTGCTTCCATTGGGCGGGGGAGCGGGCCGCACAAGGCCAGGCAGCTCAGCACCATCATGGCGGCCAGCCCGCCGACCGCTCCAAGCCGCGCCGGCCAGGAGGCCAGACCTCGGCGGGCCATCCACCCCGCGGCGGCCGCGAGGAGAACGAAGGCCAGGGTGGCGATTCGGACCGCCCATTTCGCCTCGCTCAACCGCGGCACCTCCAGGGCGCCATCGAGACTGGCCGCGTGCAGTTGCAGTTGCCGTTCCATCGCCGCCCAGAGCAGCACCATGAACGCGGCCGCGGTCCCGATGGCCGCCGCCCGCCGGGCCGGATCGGCCTGGGCCAGTCGCTGCCAGCCGTGCAAAGCGAGCACGGCGATCAGCGGCGAGATGGGCACCAGAAAGCGGGCGTAGCCACCGGAATCGTAGAGGCCCAGCGCTCGGATGGCGGTCTGCGCCGCGAAGTACAGGGCGACGCAGAAGGCCAGCCAGCGGCCGCGGCGGCCGAGCAGGCGAAACCCGGTCAGACCGACGCCGGCGGCCACGGTGACGCCCGGCCCCCAGGCTTCCAACGATCGACACAGAAACGTGAGCCAGCCGCCCTGGCCGTATTGACTGGAAGGTCGGGGATCGAGCAGTTGCAGCAGGGCGGGTCGCAGGCCCGCGAGCGGCGCCAGCAGGTTGACCAGGGCCGGGGCCCAGGCCAGCGGCCACAACCGCCAGAGGGGCACGCCTTCGCGAAAGGCGAAGAATACCCAGATCGGAACGAACAGCACCGCCTCGTGCCGCGTGACCAGCCCGGCCGACAGGACAGCGGAGGATCCCGACCAGCGTCCCTTCCAGGCCAGCCAGGTGGCCAGGGTCAGGTAGAAGGCCAGCGGCGTTTCGGTCAGCGTGGTCTGCGAAAGCTGGAAGAAGAGCGGCTGCGCGAAGCATAACGGCACAACGGCCCAGGCGTGCCGCAGCCGCATCTCGCGGGCCAGGTCCGCCGCCAGCCACGCCGTCGCCGCCGTCAGCACCGCCGAGAGCAGGCGGCAGGCCGTCCAGCCCAGCGCGGCGGGCAGGAAATAGGCTGCGGTGAAGCCGGGACGTCCCCAGGCGTCGAGCAGATAGGCCGGCCAGCGCCAGGCCCAGCGGGCGAACTGGTAGTGGGTCAGGTCGTCGAAGTGGTGCAGGCCTTCCGGGGAGCGGAGGAGGCAGACGATCGAGGCGGCCAGGCCGCACAGCGTCAGCACGCCTGCCAGGAGGCGATCGCGTCGGGAGGAATCTGGCCCGAGGGTCTCAGTCATCGGCAGGCGGTTCCGCCGGAGATTCCCAGGCGCCCATGGCGATCAGGCGGTTGCGGGCCTCGACGGCCCAGGTGGTGGCCGGCCACTTGTGGAGGACCAGGCGGTAGTAATAGGCCGCGGCGTCGATGGCCCGGGTCCGCTCGTAATAGCGTCCGACCAGGTACTCCTTCTGGGCCTGGCTCTCGCGGATGCGGTTGAGTTTCTGCGGGATGCCGTGGTCGTCGGATTCCTGCGGAAACCGCTGCTGGTAGTCGGTGAAGTACACCTCGGCCTCCACGAGGTCGGCGCTGTCGAACAGGACGCCGGGGAAGCGGGCGAAGGCCGATTCACCGCTCCGCAGCAAGGCGAACTTGTGGTAGCGTCCGCGGGGGAAGTCGCGGACCAGGCGAGCGTAGGCATCCTCGGCCTCGTCGAACTCTCCCCGGCCGAAGTGATAATCGGCCTTAAGGCGGAGGGCCTGTTCCGCGACGGGCGTGTCCCTGGCCCAGTCGTCGATGACCTTGTCGAGGATCTTGAGGGCTTCTTCGCGGGCCGACAACCAGAGCAACCCGCGCCAGACCTTCTGCTTGCGGTTCTTGTAGAGGAACATTTCGGC
>Ga0129299_1000419_pt1 | contig 26624 bp, 19 predicted proteins | sample ConPoolayeCmetaG_FD_94477 | JGI IMG/M metagenome (GOLD analysis project Ga0129299, IMG submission 94477) | Hot spring microbial mat communities from California, USA to study Microbial Dark Matter (Phase II) - Cone Pool mat layer C metaG ...
GGAGGACGGCATGCCGTCCTCCCCGTCAGCGGGAACCACCGGGGGGTTGAGGCTAGCGCTCGCCGACGCCTGCGCGTCTCCCCGCACTCCCTGAGAGTGAGGCGGGTTCGATACGGCCTGGGCGGTGCCAACCGCCGCTGGATCGGCAGGGGAATCGTCGTCCAACAGAACGTGGCGCAGTGGCAGGCCGGTCTCGAAGCGCGAGATCGGTCGCTTCTCTCCGCCGTTCTTTTCTTTCTTCTCGCGCATCGAGGGTGGCTCTTCACCCTCTTCCCACAACACCTCGATCAAGGACGGCAACTGCGGACGCTGCCCGGCGCGCTCAATCACCACGTCTTCGCCACGCGCCACCAGGTACTGCAACAACGCCTCCGGGTCGCCGCGGGGTTTGTAGGTGCGCACCACCTTCTCGATCTTGGCTTGTCGCTCGAACTGCCGAATCAGTCGCTCGATGGTCGGGAACTCGCTCGGCCGGCACTTGACGATCAGATACTCGTCGAACCAGTCGGACTCGACGACCGGGCCGCCACGCTCTTCGGGCGGCAGCAGGTCGCGCACCTGCCAGGCGATATCGGTCGGGCTGCCGCGATTGACATCGACGATGTAGAGCTGGCGCCCGCCCGCCAGCAAGAGTCCCTCTTCGGTCTCTTCGGGCTGCTGATCGAGCTGGCGTATGTATTGCTCGACCAAGCGCATTTTGCGGCGGTTGGCAGTGACGATCAGACGCCCGCTGTACTCGTCGGCACTGATGGTGACAGCGTCCTGCGGGTTGCGCGCCGGGCCGAAAATCGCTTTGAGCGCGTCTTCCACTTCGCTGGTGGTGGCGTACTTGAGCTGGAAGGTCTGGAGCTCCGGCACGCGTGTGCTCTGCCCCTCCAACTCGGTGATCCACTTTTCGACCTCGGCGATGTCCTTGGGCAGGCCGGCCAGAATAATGGAGTTGCTGCCCGGATCGGGCGTGACGCGTACGCTGGCCGTCCCACTGCGTGCCCCGGGCGTCCCGCTGCCACGCAGGTTACTCTGGATGACGCGCTCCAGCGTCTGGGCGATCTGTTGGGCGTCACCGTTCTCCAGAGTAACGATGTGCACGATGTCCGTGCTTTGCACCTCCTCATCCAGCATGGCGATGAGTTTGCCGGCCAGGTCCTGGTACTCCGGCGGCGCGTAGACGAACAACCGGTTGCTGATCGGCTCGGGAAACACCGCCGTCTGCACGACCGTCTTGCGGACCTGCCCCTCGCGCTCGGCGACCTTGGCCTTCAACATGGCGTCCACGTTGCTGGCGACCTGTTCGGCACGCACGTTCTTCAGTACGTAGGTCTGGGCCTGGCCCTGCTGCGGCTTCTTGCCCTCCAGCTCCTGCACCAGCGCTTCGATAAACGGCATGTGCTCCGCCGGCGCCAGCACCACCAGCGTATTGGTGGTCGGTTCAGCAAACGCGCCCGGCTTGAGCTGGCCCTGCCGCACGTTGCCGCCCAGATCGCGCAGGAAGCCCTGCACGGCGAGCTGCACTTGCATGGCGTTGAGCACCTTCAGCTCGAAAGTGCGCACCTGGATGCCGCCCGGATCCAGGTGATCCAGCTCGGCGATCAGGTCTTCGATCTCGCGCATCTTGTCGGCCGGCGCCTGCACGACGATGCTGCGGCCGCCAACCACCGCGAACGAGATTTCCTGCCCCAGCTTGTTGCGTTGCCCGTAGCGCCTGGGCGAGTACTGCGCGTTCAGCACCGCCAGCACTTCATGCGGATTGACATTGGCCACGTCGATGATCTTGCGCACTCCGCGGGCGGTCACGGCCTGGGCGTCCAGCTCTTTGGCCCACTTCTCGATCTCGGCGAAGTCCTCCTTGTCGCCGCAGACGATGATGGCGTTGGTCAGTGGCTCGGCACTGATGCGCAGCTCGCGCTTGGTGCGGAAACGCTCGCGCAGCACATCGTTGAGGGTGGCGACGACGGTGCCGGCATCAGCGTTCTCCAATGGGATGCTGCGGATGTTGCCCTCGCTGGTGGCGACCTGATCCAGCTCGTTTACCAGCGCCTCGGCCATCGGAATCACGAACTTGGGCGCATTGATGATGATGCGGTTGAGCCGCGAATCCACCGTGATATTGACCCGCTGAGCCACGCCGGCACCGCGCGTGCTGCGCAGCCGCACGTTGAGCAGATTGCCGATCTGGCCAGCGATGTAATTGGCGTCGGCGTGGGCCACGTCGATGAACTTCTGCTCCGGCTCCAGCTCGCGCGTCTCGGCCTCGTACTGGGCGATCAGCTCGTTGATCTTGTCGTACATGTCTTTGGGCGCGCTGATGATCAGCGTCTCGGTGGCCTCGTCGGCCGCGAAGGAGGCCACCAGCCCGTCTGGCCGGCGCGGATAACGCTGAAACGCCTGGTTCAGGTTGCCGGCCAGGGCGCGCACATCCAGCCCTGGAAGCTTGCGGGCCTCAGTCGCCATCACCGTGATAGGCGGGCCGGTCGGCTCAACGTCATACTGGTTGAGCAGCTCCTTGGCGAGTTTCACCGCCACTTCCGGAGCGTTGATGATCACGCGATTGGTGCGCGGATCCGCCGTCACCCGAATGAGCGACAGGGCGTTGCGCGCCAACTGCGGCTGCAAGTACGTCACGAGCTGGTCGTGCAACCAGCCGGCCGCGTCGGTCGCCTGGGCGAATTTCATCTCCCGGAATTCGACCACCATGCCTTGGCCCTTCTGCGCCTCGGCGTACTCCCCGATCAGCTTCTCGGCCTCTTCCAGCGCATCGCGACTGCACGTCAGCAGAATGGTCTCCGCGGTCGGGTCGGGGTCGAACCGCGCCACCACGTTTGGCTTGGCCCGAAAGGCGTTGCTCAACTTGTTGGCGATCTGGGTGACGTCGCGCCCCTCCAACTTGATCGTCTTAATAATGATTTCGTTGCCCTTGGGATCATCGAGCTGCGTGATGAAGGCTTCGATCTCGGCCATCTTCTCAGCCGGCGCTTCCACGATCACCTGCGTCCCGGCTGCCACCACCTTGACCTGCGCGCCCAGGGGCCGCCCACGCAAGCCACCGGCGGGCGTGTAAAGCTGCTGCACCGCCCCCACCACCTCGCGCGGCTCGGCAAAGCGCGGCGTGAAGAACTTGCGCACCGGCGTCTGGGCGGCGACCTGTTCGTCCATGCGCTGGGCGAAGTCCATGATCTTCTCAAGATCACTCTTGCTGGCCTGCACCAGCAGCGAATTGGTGGTCGGCTCAGCCTGGATGACCGGCCCGGGAGCGCCGCGCCGACTGACGTTGAAAGTGACCTGAAGCTGTTGGGCCACCTGCATGGCGTCAGCGTGGGCCAGTGGTAGAATGACCATCTTCTCGGAGGCATCCTCGACATCCATCGCCGCCACCAGCGCCGCGATCTCCTCCAGCGCGGGGCGCACACCGTAGGCCAGCACCTTGTCCCCCTCGGCCCAGACGAACACCATCGACCGCCCCAGGGCGGGATGCTGGTAGGAGCGGTACATGCTGCCGACGGTGTTAGCGATGCTCTGAGCGTTGCCCTTGCTGATGGTGAAGGTTTCCAGCTTAGGGGTGTTGGTCAGGGCGTTCTCGTCCCAAAGCCGAATCGTCTCTTCAACCTTGGTCCATTCCTCTTCCGAGCAGATGACGATCAGAATCTGGGCCTCATCCAGCGGGATCACCTGATAAGACGTGGGCTGGCCGACGCTGCCCGATACCACCGGCCGCCCGGGAGCGCGCCGCGGCCCGACGGCCGTGCCGGCGCCGCCCGCCAGCAGCGTGTGCACCATCTGGGCCACATCGCTGGGCCGCAGATTGCGCAGGTGCACCAGGTGCCGGTTCTGCTCCGGACCAGGCACATCGAGCTGCTGAATCAGTGTGCTGATGCGTTCCAGGTCGTCGCGCTCGGCCACCACGAAGAAGGTATTCTTGACCTCATCCGGTACGATCACCGGCCCGCCCCGCACGCCGCGCAGCGCCGGCGATCCCAGCCCGGACATGATCTGCGTGAGCACCGGGGCCACGTCGGCCACACGTGCGTGTTGCAGCGCGAATGTGCGCAGATTCTCGGCTTGCGGCTTGTCGAGCACCTGCAAGAGCTCGCGCACGCGCGCCAGTCCGTCCTCGTTGGCGTACACGATCAGGGCGTTCATCCGTGCGTCGGCGACCAGGCGAATAGTCTTCTTGGCGCGCTCGAAGATGCCTTCAGCGATGATTTCTTCCGGCGTGCCGACCATGGGCTGCACGACCGGCTGCGGCTGCGGGGGGACGCCACGTCCGGCTTGGCCGCGCTGGGCGGCAAGCTGCTGGAGATAGCGCAGACGCTGCCAGTTGGGGGTGGCCGCCTGCCCCTGTTCCTGCTGGAAGATCTGGTTGAGCAGGTTGGCCACTTCGGTGGCGTCGGCGTGCTGGATTTCGATGACGTGGGTCTTGAATTCGCCCAGATCAGGCTTCTGGTCGAAGCGTTCGATCAGTTCGGCGATCTGGGCCATCTTGTCTTTGGTGGCGCGTACGATGATGGAGTTGGTGCGATCATCGGCCACCATGTCCACGTCGCTTTTCTGCTGACCGCCGACTGCCTGTGGCATCATCCGGCCGGTGCGCGGGTCGCGGACCATCTGAAACTGCGGCATGGTTCCGCCCAGGCTCATGAACTCGCGCACCAACCGCTCGATCTCGCGGGCGTTGGTCTTGATCTCGAAGGCCCGGAATTCGCGCGGATCCACCGGCGAGAGGTCGAGCTTCTGTTTCAGAGCCACGAACTTGCGCACGTCGCGTGCCAAGGCGACGATCTTGATCTGGTTCGTGTCCTCGACGACCGACAGAAGCGTGTAGTCCGGCATGGCTCCAATCAGGGCATCCAGCAGCTTCTGGGCGTTCTGCTCGGGCACGCGGTAGTACACCATCACGTAATCCATGTCGCGCGGATTGGCCTGCTCGAACGCCTCCAGCGACGGGTACACGCTGGCCAGGTCGATGTTGCGCGCCATCTCCGACAACGGAATCACGTACACATGATGCTCGCGCTCGACGAACATGTAGCCCTTCTCGTGCAGAATCAGATTCAGCTCGTCGATGGCTTCCTGCTTGGTGAACTTGCGGTCGCTCTTGTAGGTCAGCTCTCCCCCGATAAACAGATCCTCAGACTGCATCAGCGGCTTGCCGATCCGCTCCACGAAATGCTTGATCACGTCCTCCCACGGCATGTTCTCGAAGGAGAACCACTCGCTGCGTTCATCGGCCGGCGCGGTGGCGGCGGCACGCCGCCGCGGCGCCTTAGGCGTTTCGGTAGTATCCCCGGGCTGGCCTTCCACCGCCGACACCTCGCCGGCAGTCTCACCCGCAGACGGAGTGTCAGAACTGGCACCAGCCAGGCTCTCCGGCGGACCGACAAAGTCGTCTTCCGCCGGTGCCGGCGCCGCAGGCGTCGGCGTGGCCCGCTGCGTCGAAGCGCGCGCCTTGGCCTGCAACTCCTCAAGGGTCTGAGGCCGACTCGGCGAAGCTGGCTGCTTGGCCGCCTGCTGCCGCTCCATCTCGTCCCGCAAGCGCAGCAGCCGTTCCAGCGCCTCCTGCGTGTCCGGCGAACGCTCGGCCGGCTGGGTAGCGGTTGGCTGTTTGGGCCCGACGGCGGACTCGTGCTGGGGCGTCTCCTGCCCCAACGCCATCCAACTCGACAAGCCGAACATCAGCCCTACGATCAGTCCGCACATCCCGTGCTGAGTCGTGGACCGCCTCATGCTCTCACCTCTCTGGCGACGTGCGCAACACCCGCCGCAGTCAGCACTCCGCGGAACCGCCGCGCCACACCGATTCCGCGCGACCCACGGCACCTGGCCGGTTCCGGCGCCGCCAGCAGCGCGACTCGCGGTGCGTCGGCAACCAGAACGTCCCGGTCGGGCCGGCTATTTATACACTAACTGGACCGCCGGGTGGCAGTCCGACAACTCGCCCTGCCAACCGGATTTACTCGCAACCGCCGGCCGCACCGGCCAGGACCAGCGCGGGCCGCGGCCGAACGGGACGTGCGCATTGTAACCGCCGATCCCCCGGCGTGTTCAGACGCGCCTTCGTTCAACCGCGGGGCCCGACTTGTCGAACCAAGTAATCGCCCCCGTCCGGCCATCGGGCCGCCCACGCCACAGGGCAAAACCCGCCGGCACGCGACCGACTTGAAGTTCCGCCAGGCGAATCCGCTGCGGCTGGTCGCCTGTCGGACAAATGACGGCGTAAGCGTATGGCCAGTATGGATCGTGACAAATAGCCAGGAAAGCGCTGACCCTCCCAAGCACATAATTGCTGCCGCCCCACGGAATGCGATGATGCCGCGCGTCGGGAAAGGTCAGCACTGTCACCGTGGCTGGCGTGTCGTTGCACAGGCACACCGGTAGGCCAGCGCCGATCGGCTGCGGCAAATCGGCCGGCCAGCCAGCACCTCTGGTCGACTGGCCGGGCGAGACGCCGGCCGGAGGCCTAGTACCGGCGGCGGCACTGCGCAGCGCCGCCTGCGTATTCAACCCCGCGCAAACCAGCGCGCTAACAACGACGATTACGATTCCGACAACACGAGCCATCGGGACCATGTGTCGACAAGGCAACGCACGGCCTGCGCCACAGCAGCGTGGCAGTAGCGGCCGACGACGCCGCGACATTCATCGGCAGGAACCAAACGGCAAATGCGAACAAGAAATGCGCGACGCAACCGGCCAGAAATAATGCAGCGGGCGGCACGTTCCTCCTCTAGGACGGGCCGCCCGTGTGATGGCGCTATCGGTCGTTAGCAGACTCGACGAAGCCCGAGAAGCAACAGGGCCCCGATCGCCAGCAGTCCAATCGAACTCGGTTCCGGAATCGAAATGGATACTTCACCGCCAATCTGATCGTTGCCGCAACTGGGCGCCGCGTGCATCCCGACCACGAAGGTCCCATCAGCGGATAGAGTGCCCAGCCCGACCGTCCAGGTCTGCAAATACCAGTTCTGGCCGAGGTCGTGGACCACGTTGTGCACCAGGTTGGCGTAACCCAGGTCGGTGCCTCCGGACGCGAACGTCCGCAGGTCCAGTCCGATCGGGGCGATGCCAGGATGATAAGCGCCGTTCCCGCCGGTGAGCGTGACTTGGCTGTCGCTCTCCAGTCGCACCAGGTGCCCTTCCAGGCTGCTGGCACCGGCGCCGCCGGCCACATGGTAGTTTTGGGCTGCGCTGAAGTGCCCGCCGTTGAGACTTATCGGCTGGCCCTGGCTGTCGCGTGCCCAGGCACTGAGCAAGGCGTAGTGGCTGACGCCGCGACTATCGAAGATGCTCAGGAACAAGTCGCCCTGCCCGTACCAGGTTTTCCAGCCACTATGGTAATAGCCGGTTTGCGGGTCCAAGCCGCCTGCCAGGCGCACGATCAGGTTGCCGTTCTCGACCTTGACGCCCAACAGGCCCTGATCGAAATGCTTGCCGATGCCGCCGCCCGGGCTGGGCACCTGCCCCACGCCGGACGGGTAGGTGACGCGATTGGGTCCCAACACAGGAAGCAAGGTGCCGGTGGTGGGCCCCGTAACGGGCAAACTGTTCTTGGTGTCGTAGTAATAGCTCGATTCCAGCCCGGACACACCGATATCGTTGAAAGTTATATAGTCAGTGAAGAAGTCGAGCAGGTCGGCCCGCGCACACGCCACGCAACCCGCCACAATCGCCGCGGTCAGCGCCTGATTGATACGCATCCTAAGCTCCTTTCCCAAAGCATCCGGTCGTCGGCCTGGTTGTCTCGGCGAGGGAACCGCTCGCGAAGGTGGGTCGGCCGCGTAGCGGAGCGGTTGCTAAACCATAGGCCCGCCGGTGCGCTGATGTCCACCGGTAGTATTCAAAATGCGCGCTTGTGGACGGCTTCTCGGACGCCCGCCAAACACCAGGTGCGCCGCGCCCGCCAGGGAGTGCGGCGCGCCCGGTTTTTCCCGGGCGCGGGGGCGTGCCGCCGGAGAGAAAATCGGCCCATCCGCGGCTAGTGCTGGTAACTTCGCAACTATCGACGCCGGGCGGGTATACTGTTTTTGAGACGTCGGCCAGTGGGGCGCGGACGTCCCGGTGGAGATACTGGCCATGTCACGCATTCGCCTTCTCGCCGCTTGTTGCTTCGGCCTGACCGCGACCGGCGTGGCGACTTCTAACGCCGATAACAGCGATCCGCCGACCAGTGCGGCAAAGGACCAAGCGGCGCCCGCCGTGGTGATTGTTCCGCTGTTGGAAGAGTCAGGCGGTCGACCGCGGCGCTGGGTAGAGGTCATCGAGCCGGGCGGGCGCATCCCCCCCTCGGTCGGTGATCGCGTCCGCGCTTTGGAGAGCGATGCAGAGCGGACGGCCAGCCAGCCGAAGTCCGACAGCGCGCCGCGTCTGCTTGCGACCTTCGTGCCCGACCCGCTGTTGCCGCAACTGCGTTACTGCGTATTCCTTGACTTGAGCGACCCGACGGCCGTGCGGAACTGGCGCGAAATGGAGCGCGCCCGGCGTCGCGAGTCGCGTCTGGCCCATGCCGAGCAGCGCAGCATACGACAATGGGAGGGCCGCAAGCAGCGTCTGCTCAGCGCCCACGAGCAGGCCACGCAAGAAGGCGTGCGGCAGTTGCGCGCCGGCAACTACCGCAGTGCCATCATCGCGCTGACGCGTGCCGCGGCGTTGAATCAGGGCGACCCGGCCTGTCGCGTCTATCTGGCACTGGCCCGTGTCGCCGTCGGCCACGATGCGGAAGCCGGTGCCATGCTGCGTGCCGCGCTGGAATTGCAACCGAAGCTGGCGGCGATGGAACTCGACCTGCCAACCTATTTCCCCAGCCCGACCGAATACGACGCTGCCGTGGATGCCTTGGCAGCCCGCCTGATGGCGCGGGCGGCGGTGGCACCGGAAGAGCACCTGTTGTTGGGTTTCCTGGAGTTTCAGCGCGGCCGGCTGGACGCGGCGCATGCCGCCTTCCAGCGTGCGGCCCCGGACATGCCACGCAGCGAGGCGCTGCAAATCTGTCTGTCGGTCACCAAGCCCTCCGGGCGCTGAACGCCGCCGCGCCTGCTTCAGTGTCCCAAGAGGGCCTGCACACGCTCTACGGCATTGGCGGCGTCATAACCGTAGGCGTCGGCTCCGATTTGCTGAGCAAAGCGTTCGTTTACCGGCGCGCCGCCGACGATGGTCTTGATGCGACCGGCCAATCCACGCTGGCGCAGCAGCGTCACCACCTGTCCCATGACTGGCATGGTGGTGGTCAGCAGGGCCGACATGCCGATCAAGGGCGCACCGGCGCGCTCGGCCGTCTCGACGAAGCGCTCCGGAGGCACGTCGTTACCCAAGTCGATCACTTCGTAGCCGGCGCCTTTGAGCATCACCCCGACCAGGTTCTTGCCGATGTCATGCAGGTCACCCTGCACTGACCCGATAACGATCTTGCCGCGCGTGGGCACGCCGGCGTGAGCCAAGAACGGCTTGAGCAGTTCCAGGCCGGCGTTCATGGCTTGGGCTGCCAACAACACGTCCGGCAAGTAGATTTCGTGGTTCTTGAACAGCTCGCCGACGCGCTTCATGCCGGCGATCAGACCATCCTGGAGGACCTGTCCCGGTTCGAAGCCGGTATCGAGGGCCTGCTGCGTCAGTCGGGCCACCGCCTGGTCATCGCCGGCCACCAGATCCGCCGCCAGTTGGGTCAATATGTCCACGGTCGCACTCCATATTCGGCGAGGTCGTCCGACCAAAACCTCCTACGCCGGGCGACGCCCCGCGGACGTCCGCCCCAGCGGCAATTGGCCGGCCTCATACGCCGCACACAGCCGCTCGTAGGCCACCTTGTATGCCAGGAAACGCAGATGATACTCAGACCGGCGAAGCTGGTCAGGGGCCTTATCTGGGTGCCAGCGTTGCAGCACCTGGCGCCAGGCGTGCTTCAGCTCGTCGCGTGAGGCAGCAGTGGTGAGGTTGAACAGGGCCAGGGCGTCAGCCTCGGGGAGCTCGGCGGCGCGGCGACGTAGCTGATCGGAAATGACCTGGCGGTCGTCCTCGGTAGCCGACTGGCGCAGCCACTGCCAATCCCAGGCATCCGGCAACAGCGCCCCCAAGCTCGACCCCACCACGGTCAAGAATCGCGTAAAGGGTTTGCGTTTCAACCCCAGGACGCCATCGACGAACAGGCCGGCGGCGGCCGCCGCCTTGCCGCCCAGGCGGGCCGCCTTTCTCCGCTGCGGACCGCGCCGGTCAGCAAGTAGTGGTGCGATATCCTGGCGCCAGACGCGGCGCAGGAATCGTCGAAAAGCCTCGTTGTCGGCTGCCCGACCTGACATTGCCGCTGCCATAGCAGACACAGAGTGTGGTATAGCCGCCAGCCGCCGAATCGTTTATATCATGCCCGCTGCCATTCGTGGAGTGCGAGATATCGCGGATTGCCGCCGATGATACACGAGTCGTTGCTGGCCACTGCCGATGCCGACCAGCCCAATCTCCCGGTGCTTGCGGCTTGGGCGGTCACCGTCATCGCCCTGCTGCTATCCGTCGGCGCAGGCCGGCGTCTGGCGCTGGGCGTCGCGGAAGCACTCTTCGTCGCCGGCGTAAGCGGCTTGCTGCTGCTCAACTACGCGGCCCTCGGCGACCTGCCCGCCGATCCGGGTTTGCTGAGCACCAGCCTGGTGAGCCTGACGGTCGTGTGGTTCATCGTGGCCGTGTGGGTGGAGCGTGTTCGACCCGTTGCCGACGATGCGCGTACCGCCAGGCGCCTGGTCCGTCAGCGCCTGGCGATCCAGGCGGCGACGCTCTGCGGTTTGCTGGGTATAGCTTTGACGTGGATTGCCCGGCAGGAGATCGGCACCAATGGGCTGCTGGTGCGGTCAGTCGTGCTCTTGTGCGTGGCGCTGGGGTTGCACCGGTGGCAGCACCTGACCTTGGCGCGTTATGCCGCCAGCGCCATTGTTGTAGCGATCGTCACGGGCGCAACCGGCGACATGCTGAGTGCCGCCGGCGCAAAGACTGTCCTCCTGATCAACGCCTTGGGCGTCGGCAGTCTGGCGATGGTCATCGTGGCCACTCTCGTGGACTGGCGCCGCCGGGTCTTCATCTGGCGAAATGCGCCGCAGCGCCTCACCGAACCACCGCCCATGCACCGCCGGCTGTACACGCTGGTGGTGCTGGCGGGAGTATTGACCGGCGTGCTGGGACTGGCTCGCGTGCATCACCCCTTGACACCGCTGGCGACCGCCGCCGCGGCGCTGGCCACGCTGACCGTCGCCCATCGTTGGGGTTCCGACCCGGTGGGAGAAGCAGGCTTGGCGCTGGCCGGCCAGACGGTGGCACTCGTGCCGCTGGCGTGGCTACCGGCCTCACCTGGCAGTGGTTTGCTGGGCTGGAGCCTGGTTGGGTTGTATATGCTCTGGCTGGCGCGCTTCTGGCAACAACAACTCGATGGAGAACGACCTTGGACAACCGCCGGTCGCCTGATTCCGGCGGCACGCAACCTGAGTCTGGCCGCGGTCGGTGGCCAGATCGTCTGGGCAGCCCTGTACGCGGCCGAGCAAACGCCGCGCCCGGACTGGCAGTGTTGGGCTGCCATCGTATGCATGTTGCTGCACGGGTGGTTGCTGCTGCGCGAAGCCCGCGACCGCGGGGACGAACGAGCGGCGCTAGCTGCCGCCCTCGTGTTGACCACGGCCACGCTGACCACATCAGTGGGTGACGCCACGTTGGTAGCACGCTGGCCGACGGCACTGTGGCTGGCCATCGCGGCCTTGGTGCTGGCCGGCGGCGCGTATCTATGCGGAACGTTGCCCAGCTACGAATGGGTCTGGAAGGCTTATGTGAGCGGATGGTTACCCTTGGCCAGCATCTACGACATAACGATCGGCCACGCCGGGGCCACGCGCCGGTGGGCTATTGTTCCGACGGCGCTGCTGCTGGCATTGGCGGTGGTGCTGCGCCCGCGGCGCGTGCGCAGTGCGCCGACCGACCGGGGCTCTGCGGCGTCGTCCCAGGGACCCGGTTGTTGACTGGCCGAGCTGTCCTATAATGACCCGCATTGTCTGTGCCGGTCGGTGGAGCCGACCGGTTTCCCGGGCAGCGAACGGCAACTGGCAGCGCGGCAGGCCGTCGCACAGCAGTGGAGGCAGACATGTCCGAGACGAACGGGTCCGAACTTCGGAAGATCGCCTGGTCGCAGGCTTTTCCCTTCGTACGCGTCTTTCAGACGTTTCGCCTGGCTTTGGGCTTCAACCGCTTGGTGCTGGCATTGGCCTGCGTCCTGTGCCTGTACCTCAGCGGGCGCATCCTGGACGCCATCTGGGGGGAGCGGAACGGCGTAGTCGCCATGCCGAAGGACGAAGGTGTCATCAACGAAATCCAGGTCTATGCGTCCTCCACGCATTCCGAGTTTGTCAAGTGGCTGCGCGGGGCGCGTGAGGCCCACGAACAACGGGCGATCGCGGCTCTTCTGACCGCGAATGTCGCGGCCAACGCCGACGAGGCACGCCGCTTGCTCAAGACCACCGCGCTGGACAAGCTGTTGCTGGACATGGCCTTTCAGAATGAAACGGGGCGTCTCAACGAGATGGTCACTCGCCAGCTCAAGGCCGGCTTGGAAGCCATCGACCGCAACCCGAACTTGTCCCCGGCTGACCGGCAGCAACGCCGTGAAGAGCTGATCGGGGCCGCCGACACAGTGCGACGCATGCTCGCCGGCCGTCAGCCGCGCGTGCCCGGTCGCGCTGCCGCCGGTGCCAAGGCGGTCGAGACGATTGCCGCCGCCGATCCACAGGCCGAGCGAACGGCCCAGGCCCAGATGCTGGCCGACCTGACCAAGGCGACCACACGTCGCACGCAGCTCCAGCAATGCGAGGAACTGACGCCGCGCGGCGTCTTCATAAGTCTGCTGGAATATGAGCAACGCTGTTTCGCGGCGGCGATTCACGGCGTTTTGACCGGACGCTGGGGCTTTGCCGGGCGGGCCTTTGATCCCGCCCCGGCCATGGCCGGCAGCATCGAGTCCGCCCTGCGCGGCCTGTGCTGGCTGATCAACCAGCGCCCCTGGTACACACTGGTCTTCGGCGTGGTGAATCTGTTGGCAGTGGCGTTCTTCGGCGGTGCATTGTGCCGCAGCGCGGCGGTGCAGGCGGCCCGCGACGAGAACATCTCGCTGCGCGAGGCCCTCAAGTTCGCACGCCAGCGCTATACCGGCTTTCTGCTGGCCCCGATCCTGCCGCTGCTCGTGCTACTGCTGATCGCGGTAGTGATGTTGATCGGCGGATTGGTGGGGGCCATCGGATACGTGGGCGAGTTGTTCACGGGAGTGTTCTATCCGCTGGCGCTGCTGGGCGGTTTTGCGGCGGCTTTGCTGGTGCTGGCGCTGGTGCTGGGTTTCCACCTGATGTGGCCCACTATCGCCGTCGAAGGCTCGGATGGGTTCGACGCCCTGTCGCGGGCGTGCAGCTACGTCAGCCAGCGGATCTGGCACTGCGGCTGGTACGCCTTCGTGCTATTGGCCTACGGGGCCGTGTGCTTCTCGATCGTGCGACTGGTGGTACTGCTGACGCTGAAACTGGCCCACAAATTCACGGGCATCGGATTGAACATCATCAGCAGCGCCAATCTAACTGGGACCGGCAAGTTGGACGCCATGTGGCGCATGCCGGCCTGGGCTGACTTGACGTTGCTGCCGGGGCTGGGCGAGGCGCGCATGTGGGGCACGTTCTTCAATGGCCCGCTGGACGGAACCGAGAGCGTCGCCACCGTGCTGCTGATGATCTGGGTCTATCTCCTGGTCGGCTTGCTGGCGGCTTTCATCGTGAGCTACTTCTTCTGCGGCAGCACGCAAATGTATTTCCTGCTGCGACGCGAAGTGGACGCCACCGACTACGAGGAAGTCTTCTACGAGGAGCCGGAAGAGGAACTCCCCGCCCCTTCGGCCGCCGCCTCGGGCCCCGCCCCGGTCAGCGAACCAGGCACTACCGAATCGACGCCCGCACCCGGTGCAGACGCTCCTTCCCAGCCAACCGAGAAACCCGACGCAGGACCGGAGACGTCTTGACGTCAACGGGGCTGACCGGTTGCCGCACCGCTGCGGACCTATGACGCCGGACCCATTGGTCAGCGACGATCTCGCTTGGGGCATGAGAACTCATGTGTGCCCGCAAGAATGCTGAGTCGCCGCCGGCCGAGGTGGCGCGCGATTTCGCGGCTCTGCGAGCGGCCGGCGACGTGCCGGGCGCCAGTCGCTCGCTGGGTAGCGCGATTGCGAGCTGGCGGGACGGAGTGGCACGCTGGCTGGTGCGCCTGGGAGTCACGCCTAATCACATCACCGTCGCTGGGTGTCTCTTCACTGTGGCGGCCGGATACTGTCTGTCGCGCGGAGCATCGCAGCAGGTGCCCTATTTCCAATGGGTGGCCGGAATAGTCGGTTGGTGGCCACTCGTCGCCGCACTGCTGTTGTTGCTGGCCGGGGCTTGCGACATGCTCGACGGCGCCGTGGCACGCGTCGGCCGCCGCGCCTCCCGCGCCGGAGCGCTGCTGGATTCGTCGCTCGATCGCCTGGGCGACATGTTCATCTACATCGGCTGTTTCCTGCATTTCGCGCGGTTGGAAACACCGAATCTGACCTACCAGTTGCTGGCAGTAGTGGCGCTGTGCAATGCTGTGCTGATCAGCTACATCAAGGCCCGAGCCGAGAACCTGATCGAAGATTGTTCGGTAGGCTATTGGTTGCGCGGGGAGCGCTTCGCCGCCGTCCTGATCGGGTGTGTGTTCGGGCACGTCCCGGCGGTGCTGTGGCAGATGGCCATCGGGTGTGGACTGACTGCCTGGCGACGACTCAGTTACGGGATGCAGTCGCTGAAGGCGGCCGACGCCGGTCGTTCGCCGCCGCAGCGTGGCCCGCTGCCAGGGTGGCGCGGACGTTTCCAGCTCTGGCGGCGCCCGCGCGGGTCGCGGGCCTACGATCTCGTGACCGGTTTGAACATCGCCTACATCATCATCGCGCCGGTCTTCCTGCCAGCATTGCAGGCCCAAGGTCCGTGGGCCGATCCGCTACGCCGCTGCTTGGGCGGCTGAAAGCGCCGTTGACCGCACCGGCTACGGGGGGAATACTGTCAACCCGGAACGGAGATATACGGTCATGGCTCGTCTCGCTAGCGCCCCACTCATCGATCCGGCCCCGGCCCTGCTCCTGGGACTCTGCTTCGGGGCCGTGTACGCGCAAGACTCGCAGCCCGCTACGCAGCCGGCGGAGCGCCAACAGATCACCGCACGGGTTCTGGAAGTGCGTGGCGACGCTCGGCACGCGGCACTGGAGTCCAATGACTGGCAGCCCTGCCGCGTGGATGACGAGTATCCCGAACAGACCGTGATCCTCACCGGCGTGCGCTCTTCGGTCAAACTCCAGATCGGCAGCGATGACACCTACACGGTCGTCGTCGTTGATCCGGCCAGCCGTACGATCATCAGCGAAGCGCGGCGCAGCGCCGACACCAAGCGGGTGCGCATCGGTGTCGGTTACGGGCAGGTGCGGGCCGGTGTTATCGAGGGCGGGCTGAAAAGCGATTTCGCGGTGGACTGCCCGGTCGCGACGCTCTCCAAGCGCGGCACCTGGAACTTCGGCTTGTTCTATGAGCGCGCCAGCGACCGCTTCGAGATTTTCCTCCTCGACCAGGGCTTGATCGAGGCGCTCAACAAGGTAACGCGCGAACGTCGCGAGTTGCTGCCGCAACAGGCCGTCACCGAGGCCATGCGACGCTGGGCCGACGAGGTCCAGATCCGCCGCACGGTCTCGGTCGTGGACATTCTCGGGCAATCCGATATCGAGGTGGCCTTCAATCGTTTGCAACAGAGCGGTTTGCGCGTCCTGGACCCCCAAGGCGGACAAGCCGTCCTGATCGATCTGTCCAGCCGGACGGCACGCGACCTGTTTGCCGATCTGGTGCGGCAGGCCTTGTTGTACGCACCGCCGCCAGGTCGTCCGCCCGTGCGGCCGGAAGGTTACTTCGGCACCGGTCGCGGCGACGAACTGATCAACGTGTTGATCACCGGGCAGTCGGAACTGGCCCGGAAAGGTCTGGCGCGTCCAGGCGCATACCGGTTCCGGCGCGCAGCATTGGAGAACTGGCTTTCAACGCCTTGAACAACGCGGCAGCGCATGTCGAAGCAACCGTCAACAGGCATGGCAGCGATGGTTCTGAAGTTCACCAAGATGCATGGACTGGGCAACGATTACGTGTTGGTCGGGTTGTTCGATCAGCAAATCAACGATCCGGCCGGGCTGGCCCGCGCCATGAGCGATCGACATCTCGGCGTCGGCGCCGACGGACTCATTCTGGCGGCTCCCCCGGAACATCCCGACGCCCACGTTCGCATGATCATATTCAACGCCGACGGCTCGCGGGCGCAGATGTGCGGCAACGGCATCCGCTGCCTGGCCAAGCTGGTTTACGAGCGCGGCTGGGCGCGGTCCAATCCGCTGGTTGTCCAGAGCGACCGTGGCATGCACACGGTGGAGTTGTCGCTGGATGATGACCAGCGGGTGAAGGTGGTGCGCGTCGATCTGGGGCCGCCGGAGCTGAACCCCCGACGCATTCCAGTCGCGCTGGATGGCGAACAGGTTGTCGAGAGGCCGTTCAAACTGGGTACACGCCGGCTGACGATGACCTGCGTCTCGCTCGGCAATCCGCACGCGGTGTTCTTTGTGCCCGATCTGCGCGGCGTGCCACTATCAGACTGGGGCCCGCGGATCGAGCATCATGAGCTGTTTCCCGAGCGGATCAACGCGCATTTCGCCCAAGTGGTCCGGCGTTCCCTCATTCGCATGATCTCCTGGGAGCGTGGCGCCGGCAGCACCCGGGCTTGCGGCACGGGCGCCGCGGCCGTCTGCGTGGCTGGCGTGCTGAGCGGGCAAACGGAGCGGGTGGTAAGTATCGATCTGCCGGGTGGCCGACTGAAGCTGGAGTGGGACAAGCGTTCCAACCACATATTCATGACCGGACCGGCTACCGAGGTTTTCACCGGCCAATGGCCGCTCTGAAGGTCATTCGGCCATCGCACTGATCCGAGGTTGCGCATGTTCGAAGTGACGGTCAGCGGCCGGTTCAGGGCCAGTCATCAGCTCCGCCGCGCAAATGGCGAATGCGAGCCTTTGCACGCCCATGACTGGCAGGTGCGTGTCACCTATGTGGGCCCGCGTCTGTCCGCCGCCGGCTGGCTGATCGACTTCGGAGTGGTGCGCGAACACTTGCTCGGCGTACTGAGCGTGTTGGAGTCAGCGAAGCTCAACGAGGTCCCCGCACTGCGCGGCCTCCCGCCGTCCGCTGAGACCATAGCCCTATACGTAGCTGAGAAGTTGCCGGCCGCGCCGGACAGCGGGGTGCGATTGGCGGCGGTCGAGGTAGAAGAGGAGCCGGGCTGCGTCGCGCGTTACTGTCCCGCTGAAAGCCGATCAGCGTTGCCGGGGCGCCACGCCTGACAGGAGGACCCCGCGCCACTACAATGTCGTCGGGTGCTGGTGCCCCGCACGGAGGTCGCCGCATGGTCGATTTGATCAAGAAGACGCTGCTGGCCGGCGTGGGGCTGACGCTGCTGACAGCCGACAAAGTGGAAGAGGTGGCGCGCGACATCGCCAAGTCGGCGCAGCTCTCCACGGACAAGGGGCAAGAGTTCGTCAAAGAAGCGGTGGAGCGGGCCAGGAAAGGTCGCGCGGAGCTGGAAGCTACCGTGCAGCGCATGGTGCAACAGACTCTGCAAAAAGCTAATCTGGCGACCCGCGACGATATTGCCGAACTCCGCTCACGCCTGGAGCGTCTCGAGCAGCAGGTCGCCGGTCGGTCCAGCTAACGACTGACGCCGCCGGTACGGCTCAGCGGGCCAGTCGCGTGGCTGTGCCCCGGCGCGGCAGGCCGCGGTGGTCACGGTCAGAGGTTGCCGACATGTCGGCCGGTAAGCTCGGATTCGCGGCACGCACCTACCGACACATCAATCGTTACCGTCAGATCGTCACCGTACTGGTGAAATACGGCTTTGGTGAGCTGCTCGAGCAGTCGCATATCTGGCAGTACCTGGAGATCGGATACCGGTTCGTCTCGCGCCGGCGCACGGCGCAAGTCGAAACGTTGACCACCGCGCAGCGCGTGCGCATGGCGCTGGAGGAACTCGGCCCGACGTTCATCAAACTCGGCCAGGTGCTTTCTACCCGCCCCGACCTGGTACCGTCGGAGTTCATCGTCGAGTTCACTCGTCTCCAACAGCAGGTTCCGCCGTTCCCGGTTGATCAGGCCCGCGCCATCGTAGCCAGCGAGTTGGGGCACCCGCTGGAAGAGGTTTATGCACGCTTCGATGCTCACCCGTTGGCGGCGGCCTCGATCGGCCAGGTGCACCGGGCGGCGCTGCACGACGGACAGGAAGTGGTGGTCAAAGTACAGCGCCCGGGCATCGAGAAGGTCATTGCTACCGATTTGGACATCCTGGCGCACCTGGCGGGACTCCTGGAGAAGCACAGCGCGGAGTGGCGGCTGCACCGTCCGGCGCGCATCGTGGCCGAGTTCGGCCGCGTCATCGAACGGGAGCTGGACTTCCGCACTGAAGCGGCGCACCTGGAACGTTTCGCCGCCCAGTTCGCGGACGACCCCACGGTTTATGTGCCGAAGGTACACCGCGAGGCCACCAGTCGGCGTGTGCTGACGCTGGAGTACGTGGGGGTCACGCCGGTCAGCGATGTGGCGGCTTTGCGGGCCGCCGGCTTCGAGCCGACCGTGATCGCCCGGCGCGGCTTGGACCTGACGCTCAAGCAGATATTCGTGCACGGTTTTTTCCACGCCGACCCGCACCCAGGCAACGTCTTCGTACTGCCGGGCAACGTAATCTGCTTGCTGGACTTCGGCATGATGGGTCGGTTGAACCGGCGTGGACGCGAGAGTTTCGCCGACCTGGTTTACGCCGTGGCGCGCCGTGACGCGGCTCAGGCGGCGTCGGCCCTGCTTAGACTGACTGCCTTGGACGCGGAGCGCGAGCCGGACGAGCTGGCTATCGAAGCCGACCTGGCTCAGTTCATCGACCTGAACATTCCGGCACGCCTGGGCGACCTGGACTTCGGCAAACTGGTCCAGGAGCTGTTTGCCCTGGTACGCCGCCACCACCTGTCCATCCCACCCGATATGGTCACCATGCTCAAGGCGGCCGCCACCGTCCAACGACTAGTGACACAGCTCGATCCGGAACTCAACATACTGGCGGTAGCCGAGCCATACCTGCGCCGGTTGAAGCTCGATCGTCTGCGACCACAGCGGGTGTGGCGCGAAATGTTGAACTCCGGGGGCGAACTCCTGCAACTGGTGCGCGAGATCCCCGGCGGTGTCCGCGACCTGCTGCGCTTGTCAAAGCGCGGCCGGCTGCGCATCGGCTTCGAGCACCGCGGACTGGAAGAATTGCTCGAGACGCACGAGCGGGTGGCCAACCGCGTGGCCTTCGCCATCGTGGTGGCAGCACTGATTGTCGGGTCGTCGCTGCTGGTGCAATCGCGTCTGCCGCCACTATGGGGCGGGATCCCTCTCATCGGATTGATCGGCTATGTTACGGCGGGCGTGCTGGGACTGCTGCTGCTGCTCTCGATGATCCGGCACGGTCGGCTGTGACATAGCGCGACCGGTCGAACGCCAACCTGGGCCGCGGCCGGGATGCCTCCCGGCGGCGGTATCCTTCTGGCAGGCTGCTGGTCACCGAGCCGCCCCTTTGACTAGAATACGCCCAGCGGCCGAAGTCCCGTTGTCAACGGCAGGCGATTCGCGAGGTGCCCGGCATGTCCACCGTGCAGACCATCCTGGAGAAGAAAGGACCGCAGGTTTATCGAATCAGCGAAGACCAGACGGTGCTGGATGCTGCCCGTCTGATGAATGAGCATCGCATCGGTGCCCTGGTGGTGACCCGCGGCGGCAAGCTGGTCGGTATCTTCACAGAGCGCGATATCCTCTGCCGCATAGTCGCCGCCCAGCGCGACCCGGCGCGTACCCTGGTTCGCGAAGTAATGACGAGTCCGGTAGCCTGCTGCACTCCGCAGACCAGGCGCGAGGAATGCCGGGCAGTCATGCGCAGCCGACGTCTGCGCCACCTGCCGGTCGTCGACGGCGACCGCCTGGTAGGCATGGTTTCCATCGGCGACGTGCTGGAGGCCGCCGAGGCCGACCAGGTCGAGACGATCCGTTATCTCTACGAGTACATGATCGGTCAGTGGTCCTGAAGGCTTGGCTGCGGAGCGGGGGTCGGCGTTCGCGATCGAACTTCCAGACGCAGTGTCCGGTTCTGCTCCGCATCCACCAGGTTGATTGAGCGAATGACCAGTGGCGACAGCGGGCGGTCGCGTGCGTCGCAGGGCACGCTCGCCAGCGCTTGCAGCGTGCGCATGCTTTCATCGTCCGTGGCTTGACCGATCACGGTGTAGCGACCGTCCAACTCCGGTCGCCGCGCCAAGGCGACGAAGAACTGGCAGCTCGCCGAGTTCGCGTCGCTGGGCTTGCGTGCCATCAGCAGGGTGCCGGCGTCCACGGGGTAGTCGTGAAACTCCGCCGCCACGAGCTTGCCGTCCGGTCGGGTACCGGTGCCATCCCCCTTGGGGCAACCGCCTTGCAGGACGAAACCCGGCACTACGCGGTGAATGGTCTTGCCGTCGTAGAAACCGGAGCGCACCAACTCGATGAAGTTCTCCACGTTGCGCGGCGCCCGCTCGTACTCAATGCGGAAGGTCACCTTGCCGTAGTCGGTTACCAGGATCGCTTCCTTGCGCGGTTCGACGCGGAACTCTACGCTGCACGCCCCCAAGCGGCCATCCATTGGTCGCCAAGTCACGCGGTACGAGCCGGGGTAGCGGGCAGACGGATAATGCGCTTGCAGGTCGAGTTCAGCGCCGATCACGCCATGCGGTGCCAACCGCAACATGCGCGGGCTGTCCGCAGTGGGCTCGGCGGACAGGCCGACTGGCGGCACGTCGCGCTGCGGCTCGCCCTCATAGGCCACACTGAGCCAGGGCTGTGTTTGTCCAATAATCAAGGCCAGCGGCAGACCAACGGCATCCTCTCCGTCCGCGCCGCCTTCCAAGGGAAGCACAATCGCCTGGTCGCTGGTGTTGGTCAGCGTGAAACGCAGCCGCAGCGGCATGTCCGAGGTGAAAAATGTGCGCGCACTCTGCAACTCGGCGCGCAGGACCGTACTGACGTCCGGCTGCGCCTCCTGCGCCCGGGCAACGCACAGAACGGTTGCCGCCACCAGCCACCACGCCATAAGGCAGCCGGGTGGCACGCACCCGGCCGGCAGGCCCGCTGACCATCTCGCTGGCAAGTAGCCGCGCATCATTTGCTTCCAGACCCTTATACCGGCGTCCGGGCCGGCGGTTGTACTTTTGGAAGCGGACAAGACAGCTCTGCCGAGCAGCCGAAGCCTATCAGACGACCGCCCGCAGTTCCAGATGCAGAACATCCGGGATTTGCCGGATGGCTTCGACGGCCTCGGTGCTGGGCCGCTCATCCAGGGCAATGGTACAGGAGGCTGCCTTGGCCCCAGTGAATACGCGGCTGATGATTTCCTGCGCGTTGATGCCATCCGCCCGCACCGCCTCCAGGATCGATGCCATCACCCCCACCTGGTCGCGCACCCGCAACACGAGCTGCCACTTCGCCGGACTGCGTTCCGCCAAGTTCAGAGCGTTCAGCACTTCGCCCGAGACCACATAGGCCTGAACGATCCGCACTACCTCAGCCGCCGTGGCCGCGCGGGCTTGTTCGGTCAGCGGACCGATGTGCGGCGTGGCGATGACACCGGGCAGATCGCACAGACGGTTGCGGAAGCGGCCGCTATCGCCGGTCGGCTCGGAGCTGAATACGTCCAGGGCTAATCGCAGGCGGCGTTGTTCGACCGCGCGCGCCAAGGCGGCCTCGTCAGCCGCGCCGGGATAGCCGACGTGTATGAGGTACGCCCCGATCGGCAGGCTGGCGAGGAACTCCTGGTCGACAAGAATCTGGCCTGGCGGCTCGACCGCCAGCACGGCCACGCAGTCGCTCTGCCGGGCCAGCTCGCGCGGCCAGTTGCAGAATGTCACGTCCGGCTCGGCCGGCGGCTCGCCGGCGCGCAGCGGCACCCACGCCAGAACCCGCATGTCGAACGCGCGTGCCCGCCGGGCCAGCAGCCGCCCGATCGTCCCGTACCCGAGAACGCCCAAGGTGCGCCCGGCCAGACCGCGGGCATCGGCCAGCGCGCCGCGGCTCCAGCGTCCCTCGCGCAGGGCGATGGCGTGGTCCACGATCCGTCGGTCCAATGCCAGCATCAACCCGAAGGTCAGTTCCGCGACCGCTGCGGCATGTTTGTCCGGGCAGTGGGCAACGAAGATGCCCTGCGCCGAGGCTTCTTCGATCGCGATGTCGCCCGGACCGCAGCCGGCATGCACGATCAGTTGCAGCGCCCGGGCCTGACGAATGGTCTCAACCGAGACCCGCGCGGAGCCCACTATCAATATGCTCACGTTGTCAAGCAGTCGGCCGTCACGGGCGGCGGTCCAATCTGGCTGATAAAGCACCTCGGGTGCCAATTGTCGCAAAGATTGCTGGGCTGATTCCGGCAGTTCGCAGGCAATCAGAAGTTTCATGGCACCAATCTCCGCCCACTGACGTCCGACCGGTCGCCGGCTACGCCGCCCCGGCCTGCACATTAAAGACGCAAGTGCGCGGTTTCTCAATCGCCCTTCCGAGTCCGCCGCACGCGGGCACCACAGCTTGAAGCCAGTCGACAGTCTGGTTGAAGAGCCAGCCCACACGGGTCTATCATGCCCAACCCCGTTGTACGCCAGCCTTCGCGCAGGCGTCCCGGCGGGACCCGAACATGCTCGTCAAACACGATCGACCGCGTGACCTGCGTTGGTATCTGGCAGCGCCGCTGCTGTTCGGCGACCTGGGCACCAGCCGTCTTTACGTGCTCGGTCTGGCGGTCTTTTACGCCGGGCTGGCGGCACCATACTACGTGGCGGCCATCAGTTTGCTGGTAGTGGCGGTCGGTTGGGCCTACACGGTAATCTGCCGCGTCCAGCCGGACGGCGGCGGGGTCTACTCCTCGGGGCGACTGCTGCACCCGACGCTGGGGACGATCGGGGCCATCCTCCTGATGGCCAATTACGTGGTGACCGCGGCCATTTCGACCTATGAGGCCGTCGTGTATTTGGGGGCCCCGCTGGGCCTGCCGCGCGAACTGGCCCCGCTGCTCACTGTAGTGGCCATTCTCCTGATCGGAGCGCTGAACTACATCGGTCCCAAGCGCGCCGGCACCTTCGCCTTGGTCGTGGCACTGGGCGCCGTCGCCGTGACGCTGTTACTGGCACTTGCCAGTCTGGGGCACCTGCCGACGGGCTGGCAGATGCTGCGTCAGCAAGCCCCGCAGGTGCCGCTGTCCCGCATGTGGCAGAACCTGGTGCTGGTCGTGCTGGCACTCTCGGGCGTGGAATCGATCGCCAACATGACCGGCATCATGGTCGAACCGGTTGGGCGCACGGCCCGCAAGGCCATCTGGCCGGTGGTCGCCGAGGTGGTGCTGCTGAACGTGGTGCTGATCGTGATCGTATGCAGCTTGCACGGCGTCAGCGGTATCACGATCGACGTCATCGCTGACAAGGACCCAACCCGCGTAACCGCCCACGATCACGAGCTGACCGAGCACGTTCTCGAGGTGGTGGCGCGCCATTATGTCAGCCCCAGTTTCGCGTTGCTGGCCGGCCTGGTGTTCGGATTGCTGCTGCTGTCGGCCACCAACACCGCCATCATGGCTTTGGTGAGCATCCAGTACGCCATGAGTCGCGACCGCGAGATGCCCGAGTTGTTGTCGCGGGTGAATCAGTTCGGCGTGCCGGCCTACGCGCTGTTGCTGGCCTGCGGGCTGGCGGCGCTGGTAACGGCGGTCGCGGCCGGCCTGGGGAGCGGAACTCTGCAAACGCTGGCCCGGCTATACGCCATCGGAGTCGTCGGCGCCATCGCCATCAATCTGGGCTCTTGTGCAATAAACGCCCGCCTGCCGATTCGCTTGCCCGAGCGAGTCGGTCTGACGACCATCGGTCTGTTCTTGGCCGCCATCTGGTTGACTATCGCCCTGACGAACCGCCCGGCACTGGTATTCATCGTCAGCATGTTGACCTTCGGGTTGGCGCTGCGCTTTGTGGCGCAGCGCGCCGCCATTCGCGTGCCGGTGCCGGCGCCAGTGCCGGCGGCGCCCGCGGCAGCAGGCGCGCTGCTGCCGTTCGACCCGAGCAAACCGCGTGTCCTGGTGGCCAGTCGCGGTCGCAACCTGAAGCTGCTGCGTTTCGCCTTCGATGAGGCCCGGCGACGCGACGCCAACATCTTCGTGCTCTTCGTCCGCAATCTGGCGGTGTTATACCCGGGGCAGGCCCAGCCGATGACCCCGCAGGAAGACGCGGAGGCCTCGCTGCTGTTCCGTCGCTGCGAGGAGCTGGCCCGCGAGTTTCGCGTGCCGCTGCAACCGATCTATTGCGTCAGCTCGAATCCGGCCGACGCGATTCTGGACTTTTCCGCCACCTACGCCGTCGATGTCGTCATCCTGGGCGTCTCGCGCCGCGCCGGCCTGTTGCGGGCGTTACGCGGGGACGTGATCGCTGGCGTTGCCGACAACCTGCCGGCGGAGTCCACCCTGCTGATTCACGCCTGAGCAGCAGCGCCGTCGTCGCCGGCGCAGCGTCAGCCTGTCAGCGTGCGACGGCACGCATCCGGTCGCGCACACTGTCGGGCACCTCCGCCAGCGCCGCCTGAACGCCCTCCACCCCGCTGGCGCCGCGTATGGCAGCCAGCACGTCGCGCAACAACCGGTCGCGCCGCCGACAAAATTCTTCGAAAGCGGCCCGCAGTTCGTCACGAGTCCAGTGAACGAGCGGATCGGCCACGCCCACCTGGCTGCGGGCCCAGCGCAGGATCGAAGCGGCGTCGTCGCTCCACTCATACAGTCGCGCCAGCACGATCAGGCGCTGGGCCGACGTACCCAAGAATTCACGCACCGCCGCCGGCAGTTCCACCAATTGCTCGTCCAACGTGCGCCGAGCCGCCTGATCCAACCAGCCACTGCGGCGCGTCGGCTCAGCATCGGCGATTTCCAGCCGGCCGGGTGGAATGACCAGCACGCGATGGCCAGTGTCGAATTGCACGGAGACGCGGTGCACGACCTGGCCGCCGACTACGGTGCCCTGTACACGCAGAACGGTTCCGGCACCCCATTCCGGCCGGACCGGGTTTCGCACCCGCGCTCCGACAAGCTTGTCATTGAACTCGACGTCCGGCATGGCACACTTTCAGGCACTGCCACGTACCAACCGGGCAGTTTACACGGTCGTGAGCGGCGGAACGATCGGGGCTTCAGCGCCAGCCACACTGGAAATCCGTCCCGGCGCCGTCATAATGCGCGGCGGGTTGCAACGGATTGCGGCCACGCGGGCCGCGGCGTCGAGCGAGGTGGAACCATGTCTCTGTACGCGGCGCTGATGCTCTGGCTACTTGTAATCATCTTCGCCGCCGCGGGCGTGCATCGCATCTGGAGCGGGCTGGTCAAGCCGCGCGTCGTCAATGCGGTGCTGCTGCCCGGTACGCTGGTGGCCCAACTGGGTCATGTTCTCGGGCTGCTGCTCAGCGGGAACTCTGTTAAGAACACCAAACTCATGGGCGATGACGAAAAAGGCGAGCCAAAATCCGACACGCCCGAACAGCAACGCTTGCCGATCATCGGACCGATTCTGGTCGGTCTCCTGCCGCTGGTGGCCTGTGCCGCCTGTCTGTATGGCGCGGCCCACTTCTGGGGCGAACGGATCGTCGGCAACGTCGCCGCCAACGCCGGCTCGCAAGTGCCGCAGACACTGCCGACCACGCTAACCGGCATGTGGGACCTGCTGCGCGGCGGGATTTCACTGGCCGAACACCTCCTGGCGGCGATCATCACCAGCGACTTGCCCAATTGGCCGACACTCTTGTTTCTGTATCTGGCAGTGTGCTTGACAGTCCGCATGGCCCCATTCGAGGGCAATCGGCGCGGGGCCATCGGGGCGATCGTTCTGGCGGCGCTCGTTATCGCAGTGTTGGGATCGTTGTCGCCAGCGGTCAGAAACGCCGTCCTGTCGAGCTGGCCGGTGCTCAGCTTCGCTGTCGGAATGCTGCTGTTACTGCTATTGGTCAGCCTGCTGGTGCGCGGCGTGGTGGGGTTCATCCGCATTCTCGTGACCAATAAATAAGTGATTGCGACGGGTTATCGGGCTCTTTGACCGTCTGCGTACCCGCGCGAGCGGCGCTTGTGGCCGGACATTGACCCCGGTCCTAGACTTTTATATGCCGTGCGGCCACGAGGTTCGGTCGGTACGTGTTGGTGGCAGGCGTCAGTTTGCCAACCACCGGCTTTCTCAGTCAGGTTGTCCGCCGTGCCGCGCCGTCTCGCCTGGCACCTCGCGCCAGCCGATGAATGTCGCAGGCAACCATTAGTTTAATGCCAAGGTGACTTCATGAACCTACCGCGCGCAAGTTGGGCACTAGCTCTGGCTTTCATCGCCGTCGGCGCCTTGGTTCTCAGCGGCGGCTGCCCCAAGCCGCCCAACGATGACGGCTCAGGCAACGGCGGGACCGATAACGGGGGAGGCGGTAGCGGGAACGATA
>Ga0129299_1000421_pt1 | contig 26485 bp, 20 predicted proteins | sample ConPoolayeCmetaG_FD_94477 | JGI IMG/M metagenome (GOLD analysis project Ga0129299, IMG submission 94477) | Hot spring microbial mat communities from California, USA to study Microbial Dark Matter (Phase II) - Cone Pool mat layer C metaG ...
ACCCTGTACGGCGTGACCATGCAGGAAGCCGGCGTGTCCAAGCGGGTCAGCGTGCGGTTCGACGATGAGCGTCCGCAGCACGCGGTGGCGTGATCCGCCGCCGTGACTCGCCTCGGCGAAAGTCGCGAGCGAGCGTGACCGTCCCGCTCGAAAGGACCCGCCGGTCTGTCCACCTGCCGAAGCTCACTGCGGCGGCCAGAAGACGTGGTCGTCCTGCTCGCTCCGCGGGGATTCACCCGTCGGGTCACCCCACCGGGCATGATGCACGCCCTGGTCATCGCGGCCGTTTTCCGAGGTCGAGTAGAGCGTGAAGCCGTCGCCCGTCAGCCGGTACACGAAGTCTCGTCCGCTGAAGGGGTCGATGCGCACCTGGTGGGCGTAACGCGGCGGCAAGTCGTCCAGCGATTGCGGCCACCGGCCGGTGCGGGCCTTGTGCAGGTGGATGGCGTAGGTCAACTGCGTCGCCCGGCGGGAGGCCTCCTGACGAGTGGCTAGTTGGTAGACGCGGCTTAGCGACGGCAGGATCGCCCGCGAGACGTAATCGTGCTCGACGTGCGGCCTGGTCATCTCCTCGATATCCGCGGCTTTGACCGTGGGATAGCCCTTTCCCGACAGGTCGGACCATCTCTGATAGTATTCAATGATGTTGCTGGCAACCTGGTCCGCCGTGATGCCGGCCGCTTCCTCCGGCGTCGGCGACTTCAGCGCGTCTTGCCCGCCAAGCAGTTTTTGCAGCTTCTCGAGCCGCTCCGGTCGCAGGTTTTGCCCGCCGCCCTCCCCAACGCCGAAGAGATACTGCGTCAGATCCAACGAGCAGGCCATCTCGCCGGCAACCAATCGGGTTGCTTCCGGCAACGGCCGATCTTTGGCGGCGAGAACCTCCAGCGCGGTCTCCAGCTCTTCAGCGGAGAACACCTCATATTGCAGGGCGGTGCGGGCTTCTCTCTCCACGACGTATTTGATGGCGGCACTGACCAGCGTCTCGACCAGGAAGTCGCCCTTGCTGAGATGCTCGGCGCTGCCGAGGCAGGTGTCGAAGGCTTTGATCATGGTCTGGGGATCAACCTTGCCGTCCGGCGCTCGCCACGCATCGGACAGGGTTTGCTTGACCAAGGCGCGGTGGGCCGACAGGTCCGGCAGGACGACGCCGATCAGTAGCCGGTTGACGTCGTCTTCCTGGGCGTCCGGGGCTTCGTGCGCGATGGATGCGTTGATCTGCAAAGGTCGGATGTAGTCGCGGTGCGCGGCCGCCTCGGCGAACCGAACCAGATAGGGCTCCGCCTGGAGACGGGCCTGCTCCCACTCCGGATGTTCAGTCGGGTTCCAGGGTTTCGACCCTCCGGAGTATCGAGTGTCGTGTAGCATGCCGCTGAAAGGAGGCAGCGCCGAAACGGTTGGTCCCTTGTCCGGGTCAAACATCAGGGCCGCGTAGTATTCCCAGGCGTTGTCCGGCACGGAGTTCGGGTCGTGCCGCAGCTCGAGCCAGGCGCGGTAGTCGATTCGCGTGACGAAGTCGGGCACGGGCACATCCATGACGTAGCGTGGGGCGGCCGAAAGGGAGGGATCAACACCGGTCTCGCTCGCAGCCAACCCCCAGCCCGTTTCTTCCATGTCCTCCAGCGCCTCGTCGTGTGGCGCTGGGTCGTCGCCGCCTTCCCCGGCCGCCGCGTCGTCCTCCCGCACCCCGTCTGGCGGCGTGGAGGATCGCTCGGCGCCGAGCGCCACGGCGGAATCCGCCCCGGTTTGCGGGCCATCTCCGGTCGTCGCGGAGGCGTCCCTTCGGGACAGGCGTCGCTGCCGGCCCTTTGCCGCAGGAGGGTACTTGGCATAGACCATCAGCCAAGAGTCATCATTGAGTTGGACGACGGCAGGTTCCGCCGCGTCGGCCAGCCGGACACCGGACTCACGGATCCAGGTGCGGGCGTCAGTTGAGATCGACGAAATGACCCCGGCGGGGGAGGTTGAGTAGCATCGGTAGACTGCCGGGGTCAGCAGGATGCAGCCGACACCGCCGATGTCCGCGACGTGGATTTCATCGAGAGCCTGGAATCGGCGGCCGTCCGACGATGATCCGTGGTAACAGGCTCCGGCGGCGTCCAATCGGTTTCCGAATAGGTGCCAGGTGTGGTCGATGTCGATCACGGCCAGATCGTCCAACACCAGGCGGCGGCTGCCGAACTCCACACGATGCGCGAACCGGAACGAGCAGGCTGTCGACGATTGGTCGCGGCCCGCGCCGCCGGTGGATGCGGACGAATCACCGACCTCGGCCGTCGACGGTCCGCGGGGAGCGGGCGAGCGGGCCTCAGCGGCCCACCGAGCGGCGCACACCGCACGCCGGCCCCCTTCGCTGTGCGTGACGACGAAGAGCCACGGTTCGCCATTCGAGGCGACTGCCAAAGCCGGCTCCCGAGGGACCCCGGCGGCCCGGGGAAGCCCCGCAATCTCCAGCGGGCGGGGCTCTGACCAGTGTCGGCCGTCATCGGTCGAGAAAGAGAAGCCCAGTCCAGTCGGCCCCTCCGTGCTCCGCGGAGAGTACTCAAAGACCAACAATAGACGCTTGTCGGCAAGCTTGGCGATGCTCGGAGCGTCAGCGCCGCGCATCAGCGGCTCGTTCTCGGCTGTGAACGCCAGACCATCGTTGGACCTGGCCATGTGCAATGTCGAATCGTAACCGCCGGCTCGGCGCGGAGGGACGCGGACCGGTCGGGTCGTGGCCTCATCGCTGGGTCGGCTGGCCGGCTCGCTCGCGGCGGGCTGGGTGGCGGAGGGCTGCCCAGCGGCCGGCGCCGGGTCGGCAGTTCCCAGTACCAAACAGATCAGGGTCGTGGCGAATCGGGCGGGGTGCATGGCGGGTCTCCGAGGAGAGGGAGGATACCGGGTAGAGCACTACCATCGGCCGTGCGTTTGCAGCGGTTGCCCATAGTATGATCGCCCTGAGGGAGGCTGGATTCAAGTGTGGGATGAATGCTTCCGTCGTCGCCCAGAGGAGAGGACGCTGCGCCACGCGGTCAGGTCGTTTCATGCGATAATGCGATCAGGCGCGTGAGCGTCTCCCGCGCCGCTCCGGAGTCGATCGCCGCGGCGGCCCGGAGGACGCCGTCGGTCAAATCCGCCGCCACACCCGCGGCGACCAGCGTGGCCGCGGCATTGAGCAGCGTATGCCCGCGACGCGGGCCGGGCTCGCCCGCGAGGATGGCCCGAATGGCGGCGGCACTCTCCTCCGGGCTGCTGACGCGGAGGGCCCCGCCATCGCCGGTTGACAGGCCCGCATCTTCCGGACGGAGCACGCCGGGGCGGCAGGCGTCGTTGCGAATCTCGATGTAACTGCTCGGGCCGGTGATGGTCAGGTCGCAGAGGCCGTCATGACCATGCACCACGAAGGCGTGCTCCGCGCCGAGCCGTCGCAAAGCCTCGGCGACCAGCGGCAGCAGCGACGGCGAGGCCACGCCGATGACTTGTCGGCGGACGCCCGCCGGGTTCGTCAGCGGACCGAGGAGGTTGAAGATCGTGCGGCGGGCCAGCTTCTTTCGGGCGGCGGCGGCATGCCGCATGGCGGGGTGGAGCCGAGCGGCGTAGAGGAAGCCGAGCCGGACCTCCCGCAGGCAGCGAGCCACCGTCTCCACGTCGGCGTCGATATTCACGCCCAAGGCCGCGAGCACCTCGGCGGAGCCGCTTTTGCGGGTGTTGGTGCGGTTGCCGTGTTTGGCCACGCAGGCCCCGGCGGCGGCCGCCACCACCGCCGCGGCCGTGGAAACGTTGAACGTGCTGATGCCGTCCCCGCCGGTGCCGCAGGTATCCACCGCCCGCGGGTCGTCGCAGGGCACCCGCGTCACGTGCCGCCGCATGACCTCGGCGGCGCCGACCAGCTCGTCCGCGGTCTCGCCGAGGTCGGCCAGGGCGGCGAGAAACTCCTCGATCTGTTCATCGCCCAGTTCTCCGGACATGATCCGTTCGAAAACCACGGCGGTTTGCTCGCGGGTCAGGTGGCCCCCGGCGCGGAGCTGGTCAACAGCGGCCTTCAAGGCGTCGTTCATGGGTGGGTCAGCCGGGTGAGGCGGGCGCCTTCGCAGGGCCGCGTGGTCAGCACCGGGGCGGTGACGCCGTGTCGCGGGTCGTAGTCGCGCCGGACGGCCGCCTCCACGCTGCCGACGGCGGATCGCTCGGCCACCGCGACAATGCAGCCGCCGAAACCCGCGCCCGTCATTCTCGCGCCGAAGACCCCCGGCACGCCCCGGACCACCTCGACCAGGTCGTCAAGCTGGGGCGAGGAAACCTCGTAGTCGTCGCGCAGGGAATCGTGGCTGGCGTTCATGGCTCGTCCGAACCGCTTGAAGTCGCCGGCCCGCAGGGCCGCGGCGGCGTCTCGGGTTCGCTGGATCTCCCCGATCACATGGTGGGCGCGGCGGAAGGTCGTGCCCTCCATTCGTTCGCGTTGGGCGATCAACTGCTCCGGCGAAACGTCCCGCAGCGATTGCACGGAGGGGTTGACCGCGCGCACCTGCTCGACGGCCCGGCGGCACTCCCGCACTCGGGCGGCGTAGGTTCCATCGGATAGCTTATGGCGGCATTGGCTGTCGATGACCACGACCACCGCATCTCCCGCGGGCCAGGGAATATTCTCGATCTGCTGGTCGCGGCAGTCCAGCAGGAGGGCCGCGTTCGGCGAGGCCATGGCGCAGACGAACTGGTCCATGATCCCGCACGGCACACCGGCATAGTGGTGTTCGGCTAATCGGCAGATACGGGCGACCTCGCGGGCCTCCATCGTGGTCCCGGCGGCGAAGAGCAGCGCCAAGGCCGTCGCCACTTCGAGGGCGGCGCTGCTGGACAAGCCGGCGCCCACCGGAACATCGCTCTCGATGTAGAGATTGGCCGGAGCCAGCCGGATGCCCGCCTGGGCCAATTCCGCCGCGACGCCTCGACCATAGGCGTCCCACCGGCCCTTCTCCGGATGGGAGCGGTCGTCCACCGCGAACTCGACCTGCTGGTCAACGTTGGCGCTGTAGAGGCGGAAGGTTTCGCGGTCGGATGGCCCGACGGCGATGTGCGTCGCTCGCTCGATGGCGATCGGCAGTACCAGGCCGTCGTTGTAATCGACGTGTTCGCCGATCAGATTCACGCGGCCGGGCGCGCGAACCACGGCCGCCGGCGGGCCGCCGCCGAAGCGTCGGCGGTAGGCAGCGCAGAGTATTTCAACATTGACCAAGGGAGTGCCTTTCCTGATAATGGATTGTTCGTGAATCTATAGATGCCCTTCGCACCCGTGTCAAGCAGTCTCGTGTGATCGGTCATGACCACACCGCTCCTGATCGACGCGGATTCGGGGAGTGATGACGCCGTGGCCCTCGCCCTCGTGACGACCCACGCCGCGGTGGATCTTCGGGCGGTCGTCGCCGCCGGCTGTGCGGCAAGCCCTGATGACGCGGTGGCCGATCTGCTTCGGCTGCTGAGCCTGGTTCCGCCCCCGCGACCGGTCCTTATCGGGCGTGGCCGCGAACCGGCCCGCTCCCCTGCGGGCTCCGGGCAGGCCAGAGGCATCAAGGCTCCGGCGACCACAGCTCCGGCGAAGAGTCCCCACCACGTTCAGGACCTGCTCGAAGTGTACCGACAGGCTGTCGAGGGGTCGAACCGCGAATTGACCGTGCTGACCACCGGCCCTCTGACCAACCTGGCCGCGTTGTTGCGGGAAGCGCCGGATCTGGCCGGCGGTCTCCGTCAGGTCGTCGTGACCGGCGGATCGGTCTGGGCAAAGGGAGGAGTCGGCGAACCGGCGGAAACCACCTTCGTTCGTGATCCGGAGGCGGCGAATTTCGTGTTGCGTTCCGGTTTGCCACTGACCGTTGTGCCGCGCGATGTGACCAACTACGTCCTGCTGGACGAGTCCCACGTGGCCCGCCTGGCCGCCGCCCAGCGGGGCCCCGGCCCCGTGCTGGCCCGCCTCCTGAAACCCGCTCTGGAGAGCGACTCGGCTCCCGGCTACGGCAAGGTCCATCTGCCGGCGGCCGTGGCCGCGGCCGGTTTGCTTTGGCCGAAGTTGTTCGTGCGGACGCGGATGCGGCTGGAAGTCTCGCCGACGGGACGCGACGCGGGCCGGTGCCGTCCGGCCCTGGGCGGCGATCCGGCGTTGCAGGTGAACCTGCTGACCGCGGTCAGTGCCGTCGATCTCGTGGAGAACATGCTAGAATGCCTGTGCGGCGAGTCGTTCGTCGTTTGACCGCTCGCCAGGTGAGCAGAGACCCGTTGGCCGCCCCCAGGCGATCGAGTCCCGGCCGGAGCTGATACCGCGTGAGAGTCTACGAAGGCATCGAACAGCTCGACGACGCCCTCCGCGGAGCGGTGTTGAGCGTGGGCAATTTCGACGGCGTGCATCTCGGCCACCAGCGGATCATGCGCACGGCCCACGCCCTCGCGGCCGTATCCAGCGCCTCGGTGATGGTCATGACCTTTGAGCCGCACCCCTTGGCCGTGCTTCGCCCGCGGAATGCCCCCGCGTTGCTCACCCCGTGGGCGGAGAAGTTGCGCCAATTCGAGCGCGTCGGGGTCCGGGCCGTCGTTCGGCTGAAGGTGGACGCCGCGCTGCTCTCCCTGACGGCGGAGGAATTCGTCCGCGAAATCCTGGTCCGTCGAATCCACCCGTCTTACCTGGTGGAGGGGCCGGACTTCGGTTTCGGCCGCGACCGCGGCGGCAACGTGGACCTGCTCCGCAGGATGTCCGCGAAGGGCGGTTTCCAGGTCCATGTGGTCGAGCCGTACCGACTCACGCTCAGCGACGGCGAACACGCCGTGGCCAGCAGCACCGTGGTCCGGAGGTGCCTCCGCGAGGGACGGATTGCCGACGCCACGGCCTGTCTGGGGCGGCCCTACACCCTGGTCGGCCGGGTGATCCGCGGCGAGGGCCTCGGTCGCCGGCTCGGCTTCCCCACGATCAACCTGGACGTCGGCGCACAGCTCGTGCCCGCCGAGGGCGTCTATGCCGGGCGTGCGGAGTTGGCGGGCCGTCGCCGTCTGGCCGCGATCAGCATCGGCCGGCGCCCGACCATGGGCGGCGGGGCCTTGGCGGTCGAAGCCTTCGTCCTCGACGATGCGGGGGATTGGTACGGCGAGACCGCCCGCGTGGACGTGGTCCGGCGATTGCGGGAGCAGATACGCTACGAACGCCTTGACGAACTGGTGGAACAGATGGCCCGCGACGTGGAGGAAGTCCGGCGCGTGTTGGCCACGGAGTGACCCATGCCGACCCTGCTGGATCCCGCCGCCGCGGCCGCCCGATTGGATGCCGCGTCCTCTATCGTTATCACCACGCACGCCCGCGCCGACGGCGACGCCGTCGGCAGCCTGCTGGCTCTGCGACGCATCCTGTCGCGACGCGGCAAGACGGCGCGGGCGTTCGTTCATGAGGAGGTGTTGGATCGCTACGCCTTCCTGACCCGATGGGAGCCGGCGGAGGTGTGGGATCCCGCCACGGCGTCGCGGATCCTCGGCCGAAGCGAACTGCTGGTGCTCGTCGACACCTGCACGACCGATCAACTCCGCGAGATGGCCGAGCCGATCCGCTCCGCCGAGGCGCCCAAGCTGGCCATCGATCATCACGTGACCCGGCAGGACATCGTCGAGGCGGCGCTGGTGGACGAGCGGGCGGGTGCCACCGCCCAGATCATCGCCCGTCTCTGCGATGTCGCCGGCTGGCCGATCGACCGTGAGACGGCGGCCATGCTCTATACCGGTTTGGCCACCGATACGGGCTGGTTTCGCTTCTCCAACGCCACCGCGGAGGTCTTCTCCACGGCGGCCCGCCTGATCGAGGCCGGAGCCCGGCCCAACGAACTGTATGAACGCCTGTATCTGAACGATTGCCCGGAGCGGGCCCGACTGGCGGGGGCGGTGTTGTCCTCGTTCGAGCTGCTGGCCGACGGCCGCCTGGCGGTGGTGCGCTTGACGCGGGCCGCCATTGCCGCTTGTGGCGCCACCCACCAGATGACCGAGGAACTGATCAACGAACCGCAACGAGTTGGTTCCGTCAACGTCTGCGTGCTGTTCATCGAGCCGGCCGCCGACGGCTGGATCCGCGTCAGCTTCCGCAGCAAGCATGACGTGGACGTCGCCGCCCTGGCGGCGCGTTTTGGCGGCGGCGGGCACGAACGGGCCGCCGGCGCCCGGATCAACGGCACGATGGACAGCGTCACCGCGATGGTCATCCCTGCGGTGTTGGAGGCCCTCGGCGGCTGACCGCCTTCGACGAAAAACGCCCGACCGATGGGTTGCATCGATCGGGCGTTTCCCCCTTTTTCATCCGGAGCCGCTGTTCAGCCGTGGCGCGGGCTGGGCGCCCCGTCGCGCGGGGCTAACTGCCGAGGATGGCGTCCTTGGCGGCCTTCGCCACGCGGAACTTGACCACCCGCTTGGCGGGAATCTTGATCTTCTCGCCCGTCGCCGGGTTGCGGCCCATGCGGGCCTTCCGCTTGACCAGCACCAGCTTGCCCACGCCGGGCAGAGTGAAGCCGTTCTTGGCTTCCTTGTAGGCGGTCACCACCAGCGAATCCATGAACGCGATGACCTGTTTCCGCGTCATCTCGTTGGCTTCCGCCAGGTGCGTGACCAGTGCGGACTTGCTCATCGACTTTGATTTGGCCATGCTGACTCCTGTTCCTCATCTTGTGTGCGAATCAACCGGACCGCCCGCCGCGGCCCTTCCGGCGGAGAATCTACCGCCTGCACGCGAAAACACAAGCAATACTTGGGGTTTTTTGCGTTTCTCGCCCGGCCACGCCGCGGTTTCGGCCACAATCGACCCCGTTCGTTGCGGTGTTTCACTCGGCGGTTTCGGGCGTTTGCCGCTCTCGCGACCAAACCCACGCGACCTCCAGCGGACCCCGAGAAACCGTGAAAACAGGCCGAAAACCGGCTGAAACCAGCGAAGCCCGCGTGGGGCCGTCCGGCGGCCAGTCACCGTAGCCCACCAGGTTGTTGACATGCAGCAGGACGAAATCCGCTTCCTTCCACGGCGGGGGCGGCGGCCGGTGCGCCGCTCCACCCGCGGTGATTCCCCGGGGAATGAAAACGTAATGCGGCTCCGCCGGCAGCATTCGAGCGATGATGTGCTGTTCCCAGAGAAAACTCGCCACCCGACTGCCCGGAGGGACGTGGCCGGGCAGATTGCACCAGTGAATCAGCGATTCCACGCCGTCGCTCGGCGTCTGGATCAGGTTGCGATAGCCCATCCTCGACCCGTCGACGCGGTTGATGCCGTACAGATGCAGGCAGGGCCACACGTGACGCAAGTCGCCTCCGTGCTGCCAGGCCGTCCACCCGGTGAAGGCCAGAGCCAGCAGGGTGCGAACCTGCCCCAGCCGCCGCATCCTCGACCCCGCCCGCACCAGCGCTGCCGCCGTGGCGATCATCAGCAGGGGGTACACGGGCATCAGGTAAAACGTCTGCCGGAGCGGCAGCAGCAGCAGCAGACCGATGTAGAGAACGATCGGCAGAGTGCAGATTCGCCACGCTGCGTCGCGCCAAGCTCGAACCGCCCCCCACACCACGGCGATGCCCGTCACCAGCCCGAGCTGAACCGGGTATTTGTGGAGGATGATGCCGAGATACAGGCTGGCGCGGTCGGACAGCGAGATGGGCGGCGGCGATCGATCGCCGCCCAGCAGGAGTCGAACCACTTCGCGGGCGATCTCATGCTGGACCAGATGCACCGGCATGACGGCGAAGAACGTCAAGCCCGCCAACAGCGTCAGCCCGGCCATCCGGCGCCAGATGGCGGCGGGCGGCGGTTGCTGCTGCCGCACGGTCAGCACCACGAACGTCATCCACGCCAGCAGCAGCAACGCCCAGCAGCCGAGGGCGACCGCTTCCCACGCGGGCACTCGATCCGTCGCCTGGGCGAGTCGAGCCTGGTGCGCTGCCAGGGCCGCGGCGGCCCCGCTCGCCGCCAGCAGCCAGCCCGCTGCCAATGCGTATGCGGCCGTTCTTCGACCCGGTTGTTGGCCGCTGCTCTCCGGGGAGAGTCGGTTGCTTCGCCATTCCAACAACGCCCACGCCGGCAGCAACACGACGCCGTACAGTTTGGCTCCGAGCGTCAGGCCCGCCAGCACTCCGACGATCAGCCACCGTGCCGCGGTCGGCCGTCGCTGGTATTCCACAAAGGCCCCCAGCGACAAGACCATCAGACAGGTGAAGGCCGCGTCGCCTTCGGTCATGGCGATACGGGAATAGGCGATGAAGTAGGGCGAGCACGCCAGCAGCCCGGCTGTCAACAGGCCCGCCGCCGTTCCGAACAGCCGCTTGGCCAACAGGCTCGCGGCCACGACCGTCACGATGGACAACAGCAAGCTCGTGCCGCGGGCGACGCCGAGGCTTTCTCGCCCGGTGATCTGAAACGCCAGGGCCGTGAGGTACATCGGCAGCCGTGTCTGCGAGCCGTCGAGCGTGGGCCGCTCCCCGAACCACGGATCCTGCCGAAGACCGGCGGCGATGTCCAGATCGACCCGCTCATCCCAGCAGGTCTCCAGACCGCGGGCGGTGGTCCAGCCGGTGCCCGCCACCACCGCCGCCGCGACCAGCGCCACGGAAAAAAACAGGATCGGCGATTGCCAGGAAGCGGAGTGAACGGCGGGCAGATCGCGGGGCATGGCGGTTTCCAGCAGCGTTGGCGGATACGCTGGTCGAATCGCCGCCTCAGCGTCCGGAGGAAATCGCCTGGGCTAGCGGGTTGACCACCAGCGGGACGACGCGGTCCGCCGCCCAGTCTTCGGCCAGTCCGGTCAGTGTCCGGTGGGTCTCGACCAGTCCTTCCGTCGCGGTCATGCCCCAATAGCGGCGAACCGTCAGCAGGACGCTCAACATGCTGCCCTCGTAGCGTTGCGTCCGCACCTCATAGGTGGAAGTGTGGCTCTTGATGTCGACGTAGACCTGCGTGTCGCAGGAATCCGAAACGGCCACGCCGAGCAGCGGCTGGGCGTCGATGACGTGCCGCACGGTGTCGTGAATCAGCAGCCCGCTCAACGGCGACTCGCCGAGCAGCGTTTCGGCGACGAGTTGGTCGTGGTTTCCGCGGTACTCCAGGTCGAAGCCGTAGACCACCTCCAGGTGACTGTAGTCGAGGTCGCTCAAGGTCAGATGGTAAGGGGCCAGCCGCAGGACGGTCTGCCCCAGGGCTGCGGCCGCGCCGGTGTGGGCCGGGTTGTCGTAACCCGTCCGCAGGGCATCCACGTCCAGACGCAGCCAACGCCTGGATCCGTCCGGGGTCTCGTCCTCCTCCAGCAGCAGGGAGTCGTCCTCGCGGCGGCGGAGCTTGCAGAGCAGCGGATACTCCCGCTTGAGGCTGTCGAAGAAATGCAGCACGGTCTCGCGTTCCAGCGTCAGGTCCAGCTTCAAAAACAGCCGGGTGGCGACGTGGAATTCGTCGCAGTAGGCGCCAAAAGCGTCACTCATGGCGGAACCCTCCCCACTTGGATGCGTGCGGCGTGCTCACTGCCCGCATTATGATCCTCCGCTCGTCACGCCGCAACCGAGAGAACCGTCCGACGGTCCACGGCGGGCCGACTCGGATTCGCGGTGCGAGGGAGGACCGCAACGACGGTGCCGGGCCTGCGGTTGGGGACCGGTCCGCTCTCAGGCTCCCGCTCGCCTTGCTCGCGAACCGGGCGCTTTGGCATACAATCGCGCCATGCCTCCGATTTCAACACAACGTCGCTCGGCGGCTTCGCGGCGGCTGGGCCAGGTCTTCACTCCGCGTCCGGTCGCCGACTGGATGGCACGGTGGGTCTGCGCCGAGCAGCCGCGAACCCTCCTGGATCCCGCCGTGGGGACAGGCGTGTTCCTCGCCGCCGTGAAGGGGGCGTGCGGGCCGGCCCTGCCCGAACGGATCGACGCCATTGATGTCGACGAGGCCATGTTGGGCCGGGCGAGCCATGCCGCCGCGGGGCTGCCCGCGCGGTTTCGCCAAGCCGACTTCATCACCGCCGAAATGTCCGCTTCCTACGAGGCGATCATCGCCAACCCCCCGTATGTGCGGCATCACGAGCTACGGTACGACGAGGCTTCCCTGGCTTTGATTGACCGACTCTGCGGGCGGCGGCTCAGCCGGTTCACGAACCTGTACGGGTTGTTTCTGGTCAAGATCGCCGCCTTGCTGGGGCCGCGGGGCCGGGCGGCGGTCATTACCCCGGCCGAGTGGCTCAATGCCGATTTCGGCGCTGCCTTGAAGGCCCACTTGCTTGAAACGAATCTCCTGGAGGCCGTGATTCACTTCGATCACGCTGCCAATGTCTTCGAAGGTGCTTTGACCACCGCTGCCATCACGTTGTTGCGCCGCCCACGGGAGGCCGGCCGGCCGATTCGCCTCTGCGGCGTTCGCGACGTGACCATGCTGGCCGGCCTCCGCCCCGAAGACGGCCTGGCCGTGCCCGCCGACCAGCTTGATCCCCGTTCCAAGTGGACGCCCCTGTTCCGCGTCATCAGGCCCGGGGAGACGCCGGCCCTGGGACGAAGCGGCGGTGAGAGACGCCGCCAACGCAGACCGCTCGCTATTGACTCATCTCCCCCGCCCGCGGCGTTGCCGGGGCACGCCGCTTGTCGTCTTGGTGACATTGCCCGCTGCACTCGGGGCATCGCCACCGGAGCCAACGATTTCTTCACCCTCCGCGAGTCAGACCGCCGGGCGTGGGGCTTGCCAGCGGCCGACCTCCGCTTCTGCATTACCAAGGCCCAGCAGATCCGGGGCGACCGCCTGACCTCCGACGATCTTCGACGCCTGGTGGAATGCGACCAGCGGGTCTACCTGCTCTGCCCACGCGCACCGCTGTCGCCCGCGGTGGCCCGCTATCTTGAAGAAGGCCGCCGCCGCGGGATTCATCGCCGCTATCTGCCGTCGCATCGCCCGACCTGGTATCAGCCCGAGGCCCGTCAGCCCGCGCCGATCCTGGTGTCCGTCTTTGCTCGGGGGACCTTCCGGTTCGTGCTGAATGAGGCCCGGGCGCTGAATCTGACCGCATATCATGGGATCTACCCCCGGTTTCGCGATGCGGACGCGGTGCGGAGGCTTTTCGAATACCTGGCCGGTCCGTCCGCCGCCGCATCCCTCGCCCAGCATCGCCGGGTGTACGCCGACGGCCTGCTGAAGGTCGAGCCGCGCGATGTGGAGGCTTTGCCGATCCCCGCCGAGTTGGCCGATCCGCAGTGACCGGACAGCTTCAACGCAGACCTTCCTGCGGGCGTCTTTCGTTTCCCGAAGAACCGCTGTCGCGTCGGTGAGTGCCCGCCAATGGCCGATTCTTGGCTGCTGGGAACTATGAAGTGGACGAGTGTTGCTCCTCGGCTGGTGAGTCGCCCGCTGCGGCGGTCAGATGCCAGGCGGAGCCGCATTCCGGACAGATCGTGTGGCCATCCGCGGGATGGGTTGGCAGGCCGCGAAGGTCGTAGCCGCAGTGCGGGCAATAGCGGTGCTTGAGCATGACCGCCTGGATTCGCTTGTAGCGGACGCGTTTGGCATTGACCCAGAAGATCAGCGGCCAGAACCACATCTGGCACAAAAACATCGGCCCTTTTTCAACCAGTCGTCCATATTCCCGATGCCACAGCACGTCGATGGCCAAGACGACCAGGACCAGGGCCGAGATCGAGGAAAGCGCGATCAGTAGCGTCAGGAAGCGCCGGGTCTTCGAGTCCAATCCGCTCCCGATTTCCTTGGCGATGATCGAGAGCGGTTCGGCGGGAATGACTTCGTGCCGCCGCAGGAGCAGCAGGGTGTAGGGGTCGAGCATGGGAACCAGCCGGCCCCGGCCATCCCGGACGTGAAAGGTGCGTTGGACCTCGCTGAGCTGCTGTCGCGGCATCGTCGGTCCTCAACAGCCCCGGCCATGGCCGAGCTAGGGCGGGTCCATCCGCCCGGCGGCGGCGGTGCCGGTCTGGGAAACACCCGTCCGATCCCCTCGATTACTCTACTCTGTATCGGCAGGGCGGTTGCCGCGCTGGCTCAATCGCCGACGGTGACATCGCGGACGATTACCCAGGCTCCGTTGATCTTCCGCAGATGCAGGTAGAACCGGCCGCTGTGCTTTGCTCCGGGCAGGTCCTGCCGGAACTGCCCGGCCACCTCCGCAGTGTCCTCGCCGGTGCGGGCGATGTGGCCGATCTGGAACCGGAGCCGGCCCATCTGGGACGGCGTGGGGTAGCTGGCGCGATAGCGGTCCCGCACGGCTGCCCAGCCGCGGGTCTCGCCCTTCGGGGAGCGAAAAACCAGCTCGTCGGAGTTCCAGTAGTGAGCGAGGAATCCATCCAGATCCCCTCGATTCCAGGCCTGCTCCTGTTGCTGGAGCACGTCACGGATTTCGGGCTGATCGACCCTCCCTCCGCAACCGCAGACCAGGATCATCAGGAGGGCGGGCGGCAGGATCGCCCGTAGCGCTCGCCAACCCCGATGGGCGCCGCGGGACGTTGAATGACGGTCAAAACAGCCTGGGGCGAGTGGTTGGGGAATCAATACAGCCCTCATTGGGCCGGCCGGCTCGCGGCGGTCAGCCTTCCTTGTTCTTCCGGCCCTTCTTGTTCTTCCCCTCGTCGGGTTTCTTCACTACCCGATCCTTCTTGTTCTTGGGGATCGCGGCGGCCTCGGATTCCACGCTTTGGCTGTACTCCTCTTCGGAGAGGTTTTTCTTGGCGGCCTTGGCGAGAGCCCGGGCCGTGCTGTACTGCTCGGCGGCGACGGCATGGCGGATCAGGACGGCGTAGGTCGTGCCCTTGGGGTAATACTCCAGATACTCATCGGCCAGTTCCTGGGCTTCTTCCTTGCGGCCCGTGGCGAGCAGGGCCTGATAGTATCGCCCCACGGATCGGCAAAGATGGCTTTTGGCCTGGTCCGCGAGCTTGCCGTCGCCTTGCTGCTGGGTGGCCAGCAAGGCGTCGAGGGCCTCGCGCCGGGCTTCGAGGCTGGATGGGCCGCTGGCCCCGCCCTTGAGCAGGGCTTCATATTCCTCATCTTCGAGGAGCGATTCCTCGATGTGCCGGAACAGGATACGCTGCATCTTGGCGGCGGTTTTACCTCCCTGCTGGCCCAACTCCTCGTAGAACTCCTGGGTCCGCGTCCAGTCGGCCAGCTTCTGGTTGATGGTGTGCAACTCCAGGGCGAGGGCCGGCGTGCCTTTGCCTGCGCGAAAGGCCTTTTCCGCCGCGGCCCGCCGCTGCTTCAGCGTTTTCAGCGCGTCGGGGTGGTGGCGTCCGGTCGCGTTCAGCAGATCGATGGCCGCGCAGGCCAGGCAGTTGTCCACCTCCGGGTACGCCTGCTTGCCTTTGTCGAGGATCCACACCGCTTCCTTGACCGCACGTTCGTAATCGCGGTTGTTGTAGGCCGCGACGGCCTTGTCCCAGTGCTCCCGAGCGACCCGCATCGCCTCCTCGGTGCCGATGATGATCCAGCGGTCGCCCTCGTCCTGCGCCGCGGCGGGGGCCGCCAGCATGACCACGCCGACCAAGGCCGGTAGTGCTCCTCTCATGTTGCGTCTCCTGAAGTCGTCTGGATCCGCCAGTATAACCTGTCGAGGGTGTGCAATCGAACTCCCGCCGACCGGGTCGCGGAGGCCGCGTCGTCGGGCCATGGCGGACCGTGCCGGCCGGGACGAGGCCGCCTCTGCCGCCTGCGGACGGCTCGGCGACGCCGCACGGCGAAGGCCGGGCGCGGAGGTGGCCGATAACGATGAAGCGAAGAGGCTTCAGGCCGCGAGGAAATCGTCCTGGAGCTTGGCCCGCAGCTTATCCAGGGCCCGATTCTGAATCTGCCGCACTCGCTCCTTGGTCACGCCGATCAGCAGACCGACCTGCTCCAGGGTCTTGGGGCCGTCTCCCGGCGCGCCTTCGACCTGGCCTAGGGCGAAACGGGCCTGCAAGACCTTGACCTCGACCTCGTTCAGGTTGGCGGAGTTCTGGCTGATGATCCCCCGCAATTCATCCACGCAGTCGGCCTCGTGGGTCTCGCGGAGTTCCTCCTGATAGGTGCTCTTCTCCAGCGTGGGGTCGAATTCCGTCGGGAACCGCCCCCGGTAGCGGCTGGCTCGCATGGCTACGCGGCTGAAGCTCTTCAGGATCGCGCGGCAGGCGTAGGTGCTGAACTTGAACCCGCGGGTGCAGTCAAACTTCTCGACGCTCCGCAGCAGGGCCATGTTGCCCTCGCTGATCAGCTCCATGTAGTCCGCGTTGGCCAGGCGGGTCCGCTTGGCCATGGCCAGCACCAGCGGCAGGTTGGCCTTGATGATCTGGTCGCGAACCGCCAGGCTCTGCTTGTGCCACCAGAGCAGCTCCGCCGCCACCTTGGCCGTCAGGTGCCGGCCCGCGTAGCGGCCCATGATCGTGGCCACGCGGTAGCGGGCGTAGTTGTACCGCAGAAACAGCGCCTGCTCCTCCGCGATGGAGAGGGCCGTCTTGCGACCGGCGCTCTTGGTTGCCGGCTGCCGTCGGGCGGAAGAGCCGGCGGCATTGCACCACGGTCGGCTTCCACCGGGCCCGGCGAACTCCTCGGCGAACAGCGAGCGGGCGGCCGCAGCCGTCTTATGGCTGTCGTCCAGGATGTAGTCGGTCGGCATTGCCAGGACTTGATCCAATTCCGCTCGGATCGCCGGGTTGTGGCGTCCGACCGGTGGCAGTGGCGGCTGCCTGGTCGTCTCGAAACCGGTCACCCCCGTCATAAGACCCGCAGTGTCTTTGACCGTTGCCATGTTGACGACTCCCGTGACCTCCAAGGGCCACTTCGCCAGGGTCGCAGGGCTACCCCCAGGTCGGTTGGGGACCGGCCGCCCGACGCGACGCGTCGAACCTGCGGCTGAACCGACGTAGCCTCTTCCGCCCTGGATGTCTTTCAGCGTTGTGACCTGCGGAAGGTCGCTCTCATCCTTCCGCGGCCTGGGCACTCGGTAGAGCGCCGTGCGGGGGGGAGTGTCGCTCTCTATCGCTGCCAGAATCAATATAGCACAGAAACAAAATCAGGCAACCTTTCCGTGAGAAGTTGACAAAAAGAACATTTCCGATCGAACCTAAAGAGTTAATGTAACTTATTGTAAATAAAAAAGATAAATAGAAATAGCGGTATCGGAAAATGTTACAAGAAAAACAAAATTGTGGATTTGTAACCGTTCCTAAACGGATGTTATACTGTTACAATGACGCGGAGATCTGCGGTTGCGAACTCCCTCAATCGCGTCGGGCAATGCTGGCGGTGGGCTAGTGCCCAATAGCGAAACCCGCACGGACGCTAAAAGATATATCAGTAGTATATATATCGCGTTGGCAGGCGGCCGGTCTCCAACGCAGCAGCGGGTCCAGCCTCCGCGGGCTACCCCGTTACTGCTTCTTCATAATCAGCTTCTTGCCTTCGCTGGTTAGTTCCAGCTTGCCCCCGATGATGTAGAGCGCCCCGTAAACTCGTTCGGGCTTCTGGGGTGTTTTCAAGGTGAGCTTCGAGCCGTTGAAATCGTAGGTGCCCGCCAGCCTCACCGTTTCTCCCTCTTTATAGGCCGTTGCGTCATAGGTGCCGTCGTCCTTGAATTGGGCCTGGATGATGTAGAAAGACTCGTTTTCCGGAATCGGGTCTGTCTTCCAGGTGCCCACCAGGGCCTGGGAACAGCCGACGGCGGCCGTGGCGAGCAACACGATGGCGGTGAAACCGGCGTACTTTCGAGCGTTCATGGCAATTCCCTCGTCATTCATGCAGTGGTGAATCGGGACCGCCAACCATAGGCGGCTTCGACGCCGGTACCCTAGATTCGAGGTTTTCGCCTGTCAACACGCTTGTCTCGCGGGGCCGAGGACGGTAGGATACGCCCCGCCGGATGCAAGGGGCGGTCCGATGATGCCGCCTTGCCGTGCTGCCATGAGGTGGTTCCGGCGTCTGCTGGTTGATCCGCAATCGCCCGCCTTCCGGTGGACCGCATTCCAGATCGACCCTTGGGCAGAAACGGCCGATAGACAGATCGGTCGGGAGAAAACCGCCGCACGGCGGCGGGAGTGGTATGGCCAACGTAGAACCGATCGAAGTCGAAGCGCAGGTCGTCCAGGCCCTGCCGAATACGATGTTCCGTCTGGAGTTCGAGCTGGACGGCCGGAAGCACAACGTCCTGGGGCACATCTCCGGCCGCCTCCGCAAGCATTTCATCCGCATTCTGCCCGGCGACACGGTCCGGGTGGAACTCAGCCCCTACGACCTGACCCGCGGCCGCATTACCCGGCGGTTGTAGCAATCGATCCCTCGCCGATCGAATACGGACCCGCCGTGCCGAGCCCGCCCGATTAGCGTGTGGCTCCGGGTCTGTTGACCGCCCGCGGCAGGGGGCGGTGCAGTGGTCGCTGGCAGGACTCGACACCGTGCTTCACAATCCCGGTGTCGCGAGCCGTTGGGCGCGGGGCATCTTCCGCACGATGCCCTGGTCGTGGCCTTGCAGGAAGGAGTCGCCGTGAAACTGATCGTCCAGATCCCCTGCCTCAATGAAGAAGGAACCCTGCCCGCCACCTTGCGCGACATCCCTCGGCGGATCGACGGCATCGACCAGGTCGAGATCCTGGTGATCGACGACGGCTGCACCGACCGCACGGTGGAGATCGCCCGCGAGATGGGCGTGGAGCACATCCTTCGCTTTCCCGGCAACCGCGGGCTGGGGCACGCCTTCGCGGCCGGCATCGACTATTGTCTTCGCCAGGGCGCCGACATCATCGTCAACACGGACGGCGACAACCAGTACTTCGGCGGCGACATCCCCAAGCTGGTCCGCCCGATTCTCGAAGGGCGGGCCCACCTGGTGATCGGCGATCGCGAGCCGGAGAAGATCGCCCACTTCTCATTCATCAAGAAGAAGATGCAGACCCTGGGGAGCCGCGTGGTGAGCTTCCTGGCGGCCATGCGGGTGCCGGACGTGGCCAGCGGCTTCAAGGCCTACAGCCGCGAAGCGGCCATGCGCCTGATCTGCTCGACGGACTTTGACCATACGGTGGATCATGTGATCCAGGCCGGCCGCAAGCGGATCATTACCCTGAGCGTGCCGATCCGCACCAATGAAAAGCTCCGCGAGAGCCGCCTGTTCACCAATATCTGGGTATTCATCTCCCACTCGCTCAGCATCATGTTGCGGGTGTATTCCTCCTACCGGGCGATGAAGATCTTCTCGACGGCCGGGCTGTTGGCGTTCTTCGCGGGCTTTCTGCTCGGCCTGCGGTTCCTCTATATCTACCTTTTCGACCCGGCTACCCGCGACCTGCATACGCAATCGCTGATCCTGGCCGCCATCCTGATGCTGGCGGGTTTCCAGATGATCCTCACCGGCATCGTCGCGGACCTGATCAACGCCAGCCGCGGCGTCGTGGAGGACGTGTCCTATCGCCTGCGGCGTCTGGAACTGGAGCGGGATCGGGAGCCGCCACCGGCGCGGGGATAGGAGTCCCTGCCGCGACCTCCCCGGTGCTACCGGCCGAGAAGCAGGTCTACGAAAAGCTGGATGTCCCGCCCGTCCACCACTCCGGACTGGTCGAGGTCGGCGCGGCCGAGATCACAACCGGGGTACTCGGCCTCGAACCCATCGGGATCGAGCAAGGCCAGCGCCATCGCGGGCACGTCGTCGATATTCACCAGGCCGTCGCAGTTCGTGTCGCCCGGGCGTGTGACGGGCGGGGCTTCCGGCCCGGCGGTGAAGTTCTGGGTCACTTCAGCGGCGCTCAAGGCCCGGCCGTAGATGGCCACCAGTTGGTAGGCCCCGAGCCACGGCCTGTCCTGGGTCAGCTCGTTGCCGAGCGCCAGGGGGTAGCTGCTGTTCCAGCTTGCGGCGATCGTGCCGCCCACGCTCCCGCTGCCGCGGATCGTGTTGTCGATGTACAGGCGAGCCACTCCGGCGGCCGTGCGGGTATAGACCACGTGCATCAGACTGGTCGAGATGGAGCCTTCCGGAGTGGTGATCGACGGCGTCCCGTTGGCGTTGGTGGAGCTGGTTCGCAGCCGGAAGTCGAACAGGGTCGTCGGCAGGGAGCCGGTCAGGCCCTGACCGAGCGTGAAATTGCGGTTGGTGAGATCCGCCGACATCGTGACCACGCGGGCCGGGCCGTTCTGGGTCGTGTTCAGCGGGGCAATCCAGGCCTCCACGGTCAGTTCGTTGCTGGTCGTGGCCGCTTCGAAGACCTTGGCCGCCGGCCCGCCGCTGGAGGCGATGGTTGGCGAAAGGAATGTTGCCCGCCCGCTATCCCAGGCCACGGCCGCGGGATTGGCGAGGGTCAGGTCCAACGCGGGCGGCACGCCGGACACATCGTGGATGACGCCGCCGCCCCCTTCGTCGAAAGTATAAAGAACGACCAAGCCGCTGGTCGCGCGATTCCAGGAGGAATACACGAATTCGACCGTGGTGTTCGGCGCGATGGGATTGGGCGCCGCGGCCCGATCGGTGACGTTGCTGACGGTGAGCGTGTAGAGCAGGTCCGGAGTCAGCGGCGAGACGGCCAGGGTGACGGTCTTCTGGTCGGTTTCCAGCACGGCACCAAGGACCGTGACGCCGTGATCGATCTGGTAGTTGCCGATGGTCTCGGCGGAGGTCTCCTCCACGGCCTCGGAGAACACCAGCATGACGGCCGCGTCGGAGAGTGCGTTGACCACGGTCAGCGTGGGCGGGGTGGTGTCGAGCGTGCCGCCGGCCAGGAAGATCTCCGTGGTTCGGCCCGCGGAGGTCGGAACGCTTTCCCCGTGCCAGGTGATGTACGTGTCGCCCGCCAGGGTCGGCATCCGGTCGTCATAGTCGTTGTTGGTGACCTGGTGGATGGTGTTGTTCTGGTGGAGGTATATCTCCCAGTCAGTGCCGTCGAAGCCCTGCCAGGCGACGCGGCCGAGGTCGTCGATGGTCGGATACTGGCTGTGCTGGGCGAAGCTGGTGATCTGCGACACACTGCCGGCGGCGGTGCGGCGCAGTATCTGCCACCGGCCGGCGGTGGTCCGCTGCATCCAGACGACGTCACCGGCGGTGTTGATCCGCGGCCACCAGTCCATGACGGAGTTGTTCGACATGCGGACCAGGCTTCCGCCCGTGGCGTTGGCGATGTACACCTCGGCGTTGCTGTTGCTGTGCCAGGCGTGCCAGACCACCTTGCCGCCGTCGCTGATCTGCGGGAATTCGTTGTCGTAGGTGTTGTTCGAAACATTGACCAGGCTGGTGCCGTCGGCATTGGCGGAGAAGACCTGCCACCGCGTGCCGTCGAACCGCATCCACGCGACGCGGCCGCTGTGGTTGATCCGCGGCCACAGGTCGTGCCGCGGCAGGTCGGGGTAGCTCTGCGAATCGTTGGTGATCTGCACCAGTCCGGTGCCGTCGGCGTTGGCCGAGTAGATCTCGAAGTCCACTCCGTCGAAACCGCTCCAGACGATGCGGTTCTGGTTGTTGAGGTCCGGTTGCCAGGCGTGGTATGGGGTGTTGGTGATGCGCACGGTGCCGGTGCCGTCGGCGTTGGCCGTGTAAATCTCGTAGTCCGCCCCATCGAAGGATTGCCAGACCACCTTGCCGGAGCTGTTGATTCGCGGCTGCTCGTCCGCCTGAGAGTTGTAGGTCAGCCGCGCGGCGTTTCCGCCGTCCGCGTCGCAGGAGAAGAGCTCCAGGTCGGATCCGTCCCAGCCCGCCCAGACGACGCGGCCCGCGGCGTTGGCCTGCGGCCACCAGTCATCCATGGTGTTGGCCGTCAGGGTTCGGACCAGACCGCCGTAAGGCTGGGCGGCCGGGGCCGTCCCGCCGACCGCGTGATCGCCGCCGCTAACGGCGTGGGCGTTGAAGTTCTGGAGATACTCCCACCAGTTGTTCAGACGGGTGTAGCCGTCGTGGCTGTTCGTCCCGGCCACATGCGGCATGTGGCTGAAGAACCACTTCAGGTAGTTGCGATGATAGTCGCTGCCGCCCCAGGCGTTGCGGCTGACGGGCGTCGGCGTGCCGTCGCGGCCGTTGAAAACCGGGAAGTTGTTCATCCAGTCGTCGGCGTAGCTCTGCACGGTCTGCGGATTGGCGTAGTCGTAGTCGGACGTGCCGTTGCAGGGATAATGGGCCGAACCGACGCCATACACGGTTGAAACCGTGGTTTGACCGATGTTCCAGCCGTAGCGGTCCCAGATGGTCCGATCGCCGTTCACGTTCCATCCGCCGTACAGATAGGTCATGATCGACTCGCTGCGGTGGGCGTAGTCCTCGAGCATCTCCGCGATGTAGCGCTCGTAGTTGAAGCCCATCACCACGTAGATCCGCGAGCACGGAATCCGCGGCTGGGGCGACGAGTTGCACCAGTAGCCCCCATAGCCGTGCATGTTCGACTCCCAGTAGCCGAAGTACGGCGCGCCCTGCATGAAAACCTCGTCGATCTCCCCGCCGTCCACCCGCCGCGCGAAGTCGAATTGAATGGCGATCAGTCGGTAGTCGACGCCGTCGGGCTGGTGCCACTGCGAGGCCATGTATACGGCGTCGGTGTACCGGAACCCGTCGGCCTTTTGGGGATATTCATCGGCATCCACCTTGGTGGTCAGGCGGTAGCGAAGCAGTCCGTGGCTGGCCTGAAGCAGGTCGGCGATGTAGAGGGCGTTGTTGCTGTTCGGGTCGTTCCAGCCGCGGGCGACGTTCAGACGGACCCCGCCGGAGCTTTCGATGATGGGGTTGTAATTCAGGGCGTAGACCCGCGGGTACTGAGTAACCACGCTCTGGGCTGCGGCGGGCCAACAGAGCATGGCTGGCAACAGGACAAGGACCGGAGCCGCGGTACGAGCCTTCATGATTCCTACTCCTCCCGTGGGAACGCAGGGCGGGTCAGCCGGCGTTCACGATGGTTCATCGGTTCGCGAGCGGTGTTAACGTTATCATCGGCGGCGTAACGGCCTCGGGCCGCCGGTCTGGCGACCGCCGTTCTTGCGCTCGTTGGTCCTCGTCCGCCCGGTTTGCGGGGTAGTGGTGCTCGCCCACCGCTGGCAGGTTGGTCTGAACCATCCGCCAGTATATTGCCTGGGGTGGGGTTGGGTCAAATGCTCGGCAGTTCCCCAAAGGGTCGACGCCAGGGGAATCGCAAGATCGACGCCGGCCGGCGTGGCGATACAGAAAACCGGTCGAGCTGAGGGGCAAGCCGAGCCGATGAGCAAGCCAACCCGATGGGCACGCACCCCAGGAAAAGGCTGATAACGGCCTTCAGTCGATTCTGGCGATTGTCCTGGGTGGGCACCGATCACAGAGGTGGTGGTTGCATTGCGATCAGAGCTTGGGAGGAATAGAATCCATGTCGGCTGTTCGCGGTCCCATGTCCGGGACGCCACGCCTGACCGGCATTTCCGACAGAGAGGTGAGCCATGGATCGGCTTGAGAAACTCGGTGTATTCCTCAACGATGAACCCGGCGACGATGAGGCCCTCGCCTTCGCTGGGCTGTTGGCCCGGGCGGCCAAGCCCCAGATCGTCCATTGCATCCACGTTCGCGGCGTGGAGGATCCGCCAGAGACGCCCGTGCCGAACCCGGAAGCCCTCCGTCACCGCGTCCTCCAGGCTGTCGGGCCGGGTGTTTCCAGCTCCATGCAGGTCGAGGTCTCCGAAGCCACCGGGCTGCCCGAGATGTTGCGGGTCACGCGGGATCGCGATTTCGACCTCGTGGTGGTCGGACGGAGGCTTCCTCACGATCAGTTGGGCGTGGGCGCGGTCTTCTATCGGATGGCCCGCAAGTCTCCTTGCGACGTGCTGGTCGTTCCCGCAGGGGCGCATGCCCACCTCACCCGTCTGCTCGTGCTGGTGGACGGTTCTCCTCACAGCAAGATGGCTCTGGAGACCGCCCTGAACCTCTCCAAGGCCGCGGGCGGCAAGCCCCAGGTTGTGGCCCAGTCCGTGTACGCCGTTGGCTACGGTTATCGCTACACGGGCAAGTCGTTTGAGGAAGCCGCTCGCAACAAAGAAGCCCTGGTGCGGAAACAGATCGAGGTCTTCCTGGCGGGATTGGACACCTCCGGTGTTGATTTCAGCGTCGTCTACACCTGTTCCGAGGACACCGCCGCCGTGGCCCACGATCTGGCTTCCGCCAAGAACATGGATGCCATCGTGGTCGGCAGCCGAGGCGCCACCCTGCCGGCGATCGCCCTGCTTGGCGCGACGACGGAGCGCGTGCTGGTGAATTCCCCCGTGCCGGTTCTCGTCGTGAAACGCAAGGGCGAAACCTTCCGGTTGCTGGATGCCGTGATGGCCCAGCTCCGAGAATGATCCCCCGCCTGCCCTCTGAACCACGGGCCTGTCCCGCCAACCGCCGGAGCGGGACGAAGCCGCCTCCCGCTCCGGCATAGAAGACGCCTGCCGCCGCCGTGGTTTTTCGCGATGGTCGCCGGCGTTGTCGTAATAGGTCCGGCGGTTCGGCGTTGTGCCCATTGAGGAGAGACTTGGGGGGGCTGCGCCTTGGTTTCCACGGGCTGCCGTCGCCGATGGTTCGCGTCCGAAGGTGCAGCCGCCCAGGTCAACCCGCGGTTTGACGGGAGTGGCCCCGTGTCAAGGCATCGCTTCAGCTTGCCGAGCGCGAAGCTGGGAATGGCCGCACTGGTTGCCATGCTCGCCGCCGCTTCTTATTCGGCGGAGCCGGCGGCCGTCCGCCCGTTTGAGCTCCCCGGCGAGTTCGCCCCCTTCAATTCCATCGATCCGCACGTTTTCGCCGTCTTGCGGAAAGAGGGTATCGAGCCGGCGGCTCTCTGTTCAGACGAGGTGTTTCTCCGCCGCGTCCATCTGGATGTGATCGGCACTCTGCCGAGTCCGCGGGAGGTCCGCGACTTCCTCGGCGACCGTCGCCCGGACAAACGAGCCGCCCTGATCGAGGCCCTGCTCCAACGCTCGGAGTTCGCCGACTACTGGGCGATGAAGTGGTGCGACTTGTTGCGGGTGAAGTCGGAGTTTCCCGTCAATCTCTGGCCGAACGCTGTTCAGGCCTATCACCAGTGGATCCGTGACGCCATCGCCCGCAACGAGCCGTACGATCGCTTCGCCCGCGAATTGCTGACCGCCAGCGGCAGCAATTTCCGCGTTCCGCAGGTGAATTTCTATCGGGCGGTGCAGGGCCGCGAGGCTTCGGCGTTGGCCGCGGCTGCGGCCCTGACGTTCATGGGCACGCGGCTGGACCGTTGGCCGGAGGACCAACGGCGGGGTCTGGAGGCGTTCTTCTCCCGCGTGGCGTACAAGGAAACGGCCGAGTGGAAGGAGGAGATCGTCTACCTGTCGCCCAAGGCCACCCGCCCGCTCGACGCCGTCTTTCCCGATGGCACGAAGGTCCGCATCCCGGCCGGCGAGGATCCTCGCCGCGTCTTCGCGGACTGGCTGATCCGGCCGGAAAACGAGTGGTTCGCGCGGAGCATGGTGAATCGGCAGTGGGCCTGGCTGATGGGCCGTGGCCTCATCGAGGAGCCGGACGACATCCGCCCCGACAATCCGCCCTCCAACCCCGGCCTGCTGGCGTATCTGGAAGGTGAACTGGTCGAATCCGGCTATGACCTGCGGCACATCTACCGCCTGATCCTGAATTCCCGGACCTACCAGCAATCCTGCCTCCCGCGAAGTCGCCATGAGCAGGCGGAGCGGCTGTTCGCCTACTATGTGCCGCGGCGTCTCGATGCCGAGGTGCTGATCGACGCCCTGAACACGATTTGCGGATCAGGCGAGAATTACACCAGTCCCATCCCCGAGCCGTTCACGTTCATTCCCGAAGGGCAACGGACCATCGCGCTCGCCGACGGCAGCATCAGCAGCCCGTTTCTGGAGTTGTTCGGCCGGCCGCCTCGTGACACCGGGTTGATGTCGGAACGGGACAACCGGCCCACCGACGCCCAGCGGCTGCATCTCCTCAACTCCAGCCACATCCAGAAGAAGATCGAAGAGAGTCAGCGGCTCCGCGGTCTGGTGCGCGAGACCCGCGGGGACCGCCGGGCCCTGGTGCGTTCGCTTTACGTCATGGTTCTTTCCCGTTATCCGACCGAGGCCGAGTTGACGACAGCTGAGCAGTATCTCCGAACCGATGGAGGCCGCCTTCAGCAGGCCGTGCATGACCTGACCTGGGCTTTGATCAACACCAAGGAGTTTCTCTACCGGCACTGACTGCGGGCCGGCAGCCCGTCTCGGAGGTGAAAGGCGAATCATGGACAGGCGAACATCAAGCCCCGGCCTCACGCGCCGTGAGCTGCTTCAACGGGGTCTCCTCGCCGCGGCGGGGCTGGCCGCGGCTCGCGTTCCGCTGCTGCGGGCAACGCCGGCGTTCAGCTCCGGCAGGGCGAAGTCCGTGATTCAGGTCTGGATGTGGGGCGGACCGGCCCACCTGGACACCTTCGATCCCAAGCCGGACGCGGGCGAGGACTTCTGCGGGCCATTTCGCAAGCCGATTCCCACCAACGTCCCCGGCATCGTGATCGGCGAGATGCTGCCCAGGCTGGCCCGTCAGGCCGATAAGTACGCGATCATCCGCAGCATGACGCACGGGATCAACGCCCACGAGAC
>Ga0129299_1000424_pt1 | contig 26436 bp, 11 predicted proteins | sample ConPoolayeCmetaG_FD_94477 | JGI IMG/M metagenome (GOLD analysis project Ga0129299, IMG submission 94477) | Hot spring microbial mat communities from California, USA to study Microbial Dark Matter (Phase II) - Cone Pool mat layer C metaG ...
CCCGTGGCCGTGACACGCCCCTCCATGGCCGTGTCTTTCGTGATGCCGGCAAACCTCATCGGAATGGACGAGTTGGCCATTGAGAAAGTCGATCACGATCTTCTGCGGGTCGTCGCCGCCGATGCCGACAATCGTCCGGATGCCGTGCTGGTGGAGGCGGCTGACCGCGCCGGCGCCAATGCCACCGGCCAGAACCACCTGCACACCCTCTTGTGCGAGCAGGCCGGGTATGACGCTGCACCCGCCCTGTTTTGGTATCGCCAATTCCCATCGCCGCGCGATCTGCGCTGTGCCGTCGTTCGTCTCGAACACGAGGAAAGAAGTGGACTGACCGAAGTGGTCACTGAAACGGTGGCCGCTGATTGGAAGTGCAATACGCATGTTGCTCCGCAAAACCAGATAGAGCCATCCTTGTACTGGCTTGCGGGGCCGATTCAAAGGGGGCCGGAGGCGCCTGTCTGATGCGAGATGAGACCCGGTCTCATCCAGTTGCCGGGCGCTTCTGCCAGCCAAGCGTTCCCGACAGGGGTCGAACCTGTAACCTTCGGCTCCGGAGGCCGACGCTCTATCCAATTGAGCTACGGGAACAAGGAGTCGGCCCCATTCTACCGGACATCTCCGCCACGGTCTATAGACCGGCAAGTGCACAAGCAGACCAGGGCGCGTGGCAGTTTATGCGGCCTGCGGTCCGAAATCGCGCCGGCGCACAACGTCTCGCCGGCGTCTCGCCCGTGCCTTCGACTTTTGCGGGCAGGTGGCTTGCGTCCGCGCTTCAGCGTGCGCCACGGCCATCCTGGTTCCATCGGACGCAGAAACTGTCACGCACCCAGCAGACCAGGCAGATGCGGAAAAGCGGCCGCGCTGCCGGAGACGGGGCGCCATCAGCACAAGCCTACTCCGCCAGGCGCACCCACCCGGCTGCGCCGGCGGCCCGGAGCAGCGCCACGCACTGCTGAAGGTGGTCCAGATCGCCCAGACAGTAGGGAATGTCCAGATACCCTTGCAGCGTGGCCGCATCCTCACCCGTCACGCAGGCCCGCACCAGAAAGAGCGGACCGGCAATGCGCGGGGGGTTGAAGGTGTCCTCGGCGCGGGCCGGAATGTTCTGCCACCATTCGCTGGGCACCGGCGACTGATTTGCATACCAGAGCGGAATCTGCCACTCCATGGTCTGCCGCACCCTCTCCACCGCGGCTCCGGCGTGATCGGCCAGGAAGCGGCCGACCTCAGGGCTCAGATCCCAGAAGCCCTTGTATAGCGTGTAAAGGTCGTCGCCGCGCCGCGGCACCTCCACAGGGCTGTAGCCGCTGTGCCACGGATCCCTCTGATGCTGTGGCCAGTCCTGTGCATGCAGAGGAATGCTGCTCAGCGCCAGGGCCAGAACGATGTGGCGGAATATGTCCGATGTCATGGAGATGCACCTGCGTTCAATTGCCCCGCCAGTTTGGCGGCGAAGACCAGTGCGGCCACGAGCATGAGGCCCAGGCCGGCGACCGCCCGCCAGAACTGCCGCTCGACCCTGTCGAAGCGGGTGATGATGAAGTAGATTGTGTAGGGCGGCAGGAAGATGCTCATCACCCCGCAGCGTGCACCTTCCCAGAAGGCTCGGGCCACGATGCCCACCGCGCCGATGGTGTGGACGATGAATCCGGCCACGGCAACGATCACCACCGCCGGCAGCGCCAGCGGATCGAAGATCAGCCCCAGCACCGCCACAATCCCGCATGGCAGGGCCACCCAGGTTTCCCCCGGCAGGTCACGCAGGCGGAACTGTCGTCGCCACGCCTGCTCGTAAGGGGACTCCAGCGTGTAGAGCCTGCCCGGCGGCTCGGGCATGTTCTGTTCCATTGTCGCCGGCGCATCCGGCACCTCGGGGACCAGCAGCTCATCCTCGCCGCGGGTATCGGGCACGGTCAGCGGCCGGATTTCCGGCGGCGGAAGCGAGACCTTCTGATCGGCGTTCCATACCCGCCGGCGGACGCTGGAAGGCTCGATGGGCACCGGGTGCAACTCCTCAGTCGACGACTGCTGAGCACCGGGGGGGGCAACCGGAAGCTCGGACAGAGCCGGCTGGGTCATGGTCGCGGGCTCGGCCGACGCCGCTTGAGCCGGCAGCTCGGGAGCCGCGGGCGTGATGGTCGGGGGTTCTGCCGCAAGGTGGCCGGCCGGGGCAGCGATCTGCGTGTCCTGCTGTGCGGGGGCGCCTGTGTCCTGGCTGTTCGTCGGCGCATCAGCGCCCCCGGAAGCGATTGCCTCGAGCGCGGCGGCGGCGCGATCCACCGCCGAATCCTGCTGGGCCGATTCGGGCCGGGGCACGCGGAAGATGCGACCGCATTCGCCGCAGCGCAGCCGCTGACCCGGCTCGGCCTTCTCGGCGGCCAGCAGGGCATGACAGTGTGTGCATTGGACCTGAACGACCATCTCATCTCCAAATGTGCCACCACGGCGGTGGGCCGATTCTTCCGAGAACCAGGCGATGGTCAAGCGATCTGATGCCTGCTTGACAGGCGGATTGCTGTCTCTGATACTATTCGGTCCGCCGCGACGGTCCAGTTGGGGCGGCCACCGGAGACTCCCGTGCGCTGTTTCCTGACAGCAATACTGCTCTTGCCTTTGCTGCTTGCCGGCTGCGCCTCAAAGGCCGCGCCTGAGAGCGACTGGCCCTCCGCCGCCAATCCGAAGCTGCGCACCACCGACGAAGTGCCCCCCCGCCCGCGGCCGGGGATGCACATCACCAGCGGCGATCAGGTGGTGGCCACGGTGGCGGGTTATCCGATTACGGTGGAGCAGCTTGTGCAGCCGATGGCCGAGGCCTACGGCGTGCAGTTTCTGGTGCTGCTGGCGCAGTTGGAGGTGGCGCGTCACCACGCCCGCGAGGCCGGCATCAGCCTCAGCCCGCAGGACATCCAGCGCGAGCGCGAGATCGTGCTGCAGGACATGTTCAAGAGCGCGATCGTGACGGACGGACTGCGGCTCAGCGAGGAGGAGAAACGGGAGTACTTCCAGAGGGAGTCCCAGCGTCTGCTGCTGGAGGCGCTTCGGCGCACCGGCAAAAGCGAGGCAGAGTTCGATCTGGGCGTACAGACAACCGCGTACCTGCGGCGTCTGGCCGAATCGCAGCTCGACATCAACGCCATCGAAGAAGAGGAGCTGCGGAAGGCTTTTGACATCCAGTATGGCGCCCGGGTTCGCGTGCGTCACATCGAGTGCGCCAACATGATCGAGTGGGCCGAGGCGCGGCGGCGGGCGGAGGCGGGCGAACCGTTCGCACAGGTGGCATCCGAGCTGAGCCGCAACGAGGTTACGCGCGGGCTGGGCGGGCTGCTGCCCCCCTTCAGCGCCTCGGAGGCGCGGTATCCCAGACAGTTCGTCGAGGCGGCCTTCGCTCTCTCCCGCGAGGGCGAGCTCTCGGGCCCGGTAAGCGACGGAAACGCCTTTCACCTGATCCAGCTCGTCGAGCGGATCGCGCCGGCCAACGTGCGCTATGAGGACGTGCGCGAGAAAGTCCGCGAGGACTACTACGCGAGCCGCCGGACGGCGAGAATGGGGCGCCTCTGGGAACAGGTCATGATGCAGGCCCGCGACTCGCTGCGGATTCTGGAGCCGGCGCTGCAGCGCCGCTTTGAGGAGCTGGAGGCGCGAGCGCGCACACTGGCCGGCGGAACCCACAGCGAAATCCAGGCGCGCATCGAGCAGGACCGTCCCGCCACGCTGCCGGCTCAGCCACCCGCTGCGCCGGAGAACTCGGCGCAGCCAGGGCCCGGGGAGGTGGCCCGGCCGCCGGCGACCAGGCCCGGCCCCTAGGCCGGGCGACCACGCGTGCTGAACCTCAGAGTTGAGATTGAAGATTTGAGATTGCAGATGACGGACGTGGAATTTCAGATCAGAGATCTGAAATCCCGAATCGCAGATGGCGCGCCGCAAATCTCAAATCGCAGATCGCACAATCAAAAATCAAAAACCCAAAATCAAAAATCGATAATCCCCCCATGACTGCTCCATTCAAAATCGAAGTCTCCCAGCGCATCGGCCGCCTGCCGCCGTATCTGTTCGCCCGCATTAACCGCATGAAGCACGAGAAGCGCGTGGCGGGCGTGGACATCATCGACCTGGGGATGGGCAATCCAACCGATCCCACTCCCGAAAACGTCGTGCGGAAGCTGGCCGAGGCCGCCCGCGACCCGCGCAACCATCGCTACAGCGTCAGCAACGGCATCGCCGGGCTGCGCCGCGAAGTGGCCAGAAAGTACAAGTCGCGTTACGGCGTCGAACTGGACCCCGAAACCGAGGTCATCGCCACCATCGGCTCCAAGGAGGGCTTCAGCCACCTGTGCCTGGCCATGCTCGGACCGGGCGACACCGCCATCGTGGGTGATCCGGCCTTCCCCATCCACATCTACGCCGTCGCCATGGCCGGCGCCAACGTCATCCGCGTTCCCCTGGGCAACGACCAGGCGTTTCTCGACCGGATCGAGCGCACCATCGACGGACTGTATCCATCGCCCAAGCTGCTCATCCTCAACTACCCGCACAATCCCACGGCCATGACCGTCGAGGCGCCGTTCTGGGACCGGGCCATCGAGATGTGCCGCCGCCGCAACATCATGATCATCTCCGATTTCGCCTACGGCGAGATCAACTTCGACGGCTACGTCGCCCCCAGCTTCCTGGCCGCGGCCGGCGCCAAGGACCTGGGCGTGGAGTTCACCACCATGTCCAAGAGCTACAACATGGCCGGCTGGCGGTGCGGCTTCTGCTGCGGCAACGCGGAGATGGTCAAGGCCCTGGCGACGATCAAGGGTTACTACGACTATGGCATGTTCGCGCCGATTCAGATCGCCAGCATCATCGCCATGCGGGAATGTGCCGACACGCCCGCGGCGCAGTCGAAGCTGTATCAGCAGCGCCGCGATGTGGTCTGCCGCGGGCTGGACAAGCTGGGCTGGACATACGACAAACCGCGGGCCAGCATGTTCGTCTGGGCCCGGATCAACCCGCGTCACTTCAAACCGAACGAGGGCTCGCTGGAGTTCTGCTTGCGCATGATGGATGAGGCGGAGGTGGCCCTGGCCCCCGGACGCGCCTTCGGCGAGCATGGCGAAGGCTGCGTGCGGATCGCGCTGGTGGAAAACGAGCAGCGCCTGCGGCAGGCGATGAACAACCTCCAGCGCGCCCTGCTGCCGCGACAGCCGCGCCCCAAACGCGGCCTCGCCCCGGCCGTGCCACCCGCCCAGCCAAAGGCTGCCGGCGAGGCGGACGAAACGTTGACTCAGGTGGAATAAGACGCGAGCGGCGAACGCCGCCTGCTCGTGGCGCATGGCTGGAGGACCGGCGTGCGGCGACGGCGCCGCTGGATGTAGCTCGGCGGGCGCATCACTGCGCCGGACCGGCGGCGACGGCGTCCGCCGCCTGCTGCTGCCAGCGGCGAGCCAGCCAGTGCCCCATGATCGCGCCCACCGGACCGGCGCTGGCATAGTCCAGGGGCAGCGGCCGGGCCAGTGCTGCGAAGGTCCCGCGGAGTATGCCGATCTCCACGCCGTCGTGGCTGAAAATGGCCACCGCGTAACCGATGGCGCCAAGCAGGATCGGCGCCGCCCAGAGCCATGCGTGGCGGGGCGCGGGGAACAGATACTGAGCCAGCACCGCCCCACCGTAGGAAGAGAGGAACACGGCCGCCAGCACCTGCCCCTTGTCGGCGACGGGCGCCAACAGAAGCATGCCGATACCCCCGGCCAGGATTTGCACGGCCATGGCGGGCCAGACGTTGGCGCGGATTTCCGGCGCCTCGAGAGGCTCGTCCCACTGGCGGTCGCGCAGCACGCCCCGCGACCAGAGCAACAGCACCGCGACGAAGCACACCGCCAGGATCAGGCCCAGAATGAGCGTCTCAACCAGCAGCAGCGTGAACAGTCCGGCCGCGCTGCCATGCGACAGGCCCCAGTGAATGGTCTGAGGCATGGCGCCGCCGCGGATCGAGAAGGCGCCAAGCCCCATGGCAGCGGCGAAAACGCCCGCGTTGAAGCGGATCGGTCCGGCGATCAGCGTGCCCACGGCCGTGCCGATCAGGGCGGCGGCGGCCGCGGCCACAATCGCCATCGCGACTGAGGGCTGCTGGAGCAGCGCCGCCTCAAACCCCGGGCTGGCGGGCACGCCAAAGAGCCGGCTGATCCACCACGCCAGGGCGCAGCACAGCAGGCAGGCGGTCAGCAGCAGCAGGCGGGCGCGTTGATAGGGGTTTAGCAGTGTCATGGACGGCGATTCGTGCGCGACGTTTCACGATCGGCTGGCCGTGGCTATCATCGGCAGCCGACAGGCGGCGGAGATTAACCGAAACGCGCCGGCGCCGCCACGCCCGGGTGCGCGCCGGCGCTGAGACTCGCACGTCATGGATGAGCCAGGCCTGTTTTCCGGAATCGAGCAACCTCCAGCGCCGGCGCTGCGGACGGATGGACCGTTCGCGGCGGTGGCCATCGAGGCCAGCCTGGACCGCGTGCTGGACTATCGAATCCCCGCGCCGCTGGTGCCGACGGTGAGGGTGGGACAGCGCGTCAGCGTGCCCCTGGGGCGCAACAACCGCCCCACCTATGGGTACGTGACCGCGGTATCGGCCACGAGCCGCACCGTCGCGCCAATCAAGCCGATTCTGCGCGTCGACGACGCCCGCGTGCTGGTGCCGCCGAAGCTGCTGGAGCTTGCGACGTGGATGAGCCGGTATTACTGCTGCCCGCTGGGAACAGTTCTGGAAACCATCATCCCCGCCGCCGTCAAGAAGAGGGTGGGACTGGGCTATACGCCCATGGTGCGCCTCGCACAACCTCGGGAGAAGATTCAGGAAATGCTCGCGGCCAACCGGCGCCGCAAGCGCGGGGCGATCCTGGCCCGCCTGCTGTTGATGAAGGAAGACGAGGCGGTGGACCTGCACCATCTGGCGCGCGAGGCGGGTGTGCGGCCGCCAACGGTGCGGCAGCTCGTGAAACTGGGTCTGATCACCATAACGCCGGAGCCGGATTTCGCCTCGATGGCCACGCCCGGCGCGGCGGCCGCCGCCGTCCAGCCACCGCCGCCCGAGCCGAATGAGGACCAGCGGCGGGCGCTGGCCGAGCTGCTGCCGCGCCTGGGGGCGGGGTTCTCGGTGACGCTGCTGTTCGGCGTCACGGGCAGCGGCAAGACAGAGGTGTATCTCCGATGCATTGAAGAGGTCGTCCGCCAGGGCCGCCGCGCCATCGTCCTGGTGCCGGAAATCGCCCTCACGCCGCAGACCGTCCGCCGCTTCACGGCGCGGCTGCCGCGCGTGGCCGTTCTTCACAGCGGCCTGTCGGCATCGGTGCGGCATCGCTTCTGGCAGCAGATCGCCGCCGGGATGGCCGACGTCGTGGTCGGAGCGCGCTCGGCGGTGTTCGCCCCCATGCCCGACCTGGGCATGATCGTCGTCGATGAGGAACACGAGTTCAGCTACAAGCAGGACACGGCCCCCAGGTATCAGGCCCGCGACGTGGCCATCAAGCGGGGTCAGCTTGAGAACGTTCCGGTGTTGCTGGGCTCGGCCACGCCATCGCTGGAGTCGTGGTGGCGGGCGGTGGGAGGGTTCGGGGTTCAGGGTGCAGGGTGCAGGGCGGGCGCAAGCGACGGAGCGACGGAGCGACGAAGCGACGGAGGAGGGACGGGGAATGACGAAGCCCGAAATCCGAAACCCGAAAGAATGTCGAATGACGAAATCCGAATGCCGGCTTCCGTGAGGACTTACGACTCCGGACCCGGCACGGAGAACGGGACCGGGGATGAAGGTCCAGACGACCCGCTTCCGCCTCGCCCTCAATCGCAAATCAAAAATCAAAAATCAAAAATCCCCCGTTTCCACCTCCTCACGCTTCCCCAGCGCGTCCGCGGCCTGGCGCTGCCGCAGGTGGAGATCGTCGACATGAAGACGGAGGTCCGCCTGCGCCGGCCGGCCATCCACCTGATCTCCCGGCGCCTCGAGTACCTCATCCGCCAAACGGTCGACGCGGGGCATCAGGCCATCCTGCTGCTCAACCGCCGCGGCTATGCCAGCTTCGTCTACTGCTCCTCGTGCCAGTCGGCCGTCCAGTGCAAGTACTGCGATGCCACCATGACCTATCATCGCGCCGCTGAGGCACACGCCGCCAGCGGCCGCACCGAGGAGGGCGCCCGCACCGGACAGCTCCACTGCCACTACTGCCTGGCGGCCGCGCCGCTGCCGGTGGCCTGTCCGCAGTGCGGCAAGAAGCTCTCGCTCTTCGGGCTGGGGACGCAGCGTGTGGAGGAGGAGCTGGCCCGCAAGTATCCCGACATCCGCTTCGCGCGCGTGGACAGCGATTCCATGCGCAGCGCCCGGGACTATGAGCAGACGCTGGAGGATTTCGCCGCCGGGCGGATCCAGGTCATGCTCGGTACGCAGATGATCGCCAAGGGGCTGGACTACCCCAATGTCACGCTTGTGGGCGTCATCAGCGCCGACACGGCCCTATCGCTGCCCGATTTCCGCGCCGCCGAGCGCACGTTTCAGCTCATCACCCAGGTGGCCGGGCGCGCCGGCCGCGGCGATGCGCCCGGGCGCGTTATCGTGCAGAGCTTCATGCCAAACGATCCGACGATCCAGGCGGCCATCCGTCAGGATTTCCCCAGTTTCGCGGCCGGGGAACTGAAGGCGCGCCTCGAGGTGGGCCTGCCGCCGGTGACGCGCATGGTCAGGATCGTGTTGCGCGACCAGGAGCTTTCGAAACTCCAGCAGCGGGCGGCGAAGCTGTACGAGGCATTGACGGCGGCGCTCGCCGCCGCAACGCCGGCGCCACCGGTGACCGTGAAAGGCCCCATGCCCTGCACCATCGGGCGCATCGCCGGTTTCCACCGCATGCAGGTGCTGCTATACAGCGTTTCGGCCGCGCGGCTGGCGCAGGTGCTCGGCGCCCTGCGGGAACGGGGCGCCATCGCCGACACCCAGCGCATCGCCGTCGATGTGGATCCCGTCTGGCTGCTGTAGCAGCCCCCCGGCAGCACGGGCGAATGCGGCAGGCTACGGAACATCCACGCTGAACTGCGGGATGAAGTCGGCCCGCGAAGCCGCGGCGCGGGCCAGCAACTCGCCGCGGCTGGATACCCCAAAGCGCTGATGCAGGGCCTTGACGTAGTTGTGGATGGTGTGGCGGCTGAGCCCCAGCTTGAGGGCAATCTGCTTTTCGCTCTGGCCGGCCATCAGCTCGTGCAGGGTCTGGCTGAGCCGCGGCGGCAACGTCGTGGTCGGATCTTTGATTCGCCGCAGCACGTCGCGCCGCCAGAGGCGGGCCAGTTCCAGGTGCAGCAGACGAACCAGGCGATGTTGGGGGCGCGTGAACGGAGCGTCGCCCCACTGGCGATGCAGGCCGAGCTGGTCGACCGCGCCGATGTGCGGCAGCGACACCTGCGACAGGATGAAGCAGCGCCCGCCGTACACCTTCCGCGCCGGCGCCACGGGCACCAGCTCGCTTTCGGGCTGTCGGCCCACCCGAGGCCCGCAGGCAATGGCCGACAGCCAGTAGTGTTCCGGCACCTCACCGTCGCGCTCGGTGTGGATTTGCCAGACTTTGCCCTCCTCGCTGGATCCCCAGCCGATGTCGATCATGCGCATGGCCGGCCCGCGGCCGATCGTCCTGAAATGCACCTCGGAGGAGACCACGACCTGGGCGTCGACAATGCGGCGAAGCCGCAGGACCATGTGCGGCCGCCACACATTGGGATCATGGCCCAGTTCGCGCACCTCGCCTACCAGCCGGAAGATGGCCCGGACATCATGAAGCTGGAGGTGTTCCTGGCTCATAATCTGCGCCGGTCAACTGACCTGTTCAGGGCATCCATGCAGCGTGATACGTGATTTTTCCCCCTCCAGGCGTAAAAGCAAGCCGGCTTGGGGTTTATGGCCCACCCCGTCGCCGCGTGACCCTTTCTTCGGCTGGCGGTCCGGAATCGCGCCGGCGCACGTCGTAACACAGGCGTCCCGCGCACGTCCTCGCCCGTGCCGAACGGCACACCGCCTCACAGTAGCACTGGCGTCCTCGCCCGTGCCAAACGACGCACCGCCACCCCGTAGCACGCGTAGCACGGGCGTCCTCGCCCGTGCCAAACGACGTTTGCAACCGGTTGGTACGGACTTGGGGCGACGATGCCATAGCCCTGTTTGGGGCAATGTCGGCCGGCGCGTGCCATTCGTAATATCAGACGCGTCGCACATGACTGCACGGTCTTGAGGAGCGTGCGAGGGCGGCGCTCAGCGCCCGGGCGGCTTCGGAGGGGAGGCCGTCCCGGGCGCCTTTTTTACTGTTCCGCCCCCCACCGCCGGCCGCATTGCCCGCGCACCCTGCCCACCTTGCCAACCCACGCCGTGTCCGACGGTATACACCTGTGAGGCAACGACACCCCAAGGAGAACCTGCATGCCACTGCGCCTGCGTCATCTCATCGCCATGCTGGCGGCCGCCGCCCTTGTTGGTCCCGCCCCGGCCGCGTCGACGCCCCAACCGCTGCAGACGCAACTGGTGCTGCTACCGGCAGCGGAAGCCGTGGGCCGCTACCAGCGCATCGAGTTCCGCATCGACGCCCCTGCCCCCGTTGGTAACCCCTACGACCCCGAGCAGATCGATGTCTCGGTCGAGTTCACCGCGCCATCGGGTCAGCGGCTGCTGCTGCCGGCCTTCTGGTATCAGGATTACGAACGGCGTCCCACACCGCAGCGAGGGGACCTGAACAACTGGCTGTATCCAATCGTCCCCGCTGGGGCGTGTACAACCAGATCGATTCGTTCATGCTCGACAAGATCGTCGAGGCCGGCGAGCGCGAGGGCATCTACATGATGGTCGTCGTCCTCATGCGCGACCTGTACTGGGGCCGGGGACGCGGCATCGCCAACAAGCCCGGAACGCCGGCCTATGACGAGGCGACCGCCTACGCGCGCAACCTCCTGCGCTACGCGGTGGCGCGCTGGGGCTACTCGACGCACCTGGCCATGTGGGAGTACTTCAACGAGATCGACCCCGGGGCGCCCACGAACCAGTTCTACGACGACCTGGGACGCTACCTGGAGCAGATCGACATCTATCGCCACATCCGCGCCACCAGCACCTGGGGCCCCTCGCCCAAGGACTGGGTGCAGCCGCGTCTGGACGTCTCCAACCTGCATCCCTACATGCGCAACGTCGACAGCGAGCCATGGCGCGACGAGACGCTGTTCGTGCTCTCGCGCGGCCGCCAGGCTCTGGCATCCACGCCCACCAAGCCCGTGCTGATGAGCGAGTTCGGACTGGCCGACCGGCAGTTCCGCCTCAGCCCCTATATCGCCCAGGACAAGCAGAACCTGCACATCCGAAATGCCGCGTGGGTATCGGTGTTCAGCGGCCTGGCCGCCACACCCATGAGCTGGTGGTGGGACGAGCTGCACCAGCAGGATGTGTATCGCCAGTACACGCCGCTGGCCGCGTTCGTGGCCGATATACCCTTCGGCACGATACGGTTCCGGACTCTGGCGCAGGTCGTTCCCGATCAGCCTCATCGCGTGCTGGGTCTGGTCGGCCCGCAGCAGGCGTATCTGTGGATCGCCGATGCGCGGGCGACGTGGTACAACCAGGCGATCGAGAAGATGGAGTTGGAACCGATGCGGGGGACGAGCGTGCAGGTACCGGGTCTGGCGCCCGGGGCCTATCGGGTGCAGTGGTGGGACACGCAGGCGGGCAAGGTCATGACCACTGAGCAGGCGACTGTCCGCGACGGTGTGCTGCGGCTGACGGTCCCCACGTTCACGGGCGACATCGCCTGCAAGGTGCTGCGCTGAAGCGCGCCCGGCCGGGAAGCGGTCGGAGGACGAAGCGTCACGGAAGCTACACCTGGGCCATCGCCTGCGAAAGCATCCGCACCTCGTGCAGCGCCATGCCGCCGAGCTTGGGGATGGCGCCGCCCAGGCGCGGGACGATGGCCTGGCCGCAGCCCAGGCGCGAGGCCTCGCGCAGGCGTTGTTCGAGCTGGGGGACGCTGCGAACCTCGCCGCCAAGGCCCAGCTCGCCGATGGCAACAGTGCCGGCCGCCAGAGGGCGGTTCAGATGCGCCGAGGAGATCGCCAGGGCGATGGCCAGGTCGATGGCCGGCTCGGCCACCCTCACGCCGCCGGCGATGTTGACGAAGACATCATCGGCGGCCAGGCGCAGCTCCGCGCGCTTCTCGAGAACGGCGATGATCATGGCGACGCGGTCGGAGCTGGCGCCGCTCACCTTGCGCTTGGCGGCGCCGATCACGCTGGATGCGGTGAGGGCCTGCACCTCCAGCAGCAGCACGCGCGAGCCCTGCATGGCAGCGGTGATGACCGAGCCGGTGGGCGGTCCGCCGGGGCCATATTGTTCCATGAAGAGCCGGCCGGGGTCGGTGATTTCGGCCAGGCCGCCGCCGGTCATCTCGAAAAGGCCCACTTCGTGGGTCGAGCCGAAGCGGTTCTTGACGCAGCGGACGATCCGGTGCGTGTGGAAACGATCTCCCTCGAAGTAGACCACGGTGTCGACGATGTGCTCGATGATCTTCGGCCCGGCCAGCGTGCCGGCCTTGGTCACATGGCCGACGAAGAAGACGGCGATGCCGGAGGACTTGGCCAGGTAGACCAGGTCCATGCAGCAGTCGCGAAGCTGGGTGACGGAGCCGGGCGCGGCCGGGAGCTGCGGCTTGTAGATCATCTGGATGGAGTCGATGACGACCACGGCCGGCTTACGCTGGTGGATTTGGTTTAGAATGCGCTCGACGTTGGTCTCGGCCAGGACCAGGAGGTTGGGGGACTTGGCGCCGAGTCGCGTGGCGCGCAAGGCCGTCTGGCGGGCGGATTCCTCGCTGGTGACGTAGAGGATAGTGCTGGGTGCTGAGTGCTGAGTGCTGAGTGTGGGGGGATTTTCGATTTTCGATTTTCGATTTTCGATTGAAAGATCGCCTTCGTCGCTTCGTCGCTTCATCGCTTCGTCGCTCACTTCTTCGTGCCTTCCTCCCCCTTCGTCGCTTCGTCGCTTCGTCGCTTCGTCGCTTCCTTCTTCATGCCTTCGCGCCTCCGTGCCTTCATGCCTTCCTCCCCCTTCGTCGCTCCGTCGCTTCGTCGCTTCGTCGCTTCCTTCTTCGTGCCTGCGCTCAACTGAACCCCGAACCCTGAACCCTGAACCCTCCTCCCGAACCCCGAACCCTGAACCCTCCCCCAAACGCTGCGCCATGGCGCAGCGTTTGGGGGAGGGTTCAGGGTTCGGGGTTCGGGAGGAGGGTTCAGGGTTCAGGGTTCGGGGTTCAGTTGAGCGCAGGCACGAAGAAGGAAGCGACGAAGCGACGAAGCGACGGAGCGACGAAGGGGGAGGAAGGCATGAAGGCACGGAGGCGCGAAGGCATGAAGAAGGAAGCGACGAAGCGACGAAGCGACGAAGCGACGAAGGGGGAGGAAGGCACGAAGAAGTGAGCGACGAAGCGATGAAGCGACGAAGCGACGAAGGCGATCTTTCAATCGAAAATCGAAAATCGAAAATCGAAAATCCCCCCACACTCAGCACTCAGCACTCAGCACCCAGCACTATCCTCTACGTCACCAGCGAGGAATCCGCCCGCCAGACGGCCTTGCGCGCCACGCGACTCGGCGCCAAGTCCCCCAACCTCCTGGTCCTGGCCGAGACCAACGTCGAGCGCATTCTAAACCAAATCCACCAGCGTAAGCCGGCCGTGGTCGTCATCGACTCCATCCAGATGATCTACAAGCCGCAGCTCCCGGCCGCGCCCGGCTCCGTCACCCAGCTTCGCGACTGCTGCATGGACCTGGTCTACCTGGCCAAGTCCTCCGGCATCGCCGTCTTCTTCGTCGGCCATGTGACCAAGGCCGGCACGCTGGCCGGGCCGAAGATCATCGAGCACATCGTCGACACCGTGGTCTACTTCGAGGGAGATCGTTTCCACACGCACCGGATCGTCCGCTGCGTCAAGAACCGCTTCGGCTCGACCCACGAAGTGGGCCTTTTCGAGATGACCGGCGGCGGCCTGGCCGAAATCACCGACCCCGGCCGGCTCTTCATGGAACAATATGGCCCCGGCGGACCGCCCACCGGCTCGGTCATCACCGCTGCCATGCAGGGCTCGCGCGTGCTGCTGCTGGAGGTGCAGGCCCTCACCGCATCCAGCGTGATCGGCGCCGCCAAGCGCAAGGTGAGCGGCGCCAGCTCCGACCGCGTCGCCATGATCATCGCCGTTCTCGAGAAGCGCGCGGAGCTGCGCCTGGCCGCCGATGATGTCTTCGTCAACATCGCCGGCGGCGTGAGGGTGGCCGAGCCGGCCATCGACCTGGCCATCGCCCTGGCGATCTCCTCGGCGCATCTGAACCGCCCTCTGGCGGCCGGCACTGTTGCCATCGGCGAGCTGGGCCTTGGCGGCGAGGTTCGCAGCGTCCCCCAGCTCGAACAACGCCTGCGCGAGGCCTCGCGCCTGGGCTGCGGCCAGGCCATCGTCCCGCGCCTGGGCGGCGCCATCCCCAAGCTCGGCGGCATGGCGCTGCACGAGGTGCGGATGCTTTCGCAGGCGATGGCCCAGGTGTAGCTTCCGTGACGCTTCGTCCTCCGACCGCTTCCCGGCCGGGCGCGCTTCAGCGCAGCACCTTGCAGGCGATGTCGCCCGTGAACGTGGGGACCGTCAGCCGCAGCACACCGTCGCGGACAGTCGCCTGCTCAGTGGTCATGACCTTGCCCGCCTGCGTGTCCCACCACTGCACCCGATAGGCCCCGGGCGCCAGACCCGGTACCTGCACGCTCGTCCCCCGCATCGGTTCCAACTCCATCTTCTCGATCGCCTGGTTGTACCACGTCGCCCGCGCATCGGCGATCCACAGATACGCCTGCTGCGGGCCGACCAGACCCAGCACGCGATGAGGCTGATCGGGAACGACCTGCGCCAGAGTCCGGAACCGTATCGTGCCGAAGGGTATATCGGCCACGAACGCGGCCAGCGGCGTGTACTGGCGATACACATCCTGCTGGTGCAGCTCGTCCCACCACCAGCTCATGGGTGTGGCGGCCAGGCCGCTGAACACCGATACCCACGCGGCATTTCGGATGTGCAGGTTCTGCTTGTCCTGGGCGATATAGGGGCTGAGGCGGAACTGCCGGTCGGCCAGTCCGAACTCGCTCATCAGCACGGGCTTGGTGGGCGTGGATGCCAGAGCCTGGCGGCCGCGCGAGAGCACGAACAGCGTCTCGTCGCGCCATGGCTCGCTGTCGACGTTGCGCATGTAGGGATGCAGGTTGGAGACGTCCAGACGCGGCTGCACCCAGTCCTTGGGCGAGGGGCCCCAGGTGCTGGTGGCGCGGATGTGGCGATAGATGTCGATCTGCTCCAGGTAGCGTCCCAGGTCGTCGTAGAACTGGTTCGTGGGCGCCCCGGGGTCGATCTCGTTGAAGTACTCCCACATGGCCAGGTGCGTCGAGTAGCCCCAGCGCGCCACCGCGTAGCGCAGGAGGTTGCGCGCGTAGGCGGTCGCCTCGTCATAGGCCGGCGTTCCGGGCTTGTTGGCGATGCCGCGTCCCCGGCCCCAGTACAGGTCGCGCATGAGGACGACGACCATCATGTAGATGCCCTCGCGCTCGCCGGCCTCGACGATCTTGTCGAGCATGAACGAATCGATCTGGTTGTACACGCCCCAGCGGGGACGATTGGATACAGCCAGTTGTTCAGGTCCCCTCGCTGCGGTGTGGGACGCCGTTCGTAATCCTGATACCAGAAGGCCGGCAGCAGCAGCCGCTGACCCGATGGCGCGGTGAACTCGACCGAGACATCGATCTGCTCGGGGTCGTAGGGGTTACCAACGGGGGCAGGGGCGTCGATGCGGAACTCGATGCGCTGGTAGCGGCCCACGGCTTCCGCTGCCGGTAGCAGCACCAGTTGCGTCTGCAGCGGTTGGGGCGTCGACGCGGCCGGGGCGGGACCAACAAGGGCGGCGGCCGCCAGCATGGCGATGAGATGACGCAGGCGCAGTGGCATGCAGGTTCTCCTTGGGGTGTCGTTGCCTCACAGGTGTATACCGTCGGACACGGCGTGGGTTGGCAAGGTGGGCAGGGTGCGCGGGCAATGCGGCCGGCGGTGGGGGGCGGAACAGTAAAAAAGGCGCCCGGGACGGCCTCCCCTCCGAAGCCGCCCGGGCGCTGAGCGCCGCCCTCGCACGCTCCTCAAGACCGTGCAGTCATGTGCGACGCGTCTGATATTACGAATGGCACGCGCCGGCCGACATTGCCCCAAACAGGGCTATGGCATCGTCGCCCCAAGTCCGTACCAACCGGTTGCAAACGTCGTTTGGCACGGGCGAGGACGCCCGTGCTACGCGTGCTACGGGGTGGCGGTGCGTCGTTTGGCACGGGCGAGGACGCCAGTGCTACTGTGAGGCGGTGTGCCGTTCGGCACGGGCGAGGACGTGCGCGGGACGCCTGTGTTACGACGTGCGCCGGCGCGATTCCGGACCGCCAGCCGAAGAAAGGGTCACGCGGCGACGGGGTGGGCCATAAACCCCAAGCCGGCTTGCTTTTACGCCTGGAGGGGGAAAAATCACGTATCACGCTGCATGGATGCCCTGAACAGGTCAGTTGACCGGCGCAGATTATGAGCCAGGAACACCTCCAGCTTCATGATGTCCGGGCCATCTTCCGGCTGGTAGGCGAGGTGCGCGAACTGGGCCATGATCCCAATGTGTGGCGGCCGCACATGGTCCTGCGGCTTCGCCGCATTGTCGACGCCCAGGTCGTGGTCTCCTCCGAGGTGCATTTCAGGACGATCGGCCGCGGGCCGGCCATGCGCATGATCGACATCGGCTGGGGATCCAGCGAGGAGGGCAAAGTCTGGCAAATCCACACCGAGCGCGACGGTGAGGTGCCGGAACACTACTGGCTGTCGGCCATTGCCTGCGGGCCTCGGGTGGGCCGACAGCCCGAAAGCGAGCTGGTGCCCGTGGCGCCGGCGCGGAAGGTGTACGGCGGGCGCTGCTTCATCCTGTCGCAGGTGTCGCTGCCGCACATCGGCGCGGTCGACCAGCTCGGCCTGCATCGCCAGTGGGGCGACGCTCCGTTCACGCGCCCCCAACATCGCCTGGTTCGTCTGCTGCACCTGGAACTGGCCCGCCTCTGGCGGCGCGACGTGCTGCGGCGAATCAAAGATCCGACCACGACGTTGCCGCCGCGGCTCAGCCAGACCCTGCACGAGCTGATGGCCGGCCAGAGCGAAAAGCAGATTGCCCTCAAGCTGGGGCTCAGCCGCCACACCATCCACAACTACGTCAAGGCCCTGCATCAGCGCTTTGGGGTATCCAGCCGCGGCGAGTTGCTGGCCCGCGCCGCGGCTTCGCGGGCCGACTTCATCCCGCAGTTCAGCGTGGATGTTCCGTAGCCTGCCGCATTCGCCCGTGCTGCCGGGGGGCTGCTACAGCAGCCAGACGGGATCCACATCGACGGCGATGCGCTGGGTGTCGGCGATGGCGCCCCGTTCCCGCAGGGCGCCGAGCACCTGCGCCAGCCGCGCGGCCGAAACGCTGTATAGCAGCACCTGCATGCGGTGGAAACCGGCGATGCGCCCGATGGTGCAGGGCATGGGGCCTTTCACGGTCACCGGTGGCGCCGGCGTTGCGGCGGCGAGCGCCGCCGTCAATGCCTCGTACAGCTTCGCCGCCCGCTGCTGGAGTTTCGAAAGCTCCTGGTCGCGCAACACGATCCTGACCATGCGCGTCACCGGCGGCAGGCCCACCTCGAGGCGCGCCTTCAGTTCCCCGGCCGCGAAACTGGGGAAATCCTGACGGATGGCCGCCTGGATCGTCGGATCGTTTGGCATGAAGCTCTGCACGATAACGCGCCCGGGCGCATCGCCGCGGCCGGCGCGCCCGGCCACCTGGGTGATGAGCTGAAACGTGCGCTCGGCGGCGCGGAAATCGGGCAGCGATAGGGCCGTGTCGGCGCTGATGACGCCCACAAGCGTGACATTGGGGTAGTCCAGCCCCTTGGCGATCATCTGCGTACCGAGCATGACCTGGATCCGCCCGGCGGCGAAATCCTCCAGCGTCTGCTCATAGTCCCGGGCGCTGCGCATGGAATCGCTGTCCACGCGCGCGAAGCGGATGTCGGGATACTTGCGGGCCAGCTCCTCCTCCACACGCTGCGTCCCCAGCCCGAAGAGCGAGAGCTTCTTGCCGCACTGCGGACAGGCCACCGGCAGCGGCGCGGCCGCCAGGCAGTAGTGGCAGTGGAGCTGTCCGGTGCGGGCGCCCTCCTCGGTGCGGCCGCTGGCGGCGTGTGCCTCAGCGGCGCGATGATAGGTCATGGTGGCATCGCAGTACTTGCACTGGACGGCCGACTGGCACGAGGAGCAGTAGACGAAGCTGGCATAGCCGCGGCGGTTGAGCAGCAGGATGGCCTGATGCCCCGCGTCGACCGTTTGGCGGATGAGGTACTCGAGGCGCCGGGAGATCAGGTGGATGGCCGGCCGGCGCAGGCGGACCTCCGTCTTCATGTCGACGATCTCCACCTGCGGCAGCGCCAGGCCGCGGACGCGCTGGGGAAGCGTGAGGAGGTGGAAACGGGGGATTTTTGATTTTTGATTTTTGATTTGCGATTGAGGGCGAGGCGGAAGCGGGTCGTCTGGACCTTCATCCCCGGTCCCGTTCTCCGTGCCGGGTCCGGAGTCGTAAGTCCTCACGGAAGCCGGCATTCGGATTTCGTCATTCGACATTCTTTCGGGTTTCGGATTTCGGGCTTCGTCATTCCCCGTCCCTCCTCCGTCGCTTCGTCGCTCCGTCGCTCCGTCGCTTGCGCCCGCCCTGCACCCTGCACCCTGAACCCCGAACCCTCCCACCGCCCGCCACCACGACTCCAGCGATGGCGTGGCCGAGCCCAGCAACACCGGAACGTTCTCAAGCTGACCCCGCTTGATGGCCACGTCGCGGGCCTGATACCTGGGGGCCGTGTCCTGCTTGTAGCTGAACTCGTGTTCCTCATCGACGACGATCATGCCCAGGTCGGGCATGGGGGCGAACACCGCCGAGCGCGCTCCGACCACGACGTCGGCCATCCCGGCGGCGATCTGCTGCCAGAAGCGATGCCGCACCGATGCCGACAGGCCGCTGTGAAGAACGGCCACGCGCGGCAGCCGCGCCGTGAAGCGGCGGACGGTCTGCGGCGTGAGGGCGATTTCCGGCACCAGGACGATGGCGCGGCGGCCCTGGCGGACGACCTCTTCAATGCATCGGAGATACACCTCTGTCTTGCCGCTGCCCGTGACGCCGAACAGCAGCGTCACCGAGAACCCCGCCCCCAGGCGCGGCAGCAGCTCGGCCAGCGCCCGCCGCTGGTCCTCATTCGGCTCGGGCGGCGGTGGCTGGACGGCGGCGGCCGCCGCGCCGGGCGTGGCCATCGAGGCGAAATCCGGCTCCGGCGTTATGGTGATCAGACCCAGTTTCACGAGCTGCCGCACCGTTGGCGGCCGCACACCCGCCTCGCGCGCCAGATGGTGCAGGTCCACCGCCTCGTCTTCCTTCATCAACAGCAGGCGGGCCAGGATCGCCCCGCGCTTGCGGCGCCGGTTGGCCGCGAGCATTTCCTGAATCTTCTCCCGAGGTTGTGCGAGGCGCACCATGGGCGTATAGCCCAGTCCCACCCTCTTCTTGACGGCGGCGGGGATGATGGTTTCCAGAACTGTTCCCAGCGGGCAGCAGTAATACCGGCTCATCCACGTCGCAAGCTCCAGCAGCTTCGGCGGCACCAGCACGCGGGCGTCGTCGACGCGCAGAATCGGCTTGATTGGCGCGACGGTGCGGCTCGTGGCCGATACCGCGGTCACGTACCCATAGGTGGGGCGGTTGTTGCGCCCCAGGGGCACGCTGACGCGCTGTCCCACCCTCACCGTCGGCACCAGCGGCGCGGGGATTCGATAGTCCAGCACGCGGTCCAGGCTGGCCTCGATGGCCACCGCCGCGAACGGTCCATCCGTCCGCAGCGCCGGCGCTGGAGGTTGCTCGATTCCGGAAAACAGGCCTGGCTCATCCATGACGTGCGAGTCTCAGCGCCGGCGCGCACCCGGGCGTGGCGGCGCCGGCGCGTTTCGGTTAATCTCCGCCGCCTGTCGGCTGCCGATGATAGCCACGGCCAGCCGATCGTGAAACGTCGCGCACGAATCGCCGTCCATGACACTGCTAAACCCCTATCAACGCGCCCGCCTGCTGCTGCTGACCGCCTGCCTGCTGTGCTGCGCCCTGGCGTGGTGGATCAGCCGGCTCTTTGGCGTGCCCGCCAGCCCGGGGTTTGAGGCGGCGCTGCTCCAGCAGCCCTCAGTCGCGATGGCGATTGTGGCCGCGGCCGCCGCCGCCCTGATCGGCACGGCCGTGGGCACGCTGATCGCCGGACCGATCCGCTTCAACGCGGGCGTTTTCGCCGCTGCCATGGGGCTTGGCGCCTTCTCGATCCGCGGCGGCGCCATGCCTCAGACCATTCACTGGGGCCTGTCGCATGGCAGCGCGGCCGGACTGTTCACGCTGCTGCTGGTTGAGACGCTCATTCTGGGCCTGATCCTGGCGGTGTGCTTCGTCGCGGTGCTGTTGCTCTGGTCGCGGGGCGTGCTGCGCGACCGCCAGTGGGACGAGCCTCTCGAGGCGCCGGAAATCCGCGCCAACGTCTGGCCCGCCATGGCCGTGCAAATCCTGGCCGGGGGTATCGGCATGCTTCTGTTGGCGCCCGTCGCCGACAAGGGGCAGGTGCTGGCGGCCGTGTTCCTCTCTTCCTACGGTGGGGCGGTGCTGGCTCAGTATCTGTTCCCCGCGCCCCGCCACGCATGGCTCTGGGCGGCGCCGATCCTGCTTGGCGCCATCGGTTACGCGGTGGCCATTTTCAGCCACGACGGCGTGGAGATCGGCATACTCCGCGGGACCTTCGCAGCACTGGCCCGGCCGCTGCCCCTGGACTATGCCAGCGCCGGTCCGGTGGGCGCGATCATGGGGCACTGGCTGGCTCGCCGCTGGCAGCAGCAGGCGGCGGACGCCGTCGCCGCCGGTCCGGCGCAGTGATGCGCCCGCCGAGCTACATCCAGCGGCGCCGTCGCCGCACGCCGGTCCTCCAGCCATGCGCCACGAGCAGGCGGCGTTCGCCGCTCGCGTCTTATTCCACCTGAGTCAACGTTTCGTCCGCCTCGCCGGCAGCCTTTGGCTGGGCGGGTGGCACGGCCGGGGCGAGGCCGCGTTTGGGGCGCGGCTGTCGCGGCAGCAGGGCGCGCTGGAGGTTGTTCATCGCCTGCCGCAGGCGCTGCTCGTTTTCCACCAGCGCGATCCGCACGCAGCCTTCGCCATGCTCGCCGAAGGCGCGTCCGGGGGCCAGGGCCACCTCCGCCTCATCCATCATGCGCAAGCAGAACTCCAGCGAGCCCTCGTTCGGTTTGAAGTGACGCGGGTTGATCCGGGCCCAGACGAACATGCTGGCCCGCGGTTTGTCGTATGTCCAGCCCAGCTTGTCCAGCCCGCGGCAGACCACATCGCGGCGCTGCTGATACAGCTTCGACTGCGCCGCGGGCGTGTCGGCACATTCCCGCATGGCGATGATGCTGGCGATCTGAATCGGCGCGAACATGCCATAGTCGTAGTAACCCTTGATCGTCGCCAGGGCCTTGACCATCTCCGCGTTGCCGCAGCAGAAGCCGCACCGCCAGCCGGCCATGTTGTAGCTCTTGGACATGGTGGTGAACTCCACGCCCAGGTCCTTGGCGCCGGCCGCGGCCAGGAAGCTGGGGGCGACGTAGCCGTCGAAGTTGATCTCGCCGTAGGCGAAATCGGAGATGATCATGATGTTGCGGCGGCGGCACATCTCGATGGCCCGGTCCCAGAACGGCGCCTCGACGGTCATGGCCGTGGGATTGTGCGGGTAGTTGAGGATGAGCAGCTTGGGCGATGGATACAGTCCGTCGATGGTGCGCTCGATCCGGTCGAGAAACGCCTGGTCGTTGCCCAGGGGAACGCGGATGACGTTGGCGCCGGCCATGGCGACGGCGTAGATGTGGATGGGGAAGGCCGGATCACCCACGATGGCGGTGTCGCCCGGTCCGAGCATGGCCAGGCACAGGTGGCTGAAGCCCTCCTTGGAGCCGATGGTGGCGATGACCTCGGTTTCGGGGTCCAGTTCGACGCCGTAACGCGACTTGTACTTTCTGGCCACTTCGCGGCGCAGCCCGGCGATGCCGTTGCTGACGCTGTAGCGATGGTTGCGCGGGTCGCGGGCGGCCTCGGCCAGCTTCCGCACGACGTTTTCGGGAGTGGGATCGGTTGGATTGCCCATCCCCAGGTCGATGATGTCCACGCCCGCCACGCGCTTCTCGTGCTTCATGCGGTTAATGCGGGCGAACAGATACGGCGGCAGGCGGCCGATGCGCTGGGAGACTTCGATTTTGAATGGAGCAGTCATGGGGGGATTATCGATTTTTGATTTTGGGTTTTTGATTTTTGATTGTGCGATCTGCGATTTGAGATTTGCGGCGCGCCATCTGCGATTCGGGATTTCAGATCTCTGATCTGAAATTCCACGTCCGTCATCTGCAATCTCAAATCTTCAATCTCAACTCTGAGGTTCAGCACGCGTGGTCGCCCGGCCTAGGGGCCGGGCCTGGTCGCCGGCGGCCGGGCCACCTCCCCGGGCCCTGGCTGCGCCGAGTTCTCCGGCGCAGCGGGTGGCTGAGCCGGCAGCGTGGCGGGACGGTCCTGCTCGATGCGCGCCTGGATTTCGCTGTGGGTTCCGCCGGCCAGTGTGCGCGCTCGCGCCTCCAGCTCCTCAAAGCGGCGCTGCAGCGCCGGCTCCAGAATCCGCAGCGAGTCGCGGGCCTGCATCATGACCTGTTCCCAGAGGCGCCCCATTCTCGCCGTCCGGCGGCTCGCGTAGTAGTCCTCGCGGACTTTCTCGCGCACGTCCTCATAGCGCACGTTGGCCGGCGCGATCCGCTCGACGAGCTGGATCAGGTGAAAGGCGTTTCCGTCGCTTACCGGGCCCGAGAGCTCGCCCTCGCGGGAGAGAGCGAAGGCCGCCTCGACGAACTGTCTGGGATACCGCGCCTCCGAGGCGCTGAAGGGGGGCAGCAGCCCGCCCAGCCCGCGCGTAACCTCGTTGCGGCTCAGCTCGGATGCCACCTGTGCGAACGGTTCGCCCGCCTCCGCCCGCCGCCGCGCCTCGGCCCACTCGATCATGTTGGCGCACTCGATGTGACGCACGCGAACCCGGGCGCCATACTGGATGTCAAAAGCCTTCCGCAGCTCCTCTTCTTCGATGGCGTTGATGTCGAGCTGCGATTCGGCCAGACGCCGCAGGTACGCGGTTGTCTGTACGCCCAGATCGAACTCTGCCTCGCTTTTGCCGGTGCGCCGAAGCGCCTCCAGCAGCAGACGCTGGGACTCCCTCTGGAAGTACTCCCGTTTCTCCTCCTCGCTGAGCCGCAGTCCGTCCGTCACGATCGCGCTCTTGAACATGTCCTGCAGCACGATCTCGCGCTCGCGCTGGATGTCCTGCGGGCTGAGGCTGATGCCGGCCTCGCGGGCGTGGTGACGCGCCACCTCCAACTGCGCCAGCAGCACCAGAAACTGCACGCCGTAGGCCTCGGCCATCGGCTGCACAAGCTGCTCCACCGTAATCGGATAACCCGCCACCGTGGCCACCACCTGATCGCCGCTGGTGATGTGCATCCCCGGCCGCGGGCGGGGGGGCACTTCGTCGGTGGTGCGCAGCTTCGGATTGGCGGCGGAGGGCCAGTCGCTCTCAGGCGCGGCCTTTGAGGCGCAGCCGGCAAGCAGCAAAGGCAAGAGCAGTATTGCTGTCAGGAAACAGCGCACGGGAGTCTCCGGTGGCCGCCCCAACTGGACCGTCGCGGCGGACCGAATAGTATCAGAGACAGCAATCCGCCTGTCAAGCAGGCATCAGATCGCTTGACCATCGCCTGGTTCTCGGAAGAATCGGCCCACCGCCGTGGTGGCACATTTGGAGATGAGATGGTCGTTCAGGTCCAATGCACACACTGTCATGCCCTGCTGGCCGCCGAGAAGGCCGAGCCGGGTCAGCGGCTGCGCTGCGGCGAATGCGGTCGCATCTTCCGCGTGCCCCGGCCCGAATCGGCCCAGCAGGATTCGGCGGTGGATCGCGCCGCCGCCGCGCTCGAGGCAATCGCTTCCGGGGGCGCTGATGCGCCGACGAACAGCCAGGACACAGGCGCCCCCGCACAGCAGGACACGCAGATCGCTGCCCCGGCCGGCCACCTTGCGGCAGAACCCCCGACCATCACGCCCGCGGCTCCCGAGCTGCCGGCTCAAGCGGCGTCGGCCGAGCCCGCGACCATGACCCAGCCGGCTCTGTCCGAGCTTCCGGTTGCCCCCCCCGGTGCTCAGCAGTCGTCGACTGAGGAGTTGCACCCGGTGCCCATCGAGCCTTCCAGCGTCCGCCGGCGGGTATGGAACGCCGATCAGAAGGTCTCGCTTCCGCCGCCGGAAATCCGGCCGCTGACCGTGCCCGATACCCGCGGCGAGGATGAGCTGCTGGTCCCCGAGGTGCCGGATGCGCCGGCGACAATGGAACAGAACATGCCCGAGCCGCCGGGCAGGCTCTACACGCTGGAGTCCCCTTACGAGCAGGCGTGGCGACGACAGTTCCGCCTGCGTGACCTGCCGGGGGAAACCTGGGTGGCCCTGCCATGCGGGATTGTGGCGGTGCTGGGGCTGATCTTCGATCCGCTGGCGCTGCCGGCGGTGGTGATCGTTGCCGTGGCCGGATTCATCGTCCACACCATCGGCGCGGTGGGCATCGTGGCCCGAGCCTTCTGGGAAGGTGCACGCTGCGGGGTGATGAGCATCTTCCTGCCGCCCTACACAATCTACTTCATCATCACCCGCTTCGACAGGGTCGAGCGGCAGTTCTGGCGGGCGGTCGCCGGCCTGGGCCTCATGCTCGTGGCCGCACTGGTCTTCGCCGCCAAACTGGCGGGGCAATTGAACGCAGGTGCATCTCCATGACATCGGACATATTCCGCCACATCGTTCTGGCCCTGGCGCTGAGCAGCATTCCTCTGCATGCACAGGACTGGCCACAGCATCAGAGGGATCCGTGGCACAGCGGCTACAGCCCTGTGGAGGTGCCGCGGCGCGGCGACGACCTTTACACGCTATACAAGGGCTTCTGGGATCTGAGCCCTGAGGTCGGCCGCTTCCTGGCCGATCACGCCGGAGCCGCGGTGGAGAGGGTGCGGCAGACCATGGAGTGGCAGATTCCGCTCTGGTATGCAAATCAGTCGCCGGTGCCCAGCGAATGGTGGCAGAACATTCCGGCCCGCGCCGAGGACACCTTCAACCCCCCGCGCATTGCCGGTCCGCTCTTTCTGGTGCGGGCCTGCGTGACGGGTGAGGATGCGGCCACGCTGCAAGGGTATCTGGACATTCCCTACTGTCTGGGCGATCTGGACCACCTTCAGCAGTGCGTGGCGCTGCTCCGGGCCGCCGGCGCAGCCGGGTGGGTGCGCCTGGCGGAGTAGGCTTGTGCTGATGGCGCCCCGTCTCCGGCAGCGCGGCCGCTTTTCCGCATCTGCCTGGTCTGCTGGGTGCGTGACAGTTTCTGCGTCCGATGGAACCAGGATGGCCGTGGCGCACGCTGAAGCGCGGACGCAAGCCACCTGCCCGCAAAAGTCGAAGGCACGGGCGAGACGCCGGCGAGACGTTGTGCGCCGGCGCGATTTCGGACCGCAGGCCGCATAAACTGCCACGCGCCCTGGTCTGCTTGTGCACTTGCCGGTCTATAGACCGTGGCGGAGATGTCCGGTAGAATGGGGCCGACTCCTTGTTCCCGTAGCTCAATTGGATAGAGCGTCGGCCTCCGGAGCCGAAGGTTACAGGTTCGACCCCTGTCGGGAACGCTTGGCTGGCAGAAGCGCCCGGCAACTGGATGAGACCGGGTCTCATCTCGCATCAGACAGGCGCCTCCGGCCCCCTTTGAATCGGCCCCGCAAGCCAGTACAAGGATGGCTCTATCTGGTTTTGCGGAGCAACATGCGTATTGCACTTCCAATCAGCGGCCACCGTTTCAGTGACCACTTCGGTCAGTCCACTTCTTTCCTCGTGTTCGAGACGAACGACGGCACAGCGCAGATCGCGCGGCGATGGGAATTGGCGATACCAAAACAGGGCGGGTGCAGCGTCATACCCGGCCTGCTCGCACAAGAGGGTGTGCAGGTGGTTCTGGCCGGTGGCATTGGCGCCGGCGCGGTCAGCCGCCTCCACCAGCACGGCATCCGGACGATTGTCGGCATCGGCGGCGACGACCCGCAGAAGATCGTGATCGACTTTCTCAATGGCCAACTCGTCCATTCCGATGAGGTTTGCCGGCATCACGAAAGACACGGCCATGGAGGGGCGTGTCACGGCCACGGG
>Ga0129299_1000425_pt1 | contig 26397 bp, 22 predicted proteins | sample ConPoolayeCmetaG_FD_94477 | JGI IMG/M metagenome (GOLD analysis project Ga0129299, IMG submission 94477) | Hot spring microbial mat communities from California, USA to study Microbial Dark Matter (Phase II) - Cone Pool mat layer C metaG ...
GCGTGAATTTCACGTAGTTTCTGAAAGAGCAGCTCCACCAACACCGGCGCCAAACCCAGCGAGGGCTCGTCCAGCAACAGCAACCGGGGACGCAGCATCAGCCCTCGGCCAATAGCCAGCATCTGCTGTTCGCCGCCGCTCAGTGTGCCGCCCAATTGATTGCGCCGCTCTTTGAGCCGGGGAAAGATATCGTAGACCCGCTCCAAAGATTCGCGGCGGTGTTTCTTGGCCTCCGCCAGATACGATCCCATCTCCAGGTTCTCTTCGACTGTAAGCTGTGGGAAGACCCGCCGACCTTCGGGCACGTGGGCGATGCCCAACGCCGCGATCTTATAGGGCGGCAGCGCGCCGATAGGCTGCCCGTCCCACAACAGTTCGCCAGATGAATGGGGGATCATGCTGGTGATGACCTTTAACGTGGTGCTCTTGCCTGCGCCATTGGCACCGATGATTGACACGAACTCTCCTTCATTCACAGTGAAGCTGATGTCATGTAGTACCTGTATTTCGCCGTAGCCGGCGCAGACCTTACGCAGTTCGAGCATGGCGGTATCCCTCTCCCAAATATGCGCGGATGACAGTTTCGTTCTGGGCAATCTCTCGCGGCGTGCCCTCGGCGATTTTCTCGCCGCCATCCAGCACGATGATGCGTTCTGAGACAGACATGATGGCGCGCATGACGTGCTCGACCACGATTACGGTCACTCCGCTGTCACGCACTTTGGCAATGAGGCCGATGGCGACGTCAATTTCGGCCGGGGTCAGGCCGGCCATGGTCTCGTCCATGAGCAGCAGGCTGGGGTGTGTGGATAGCGCACGAGCCAGCTCCAGGCGACGCTGGTCAATGGTGGTCAGGTTGCGAGCCAGCACATCTTTCCGGCCGGCCAGGTCGGTAAATTCCAGCCAGCGCATGGCGATTTCCTCCGCCTCGTGCACATTGGCCGTGTGACAGAACGCACCGATCATGGCGTTCTCCAGGGCGGTGAGGTTACTGAACGGCCGCGCAACTTGAAAAGTGCGACAGATGCCCATCTTGCAGATTTGGTCGGCGCGCGCAAACGTAATGTCGTGCCCTTTGAAGCGTACCTCGCCGCTGTCAGGCGGATAGAAGCCGGCGATAAGATTGAACGTGGTCGTTTTACCGGCGCCGTTCGGCCCAATGAGGCCCAAAATCTCGCGCTCCCGCACATTGAACGTCAGGTCGTGCACGGCCTGCAGGCCGCCGAAGTGCTTGCCGAGATGTCTCACTTCCAGGATGTTCGCCATAGTCCCTAGCCCTCCTTCCTCACCGTCCGGTTCTGGCCCGATGTGTTGGCCGGCGCGCCTGGTGTCGTTTTCGCGCCAGGTAGCCTCGCGGCAATGGCCTTGTACCACTCGGCCAGAATGCCGATAAGCCCTGCTGGCCTGACCAGGATGATGATGATCAACGCAGCGCCATACAGGATGAAATGCGCACCGGCAAAGGAACTGCCCAACAGGTTCAAGGCAATTTCGCGGACGGGGATGATGAGAAATGCTCCTACAATCGGGCCCAGCACTGTCGCCACACCACCGATGATGGACACCAACGGCATCAAAATTGAGGTGTCAAGCGAAAACACGCTGGCCGGCTCGATGAAGTACAGGTATTGTGCATAGAACGTGCCCAACAGAGCCGTCAGAGCTGCGCTGATGGACAGGGCCATCTGCTTTGCCTGGACAACGTTCACACCCACCGCCTGAGCTGCCTCCTGGTTCTGGCTGATCGCCCGCAGGTAGTAACCCAGGCGCGAATGCCGAATGCGATAGGTCAGATAGATGGTGAGCAGCATGAAGGCCAGAATGATATAGTAGTACGGCACCTTGCTGTCGAATTGATACATCAGCGGTTTGGTGCCGAGATAGGGGATGGTCAGACCCTCTGCGCCGCCGGTTATTTTGCGAAAATACAGCGAAGATAGTCGCAGCACTTCGCCGAAGCCGATGGTTGCAATGGTGAAATAATGGCTGCGCAGGCGGAAACAGGTCAGTCCCACGATGAAGCTCATTACCACAGCAAACACAGCGCCCAGGCACATGCCAAGCCAGGGCGACAAACCAAACGACCGCAGCAGCAGCGTCGAAGTGTATGCGCCGATACCAAAGAACGCTGCATGTCCCAGTGAAAACTGCCCGCCATATCCACCGATGAGGTTCCACGACTCGCCCGCGGCTGCATATAGCAGGATCAAAATGAGCACATGCCGGTGGTATGACTCGACTACGAACACAGGCAGGACCAGGAGGACTATCACCGCCAACAAGGGCACATACCCCCCCGGCGTAGCCAGAATGGCCCACTGCCAACCGCGTTTGACCGACGAACGGGGGGAAGGTTTCGTCATCGCTTCTTGACCCATGTTTACAGCCTCCCTCCTGCGAACAGACCTTGCGGGCGCAGCACAAGCACGACCAAGAGTATGATGAAGGCTACCAACATACCGGCGTCTGCGCCGACGTACTGTACGCCCAAAGACTCAGCGGCGCCGAGAATTAGGCCCATCAACAGCGCGCCACGGATGCTGCCCAGACCTCCAGCAATGGCGACCACAAACGACTTCAGTCCGAAAGCCAGCCCGGCGGTCGGGTAAGCGTAGAAGAACGGCATCACTACTGTCCCAGCCGCTCCGGCTAAGGCTGACGCCAGTCCAACCGCCACAAGGAAAATGTAGTTTTGGTTGATTCCCATCAGCTCGGCCACTTCTCTGTCCTGCGCTGCCGCACGCATGGCTTTGCCAACATCGGTGCCCAGCAACAAGAAGCTCAGCCCGATACTCAGAATCAGACTGATAATGAAGGCATACAGTCGGGGCGCGCTGATCACCACCGGGCCGATGCTGTAGGTCCATGCGCCGTACATGGTCTGCACCGAGCGGTAGTTGGCCGAGAATACCGCCAGAGCCAGGTTCTGTAACAGGATTTGCAGGCCGACGGTCATGAAAATCTGAGCCAACTCCGGCGCCTTCAGGATGGGTTGGAAAAGGAAACGCTGCACCACCAGCCCGAAGAGAAACATGAGCGGCATGGTGATGGCCAGCGAGATGAGAGGGTCTATGCCCAGCAGGGCCCATGACCAATAGGCAATATACATGCCCAGCATCAGAAACTCGCCATGAGCAAAATTGACAATCTTTACGACACCAAAAATCAAATTCAGGCCGACGCTCGCCAGGCTGTAGACCCCACCGATGAGCACGCCGTTGACGATGGCTTGGGCCAGAATATCCCATTGCATCAGAGATGCCCTCCTTGGTCCAAAGCTATTTGACAATGTTGGCAGTGGAAGGGCCGGCTCTTAGCTGGCCCTTCCACCAGATCAGTTCCGGTTGGCCCTTACGCTTTGGCTTTCTTGCGCTCTTCCCAGGTCGGGATCGGCCATACGGGTTCGATGCGTGCATCCTCCGGCGGCCACACGCAGGCGGGTCGGCCGGCGCGCCACTGGATCATGACCGGATGTACGTGTTTGTTCCAGCCCACCTCATCAAACTGGACGCGGCAGCCGGGCATTGCGCTGGCTGGCCCGGCAGTGGCATCGAAGGTCGCCAGCGCCTCACGCACTTTCTCCGGGTCGGCGCTGCCAGCTTTCTCGATAGCTTCTTTGATGACCCACATCATGACGTAGGCTTCGCCAGCGTGTTCCATCAAGAACTCGCCGTATTCCTTCTCGTATTCACCAGCAAACCATGGCACTGAAGGGCAGGAGATGTCCATCGCCCACGAACCGACGCTGAAAATATACTCTGCATCCTCGCCCAAACCTTCCCAAAACTCGGGCATCAGATAGCCTGCGCCGCCGCCGATGATGGCCGCCGTGACGTTCATATCACGCATGGTCTTGACAATCAGGATGGCGTCGGTCAGGTAGGATACCGGGAAGAGAATCTCCGCCCCAGAGGCTTTGATCTTGTTGACCAACGGCGAGGCATCGGTGAATCCGGCCGAGTAGGCTTCGTAGAGGACAATGTTGAAGCCCAGTTCCTCCGCCGTCTTCTTGAGGCCTTCAGAAGTGGAAGTGCCATAACTTGTATCTTCATACACGATGGCGACCTTGTTTAGTTTGGGGCCAATAGTGTCGCCCAGCAGTTTGGCCGTTTCGACCTGCATTTGACCAAACATGCTTGCCTTCGGCGAAACCTGGAAGAAATACTTAAATCCGCGCTCGGTCAGCTTGTTGGAGATTGAGCCAGTGACCCACGGTAGCTTGTTGCGCTCGCTGACTTCCGTGACCACCAGGGTAATGGAGCTGCTGTAGCAGCCGGTGCCGGCAGCCAGCTTGTTCGTGGTGATGAGGCGCTCGGCCTGCGAACGGGCCTGCGTCGCATCGCTGGTCGAATCCTCAATGACCAGGTTCAGTTCTGCCCCACCAAGAGACAAAACGCCACCGGCCGCGTTGATGTGTTTGGCTGCCAGTTTTGACGCATTGGTGCAGGCAATGCCGAACCGGGCGTAGTCGCCCGTCTGCGGGTAGAGCACGCCCACGTTGACCTTGGGCACGGATGGGTTCGGCGTCGCCGCGGGGGGCAGCGTCCAATCAGCCACCGCTTCCCCGCCTGGAGCGGGCGTCTCGGCGTAGGCCAGCCAACGGCTGATGGCCGTGGCCGATAGCCCCAGGGCCGCTGCCCGCACGAAAAACTCGCGGCGAGATATGCGCGATCTCCGCAAGGCTTCCAGTAGCTTGTTTACGTTGTCCATCGAATTCCTCCTTAGCAGTGAATGTTTTTACAGGTCGGTCAATCCGAAAAAAAAACGTCACGTCCAATCCAATCTGCTTTTTATTGTCTTTTGTTATAACCTGGCTGACGGCCACCTCCTTTCTGATACCGATAACGAAGCATTACACAGGCACAACTGCTGTTTTGATTGCGCCTTCCTGGCCCACTGAATCAATGGCGACAGCTATCTCGTCCAGCGAGTAGCGGTGGGTGATTAACTTTTCCAGCGGCGCGGTCGTGTTCGCCAACACAGACAGCGCCGCTCGAAATTCAATGGGAGGTGTACTCCAACTGCCGTGGATATCTAAATCTTTGTTGCAGATCACATGCGGGCGCACCGCTGTCTCGCCGGGGTCGGTGTAGTGGCCCAACTCGATGACCTTGCCGCCGCGACGGGCGACCTGCAGCGCCTCGGCGAAAGCTGCCGGGACGCCGGCAGTCTCCAGCACGACATCGGCGCCGACCCCCTCGGTCAGGGAGCGGATGTGTTCCAGCCGTTCGGATTCGGCCATGTCTTTGCCGTTGATGATCACGTCCGCGCCCAGCGTCCGCGCCATTTCCAGCCGATTGTGTTGAAAATCAATGGCGATGATCGGGGCGGCGCCGATGTACTTGAGCGCGGTCACGGCCATCAAGCCAATCGGCCCGACGCCGAGCACAACGCAACTGCGCGCTACGCCAAGTCCCTCGCGCATCGTGGGCAAACCTGGCACGTATGCTTTTTCAATGCCGCGCATGGCGATAGCCATCGGTTCGGCCAGCATGGCGCGGTCCAAAGACATGCCATCAGGCAATTTGTAGACCCAACTCCGGCCATGGACGTACATATACTCGGCGAACGCGCCCCACACGTGGGGCACGGCATCGGCATTCCGAAAACCGTATACCAGACGGTTTGTGCAGAGAGTAGGGCGGGTTGGGACATTGACGCAGAACCAACACTGTCCGCAGACTTTGGAACTGGGTGTGATGACAACCCGGTCGCCCTCCTTTAAGGGCCCACCGATGGCAAACAACGTCTCGTTCGCTTTGGCGCCTATCTCCGCCACCTCGGCGACCAGTTCATGGCCCGGCACGATGGGGAAAGGCAGCTTGAGATGTCCGGCCAGCATGTGTTTGTCGCTGCCGCACACACCGCATTGCAGTATCTTGACGATCAGGCCATCTTCGGGGACGGGGCTCTTGGGAAAAGACCGAACTGAAACCTCGCCTGGACTGAGTGTTGCCGCACGAATTTCTGACATAACCGAATCCTCCTTCAACCTCCTTGTTGTGCTTGTTGTGCAAAGTGATGGACATCCTCGCTGACACGGGCCATCGCCTCTGGCGACCATGCGAGTTGGCCGTATGGCCGACGAACGGTCGTTGTGTGCCTGACGATCAGTTCAACAGGCAAGATGATCTGTCTGGCTGGAAGCGGCCGGCGTGCTTCAATGACCTTCAGCAGCAGTTCAGCGGCCCGCTCGCCCATGTCACGCTGCGGAGCGCGTACGGTCGTCAGTCCAATCGGCCCCATTGACGCCGGATAGATGTCGTCAAAACCGAGGACAGAAACATCGTCGGGCACCCTGATGCCCAGGCGGTGCAGGCACTGCCAGACCCCGAAAGCCATCAGGTCGTTGGCTGCCACGATAGCCGTAATGTCAGGGCGAGCCTGTATCAGGTGATAGGCAGCCGTACAGCCGTCGGCCAGTTGGTAGGAACCAGCGTACACCAGCTCCGGACCGCTCTCCAGGCCACACTCGTGGACCGCTTCCAGGAAACCTTCAAAGCGTTCTTCCGCCGCCGTTGATCTGGCCAGCCCGGTGACAAAGGCGATGACGCGATGGCCCAAACCGGCCAGGTGGCGCACCGCCTGAGACATTCCAGCGCGGTTATCAATTCCAACATAGTGCGTTTTGATGTCTTTGAGCTGTCGGTTGATTAAAACGAAGGGGAAATTCTGCTCGTGAAGCCGTCGGACTGTGGGGCTGTTGGCGTCAATGGAGGTGAACAGAAAGCCATCTGTCTGTCTGCGCTGCAAGAGGCTGACAATCTTCTCCTCATGTTGTCCGTCTTCGCCCGCGTCATACAACATCAGGCTGTAGCCGTGCTGCGCGGCGTAGTCAGCCGCTCCCTGCGCCACGCCCGGGTAGAATGGATTGGTGATGTCCGAAGTGATCAAGCCGATTACCCAAGAGTGTCGCGTGCGAAGCCCTCTGGCTACCAGGTTCGGCTCATAATTCAACTTACGGAGCGCACATCTCACCCGTTCGGTCAATTCTGGGCTGACATACCTGGTGCCGTTGATGACGTGCGACACCGTGGCTACCGACACACCTGCTTCTTTGGCGACATCACGCAGAGAGACCATACTTCTCCTTGTTGGATGGGTCGGGGACTGAAATGAGGAATAATCGTTTACGCAAACGATTTTTCCACGCGCGTATTATACAGACGAACAGCCCTCTTGTCAAATTGCGCGCGACGAAAGCAGGTAAGTGGTGCGGTTGACCTTATTCCACCTGCCGGGTACAATGGGACTGAGCAGAACGCAGGCAAACGCTGAGGAGGATGTCAAAGGGACGATGATCATAGATGCGCACACATATTCATTCGACCGCATCTGCGGTGTGACTCAATACGGGGTGGCCCGCTCGCTGGGATATGGGCTGGCAGATTTCGGGGCCAATCGCCTGTATCGCTTTTTGCCGCCGGCTTTCGTTGATTCTACGTGCCCAATCGAAACTCTGATGGCTTACATGGATTGGGTCGGCATAGATAAAGCTGTCTTGCTGACAAGCAATATCTATGGCTATGCAAACGAATATCTCGCAGACTGCGTTCAGCGTTTCCCTGACAGGTTCGTCGCAGTAGGCAGTTTAGACCCATTGGCCAGCAACAGCCTGGAAACTTTGGAACACTTGCTTTTGGTCTTGGGCTCTAAGGGGATCAATCTGCACCTGGGATCACACGCGGGTTTACTGGCCACACGTCCCGAGTTTCGGCTGGATGATCAGCGACTTTTGGAACTGTGGAAAATGCTTGAGAGGCAAGAGGCTACTCTGGTCATAGATTTTGGAGGCAGCTATGGCACTCCCGGCCACCAGTTGGCGGAACTGAGAGTTGTGCTCGAAGCCTGCCCAGACCTTAAAGTGGTGGTCTCGCGTTTGGGCTTTCCCCCAATACTGAATGATGGTGGCTGGGGCGCAGACCAGGATTGGCACGATCTGTTGGATTTGGCGGCTGTTTTCAACATTTGGTTTGATACGGCGATATTCTCATTTGCCACAGCTTTGAAGGCTGGCACCCAGGAATATCCCTATCCCGCTCTCCAGGAAGTCTTCAGAAGGGCATTAGACCGCATAGGGCCTTCCAAACTCATTTGGGGGTCAGACATGCCTTCAGTGTTGTGTTGGGCCACCTATTCTCAGAATCTGAAGTGGATCGAAGCGGAGATGTCCACGCTCACTCGCGTCGAACAAAACATGGTCCTGTGGAGAAACGCCGCACAAGCGTATGGGTTTCAACTGGGCTCATGATCTCTGTGAAAGCGAAGACCCTCGTCAAAAAAGCAGAGGCAGGCTCCATAGGGGGCCTGCCTGTTTCGTACTGGCTGGACAAGATACGTCTTCGCTTCTACGGGTAAATCCCCCGTAATCTGGTCGCTTCCGCTACCCGTTCTATGGCCAGAATGAGGGCCGCCAGCCGCATGTTCACCTTCTTTTCTTTCGAGATATGCAGAACGTCATTGAAGCTCCTGACCATGATCTCCCGCAGGCGGACGTTGATTTCTCGTTCGGACCAGAAGAAGAACTGCAAGCCCTGAACCCACTCGAAATAGGACACCGTGACGCCGCCGGCATTGCACAGAATGTCGGGTATCACGAACACATTCTTGGCGTCCAGAATACGGTCGGCTTCTGGTGATGTAGGCCCGTTGGCCCCTTCAGCGACAATTCTGGCCTGCACCTTGTCGGCGTTCTTTGCGGTGATCTGGTTCTCCATCGCTGCGGGCACCAGGACATCACATTTGATGGCCAGCAGTTCCTCGTTCGTGATTTCATCGCAGCCCGGGTAGCCCTTGACGAAACCCGTTTCTTTGACATGACGCAGCACATCGTAAGCATCGATCCCCTTGGGATTGTAGATGCCCCCGCTAATATCGCTCAGAGCGACCACCTTGAGGCCCTTACTTTGGAGCAGATAGGCTGCCACGGACCCAACTTTGCCAAAGCCCTGGACCGCAACGGTGGTGCCCTCAATTGGCATCTTCAGGTGTTTCAGAGCTTCTCGGACACAAAACATGACCCCTCGCCCGGTCGCTTCACTTCGGCCTGGAGAGCCTCCTATGCTTAGTGGCTTGCCGGTGACGACCGCCGGCACAGAATAGCCCGCGTGCATACTGTAGGTGTCCATAATCCATGCCATGATCTGGTCATTGGTGTTCACATCTGGGGCAGGGATATCGCCTTCCGGACTCATCAGTATAGATATTTCTGTGGCATAGCGACGGGTCAGGTTTTCCAGTTCACTTACCGACATCTGGCTGGGTTCGCAGACCACTCCTCCTTTTGCACCGCCATACGGAATGCCGACCACCGTGCATTTCCAGGTCATGAGCATGGCCAGGGCCCGCACGTCGTCCAGATCTACGCTGGGGTGATATCGAATGCCGCCTTTAGACGGGCCGCGCACCGTGTTGTGATGAACCCGGTAGCCCGTGAACATCTTGACGGAACCATCGTCCATCCGAACCGGAAAATTCACGGTCAATTCGCGCTTGCAGCTCCTCAGCATCTCGTAAATGCCCGTGGGCATCTTAACGTACTTCGCGGCTTCGTCATACGATTTGAGGGCGTTTTGCAAGATATTGTTGTTGGAATGAGCGGGGCCAGACCGATCAGGTGTTTGTGTTTTCTCCGACATAGACGTAAGAGCCTCCTTACAGAAATTAAGAGATCAGCTTCGACCTCAAGTGAGTTTGTGACGTTCTCATTTTCACACGATTCTTGGAAATTTGCAAGAGACGTGTTATGATTTTCTGGTTATGCGCGTCAGGACCAAACTGGCAGTGACGAGGTGAAACATGAACTGCCCACACTGTGGGGCAACCATTACGGCGGAAATGAGGAACTGCGTAGGCTGTGGATGGAAAATTCGCCTATCACAGATTCTCGTTCAACCTGCAAGCTACGAGGACTCGTTCCGCCGCCTGCCCATCAGTGACATATACTACCTCTTTGCCGACAAGTTTCTTGAACAGGAAAAGCCACCGGCCGTCTTTTCAGTTCAGTCGGGTCAGCCGCAACTGGAGAAATTGATTAGCGAGCGCGGGGCGGTACCCAAACACCTTCTAGCCGTCGGTTTGTGCCGGGTTGCCTTTGTGTGGTTGGCTGTATCTGGACATTTACGCCTGGAGGCAACCTTTTCTCGGCGACGCGCCCTGACATCGGCCAAACAAGTGACTGCACGGCCCACAGGACTGTATCAGGTCCCTGTGGGCAGCCTGGAGAGCCGCATCTTGGACGAAGTATACGACCGTCGTCAGGGCGGCATGGTCGAAGAGGTCATGACCAGGCTGAAAGGCTTTTGGTACAATGGCGACCCCTACGACTGGGTGATACAGGTCGTGAAGCGCCATGTTCTTTCTACCCCGTTCTTGACTGCTGGAAGCGGCGGCGCTGTAGACCTGACTCAAATAAAGAGACTCGAGTCGAGAATTGGACACGTAGGTACGTCTCTGAACGAATTTACAGAAAGAAATCCAGAACTGGCTTTGTCGCTATGGAACGCGATTCATCAAGGCTTAATCAACAAGAAAGGCTAGGATGTCTGTGATGGAATTTGGCTTGGATCAAGACCTGGTCTCTCGTATAAGGGCAAAAGTAAGCGAAGTGTTCGACGTAGAAAGCATCCTGGTCGGCAAAGAACCGGGACCTCTGGTCCAATTCTCGGGCCAGTTTAGGATTGATACCGCTCGGGCATACGCATATCTGGCCCCCTGGCTGGGGGAATTGGGATATGTTGCCATGTTCAGAAACGAGGGCAACAAGGAGCAAGTCTTGATCTTGCCCGGCAAGCGCATTGCCGAGCCCACAAAGACAGGCAAAATCAACCTGTTCCTGCTGATTTTGACCGCCATATCCACCCTGTTCGTTGGAACTGTGATGGTCACCGGCGATGTCGAAGACTTCCTGGTTCGCCCCTGGCTGGGTATCCCCTTTGCTCTGAGTGTTATGGTCATATTGGGGGCGCACGAACTCGGCCATTATATAGCAGCGCGCGAATACGCAGTCCCGGTTACCCTGCCCTATTTCATCCCCATGCCCCTCGGCCCGTTCGGAACGCTCGGCGCGTTCATCAACATGAAAGCTCCGCCGCCCAATCGGCGTGCCCTGTTGACCATTGCCGTCGCCGGTCCTTTGTCGGGTTTTTTCCTGGCCGTCCCCATTCTGCTTCTGGGGCTGTCCATGTCGCCCGTTACTGCGCTCAACCTGGGGGAGGGCGTCATGCTGGAAGGCAACTCGATTCTGTACGCGCTCCTGAAATTCGTGACTTTTGGCAAGTTCCTACCAAACGGCACTGAAGATGTCTTTCTGCATCCCATAGCCTTTGCCGGCTGGGCCGGGTTGCTGGTGACCGGCCTGAACCTGATTCCGGTGGGACAACTGGATGGAGGCCACATCGCCTATGCCCTGTTGGGTAAGAAAGCGAGATACCTGTTCTGGCCGGTTGTGATCTGCCTCATTGGCCTGGGGATCGTCTGGAATGGTTGGTTTCTATGGGTGATGCTGATCTTGCTATTTGGAAGACACTACGCCATGCCACTGGATGACCTGACCAACCTGACTGCCCGGCAACGATTGGTGGGCTGGTTGGTCATGCTTTTGTTTGTTATGGTCTTCACCCCCTTCCCGTTGACCATCTACTGAGGCGGTATGTAAGCGTAAGGGACCGAGGAATGCCATGAAAACCCACTTCCTGGTGCGATGCTTGCTGATTGGCCTGTTCAGCGTTGTCGGGATGGCCGGTTTCCTGCCTGTGTCGCCAATCCCTGCAAATGCCCAGGCTGATCCTGTTTCAGAATTGATGGCTCTGATGTCAGCCAGAGACAAAGTCGGGCAATTGTTTATCGTGACGTTTAAGGGCAGTGACGTTGCGGCCGATTCTGATATTGCCCGGCTGATCCAGGAATATCGCGTCGGGGGAGTGGCAATCCTTGCCAGCCAGCAGAACTTCACGAATGACCCCGGCGCCCCAGCGCAAATATCCAGCCTGACTGCACAGCTTCAGCGACTGGCATCTGAAAGCAATACCATCCAATCGAGCAGGTCTCGCTATTCCGTTCCGCTCTTCATCGCCACACAGTGTATGGGGGATAGTCACCCGTATGCCACCAACATCAGTGGATTGACCCCGCTCCCCAGTCAGATGGCATTGGGGGCCACCTGGCAGCCGGACAACGCATTCGTTGTTGGGGAGATCGCCGGACGAGAGCTGAGCGCGCTCGGTATTAACATGGTATTTGGCCCTTCTCTGGACGTGCAGAATACGCCGCGCCTGGAGCTTAGAGGCGGGGTCGGCACGTACAGCTTTGGCGGCGACCCCTTCTGGGCGGGCCAATTCGGCCGGTCGTATATTAAGGGCATCCACGTTGGTTCAAAGGGGAGAATAGCGACGGTGGCGCAACACTTTCCCGGCCTCGGCGCCGCCGACCGCCGCCCAGAGGAAGAAGTTCCCACCGTACCCAAATCCCTCAGCGAGCTGAGAAATCTTGAGCTGATGCCATTCATGGCTGTGACGTCTGGAGACGACCCGATTGCTACTGCTGATGCCCTGATGTCCAGCCACATCCGGTACAGGGGTTTCAGGGGGAACATCCGTCAGATTACTCGCCCCATCAGCCTCGACCCACAGAATCTGGGGATGCTGATGTCAGAGCCGGAATTTGCCCGATGGCGTCAAGGCGGCGGGCTGATGGTGACCGCCCCTTTAGGAGTACCGGCCATCCGCAAGTATTACGACCCACAATTGCAGACCTTTCCGGCCAGACGCATCGCGCAAGACGCCTTTCTTGCCGGAAATGACCTGCTGTATCTGTATCAATATGGCCTGACGGATGACAACTGGACTGAGCAATTCGAGAACATCAAATCTGTTCTGGAATTCTTTCGGGAAAAATACACCAGCGACCCCGATTTCCAGATCAAAGTGGATGAGTCAGTGCGGCGCATCCTGCGGGCCAAATACAAACTATACGGTGGCTTCAACTATCCTGAAGTTGACCAGGACATCTCCAGATTTGAAAATGACAGGCAGGTGCGTGAAGCCAGCGCCGTTGAAATCGCTCGAATCGCCCGTGAGGCCATTACGCTGATTTATCCCGAAATCGGAGAATTGACCGACCGCACCCCCAATCCTCCTACCCCGCAAGATAACATTCTCATTTTCACAGACTCTCGCGATTACAGAGAGTGTGAGGGGTGCACGGTGAAGCCCGTGATCGAGCCAATGGCGCTGGAAAACGTCATTGTGCGCTTATATGGCCCAAATGGCAGTGGGCAGATTTCTCCGGAAAGAGTGCACAGCGTGACTTTTGCTCAACTCAAGGGAAGCCTTTTATCCCTTACCGACTCTCAATCGGGCTCAACTGCCGACATCAATTCGCTGATCAGCCAGGCAAACTGGATACTGTTCGGAATGCTGGATGTCAACGCGCCCAACTCACCAGCTTCTGATGCCATCAAACTGTTCTTGAAGTTGCGTTCTGATATTTTGCGCGATAAGAAAATTGTGGTGATGGCATTCGACATGCCTTACTACCTGGATACAACTGAAATCAGCAAACTGACAGGCTACTATGGCGTGTACAGCAAGATAGGGGCCTTTCTTGAAGCCGCGGTGAGGGCAGTGTTTCAGGAGTACAGGCCGATGGGCAACTTGCCCGTGAGCGTTGAGAGCGTGGGGTATGATCTGATCACTCAAACGGCCCCTGATCCAGAACAGGTGATCGCCCTCAATGTCTCAGGGCGCGTTGAGAGCAGTTCCGCTGATTCTATAGGTATTGACATAGGCAACGAGCTGCGCATCAGAACGGGCGTGATCCTGGACCGAAATGGTCACATCGTGCCAGATGGCACGCCGGTCAACTTTCGTCTCATCTATCCGTTGGAAATGATTGAGCTGCCGCGGCGAGAGGTTACCACCAGGAATGGCATCGCCGAGACAGCGATTGTCCTGGATCATGCAGGACAACTGGAAATTACTGCTTCCAGTGACCCGGCGACCAAGTCAACCAAGTTGGTGGTCACGGTATACGACGCAAAGGCTGCACAAACGACAGACGGCCCGGCCGCCGGCTCTCAGTTGACCACAACCCTGAACGGCGCGTCTGCCGGCTCCGATTTAAGTTTACATAAAACAAGGCCGCGGGTAACGCCATTGGTCTTCTGGGTCACTCTTGGGGGAATGGTGTTGCTCAACATACTGGGAGACGTCTTAAGGTTGAGAGGGGGCAGGACAAGGACTTACAGGTTCCGGCTAAACCTGATCGGCCTGTTGGCCGGCCTGTGTGGATACACGATCTACACGTTGGGAATTTTGGGTACCTGGGAACTGTGGTATATCTACCATCAGTGGGGCGCTGTGCTTTTTGGCCTGTCTTTCAGCATAACGCCTCTGATGATCGTATTGGTCGCCCAGGGCATACGCGCAAGTCGTCATGGGCATCCGTAGCTTTGACACACGGCTGCAACCGACCACCGTTATCGAACGCTGATCGAGGGCGCATGGAAACTGACCCACAGCGCCAGGGCGAAGACAACGATCACAATGAGCAACAGCAGCCAGTTGTGTTGGATTGCTGCCGGCCAGCTTGCCGGGCCAACAAAGCGGCTTTGGGCGCGTTTCGGGTGCGGCAGCTCAACGTTCAGAAGTAAAGCCTCCAGAAATTCGGTGATGGAGCTGAACCGGTCGTCCGGGTGCATTTGCATGGCCTTCAGTATCGCCCGTTCTGTTTGAGCGGACAGGGCCGGGTTGATCTCCCGTGGAGGGATGAAAGACTGGGGGTTCAGGAAACGCTGCTTCGCTTCCACAGGAGCCTGTCCCGTGGCCAAGTGATACAACGTGGCGCCTACTGCGTAGATGTCGGTTCGAATGTCTGTGTGTCCGGTATCGCCGCCATATTGTTCAAGGGGAGTGTACTGAAGTGTGCCTCGCCCCTGAATGACCGTAACGGTTCGCAGGTCCTCATCAGCCATCAACTTGACCAATCCAAAATCAACCAGTTTGATGCTCCCCGAGGGCGTCAATTTGATGTTAGCGGGCTTGATGTCCCGATGCAAAACCGGAGGACTCTGGCTGTGCAAATACTCCAGCGCATCGCAGAGTTGTTCCATCCAGAGCAAGATGGCCGATTCTTCCAGAAAACGGCCCTGCCGGGACGCCTCCTCGACCATCTCCTTGAGGTCTCGACCGGCAACGTAATCCATGACCAGATAATCGCGCCCGTTTTCTGTGAAGAAATCGGAGACTTTTGGCAAATTGGGATGGTCTAACCTGGCCAGGACACTCGCTTCCCTGTAGAATTGTTCTTGCGCCTGAACCTGCACAACCGGGTCGCCACTGTCTTCGAAGGCCGTCTCTTTAATGGCGCACTGCCTGCCTTCCAGTCGCAAATCGTCGGCCTGATAGATGGCTCCCATCCCGCCTTGCCCGATCAATTTGTTGATCCGGTAGCGAGATCGTAAAATGGTACCTGCCTGCAAAGGGCTGGCCAAATTCTCTTCTCCTCCGAGATTTGTATCCAGCGATAGATTAGTTTATTCTAATCTTGTTGTCAAGTGGGTGAAGGAGTCGAACGAGCTGTGGAGAGAAATTCTTTGCAAGAAGCCGGTTGCGAAGACAACAATAAGGAATTGGCCATGCTCATTCTCTACGAGGGAGGAGATCAACGACAGTGCTGGCCGATTGCCAAAGATGAAGTCGTCTTGGGCAGAGACCCCGAGTGCGACGTCGTCCTGCCTAACCGTCAGGTGTCCAGGCGACACGCTGTGATACGCCAGGTCAGCGGCGAGTACATCATCGAGGATTGTCAGAGCAAGAATGGGACATACGTGAATGGTCGGCAGTGTGACAGCCAGCATGTGTTGCAGGACGGAGACGAAATCCAGATCGCCTGGTGTTTCAAACTGACATTCGTGGCGCCTGGCGCCACCACGCCTCTGTTTTTCGATGAACAGCACCTGCAGAGTTCCGGCAAACTCTATCTCGACAAACAGAGCCGCCGGGTTTGGCTGGCAGGCCGCGAACTCAGCCCGCCCCTCTCACTCGCCCAGTACCGGTTCCTGGAATTGCTTTATGATGGGAATGGGCGTGTTTGCAGCCGGGATGAAATCATACAGGCGGTGTGGCCGGAGGCTTTGGAAGAGGGCGTCTCTGAACAGGCGATAGACGCTTTGGCGCGACGGTTGCGCGAGAGGTTGGCAGAAATTGAACCTCAGCACCAGTACATCGTCACCGTGCGAGGCCATGGATTCCGCCTCGACAATCCTGAGAGGGGCAATGAGCCATGAGCTTGAAAAGGCTACAACGCCCCGGACCGGAGGATGGCTACCAGCAACCAGAAGCCCAGCATGATGCTCAAGGCAAAGCCCAAAATCGCGATCACAGGGATATCGAAAACACTGGGGCCAACCTTGCTGTGCAATAGCACCGCAGAGGCTATGAGGGTAGCGGCAATCACAATGGCAAAGGACAGCCGATTGCCAATAGTTGAAATCTGCCGCACATAATGGTCCAGGCGGGCGATTTCAATTCTCACCGTGAGCTCGCCGTTCTCAAAAAGCCGCAAGAGGTTGTCAAGCCGAACCGGCAGGCCGCCAATCAACCGATGCAGCAGCCTCGCCTGCCTCGAAATCTGCTTGACGAGATACTCTGGGGCCAATCGCTCTTGCTGGATACGCAAGGCGAACGGTTTGGCTATGTCAACGATGCTCATATCCGGGTCGAGTTGGGTTGCGACACCCTCTACGATCAATGCTGCTTTGATCAACATGGTCAGGTCGGCGGGCAGCCTGACCCGATGCTTCGTTGCCAGCAGCAGCAATTCCTCGATGGCTTCCACGGGCGATACTTCAGCCAAAGGAACTTCATAATACTTGCGCAGCAATCTTCGTATGTCTGCCTTGATGCGAGGTCGGTCAAACTTGTGTTTTACAATCCCGATCTTGAGCAACGAATACACAATGGCATCTACATCGCCCTGCACAACCGCCAGGACGAAGTCCAGCATTTGTTCCTTCAGCTCATCGTCGAGGTAGCCGACCATGCCAAAATCAACGAAAACTATCGCGTTATCCGGCCCCAGCATGACGTTGCCTGGATGGGGGTCGGCGTGGTAGATGCCCTTGCTGAGAGCCTGGGTGGCCATGATCTCGACAAAAGCGGCAGCCAGCTCTTTTGTATCCACTCCGGCTTCCCGCAGCAGGTCCTGCTGGTCTAACTTGATGCCCTCCACAAGTTCGGTAGTCAACACCCGACGAGTGGAGTATTCCCAGAAAACCTGGGGTACGTACATCCGGGGGATGTCTTTCATGAAACGTCGGAAGGTGTCTGTATGGCGCCCTTCGACTGTATAGTCAAGCTGGTCGCGCAGTTGATAACTGAATTCCTCTATCAGTTCGTCAACGGCGTAAATTTTTCCCCATTCCGTTCTCTGCACCGCCAGATAGGCCAGGTCTTGCATAAGCAACAAATCCGCTTCTGCCTGTCGTTCAATGCCAGGCCTCTGGACTTTTACGACCACGCTGGTGCCGTCAGGCAAAGTTGCTTTGTGAACCTGCCCAATAGAAGCGGCAGCAAATGGAGTGGGAGAGAATTCGGCGAAGAGCTTCTCCAGTGAATCTCCAAGTTCTGCTTCTATGACAGAACGTGCCAGGTTAAAGGAAAACGGTGGGACTTCGTCCTGGAGTTTCTCCAGTTCGTGGAGCAGCTCTTGAGGCAACAAATCTGTGCGTGTGCTCAGCATCTGCCCCAGTTTGACGAATGTCGGCCCCAGTTCTTCGAGCATCCGCCGCAGCCGCACGTAGATGGAAAGCCCACGCAGCTCCGCTATCTGCCCAATAGAAAAAGTGGGCCAGCCAGGTCCGGACAGACCCAATTGGTCTACAACAAAATCAAAGCCGTATTTAATCAGAATTTGCGCGATTTCTCTGGAACGCTCAAATCTTTGCTGTGTCTTGCGGAAGGTATCAAAAAACATGATTAGAACAGGCCCTGGCCCGAGTTGGCCAGGACAAGGTGCGAATCGAGGAACGATTAGGTGTCGGCACGTGCAGAGCCCTAGAACCGTGCTCTCAGCAGGATCTTGTCAAGCGACCGTTTGGCCAGATCGCCATCCCCGGCGTCGAAAATCGTATCCGGATTGTGGCTATCGGCCACGATAACAGACAGCACAGAAGCCGCTCTCAAATCTCCGATTCGAGACAGGGCCCGAATGGCGGACTGACGCACGGCGGAGGATTCACACCACAACAATCTGAGGAGCGTGTCGGTGACATCGGGCGTCACCGGCAGGAAACCCAGCACGTCTATCGCGTCGGTCAGGACTGTGTCATCTTGTGTCTTCTCAACAACTTCTTTGAGCAGGCCAACTATCGAATGATCGCCGATTTTCAACAAGCTCTGTTTCGCGTTTTGGCGCCGCTCTGGGGGAGCGTCTTGATCTGTCATAGTGGCAACAAGTTGACGTAATACAGCCATCTTCTGTTCGGCGGCAGGCCGTCGGCTGTTCTGTTGGTTGTCCACTTCGCTCCTCCCCCCGGTAAGGTTCACCAATAACGAAGATGAGTGGAGATGGCGGGAATCGAACCCGCGTCCAAAGAATTCGGCTGAGACCATGCTACAAGCTTATTCAGTCTATTGTGTTCTCGCTCTCTGTCAGCCCGACTGACAGGGCTTACAAAGAGCCAGCCGATTCAGGGGACCTCCCCCCTGACTTTGAGGCATCCTATCGGCATCAGATGCCCCGCACCCCAGTACCTATGACATCCTTCCTGAATTTACCGGGGGAAAACTCAGGAGGACGTGACTGCCTTACGCAGCCAGAGCGAATTGAGGTTCGCCAGTTATTTTTGAGCGCTCCTGTTTAACGAGAATGGAGCAATCTCGGCTTGCAGGCCTGAGCCAGCCTTCCCTGTCGAAACCGATCATCCCCTTAACTTAATCATAGTATAGCAAATTTTGGCTGCACACGCAAATTTTGTTAACATGAGGTTAATCCTCATAACGTCCGTGCAGTGCACGCCTCATCTGCCTGTCAGACTCGCGTTTGGAAATGGCCTCCCGTTTGTCATACATCTTCTTGCCCTGAACCAGGGCGATCTCCACTTTGACGCGGTTGTTTTCGGAGAAGTACATGCGTAAGGGCACTATCGTGTAACCTTTGGCCTGCGCTTTATGGTCCAGACGATTGATCTCTTTGCGATGCATCAACAGCTTTCTATCGCGGCGCGGGTCGTGGTTCTCTCGGCTGGCCTGGTCGTAGGGCGCTATATGCGCATCCACAAGCCACAGCTCTCCATTTTTCACCTGGACATAGCTGTCGCGAAGGTTGGCGCGTCCACTCCTGATGGATTTAACCTCCGAACCGGTCAGCGCGATGCCAGCTTCAAATCTCTCAACGATGAAGTAGTCGTATAAAGCCTTGCGGTTTGTCGCCACAGTGCGACGCTCTTTTTCTTCTCTGCCAGCCATCTTACGCCCCGGCCTTCACCCGGTTTGCTCTCCGAGTTTTGATTTCAGCACATCGAGTGCCTTGTCCAACTGTGGATCTTTGTCTTGAGACCGGTCGGTTTCTTCGATGCCGACCTCATAATCCGGTGTTAAGCCTTCACCTTGAATCTGATGGTGATCAGGGGTAAACCACTGAGCGACTGTAACATGTAGACTTGACCCATCTGATAGGTCAAAGACCAGTTGCACGGAGCCTTTACCGAACGTCTTCTTGCCCACCAGCGGCACGCCCAGGACGTCTCTCAGGGCGCCGGCGACGATCTCAGAAGCGCTTGCCGTACTTTCGTTGACTATCGCCACTATGGGAAGTTCAGGAATTATCGCATTGGCAGATGAAGTGTATGTTTTTTCTGTCCCGTCGCGTTTCCGCTCGTGAAGTACTGTCTTGCGCCCGATAAACTCTCCTGTCACATCAACCGCGGTGTTCAGCAATCCGCCGGGATTGTTCCGCAGGTCCAGGACCAAACCTTTGATGTGCTGTTCTTTCAACTCTTTCAGCGCTTTCTCAAGCTCCGATGGGGTGCGTTCTCCGAACAGGGTGATGGCCACATAACCGACTCCATCCTCGAGCGTTTTCCATTCCACAGTAGGGGTCTCGATTTTCTCGCGGACCACATCCACTACAAAAGGCTCGGCGACGCCCTGCCGCGCGATCGTGAGCTTTACCACTTCGCCGATGGGGCCACGGATCAAGAGCACGACATCTTGCTCGCTCATCTCCGGGGTCAGTTCCTTGTCGTCTACCTTCAAAATGACATCATCATCCTGCAACCCTGCGCGCATCGCCGGCGAGTCTGGCATGACCTTGATCGTAATCTTGCCGTCCTCAGAACGGTTGATGTAAGCCCCGATGCCGCCAAAACTCCCCTTCAGGTTATCCTTTTCCAACTGGCGGGGTTGAGGCTCAACATGCACGGTATGAGGATCGTTGAGCAGGGCCAACACACCCCGAATGGCCCCGTAGACCATTTGTTTGGGTTCGGGCAAGTCACCGTAGAAATTCGCTTCGAGAATGCGCCATGCTTCCCAAAAGACCTCGAAATCGGCAGACTCTTCGGCAGTGGGCGTGTGCCTGTAGAAGTACCAACGGGTGCCATATCCTGCGGCAAAGCTAGACAACATCACCGTGGTGCCGATGAAGACAACAAACAAAATTCTCAAAAAGGATTTCATCCAGCGCTCCTGATACGCACGTCTCTCGCGATTTTTGTTACGGGAATACAAGAAGCGAAACGACACTATTTCACATAATATACATAGTGCGAAGTATTTTGCATCACATTATGTCGCCATCTGGTGGCCTCACAGGACTTCGCCGAGTAACACACCCAAAACCGCCACGATGATTCCCAGATGCAGCAACCAGTCATGCCAGGTAAGCCATGACGCGCCAGGCACAAAACTGGCTATAAAACTCAAAGCCACCAGAAATACGCCTATGAGTGCGGGAAGCCCTCGCCATTTTGCCAAGAAACCCAGCAGTCGGTCTAACATAGCTGCTCCATTCTATTTTTATGTAAACTTCATACGATCCGTTTATGATGGGCTATTCGTTCTGTTTCTCTTGGTTTCGCCCACCAGATACTCTTTGAAAACATCCAGCAACCTGTTCGGCAGGAACCCCTTGATGATTGTCCCCTCCTGAGAATATTCCTCCCACTCGATTGAACCTTGTTCATGGAACACGGCCGTCAGTTCGGCAGCCCGGTATGGCAGGTTCACCTTGACAGAGATCATCGAACGCTGAAGGGTCTCCTCTATCGTGCTCAGCAACGCCTCAAGTCCGGTCTTCTGAGCTGCGGATACGGCTACACCTTGCGGAAACCTGGCTTGCCAGTCGTACAACTGCTGAAGGTCAACCATCTTGTCCACCTTGTTCAGGGCCACCACCACAGGTTTGCGGCCAGCCCCCAAATCGTTCAGCACTTCGGCTACTGCGGCACTCTGTTCCCATGCGTTTCTATGCGTTATGTCAATAACATGGACCAACAAGTCCGCTTCCGTAATCTCTTCAAGGGTGGCACGGAAAGCAGCAACCAGATGGGTGGGCAATTTCTTAATGAAGCCCACCGTATCGGTGAACAGCACCTCTCTGCCGGACGGCAGCGAGACTCTGCGAGTAGTCGGATCCAGGGTTGCAAACAACTGGTCAGCAATCAGCACGTCGGCGCCAGACAGCGCGTTGAGCAGTGTGGATTTGCCCGCATTGGTATATCCGACCAGAGCCACCGTGGGAATACCCACTTTTCTGCGTTGCTGGCGGTGAAGCTGCCGTTGTTTGCGCACGGCCTCCAACTCGCCCCTCAGTTGAGCGATTTTCTGCTTGATTTCGCGCCGGTCTATCTCCAGTTGTGTTTCGCCGGGCCCTCTCAGCCCTGCTCCCAGGCTACCAGGCCCTGAGCCAGCTCCTCTCGCCCCTCTCCCCCTTCGCCCCCCGCCAGCCGCAACCTGTCGGTTGAGGTGCGACCATTGGCGGGTGAGTCTGGGCAAAAGGTATTCGTACTGCGCCAGCTCAACCTGCATCGTTCCTTCGCGCGTATGGGCATGTTGCGCGAAAATGTCCAGAATCAGCGCGGTGCGGTCTATCACCCGTACTCCCAGGATTCTTTCCAGGTTTCGCTGCTGTCTGGGCGATAACTCATCGTCGAACACGAGCAGATCGAAGTTCAGCTCAGCCAGCCAAATCTTGATTTCCTCAAGTTTGCCCTTCCCTATGTACGTCGCCGGATCGATGCGGGCGATCTTCTGATAGGTCTGCCCTACTACTTCCAGTTGGGCCGTGGCGCTGAGCCTTTCCAGTTCCTCCAGCGAATCCTCGACCGACCAATCAGATGGCTCGTTCTTCAGTTCAACCCCCACCAGGAAAGCTGTTTCTGCCGGTGACTCTGTCAATATGAACTCTCTAGCTATAGTCTCTCTCCTCATCGAAAGATGTCAAGATTTGATCATTCATCCACGTTTAAGCTCAAAAGCCACTTCTCGACCACTCTCCCAACGCGCTCCAGGCTGGCCGCCCCAATTTTGTCACAGGTGTCTTGAGTCGTGTGCCAATACGGGTAATCGAAGTCTATGATGTCAACGGCTGGGATGCCACGTCTCAAGAACGGAATGTGGTCATCGGTCAGACCCCACCGAAATTCTGGGATAAACTGTTCGCCATAACCAAGCTCCTCCGCGATATCCCACAGTTCCTTTAGGAGGTCGGGGTCGGAATGTGTTTCCCAGTATATTTCTTGTTGTACGTCGCCCACCATATCCAGCAGTACCATATACCTGGGCCTCTCCTGCAAGCTGGCTGCCATGTATTCGGCGCCTACCGAGAACGGCCATCCGTCTATATTGCCCCGGTCTTCGGCATCAAAGAAAGCCAGCCACACCTGCAGGCCCTGTTCTGGCACATTGAGAACTCGTGCTATTTCCAGCAGGACTGCCACACCGCTTGCCCCGTCGTTGGCGCCCACGATTGGCTGCTGGGGGTTCTCCGGGTCTTTATCGGCAATCGGCCGCGTGTCGTAGTGCGCGCCTACGATGACAATTGGACCGAGGCCCTTCTTCCCAATGATGTTTCGTATGGGCACCCCACCGTAAACAAACTTCTGCTCAACGGCTTCCCAGCCATATTCTCGCAGCCGCTCAATCACATAGTCTCCCAGCACTCGGTTCTCTTCGCTGCCAGAAGGACGTGGGCCAATCCGGCACTGCTCCTGGGCAAAGGCGTAGGCCATGTCCCCATCGAACGCCAGAGTTGTGGTGATTTCATGTGAATTGGAGAGCGAAAGGGACAATCCGAAGACGTGCTCTGTCACCCGCCATTCCCCCTCTGACGGCGGGATGTACGGCTCGAAGCCGGCGAAGGCTCGCACCCCTCCGCAAACGAGCAAAGCAACGCCAATGACCAGCACGCTTCGGATAGCCGAATAAATCATTTTCACCACAGAATTCACCTCAATACGGTGCGAATATCTACCTTGTCAATTCTAATGCAATATGTTCAGAAGTCAACCTGCTCAAGCGAATTCCTGGCTATGAAATCCAGCATATCGTCTATGGCGCGCTTGCTCAAGGCCTGGTTTCTGTTGGACCTGTGCACAGGCGATGAGAGGCCGGGCAACAAACCATAATTGGGTTTCATGGGTTGAAAATCCGTGAGCTGATCGCAAGTAATGTATTGACACAAGGCCCCAAGCATGGTGGTAGCCGGAAAGATGACAGGCGAGAGCCCACGGAGAAGTCGGGCCACATTGATTCCTGCAACCAGACCGCTCGCCGCCGAAGCCACATACCCTTCCATCCCCACAATTTGCCCGGCAAAGAATACCGCAGGATTGCCTTTCAACTGCATGGTCGGTTCCAGAAGCCTCGGTGAGTCTATGAACGTGTTCCTATGCATCTGCCCGAATCTGGCAAACTCGGCGTTCTCCAGCCCTGGAATCAATCTGAACACGCGCCGCTGTTCACTCCATCGCAGATTGGTCTGGAAGCCGACAATGTTATAGAGCGTTCCCGCGCGGTTATCCTGCCTCAATTGCACCACCGCCCACGGTCGGCGGCCCGTTCGCGGGTCGGTCAAACCGACCGGCCTCAGTGGGCCATAGGCCAGAGCATTGTGCCCCCTGGCAGCGATGACTTCCACTGGAAGACAGGCTTCAAAGAATCTCTTGTCCTGCTCGAATTCACGAAGCGGTATGGTCTCTGCGGCAACGAGCGACTCCACAAAGCGGTCGTACTCTTCCCGGCTCATCGGACAGTTGATGTAATCGTCTCCTCCACGCCCATAGCGAGCGGCCTTAAACACTTTGGAGAAATCAATCGAATGTTCGTAGACGATTGGCGCCATCGCGTCGTAGAAATAGAGGCGTTCCCTGCCTGTGATCGCCGCTATCTGATCTGCCAGAGAATCTGAGGTGAGAGGGCCTGTGGCAATAATCTTGAACCGCCCATCGTGTTCGAGGACCCGCACCTCCTCGCGGCGGACTTCGATCAGCGGGTGGCTCTCTATCTGTTCCGTTACCCGTCTGGCAAACGCCTCTCTGTCCACTGCCAATGCCCCGCCAGCCGGTACGCTTGTCGCATCGGCACAGGCTATGATCAGGGAGCGCAGGTGGCGCAGCTCCGCTTTTAACAGGCCGGGCGCGCGGTCAGGCAGGTTGGACCCCAAAGAGTTGCTGCAAACCAACTCAGACAGGTACCCGGTCTGATGGGCAGGCGTCATTTTTGCCGGACGCATCTCAAACAACGTCACCCGGAAACCCCGGCCGGCAATCTGCCAGCTCGCTTCACAGCCAGCCAGACCACCGCCTATGACAATCACATCACTCATACTCACAAGCGCGGCCTCACTTCGGACAATTCCTCTATCGCCTATCTCAACTTATGATGATATAGGAGAATCGCCAAACGTTCAAGTCACTCCCCTGCAATGGGGTGTCTGTTCTATCCCCTATTTTCAATCTGTGATATACTTACAACATCCGGCAACTGTGGAGGGAGTCAATCAACCATCATGTTGGCAACCGATATTATCGCTAAGAAACGCGATGGACTGGAACTAACCCGTGAAGAATTGCAGACATTCATTGAGGGAATTGTCAGCGGGGCCATACCCGATTACCAGATTGCGGCCTGGCTGATGGCCGTATACCTGAGGGGCATGACCCTGCAGGAAACCATCAATCTCACCTTCGCTATGGCCCATTCGGGCAGGGTAATGGATTTGGCGGACATCGCCCCCTTTGTTGTTGACAAACATTCGACAGGAGGGGTTGGCGACAAGACCACGCTGGTTGTCGCCCCTCTTGTGGCGTCAACGGGCCTGCCGGTGGGGAAAATATCAGGCCGCGGGCTCTCTTTTACGGGCGGCACGGTCGACAAGCTGGAATCTGTGCCTGGCCTTCGGTGCGACCTGACCGTCTCCGAATTCAAGAAGTGCCTGCGCAGCCATGGCATTGCCCTCTCGGGTCAGTCGCATGACCTCGCTCCCGCCGATGGGATTCTATATGCCTTGCGCGATGTGACCGCCACAATCTCCAGCATTCCTCTTATTGCCAGCTCCATCATGAGCAAAAAGATCGCCGCCGGCGCCGATGGCATAGTGCTTGATGTTAAGGTCGGACATGGCGCGTTCAACAAGACCCTGGACGATGCCGAAGCTCTGGCGACCCTGATGCTCAACATCGGCCACGGTATGGGACGCAAGATGGCCGCTGTGCTCTCAAATATGGACCAGCCGCTGGGCAATGCCGTCGGAAACGCGCTGGAAGTCGTTGAAGCCATAGACACACTCCGCGGACGTGGGCCGGCCGACCTGATCGAGCAATGCCTGACTCTGGCGACACAGATGCTGCTTGTCGCAGGCCGCGCTCAGACCCAAGAGCAGGCTCTTGAGTTACTTCAGGACTCTCTCCGCAACGGCTCGGCCCTTGAGAAATTCCGCGAATGGATAATGGCGCAAGGTGGAGACCCTCGCGTTGTAAATAATCCAGGCGATGTTCTGCCGTCCGCCAGGTTTTCTACCGTCCTGAGGGCCGAAGTGTCGGGTTGGGTATGCGCTGTGAATGCACTGGAAATTGGTATGGCAGCCCTATCTTTGGGGGCCGGCCGAACCAGGAAAGGGGACGCGATAGACCCTTCCGTTGGGATTGTCCTTCACCGCAAAACTGGTGACCGGGTTGGCCACGGAGACCCACTTTGCACAGTCCACTCATCTTTTGCACCAGACAGCGAGCCCTTTAGGGAGGTTCAGAAAAGAATTGAGGGGGCCTACCGGTTCAGCCGGGAACCTGTCCCAAAGCCCGAGCTTATCCTGAAAATTTTGTCACCCCAGGCTTTGCATCAGGCTGACTGAGCCAGGTCAGTGGGAGATTTCTTGTCAAGAAATGCTTCTTTTACCATA
>Ga0129299_1000426_pt1 | contig 26391 bp, 19 predicted proteins | sample ConPoolayeCmetaG_FD_94477 | JGI IMG/M metagenome (GOLD analysis project Ga0129299, IMG submission 94477) | Hot spring microbial mat communities from California, USA to study Microbial Dark Matter (Phase II) - Cone Pool mat layer C metaG ...
CTGTTTTGGATCGGTGAATCGGCAGAAACACCCATCACTCGTCACTCAACACTCGTCACTCATCACTCGACACTTAAAACTTGTCACTTCGAACAACAGTAGGACAAACAGAGAACGATGAAGGCGCAACGCTCAATGGTGAACGGCATTCGAATCTGCATAGCGCTGATCGCCGCTGGTGCGCTGCTGGTCTGCACGCGGGATTATAATCCCTTTGCGGACCGTTCGCTGGCGCTGGCGGTCACGTCGGGGAGCTTTGCCGACGGCGACACGGTGGAGATGTTTTGCCGCGAGACGCTGGATGTGGCGATAGCGGCCGCCGAGCTTGTGGATTCGGTGGTAATCAAGGCGGACGCGAACCGGTTCTGGGACGGTGATACGGCGATTGTCGTAGGGGAAAAAGCAGCGGCGCCAATCCGCCGTATATTCGAAGTGTCGTTGTATGACACCGGCTGGCAGAACATCTACGTAATGACATATCGCCGCGGCGGCGACATTGCAGAGCGGCGCATTCGTGTCTACAGCACATTCATGCTGCGGCAGGCGGATGTGACAGGGTGCTTTGACGAATCGGTGCTGTTGGACGCAGGAGGAGTGAAAGATCAGGACGTTGTGTATCTCTGGGATTTCGGCCGCGGGAATATCATAGAGTCTGCCACAGCGCAGAAAACGGCGGTGATACACGATGCCGGCTTTGACGGAGCCGGGTATGCGTGGGTTGTGGATGTGCAGGGCCGGCATGCGAGCCCGAAAGCGGTTTTCAGTTATTCGTTTGTGGACACGCTGGGTCCACGGATAGAATGCGTGAATGAGGGATTTGTCGGCCGCGATACCATACGTACCGGCGCTGAGACGTTTTTTCTGCGGGTTCGAATCACTGACCGCGGCCGCAGCGTGGACACCGCCACCGCGGACGGCGGGGCGTTCGACCTTGTGGAGGGAGCGGAATATGTGAAGATAATCCATAATGTAAACCGAATTGCGGCCGTGTATCTGCCGGTGAAGATTTGGGCGCGCGACCGCGAGCCGCAGCCCAACGAGAGCGAAAAAACGTTGTATGTATATTACGACGCGTCTCTTCCGGCGCTTGGCCAGGGCGTGCGGCTGTCGGTGCTTGTGCCTGCGCGCGATACGGTGACAACCGGCGTGAAAGAGCACTATATCCTTGGGAGTCTTCAAAATTATACCGGCGGGCAGATAGTGATAGCGGCGGCGGTCAACAGAGAGGAAACCGGGAGGCGTGATACGCTGGGGGTGCAGTATAACAGCCAGTGGGGCACGCCGGTGACGCTGACACGGGGAACGAACAGCATCGTGATCCGCGCCCTGAGCCTTTCGGGAGCGGTGATGGACACGGTGTTGCTGACAATGATATACGACACGTCGCTGGTAGACACGGCCGCGCCGGTGCTGGTGTCGTTGACAATCGGCGGGGAGCCTGCCGATGGCGCGCGGGTGAGGCCGGACAGCGCGGTGATGCGGATCGTGGCGTTCGATGAAGGGTCGGGAGTATCGTTGTTGCGGGTGAACGGCACGGCGCGGCCGGCCAGCGATACGACAGGAATCTGGCATGTCACGGTTGCGCTGGAGCATGTGATGGAGGGTAATGCGATAGAGGTGGTTGCGGTTGACGGCAGGGGATTGCAGACCGATACGACGGTGCGGGTGTTTCAGAACAACGCGCCAATTATTCAGAAGCGGCTGTCGCCGCCGTATCCGCTGGTTGTGGGCGCTGTGTACCGGGATACGCTGATGGCGCAGGATGACGATGAGGATGTGGTGTTTTTCGAAAAGGCGGTCGGGCCGCCGGCGTTGAGTGTGAGCGCTGCCGGAGAGGTGTACTGGTGTCCGCAGATGAGCGATACGGGACGTTATGAGCTGGTGGTCAGGTATCGAGACGGGATGGAGTCGGGGTTGTTTGTGTGTTCTCTGACCGTTGTGGACTCGGCGTATTACCGCAACACGGTGGCGTTTTCCATTACCGAGCGGGATTTTCCGTCATATGTCGAGGCCGGCGATACGATGAAGGTAGTGCTTGCGGTACGGCCCGGCGCGGGAACGCCGCCCTTTACGTTCACGGCGCTGCGGCGTGTAGGCGCGCACTACGAGGAGCTGAGCGTTTACGGCAATGAATTGATATGGGTGACAACGGCGGCTGACACGGGGTATCAGCGCCTGGTGATACGTGTCGAGGACCGGCTGCGACGCAGCGATACGCTGTACCCGTCGATTCTGGTGGTGCCGCCAAACCGCGATTTTGGCGTGAGCGTCGAGCACGGGCTTGACACGCTGTCAGACGGCACATTGGATATGCGCAAGAGAGAGGGGCCGGAAACGCTGGTGGTGCGGCTTGATGACCCTGATACGACGGCGGTGGAGCAGTACAGGGTCGTGGTGAGCAGGCGCGGGATGGAAGACATCCGTACCGTGAGCGGGACGGACAGGTTCCTGGTGGTACTCGACCCTGCCGCTGCGCCGCCGGGGCGCGATACGATGACCGTGAGGATAACCGACCGGGGCGGCCATACCCACACCATGACGCTGGCTGTGCTGTACCGCGGCGTAAAGGTGATTATTAATACGAAGCCGAGCGGGGCAGGACTGACCGAGGCGGTGCTGGATTTTCCCCTCCTGGTGCGTTTGACAAGGGGTAATTTTGCGCGTTTCAGCGACATCGCCGCCGGCGGAAGCGCCGTGTGGTTTGCGAAGGCCGACGGCACCGTGCTCGGCCACGAGGTGGAGCGGTGGGACGCGGCAGCGGGGGCGGCGGAAGTGTGGGTGCGGATGGATACGGTAAAAGCGAATGATTCGACTCAGTATATCGAAATGTATTGGGGCGGCACGCCGCCGGCAGCATCACGCGGTTCGGTTTTCGATACCGCGGCGGGATACGAAGCCGTGTGGCATCTGGGCGCTTCGCTCAACGATGCGACGCCGCACGGCTATGATGGCGTCAACTATGGCACAACCCTGGCGCCGGGCTGCATCGGATACGGCAGGGCGTTTGACGGTACATCCAGCCACATTTCTGCGGCGCGTCTCAAGCCGGTGCTTGCCTCGGCCCACGCCGCGACGCTCAGCGGCTGGGTGTACGCGGCCGCCACCGCAGAAATGAATGTCGTCTGCGCGGCGATCGGTAACAGCGGAACGATTACGCCATTGTCGCGCGCGTCGCTTTCAATCAATCAGCCGGATGTTGGCGATGTGACGCTTTTGGGGCGCACGGCGGATACCGAGGAGGCGCCGCAGCAATTCAATGGAAATTTCAATCTGGTGACACAGAATACATGGCATCATTGCGTCGGCATTCTTGATTACCGGCTGGATTCGATGTTTATTTATGTCGACGGAGAACTGCGGGCGAAAGGGCAGGTTGATTTCAGTGCGCCCACGCCGGCGACGCTCTCTGAAATGACGGAAATCGGATCCCAGGATGACGCCAACGGATTTTTCTTCGCCGGAACGCTTGATGAAGTACGCATCTCGCGCGTGCGCCGTTCTGCGTCGTGGATTAAGCTGTCATATAAAAATCAGATGCCCGCAAGCACGGTGGTGCGGTTCCAATAGCCGGGCAATACTTCCCGGCCGTTCCTGCGCGCGCATTCGTGCGTCTCACCCGCTCTCCGCCTGCCCTGCGCCTTGTCGCCCCTTCTTCGGATAACATATTTTGTAGTGACTCTGCGGCGCATGCCGCGAGGTGCATGTCGTGAAACATCGTTATTATCGAAAGGGGAGCACACCTATGGCACGGGAAACGGTCGTTTCGAATTTCAAGCTCAAAGCCCGCGAAATTCTCTCATCCTACGCCGCGTTCACGCTCGAAGGCGTGATGAGCGCGCGAGTGAAGCGGGGGAAAGACACATGGACCATTGAGGAACGCAACGGCATCGCCAAGGGAACGTCGGACGGGGAGAACGAAGCGATTTATATTCCCAACGATCAGGCGATCAAATCGGTCGAGAAGAACATCGTTCCTCTGCTGCCGAAAAAGGTCGTTATTAAAAAGCCGCAGGACATTCTCGACGCCTGCGCGGCGTTTGACCTCAAACTCGTCCAGAACGCAGGCCCCAATAAAAAGAAATGGGGCGGCAACGCCTGTCTTGCCGCATCCACCGTGTTTTTCCAGACGCTGCTCAAGGCCTCGGGATATGAAGCATGGGAATTGCTTCAGCCCAAGGGCGGCCTGAAAACGTTTTATTTCCCTAATATAGGATTCAATATGGTGTGCGGCGGTGAACACGTGCCGGGCACCAAGCAGGACATCCAGGAAATGTTCTTCTTCGCCATGAACGAAAAATCGATCAAGGGCGTGTTTGAGACCGCGACGAAATTTTTCCGCCAGTTCGAGAAAAACCTCGTGCGCGACGGCCTCCCCACCGGCACCGCCAAGGAACGGGGATTTGTTTTTCCGGTCAAGGATAATTTTGAAGGGCTCAACAGAATAAAAGAATGCGCCGGCCAGCTCGGGCTGAAAGAAACCGACTGGGCCATCGGAACCGACAACGCATTCTCGGAAATACAGAAGACCGATGAGCTTCGTTCGCAGGGCAAATACGATTTGCGGTTTTCCGGCCAGGGAATCAAGACCCGCGAGGAGCTTATCGAATTCTGCTATTCGGTCATTTCCACCGCCGATAATTTCGTGACCATGGAGGATCCGGGCAGCGAGAGCGATCCCGAGGCGCACCGGCTGATGACGGAAAAATACGGCGACAGGGTGCAGATTGTGATCGACGACGCGGCGGTCACGCAGATGCGGTTCATCATCCCGTTTTTATGCGCTCCGGAACGCAAGAATCGCTGCGGCAACTCGGTGCTGATTAAACTGAACCAGGCCGGGACGTTCACCGAGACATGCCTTGCGACAGAAATCGTGCTGGGTCTTGCGGACGCCAAAAAGGTCGAGATGTTTCTCGAAGCGCGGGGCGACCTTGGCAGGGTGCTTGCCGATATACAGCAGAAAGGCGTGAACAGTCTTGAAGAGGCGCTCAATAACATCAAGAAGGGCGGATTTACCGCGTTCTTTTCGCACCGCTCCACCGAGGGAAGCTCGGAGTTCCTGCCCTATATGCCGCTTATCTACGGAGCGGTCAGCCGCAAACTGTGGTTCAAGGCCGGCGCGCCCAACGGCGAGCGCAACCTTCAAAACTACAATCCCCTTATCCGCGCAGAAGAGAAAATGCGGGAGAAGGGAATCAAGACCGTGGTGGCGTCATTTGCGGGTCTGCCCGACGAGGTAAAAATTCCGGCGCTGGCGAAATGATTCTTTTGCCGCCGCCCGTGGTGTTTAACAGCACCCCGCGCGGGTGGAGGCGCCGTCGAGCGCGTTTCCCGATGATGCGAAACGCGGCGGATCGTTTCTCAACGGGGAGAACAGAACGTTCTTCCCGTTTTTTTTCAGCGGCAAAACCATCCCGCGTACAGGGGCGGAAGGTATTTTTTACGCGGGAGACAAACCGCAGTTATCTATGCGGTGCGGGTGTTTTCGCACCATTCATTGACAGGAGATAGACATGAAAAAAGTCGGATTTGTCGGATGGCGCGGCATGGTCGGCTCGGTTCTATTACAGAGAATGCGCGCGGAGAAGGATTTTGATCTCAGCTTTGAGCCGTTCTTTTTTTCCACCTCGCAGGTGGGACAGCAGGGTCCCGATGTGGGGCGGGGAAGCGCGCCGCTGGGCGACGCCAATAATATCGAAGCGCTCAAGCCCATGGATATTATTGTCACCTGCCAGGGCGGCGATTATACGAAAAAAGTATTTCCGGAAATTCGCAAGGCCGGATGGAGCGGGTACTGGATTGACGCCGCATCGGCGCTGCGGATGCAGGAGGATGCGATTATCGTGCTGGATCCGGTCAACCTGAAGGTCATCAAAAAAGGACTGCGCAGCGGCGTTAAAAACTACATCGGCGGAAACTGCACGGTCAGCTTGATGCTCATGGCAATCGACGGGCTGTTTAAACACAGGCTCGTCGACTGGGTTTCCTCCATGACCTACCAGGCGGCGTCGGGCGCGGGCGCGAAGAACATGATCGAGCTCATTGCCCAGATGAAGGGCGTGGTCGAGGCAGGCGGCGACCTTCTGGGCGATCCGGCCTCCACCGCGCTCAAGCTCGAAGCGGCGGTGACCGCGAAACTTCGCAGCGGTACGCTTCCCACCGAAAACTTCGGCGCGCCGCTTGCCGCAAGCCTTATTCCATGGATCGACAGCCCCATGCCCAACGGCCAGACCCGCGAGGAATGGAAAGGCATGGCCGAAACCAACAAGATACTTGGGACGAAAAAGCCGATAGCGGTCGACGGGGTGTGCGTGCGCGTGGGCGCCATGCGCTGCCACAGCCAAGGGCTTACCATTAAACTCAAAAAGGATGTGCCTATGGCTGACGTGGAATCAATGATCGCCTCGGCGAACGAATGGGTGAAAGTAGTGCCCAATGACAAAGCCTCGACGCTGGCGCAGCTCACGCCGGCGGCGGTATCGGGAACGCTCACGGTGCCGGTTGGCCGCATGCGGAAAATGACGCTCGGGCCAAAATACCTTGCGGCATTCACCTGCGGCGACCAGCTTTTATGGGGCGCGGCCGAGCCTATCCGGCGGATTCTCCGCATCGTGCTCGCGCAGAAACGGTAACATCATGTCGCTTACCCGATGCCTGCGCCGGGATGTTCCGTCTAAAATTCCCTCAGTGTCAAGAACTGCGGCGTGCGGCGGAAGAAACGACAGGTTATGAGCGTTCTTTTTTCCGTGTCCGCAGCATCCAGACGCCTGCCGCAATGACGGCGAGAAGAATCGCCAATGCCATGCCTCTTGCCGTCAACCGCTGTGACGCATGCGGCAGCCCCACGGCCGCGGTGTGTGCCGTATCCGTTGCCGGGGCGGTGACTGCCGTTGCGGCAACCGTGGTGTCGGCCGCGGCGGTTGATTGAGGAGGCGTTTCAACCGCCTGGGGCGCTTTTTTCCGCGCAGGCGCCTCCTTTTCAACGGCGTCGCCCTGGATGATATCCACTATTGAATATTGAGATACTTCTTCCTCTTTGAGCGGCTTTGTTTCCACGGATGCATAGGACAATGCGGGATAAAAGGCTATTGACTCGATAATTTCGGCATACTGGCGCAGGTATTTGTCGAACGTATCCGAATGCTCCACGATTTGAATGGTCAAGACGCCTTCCCGCCCGAGCAATGCGGAATGGAAATTCGTCGAATTGTTTTTCAGCCGGCCGTCCGGATCATACCATGCGATGTTGAGGCCGTATTCCACGACCCCTTTCTTCTCGTTATAATACGGCTCTATCGCCCATCCGGTAATGACGCCGGTGCGGTATCCTAATGACTTCCGCCGGCGGTTGGCGAGCTCCTGCCGCCTGATTTTGTCGCGCAATAGTTTATCTTTGTCGATCTCCCCGCCGTCTTCCTTGACATATCCGATTTTGTTGTACCTGATAAGCATATAGCCGCCGTATGTCCGGGCGAATGATTCCCGCGCCACGATCGCCCTGTCCGCCTCATGAAACGGGGCGTGCCTGCGCTGCAGAAGCAGCCGTACATTGTCTCCCTTTGCCATGATGTAGCCCGCGGGTATCGTAATCGTTGCGACGCCGTCGATATCGAGCGTCGCGGGGCCGTGTTCCCAGCGAATGTCGTCGGCCGGGAGGGCGAAAAGCGGTTGTGCGAAATACAAAAGGGAAAGAATTGATAGCGCCGCGGTGTGCGTGATGACTATCGGCATTGCACATATGTTTCGTTAAAGGTTTTCGGTGAAGTATGCATCGCCGATTCGAAATCTTCACCAGAGGCTAAAATAGATGTCCTGCCGTTGAAAAGGCAATCAAAGGGCATGATTCGCGAAGCGTGTTTTCGGTGTCCTGCAGGGAGCGTTACGAGTATATTTTATGCTGGTTATGACGTCTTCCGCCAAAAAAACCTATCGAATCGGCCTTTTGGGCGCAGGGTTCATGGGACGGACCCATACGTACTGCTGGCGAGTCATGGAGCAGTTTTACGGCGGCTGCGGATTTCATGTCGAGCTCGGGGCCGTGTGCACGTCCAACGAGAAAAGCGCGCGCGCCGCGTGCGAGGCGCTGGGGTTCAAACGATGGCACACGGATACTGCTGCGCTGGTCAACGATCCAGCGGTGGATATTATCGATATCGCCTCGCCCAACCGCTTTCACTATGAAGCCCTGTCCGCCGCTCTTGCATGCGGCAAACCCGTCTACTGCGACAAGCCGCTCACCGGGAACCTTGCACAGGCAGAGGCGCTGGCGCGTGAAGCGGCCGATCTTGACCGTGCCGGCCAGATGACTCTTCAATACCGGTTTTTCCCTGCCACCATGCGCGCGCGAACGCTGGTGGCCGAAGGCCGCCTGGGGGATATCCATGCGTTTCGCGCGGTCTATCTCCATTCTGGAAACATGGCGGATGCAAAGCCGCTGACATTTAAGGACATGCGCTCCGAAGGCGGGGGTGTGCTGTACGACATGGGCTCTCATGTCATCGATCTTGTCTCATGGATATGCGGCAGCGGAATCGCCGGCGGATTTGCCGCGCAGAAAATACTCAATCCGCGGCGGCCGCGCGGCAGTGATATGGCCCTGCAGGACGGTGACGACATGACGGCGGCCGTGGTGCGGCTGGAAAACGGCGCGCTGGGCACTATCGAAGCGTCGAAAATAGCGACCGGCGCACTTGATGATTTGCGCTTTGAGATTCACGGCACACAAGGCGGCCTGCGCTTCAGCCTCATGGAGCCGAACTACCTTGAGTATTTTGACGCTTCTGCGCCGGATGCGCCCCTTGGCGGCACCGCCGGGTTCACCCGAATTCAGTGTGGGGGAAAATTCGACTCGCCCCTTTTATTTCCATCGCCGAAAAACAGCATCGGTTGGCTCGCGGGCCATCTCCATTGTGCGTACACATTCATGACTGCGCTCCACCAACAGAAGCCGTTTGATCCATCGCTTCGCCGGGGACTAATGCTGGAGCGAGTGCTTGATGCTCTCCAGAAGTCGGCTGAAACAGCCGGGCCGTTTTCACTGTAACGGCCCGGTGCACCTGTGCGGCGGGTCATTTTTTGTTGAATATTTATCACGTTCCGAGTAAAATATTTTATGGAATCAGAGGAGAATCATAGGATTGATTTATAGCTATCGTCGTGCGTGCTGTACGTGTGCTTTCGAGGGTGATTGTTGTGGAAAAACCGTGCGGTATTTTTATTCTTATACGAGGATACCATGAATCGCTTAAATTATGGCGCCAGGTTTTTCCTGGCTTTGTTTGTCATTGCTATCACCAGTATTTTCGGGGGAAATAGCGCCGGCGGCGGTGATAACCGCACAAACGGCGGGATGGAAATCTATCTGTGTTACGACGTGCCGTCGGCCGGTGGTGGCGGGGAATGTGGAAATGGCGGCAATGAAAACCGCGTAAAGATGGTATACGGCTATATCAACGGCCGGCGGACCGAGTGCATGAGCGAAGCTGAATTCTTGAGCAGGTATTGTATGCCTGCCGTCATTCCTCGGCCGCCGTCGATTGCCGGAGCCTTGGGCGCCCCGATATCGAGCCCCATGGTCAGAAATTATGTAAAGTCAAATTTCAGGGAAGCGGACCTTTTCGGCATGGACTTTCGGCATGCCGACTGCCGGGAGGCGGATTTTTCAAAAGCCGACATGCGCAACGCCAAATTGCAGAACGCCGACTGCACAGGAGCGAATTTCGAAGGGGCATATCTGAAATGCGCCGATTTGAGCGGCGCAGACCTGAGCGGCGCCAACCTGAAAAATGCGTATCTGGTATCGGCCGACATGCGCAACGCCAAAGGGCTGACCATTGAGAGCATCCGTCTCGCCGCCACCCTTCATGGCACAAGGCTTGACGAGGATCTTCGCGAGCTTGTCAACGAATACTGCCCGGCAAAATGGCGTGATATCAGCCGCAACTGGGGCGTGCCCGACGACGCCGATGTGCGGGTGCGGCGGCCGCGCAGCGACCGGTAGTGTTGCCTGTATATCCTCCGACCGTTCGTTCTATACGAGTTTTTCTGCAATTTCCAATATGAGACATCAACACTCGGCAGTGCATGATTAACTCTACAGCCCCCCGCGTGCTTATGGCGTAAGCGCCATGTTATTGGACGGGGTAAGAACAAGATGAACGGTAAGCGTGCGACGAAGGTAGGGATACCATCATCGCTCCGCCATTGCCGGGCATCATAACTTCATAGTCTCAATTTTTCAATTCTTCGATGGATACAGCGGTGTAGCTTTCGGCATGTGCCCGCCGTTCTTCGCTTTGAACCTAAATTCCGCAGTTGGATGCGGCGCTGCGGCCGCAATCTGTTGAGCGCTCTGGCGCTTCAGGCGGCTTGGACATATCACTCGGCGGATATGCCCTGCGCCGCCTTCACGTCATATCATCTCAACATCTTGCGACCTCGCATCCACCCCAACTGCGGAATTTAGGTTAAAGTCACGCTGAAAGTAATGTATGCGGATTGAACCGCTTTTTGATATATTTAATACGAGCCGCTGACGTTCCTTCATTCATCCGGAATACTACCCATGGATTTCAAAGGATATCGTTTCATATGTGCTGCTACTATGACAATATTCTGCGGCCTGCCGTCACGCGCCGCCACCATGGCGGATATTATCGGAACCCGCAGCGCTCTTCAGTGCTACCATGTCGACAACACCGTACGATGCCGCGACCTTTCCACCGGAGACGATTGGAAGGTATTCGAGCGCTCCGGCATTATTAAAACGCCCTGGAACGGCTCAATCAACGCCGGCGGCATCAAGCTGGTATGCGAAAGCGGCCGGCGGAACTGCGTCATCAATCTTGACGGCAGCAACCTCCAGTACGTGTCCGGCTTGTATACCGGCAACGGACGGTTCTGGCGCGACAGCCTGGGAAACGACTGGGTGGTATACAGCGGTGAAGAGGAGAGTTATCAGCAGGCAGGTACGGTCTGGAAAGTGCAAATCGATGCAGTCACCAACATGCCGATTGACTCAACGCGCACGCTCATGCTTGGCGCGCAGTATTCATGCGGTCTGAACGGTTCAGGCACCTATCTTGGCGACGTCTACGCAAACGCGTATCTCTATAATCTCCACACCCGCACGAAATCTACTGTGCTGTATGACACCACGACATGGTGGGAGCCGCCGTGTTTCTACGGTTCCATTCATCCTGCAGACAAGCCCTGGCTGATGTTTTCAGCCGGCGCCGGCCTGCACTCGGTTGTCATTGCGCGATGGATTGAAAGCGCGAATCAATCGCAGATAATCTGGCAATACAATTATCCCGCAGGAACGGTGTGGGCGCAATGGTCGCCGACCGACGCAGGCGTCTGTGCCGTCGTGAAGGATCGCCAACTGTACCTCGTCGCCATACACGCCGATACCACCGCCGGCAGCGACAATACCGACGATTATCTCGAAGCCGCTGCGGGCATTTCATTTCCATCCGATACCACAGGAATAGTGGGCGGGCCGTGGATCGGCGCGCGGCCCCTTGTCGCCGGCACACCGCTTATCAGCCCGGCGGGCGGTTTTTGTGCCCAGGACACGGTGATGGTCTCGATTACAACTATTACCGACAGCGCATCACTGTATTACTCCATTGACGGCACTGCGCCGACGCCAGCATCTACGCCCTATACATCGGCGTTCGCGCTCACTATCCCTGACACTGGGAGCGTGACGCTGAGCGCCAGGGCGTACAAGACAGGCCTGACTGAAAGCGCGGTAGCCCAAGCGGTATTTTCTCGGCTTGCGCTCAGGGATTCTACCGCCGTATCTGCAGCCGCACCCGGACTTGATTACGAATACTACGAGGGACTGTTTCTTTCGCCCGGCGATATTCTTCAGCCGTGGGCCGCGCCGGTTGCGCGCGGCGATATCGACAGCATCACCATTGGCCTGCGCGAGCGCGAGGATGAGTTTGCCGTGCGGTTTTCAGGGTATTTTCGCGCTCCGGCCGACGGCAAGTATACCTTTTTCGTCACTTCCGACGACAGCAGCGAGCTGTATATCGGCGCGGAAAAAGTCGTCTCCACCAATTACAAGCTCGGGACCATGAGCGGAATCGTTGGACTGAAAACAGGAATGCATCCGCTCTCGGTGTTGTATCACCAGGGTGACGGCGGCAAGGAGCTGACCATTGAGTGCGAAGGGCCGGGATTTTCGCGCCGGCCGCTTCCTCCGTCGATGCTGTTCAGGCCGGCTCAACCGATACGCGTTATATCGCCCGCGGCGTTCGACACGGTGCTGACCGGTTCAACCGTTGCGGTTCAATGGACCGCCGATACCGCGGTTGCGTCGGTGCTTATCGACATATCAATCAACCCGCCGTCGTTGTGGCAGCCGCTCATCACCGCGCCTGTTGCAAAAACCGACGCCGCGTGGGGTAATTTCGCATGGACCGTGCCCCAGGAGGTTTCCGGCGCACGCCTGCATGATTCGCGAATCTCGTTCCGCGTCCGCTCGCCGGCAGATTCGACAATTGCCGATGAGTCCAACCACACGCTCCGTGTCATCGACCCGTCGTCCATCCACTGGCGCGCCGGCCGTTCGCCTGCATTTGTCACGGTGCGGCAGGCCGCTTGCGGCCCCGTTGTGTCAATCCCCTTTGCCGGGCCGTATCGTATTGAGCTTGTATCGTTGAATGGACGGATAATCGCACGTCGTAAAGGGAACGGGCCGGCGGAAGAGGCTTTTGACGGCGGCAGAAACAACGGGGGTGTATATATCCTGCGTGTCGTATCCTCGAATTCATCACTCTGCAGCAGAATTGTACTTTCCCGCTGAATGTTATCTTTTTTCCACACGCCTCTTCATACCGCCTTTTCCTTCATCATCAACGGGAAACGCTGCGCCTTTTTCATGGGGAATGGTCGTACACTCAATAGGCTGCGGCAGAATGGTGACCTTATTGCACGGCTGCTTGAGTAGCCGTTTCCATCCCTCGCCGTCGATCGAACCGATATATTCCACCGGCCAGGCGGGTGTCTGCCCGAAAAAAATGCAGAAATAATTGCCCCGGTTCGTATACGCCAGACCACCGGCGGGAATCTGCTCCTGTGGGTTTTCGCTTCCCAGGTCGTCGCCGATGGCGCCATAGAGCTCATTGCCCCAGGCGATGAGCTCAATCGATAGCGGAAGCTTATTATAAAACGCGGCGGCGATGCGTGTGTCGAATAATCGCGCCGGCATTGAGAATTGACCGAAGTCAAGCAATATCCAGTTGCCGCTTCTTTCCGCCTTTTTTCCGGCCGCTCTTTTTGTACGTTCCATGTGCAGCATTATCCTTTTTCTGTGCGGCGTTGCGCCGATAGCAGACAGCTTTCCACCTGTTCCATGCTTTCCGTATCGGCTTTGATGAGCGGCGGCCGCACTGCCGCCGGATATCCGCCAAGCACGCTCGACAGCCCGTATTTAAGTTTGGCGATATGATGTTGGCCTGAATATGCGCCGGCCATGCGCGTTATTTCCTCTTGGATGGCGTCCGCCGCGGCAATGTCGCCGGACGCCAGCGCTTTCTCCATGCGCGCAAGCAGCGCCGGCGCCACGTTTGCGTGCGCGCTCACGAAACCAAACGCGCCCATCCGCATGGCGGCGCGTATCAGCGTGTCGGGGCCCGTATAATAACGCTGCGTATGGGCCATGAGCTCCAGGTTTCCCGATGAATCCTTGAGAGCGAAATGTTGCACCGCCTCAAGGACGTCCTTTGTGATGGGGTTCTGCGTGTGCTTCGGAAAATTATAAAGTATAAGCGGCACACGCACCGTATCGGCCACGGCGCGGAAATAATCTATACAACCCTTTGACGGCGCGTTGGCTACGTAAAAAGGCGCCGAAACCATGATTGCATCGGCGCCCCATTCTTCGCCCCATTTCGCCTCGTCTACCGTTTCGGCTATTCCCGCGTATCCTGCATGCATGACCACGATGCCGTCGAACCGTTTGCGGACAGCAACGAACGCCCGGCGGCGTTCCTCCCGTGTCAGAGAGAAAAACTCTCCGGTGGTGCCGTTGACAAGGATTCTCCGCACGCCGTTTTCGAACAAAAAATCCACATGCCGCTCAAGCATTTCTCCGGCGAGGCCGCCGCATGTGTCAAACGGCGTCACAAGCGGCACGATAAGCCCGCCGAAATCCGTGTCCGCCGGCGCGCCTCCCGCCGATTCGCGCAGGATATCCATGAGAGGTTCGGCGGCTTCATCTAACCTCAGGCGGCCGTCGGCTTCGCGGAAAAGCACGATATCGGCGCGCCGCCGCGCTTCACCGCTGTAGCGCGGGGCGTCGATGAGATTGCTCTGTAAAAAGGTGCGTATGGCTTTTTCCGGCGAGGCGGCGCGGGAATCAACGTCGCGGCCGATGCGCGACAGGAGCTGTGTGCGCCAGTGGGCGTCGACAAAAATCGAGAAATCTATTTTAGCGGCAAGCTGCGCGTAGGTCGAAATTTCTCCATCAAGAATATTGAACCGCCGCGGGACATACACCGCGGTTGTGTCTGCAATGCCGCGTCCCATATCGTAGCAAGGGCTGTCAAATGTCCTATTCTGCCGTATCAGTTCAAGATGCCCGGCAAGAAGATCCATTCTGTTTGCGGCCGGATCGGATCCGAACAGCCTTCGGGCCTCACGTTCGGCGCGCGGCGTGCGGTAATTGTCCATAGCGAGAATCGCGCAATCGCCGAGTTCAGCCCGCAATTCTTCACACAAGGAGGATTTTCCCGTTCCGCCGGGCCCGCCGACCGCTATTATGATCGGTCCCGCCCAATCAGCAAATCTTTTCCGTACAAGGCGAGCAATGATTTTATGCGCAGGGAGTCTTTGCGAAATATTCTGTCCGGCGCATGAAAAACGCTTTTTACCGCCCATTAAATCTACAACCCCATCGTTCTGCCTGTTCTGCAGTTCTGTCGCTCTGCCGTTCTGATTTACCCGCTCGCTGTTTATCGTTTTGGTTTTTGAATTTTGTGCTTTGAATTTATTTTAAACCGCCTTCCAGCACCCTTCAAGGTGATCATCCACCATGCCGACCGCCTGCATGTGCGCGTAGCAGATGACCGTTCCTACAAAGGAAAACCCCCGTTTTTTCAGATCCCGGCTCATGGCATCCGAATGGGGCGAATGCGTGGGCAGATCCTTGAACCGCCGCGCGCGCGGATACCGCCGCACCGTCGTGTTGTTGGTAAACCGCCACATGTATGCGGCAAACGTTCCGAACTCCTCGCGAACCTTGATAAACGCGCGGGCATTGGTAATCGCCGCCTGTATCTTGAGCCTGTTGCGCACGATTCCCGGATCACGCATCAGCCGCTCCACGTCTTTGGGGCCGTAGCGGGCGATTTTGTTCCAGTCCCAATGGTGAAACGCTTTGCGGAAATTCTCGCGCTTGCGCAGTATAGTGATCCAGCTCAACCCGGCCTGGAACCCTTCAAGGACAAGCATTTCAAACAATTTCCTGTCGTCATGGCACGGCACGCCCCACTCGTTATCGTGATAGGCGCAATACAGGGGGTCGTCGCCGGCCCAGTCACAGCGTTTGATCTTTTTAATGCGGCTATTCATCCTGAAATGCCTGATGTGAGCTACAATTTCATGCGCGCAGCAACAACAGCCTCTGCGATGTCCAGATCCTGGCGGGTGGTGATTTTGAAGTTCATCGAGCCGGTCCAGGCAATGCCGACCGCAATGCCGCACCGCTCCATAAGCACCGCCTCGTCGGTGGGCGGATTTTCCATGAGCTGCGCTTTGCTGAACGCATCGAGAAGCGTCTGGCGGTGGAACAACTGCGGCGTGCCCACGCGTATGAGCGACGAACGGTCGATGGTTGCGGTGCAGCGATCGCCGTCAAACGTCCTGATGGTGTCAACGCACGGCGATCCGATAATGACGCATTTGTAGCAACCGCGTTTTTCAAGGAGCGCATCAATCATAGCCGCGTCGACAAACGGCCGCGCCGCATCATGCACCATCACCCATTCGGCGCTTACCGACAGCACGCCGCTGTGCACCGACTGGCACCGGTGCTCGCCGCCCTGGGCCACGTTCACCGGCTTTGCCGGCCGCATCCTGCCGATTGTCTCCAGCGCATCGTTTATCATCGACGGAGCAGCCACCACCGCAACGGATTCGACTGCCGGATGGGCGTCAAATACCTCGAGCGAATGCACGAACATGGGCTTGCCGCCAAGCGGGACAAAGGCCTTGGGTATCGGTTTTCCAAGCCTTCTTCCCTCGCCGGCCGCAACGATTATTGCCGCAACATCTCCGCCGTCCGCCATGAACCGTCCATTTCCGTCATCAGCCCCATCTTGCCATTCACATCACAAACGTCCTCTACGGAACCGCCGCCGAAAAACCGCGCCTCTCATTTTCTCCTTCTGCCCGCTGCACGCTCCACCAATCCCCGCACTTTCAGCGGCAGGCCGAAACAGCGGATGAATCCCTTTGCATCCTTCTGGTCATATAAATCCGTGTCGGTAAAGGAGGCAAGATCGAGCAGGTAGAGCGATTTTTCCGCCGTGGCTCCCGCCGGCCTGATATTTCCCTTGTAAAGTTTGAGGCGCGACTCTCCCGTGACGTCTTTCTGTGTTTCATTGACAAAAGCGTCCATTGCCTCCCTCAGCGGCGAGAACCACTTGCCGTCGTAGACAAGCTCCGCATACTTGAGCGCCAGGCTTTCTTTGTAATGCAGCGTGTCGCGGTCGAGGACGAGGCGCTCAAGCTCCCGATGCGCGGCGTACAGTATTGCGCCGCCCGGCGTTTCGTAGACTCCCCGCGACTTGATTCCCACCAGGCGGTTTTCGACCATGTCGACTTGGCCCACGCCGTGCCGGCAGCCGATGCGGTTAAGGGCGGTAAGAAGGTTGATCGGGGAAAGCTTCTTTCCATTGACCGCAACCGGCGTTCCGCGCGCAAAGCCCACCGTGACATATTCGGCCCTGGACGGCGCCTTTTCAATGGTGTTTGACAAGGTGAAAACCTCGTCTGGCGGCTCTTTGGCCGGGTCTTCCAACACTCCCCCTTCGTGGCTGATATGCCAGATATTGCGATCCTCGGAAAAGATTTTCTTCTTTGATTGAGCAATCGGTATGCCGTGGGCGCGCGCATAGGCGATGCAGTCCTCGCGGGAATGCATGGTCCAGCGGGGGTCTTTCCAGGGGGCGATGATTTTCAGCGACGGGTCGAGCGCCATGTAGGTCAGCTCGAAGCGCACCTGATCGTTTCCCTTGCCGGTGGCGCCATGGGCCACCATCGTCGCCCCTTCCTTGTGCGCGATTTCAACCTGGCGCTTGGCGATTATGGGCCGGGCGAAACTGGTGCCCAGAAGATACGATCCTTCGTACACCGCGCCGGCCCTGAGTGTGGGAAAGATGTAGCCGGTGATGAATTCCTCGCGCAGGTCTTCAATATATATCTTTGAGGCGCCCGTGGTAAGGGCCTTTTTCCTCAAGCCAGTGAGCTCTTCCCCCTGCCCGACATCGGCGCACATGGCAATGACTTCGCACCGATACGTTTCTTTTATCCACCGAAGCATGACCGACGTATCAAGACCGCCGGAGTATGCAATGACACACTTTTCCATACACAACCCTTTCTATAATTTCTATTGCCGTCCGCGCTTGGCCGGCGGGTAATCCTCACGTTCAGCATCTCCGTATTACATTGCCGAAAATACCGACTGCGATATCGATATGCCGCTGTGATACTATCAGGGGCGGTATAAACCGGATGGTGTTGTGTTCCGACTTTACCACCAGCAGCCCTTTGCGCCGGCACTCATTCACGACGGCCGCAGGGTCGCACGCAAGCTCCACGCCGACCATCAGTCCCTTTCCCCGCACGTCTTTGATAACCGGATGGCGTGAAGCGAGCTTGTGTAATTGCGATATCAGGTAATCCCCGTTGTGCCGCACGCGTTCCAGAAAGCCCTTTGCGGAGATTTTTTTAAGCACCACGCACCCCAGCGCGCACGCCAGCGGATTGCCGCCGAACGTGGTGCCGTGATCGCCGGGTTTAATGGCTGATGCAAACATTTCCTTGCACACCAAGGCTCCCAGCGGAAGGCCGCCGCCCAGCGGCTTTGCGAGCGTCATCATGTCGGGCGTGACGCCGTGCTGTTCGTAGTTGAACATCGTGCCTGTCCGGCCAATCCCGCACTGCACTTCGTCGAAGACAAGGGCTATGCGGCGGGCCGTGCAGTATGACCGCAAAAATTGAAGAAAAGCGGTGGTTGCGAAATGCACGCCGCTTTCTCCCTGCACCGGCTCGACGATAACAGCGGCGAACGCATGTTTCGATAGGGCATTTTTCGTGGCCGCGATATCATTAAAGGGCGCATAATGAAACCCAGGCGCAATCGGCGCAAATCCGGCTTGAAACCGCGTCTGCGCGGTCGCGCTCATCGCGCCGTACGTCCTGCCGTGAAATCCGTCGGAGAAGGAGAGCACATGATATTTGTTCTTGTTTTTTGCCGTGGCCCATTTGCGCGCGAATTTAATCGCCGCTTCGTTCGCCTCGGTTCCGCTGTTGCACAAAAACACCCTATCGCCGAACGTGTGCCGTAACAGCAGTTTGGCAATCCTGATCTGCGGCTCGGTATAGTACAGATTGGATCCGTGAAGCATTTTAGCCGCCTGCGCTTTTGCCGCGGCGACAATCGCCGGGTGACTGTGGCCGAGCGCAATGACCGCTATGCCCGCGCCGAAATCCAGATAGTGCTTCCCCGACGAATCATACACATACATGCCCCTGCCCTTTACCAGCGGCGGCCCCGCCCGCTTGTACGTGGGCATGAAATACGTGTCAAATTTCGATTCCTTCATAGCATCCTTTCCTTTGATAACGGCCGGGAATGATACAATTTTGAAAAATACTTTACCGCCATTACGTTTTCAGCGGTAACGGCACATAACTCGCCGGATTCATTACGCCTCAGCGGTTCGATGGCGGTCGATATCTCCCCGCGCAGACACAGCGGGCAATAAAGCCCGCGGCCGCTTGACACCTTTGAGCAGAAAGATATACATTATAAACCGAAATCAGGTACGCATATCACACCGCTTTTTTTGCACTATTCACGGCGCATTTAACGAAAGATTGTTTTTGAATCACCGGCTTATTAACCTTCCAGACACTCCTCAGAACACCGCCGGCATCTACCAGGCGTTCGATGAAGTATTGCAAAAATCGCTGATCGAAGACACGGCGGCTATTGCAATCTGTCTCAAGCCAGAAATGAACGCCGGGGTGGAACTGCTTGAATGGCTCGTAAAATGGCAGCGGGCTTTTGCCGGAAGGGGAAAACGCTTTTTTATCGTCGCCTCTACTCCAATGCAGGTGCAGTATCTCGAATTGTCGCATCCTGACGAGCGCCTCATCTACACGGCTTCTCTGGATGAATTATTCGGCACATATCCCCAATTTCAGCTCTCCACCCCCGCCACTGCGCCGTCGGCAAAATCATCCTCGCCGCCGCCGGCATCGGCGGACGCCGCGGCTGTCGTGGGAGCCCCTGCACCCGAGCCGTCAACACATCCTGCCCCCCCGTCTCATATGACGGCGGTACAACCGGCAATACCCTTTGTGCAGCACCACGCCATCCCACCATGCTCTGAAGCACCGTCACAGAAAATCTCCGGCATGCAGACGGTAAAGATATCAGGTGAGTATGCGTGCACCGGATGCGGCATAACACGGATGTATGCCAAGGGTGATATCGCCGCCGATTGCACGAATCCCGAGTGTCGCAGTCCGAAAAGCGGCTGGAAATTGGTTTTCGAGCTGTTCTAGGCTGGAAGGTGCGGGATATGTTTTGGGGCGGGAAAGCGGTCATTGCGATCGGCGGCGGCAAGGGGGGCGTGGGAAAAAGCTCGCTCGCCGCCAACTTGGGCGTGTGTATGGCGCGCAAGGGCCGTTCGGTGGTGCTTGTCGACGCCGATATGGGCGCCGCCAACCTCCATACGATTATCGGCGTTACGTATCCGGAGCGTACGCTGGATGATTTTATCCAGGGACGCGAAAAAGACCTTTCGGCGACACTTCTCGAAACACCGTACCCCAATCTTCGTCTCCTCAGTTCCGCCAGCGATATCCTTTCTCTCGCGGCGCCGAATTATTCGCAGCGGCAGAAACTTTTGCGGGCAATCCGGAAGCTTTCAGCCGATACAATCATTTTTGATATCGCGGCGGGCACGCACAGCCGGGCTATAGACTTTTTCTCCCTTGCCCCCTACGGCGTGATCCTTGTCGAGCCGACGCCGACATCGCTTGAAAACGCCTATGCTTTCCTCAAAAACCTCATGGTCCGTCATCTTCTCAGGATATTTTTTCACAATAAGCCGATAAAGGAGTTTATCTCGCAGGCGACCGACCCCCGCGACCCGTCGCGTGTTCTCCAGCTCAACGAAATTATCGAACGGCTTTCGGCCATGGATCCCGACACAACCTCGAAATTCCGGACAATGTTTACGGAGCCGGCTGCCGGCATCAGCCTTGTGGTCAACTCGGTCCGCGCGCCGCACCAGTTCAATATCGCCGATCGCTTCGTGCGTATCATCAAACGCTACCTCACCCTCGACCTGCGTGTCCTCGGCGCGCTTCCTTACGAACCCCGCATGGATGACGCCATTGTGGGCCGCACGCCGTTCGTGGTGATGTTCCCCGAAAGCGGATATGCCCGCGGACTCGAGCATATCCTTTTCAACATGAAACTCTGAAACGGCACGAGCGCGGATATCCGTGAACCACCGTATTTACCTATCTGGCGGCATGATAAACAGGGGGGGTATTTTGGCTGGGACAGCATGGGATGATGCGGCGTAGCGGCCAGACCAAATCAACGGCCGAGCTATCAACGAGAAGGAACCTGCGGGAAGGCCGCTGGATCAATGCGTTTTCAAATCGCTACGGTTGTCGCTTATTGGACTTGAAGAAGACATGGACGTGTTGCGTACCTATGGTCATAGCGCTAAACGCGGCCAGCAGTGCATGCGCATGATGAAATTTAAACCTAAATTCCGCAGTTGTGGTGGATGCGAATACGTGCGTGGAAACTGGCATGAAGGCGGCGCGGGGCATATCAACAAAGTGATATGTCCAAGCCGCCTGAAACCCCGGAGCGCTCAACAGATACGGCCGCAGCGCCGCATCCAACTGCGGAAATTAGGATGATAGGAGAGAGTTTTCACCAAACAGCGCGCAGCCGTTCGACGCGGTTATTTTTTTTCATCCGCACCCGTATCAGCGGTGGTTTCGTTTCCATCCTGGCGGGGCGGCTCCACATGGACGGTCAGATCGATGCCGTGGGCGCGCTTCACTTCGCTTTCTATCGTAGCTGCGATAGCATGCCCCTCACGCACCGTCATGTCGCCGTCGAGCCTGACATGCATGGTAACCTCGCGGTGGTTGCCGTAGCGATGCATATGGAAATGATGGGGATTGGCAGCATCGGGAGCAACCTTATTGAGGGTTTCTCGGATGGTTTTTTCATCCTCCACCGTCAGTTGTTCACCCATAAGCCTGTCGGCGGCCGTCTTCAGAATGTCTATGGCGGCATATAGAATGAGCAGCGACACGCCGGCGCCCAGGACGCCGTCAATCCACCAGAAAAACTTTCCCAGAAGCCCGCCGGCAACGATGAGCGCCGACGCGATCGCGTCGCTGCGGTGGTGCCACCCGTCGGCGATAAGCGACTGCGAATCGGTCTTCCGTCCCGCCCACATCGAAAATTGCGCAAGCGCTTCCTTTACCACGACCGATACCGCGAAAACAACAGCCGCAATCATGTGGAATGATGCTGCACGGCCGTCGCGCAGCCGCAACACAGACTCCTTGAGAAAATCGAAACCCACGACGCCAAGAAGCACCGCGATGACCAGCGAGCTTATCAATTCGGCGCGGCCGTGGCCGAAAGGATGCTTTGTGTCGCCGGGTTTGCCTGAAATCCAGAACCCGAATATGACGATGACCGACGTAAGCGTATCCGACAGCGTATGCCACGCATCGGCCGTCATGGCGACCGAACCCGCCGCCATGCCGACCCGGAGTTTCACGGCGAACAGCACGGTATTTACAACGGCGGACAGAACACCTTCACCACAGCCAATTTTCTGTGCAGATACAGCCATACAAACAAAATACGCTTACGCCGGAGCGGGCGCACCGAAAAAGTCGGCGCCCCGTTGATTCTTTGGCGGGCGGCTATGCCATAGCCGCACACTCCAGGCTACGCCTGCCAAAGGTCACCATTGCTGCACTGACGTGCCGCCTTTCAGAATCGCGGCTATGCCGCTCTTCTGAAAGTCACCAGCTTTGCTGGTGGATGGTTACTCATACGGGTATCCACTCCCCTGATTGAGGTATCACGCTTCTTCGTCGATAAGCAAAATCTGCGGATCGAGCTTCAGGTGCAGATCGTCCTCGATGGGCGAACCGTGGTCTTTGACAAGATGAAGATGAATGCAGGAATCACGGGGCTGCAGCGTGATGAGCACGTCGATCTCGTCGAGCACGTGCCCAAGCTCCGGCGGCGCTTCGCTGGAGGCGTCCGAGGGAAGCGAGGCGGAGAACCAGAGTTCAAGCGACATTGACGCGGCAAACCGTTTAAACAGCCGCAGTTCATCGGAATTCGACCGTGAAAAATCATACCCGTCGACGATCAGCGTCTCGGCCGAAAATTTCGCGCTGCTCACCAGCGTGGATATCGAGCGCTCGATGTCCGGAATGTGAATGCCGTCCTGCTTGAAATTCATGATGACGCGGTTGGCGGTGATGCGATCATGCACCTCGGCGGCATTGTCAAGGTTGTAGCGGCGGGCAATTTCCTCGAAAATGTCCTCGTACCATTCGATGATATGCCGAGGGGAATCGTGAAACGATACGTGAATCACATGCTTGCCGCGCATAAGAGTATCGGTTGCCACATGCACAAGGCAGGCGGTCTTGCCCACGCCCTTGCGGGCCGCAAACACGCCGATTTCGCCGGCGTCCAGCCCGCCATGGATGGATTTTTCGAGGATACGCAACGGGCTTTTCCTGGCAATTTCGGCCGGAATCATCGCGACTGCTCCTTTCGTTCGTATTCTTCCTTGAGTTTCTCCTCAAGCGATACGGGTACCCTGGCGTAGCGCGCGAATTCCATTGAAAACCCCGCCTTCCCCTGGGTTATCGAGCGAAGCACCGACGCATAGCCAAACATCTCAACAAGCGGCACTGTCGCCTCAATCCGTACAAAATGCGTGTCTTCGGTGGTGCTCACAATCATGCCGCGCCGCTGGTTGAGGCTCGAAAGGACCGTGCCCAGAAATTCCGGCGGGCATTCCACCGCCACGGTCATGATCGGTTCGAGAATATGCGGCCGCGCCCGGGCATAGGCTTGGCGGAACGCGCCGATCGCGGCCGCCTGGAACGCATTGTCCGAAGAGTCGACCGGATGATATGCGCCGTCGTTGATAGTCACTTTTACGCCCACAATCGGAAACCCGATAAGCGATCCTTTTTCGAGACATGCCCGGAACCCCTTATCGCAGCTCGTAATGTATTCTTCGGGGATCGCCCCTCCCCGTATTTCATCGACGAACAAGTAGTCCCCTTCGTGATACGGCTCCAGGATGCCGGCAACCCTCCCGAACTGACCGGCGCCGCCCGTTTGTTTCTTGTGCGTATAATCAAAGGTCACCGTCTCGGAAATTGTTTCACGGAAAGCGACTTGAGGCGCGCCGGTGCTCACCTGCGCGCCATACTCGCGTCTCATCCGTTCGATATACACGTCAAGATGCAGCTCGCCCATGCCCTTGATGATTATCTGCCGTGATTCGGGATCGACGTAGCTGCGAAACGTCGGATCTTCCTTGGTAAACCTGTTGATGGCCTTGGCGACGGCGTCGGCAGATTTCCGATCGCTTGGAGTAAGCGCCAGCGAGACCACCGGCTCAGGCACATGCATGCTGGTCATGGTATATTCTATCCCGTCGCCGCAGAGCGTATCGCCCGAAATACAATCAGCGCCGAACAGCGCGACGATATCGCCGGCAGAGGCCTCGTCGATGTCTTCCATGCTGTCGGCGTGCATGCGCACGAGCCTGCCGATTCGTATCGGCTTGCCAGTCCGGCTGTTTGTCACCTCCGTACCCTTTTCAATCTTGCCCTGATACATGCGGATATAACTGAGCTGGCCGTATCGTCCGTCGTCTATTTTGAACACCAGCGCCACCGCAGGCCGTGCGGCATCACAGGCAAGCGTTACCTGCTGCTCATTGCACGCCCGATCAAGCGCCGTATTGATTCGCTCGGCCGGCGACGGCAGACAGCGCACTATTGCGTCGAGAAGAGGCTGGATACCTTTATTTTTATAGGCGCTTCCCACAAGCACCGGCGCCACTTTCTGCGCAATAGTGCCTTCGCGAACCGCGTTCCAGATCAGTTCTTCGGTCTCGCGCCCATCCAGGTACGCCTCAGCCAGCGCATCAGATACCATCGATAACGACTCGAGCATCTCATGGCGGTACGCCTGTGCCTGAGCAGCGCAACTGGCGGGAATCTGCTCACTGCGCACCCGTTCCCCGTTTTCGCCGTCGAAATACAACGACTTCATGGCCACCAGATCCACGACGCCCTCAAACGCAGCTTCAAGACCGATGGGATACTGCAAAAGCACGGCATTCAGGCCAAGCCGATCACGGATCTGGGGAAGAACCTTGAGCGGATCGGCGCCGATCCGATCGCATTTGTTGATGAATATGATTCGCGGCACGTTATACCGCTTGAGCTGGCGATCGACGGTCAGAGACTGCGACTGCACCCCGCCGACCGCACACAGTACCAGCACCGCGCCGTCCAGAACCCGCAGCGCGCGCTCGACTTCAATGGTGAAATCCACATGCCCCGGCGTATCGATAATATTGATATCGCAGCCGTTCCAAGTGACGTTGGTAGCGGCCGAGGCGATGGTGATGCCGCGCTCGCGCTCCAGCTCCATCGAATCCATGGTCGCCCCCACGCCGTCCTTGCCCTTCACCTCGTGCATAACATGGATTTTCTTGGTATAGAAAAGCATGCGCTCGGTCAGCGTGGTCTTGCCCGAGTCGATATGCGCGGAAATGCCGATATTGCGCAGCCGCTCAATGTTGAATGTCATGGTGTGCGTAACCTCACGGTCATCAGTATTGGCCTGTAATACACGTCTCCCCCCTGCATCGTCTGATGCATGCCACCGGCCCCCTCCGATTGATTCTACCAGGAAATGGTATCAGGAAAGGCGAGCTGTAATGGGGAAGCTATTCGATGGAAATTTTCATTGGCAATAAAATATACATTCCGATCGCCGGGTAACGGTAGAGGGTAATGCCGCACGCAGAAGTGGTGCGGGCGGTTTTAATGCGAATGTCCACGGGCTTTTGCGCACATGCCGATACAACGTGCCGGATAATGCGGACCGATGACCTGCCCTACCTGGAACCGTGGATAGGTACGGGCGTATACGCAAATGCGTTCGGATGCGAATACATATTCCGGGACGGCAATACGCCTCATACGCATTACCGGCGTCACCGCATGGAGGAAATCGGGGCCGTCGAGTATCCCGATTGGCGTGCACGCCCTGTCATGAACATGGCGCTTGACAGTATCGATGCGCTCAAACAGAGCATCGGCGGCGTCACCCGGTACTGAAAAAAATAGCCGGCATCACCGAGCCGGCTATTTTTTCCAGCCGTATCCAGGGCGGTTTCAGAACGTGCAGAACCGCGCCGAAAGCGTCCGCCCGCCTTGCCGCACCTTGACTATGTAGGAACCGGGCGGAAGAGCCTGCACACCCAGCAGATGCGTTCCGGCATGGGTGCCCTCGACCGATGCCGCCAGGCGGCCGTTGACGTCATACACCGCGACACGATAGTGCCCGTTTAAAGGGACGCTGACCGCAACGCCGCGCTCTGTGGCGCGGATTGTCACTTTTTCCGCTGTGACAGCAAGGAATCCGTCCACCCCGGCATAGCTCTGGCCGTCGGTGACCTTCACTTTGCTTTCACCCGTATTCCCACCCCCCAGAACGTCATCCGGATTGCCCTCCCAGAAATCGCCGCAGTCGAATGTGCCGTCAAGACCTTTGGTCGGGACAATACATTGTTTATCCTTGAAATTGATAAGGACTTGGCCTTCACTTATATAAATGCGATTGCTGGCGTTTCCCATGACCATGCACGCCCAGCGATCGCTGTTCGCCGCACCGCATGAGGAGAATATCCCGTGCGTGTTGCCGTTGTTGGAAGGCTTCCATGAACCGCTGTTGGGCGGCCAGTTAAGCGCATCCGCGTTCGCATACGACTCTACCAGACTCCCGTCACTGTAGAGGCGGATGTCCATGCCGGCATGGAC
>Ga0129299_1000427_pt1 | contig 26384 bp, 14 predicted proteins | sample ConPoolayeCmetaG_FD_94477 | JGI IMG/M metagenome (GOLD analysis project Ga0129299, IMG submission 94477) | Hot spring microbial mat communities from California, USA to study Microbial Dark Matter (Phase II) - Cone Pool mat layer C metaG ...
AGAAGGGGATCCTCATCATGGAGGGGAGGAAAAGGGCCACAAAGCCGCTTGTGCTGGAAGTGTGGAAGGATGGGGCGAAGATCTGCAAGACCGAAATGCCGTTGAGCGTTTCAGGTGTGGAGGCCATGTACCGCTGGATTAACCTAAGACCGAGCGGCGGACCGGCCACCTCGACCGGCGAGCCGGCTAACAATCCCGACGCCCTCAGTAACAGCAAAAACGTTTTCTTCCTGCACGGGTTCAATGTCAGCGCCGACGGCTCGCGGGCATGGAATGCCGAGATATTCAAGCGGCTCTATCAATCCGGCTCGCGGGCGAAGTTCTGGGGCATGACATGGGAAGGCGACCACGGCGCAGGCTGGGAATACCAGATCAATGTTGCCAATGCTTTCGTGACGGCGTCTAACTTCAACGCGCAGGTGAGCGGCGTCAGCGGCGACAAGATCGTCCTGGCGCACAGCCTCGGCAACATGGTGGTGTCCGCTGCGGTTCAGGATTACGGGTTGAGCTTGAATAAGTACTTCATGCTCAACTCGGCTGTGGCGACGGAGTGCTATGACCCGACGGTCTTCAATGATGCTATGAACGGCAACCATATGCTTCATGAGGACTGGGATGGATACAGCAACAAGACTTGGTGTTCGACTTGGTTTCGACTGTTTTCTTCGCCGGATGACCGGGAAAAGCTGACGTGGCAAAATCGTTTTCCGGCAGTCATGTCGGTGGCCTACAACTTCTATTCTGAGGGTGACGAGATTTTCGAGATCTACACGAGCGGCACACCGTCGCCATTTTCAGGTGGAGTGATACCGTGGCACTTGGAACGATATGCTTGGCAGAAGCAGGAAATGTTCAAGGGCCGGACGATTCTTGGTGTTCCCATCCTTGGCGGGACGGACTGGGCCGGATGGGGATTCAGCGGCGAGTACACCATGGCCGAGGCCAACGCGGCCACCCCGGACAATCTACAGACCAATGCCGTCTTCCGGCAGGAACCGGCCACAATGTTTTCGTCGAACATCACGGTGCAGGTTCAGAACAATATCATGGCTCGAGGCGTCCCGGCTCTGTCGTATGCGGCGGGGTTGAATGCGATCAATATTCCTGGCTTTTACAACTACAACATGGATGAGACCGTTCACAAACCAAACGGATGGGGACGAAGCGGAGGAACCTACGGTACTCGCTGGCTCCATAGCGACTTGAAGAACATGGCGTATCTCTACACGTTTGAACTCTTCAATGAACTCGTCTCGCAAGGAGGCCTGAGATGAAACGCTTTTTCATTTTCACCGTTTTCCTTCTGTCCTGCTTGCTAAGCACCGGAATACTCTTCGCGGCATCGCCGGAGGTCGAGAGGGCCAAGCGGCACGGAGCACAGGGTCAAGTAACGGTTCGCGTTATCGATTCCACGGGCAAACCGGTTGAAAAGGCTAAACTGAGCGTGGCATTTTGGACATCTGATTCATCCGCGAACGCTGTTGTTGCCGAAGGGCAGACTGACACAAACGGATGTTACGTTGCCACAGGTAAGACGATCCACAGCATGAATTACACAGTAACCAAGGAAAACTACTATTCGACGGAAGGGGCATACTGGTTCTATCGTCGGGGAGAAAACTGCATTCAGGATGGCCGCTGGTTGCCGTGGAATCCGACAAATACGGTTGTGCTCAAGGAGCGCCGCAAACCTATAGCCATGTATGTTAAGTATGTTGACCAGCCGGTCCCCGTTCGTGATAGACCGGTCGGGTTCGATCTCGAAGTCGGCGACTGGGTGGCTCCACATGGTCAGGGGAAGCATTCCGATTTCTACCTCACGTACAAAGCTGAGGCCCAGGATCTCTGGACAGGGTCTTATGAACTTGACCTTCTGTGTAGCAATAGGCTCGAGGGGTTTTACAGGGCAGAGAAAGACATGTGGAGCGAGTTGCGTTCGTGCTATGAAGCCCCCAGTGATGGCTACCGGACGCAAGTCGTTCTTTGCCTCGACAGAACCAAGTACAAGATATTGAAGAAGGAACAATTTGGCGAGTCTGAATATCTGGCCTTTCGCGTGCGGACGCTTCTCGATGACAAGGGCAATCTCGTCAGCGCCATGTATGGCAAGATTTACGGGCCAATAGAGTTCGGCGTTGGGAAGGAGCATCACGTCCGTTTCACTTACTATTTCAATCCTACGCCGAACGACCGGAATATTGAGTTTGATCCGAACAGGAACCTATTCATCTTCTCTGAACGCGAGCGCAGTGGGTATCTGCCGTAACCAGAGCTCTGGGGCTTTATCTCAAGACCTAATGACCTTTTTATAATACAGTGACAGGATGCCGCCCTTTGTGGTACCTAATTGTTTTGGACGACTTTGTTGATTTTCCACTGTTGAAGCGCTCTATTTTGTTCTTGGTCTTCCGTTGGGCCACCTCCTTTCCTGCCCCCTTTTCACCTTGGTCCCGATACGTTCCGTGCTCACTCCAGTCGAAGCTGGCCGTAGCCACGCGTGCTGCTGCTCCGGCTCATGAGACCAAGCCAGTCGAGGTTGATCGCCTGGTCCGTGAAGCTGACCGCCCAGTCCAGCGGCAGGCTGGTGCCGCTCTTGACTGCCACCTGCTTGAAGTTCGTCAGTGGGATGGCCGCCTCCAGCGTGTAGCCCTCAGCGCTCCTGCGCACGGCCGTGCGGACGCCTTCGCCCTGCGCAACGTCTCCGTTGACCATCACCTTCGCCGCCGGCGCGGCCCCGCTGAAGTCGAGGTGGAAGCAGAACTGGGCCAGCCCGGGGTCCTTCCGCCAGACGTTGCCGGAAGTGGACCGATCCTTCCGGCCGTCGAGAAACACCTCGATGATCTCGGGGAACCATGTCCCCTCCCCGGGGTCCGGTTCCCTGACGTCGAACGCGAAGAAGAGCTCTTTCTCGTCATGGCAGGTCCGCACGGACGCCGCGTAGCGGTCGGCCTGCTTCGGCATTAACTCCATGGTCACGTGCAGAGGGGCGGCGGCTGTCGAGGCGGGCACGCCGTCCCACTCGGCCAGGTCGCCGTCGAGCACGACAGGCTTCCGGGCCGGCGCGCAGACAAGTTCATCAACAGGCGGCGGCACCAGGCGGAGGCACAGGAACAGGCTGTCAAACCGCAGGGACAGCGGCTTGGCTCGGCTGGACATGGCCAGCCGCCCCTGGTCGGAGAACGCGTCGCCGTGGAGGACCTCGACGGCCCAGGCGTCTGGCTGGAACCCCAACCCCTGTAGGATGGCCGCGCCGAGCAGCCGGTTGCCGGGCAGGTTGGGGTGGACGCCGTCCATCGTGAAACACACCTTCAACCCCTGCGCGTCCCGCTCCTTGAGCACCTCCTCGAACTTCTCGTGCAGCGGCACGTACAGGATCTTCTCCTCCGCGCAGAGGGCCTTCGTGGCCGCGGCGATGGCGGCGCACTTGTCCCGGGCTTGGCGGTGCGACTGCGTGCGCTTCTCCTGGTCCTTCTCATCGGAGTAGGGCGTCGGCTCGGTTCCGGCCACGCTGATCCAGCCGAGACGGGCCTGCGGCGCCTGCTTGCGCACTTCGGCCAGCAGCGCTTTCGCGTGCTCCCGGAACTGCTCCGGTGTGAAACGGCTGGAATCGTTCTGTCCGTAGTTCAGCAGGATCCAGTCGTACGGCCCGCCCTTCAGCGCCTTGGGCAGCTCCGGCACGATGCTCTGCGCGGTCGCCCCCGCCACCCCGTACGAAAAGAAGGTCGGTGTCTTCTGGTCGGCGCAAAGCTCGTCCACCAGAGCATTGGCCACGTGGGCATACATGCCCGGCGCCACGATGCTGTCGCCGAGGAACAGCACCCGCTCGCCGGGCTTGATGGGACAGTCTGCGGGCCACACGTAGAGGGGGGCGTCCGCGGCCTGCAGCCGGGCCGCTGCCAGGACTGGCAGCCACGCCAGCAAAAACAGCCGCTTGCCCCTGAGATTCTTCATGTCCATCGCTCCTCCTCCTATGATGAATGTCTGCTCCACGAGGTCTATGCCTCACGCAAACAATTCAGCCTGCAAGGCTGTCTACCTCATCAGCCTTTGACCGATAGAGTGTCACCACCAGAAAGCCCTTCATTCCTGCCATCTCCTTGGCCTTATTCTGGGCATGGGCATATGCTCAGGCGCCGCAGGAAGACAGGATCAGGCGCGCCGCGTCTCGTGCTGCGGAAGGCCTTGCGAGTTCAAGCGCCCTGCGTCTCATCATCGCAAGCATCTCGGGATTGTCGAGCAGAGCCGTCAGTACCGCAGGGAGGTCGCGGTCCTTCTCGATGTGCAGGGCGGCGCCGTGCGCCACGAGTTCCTCAGTGTTGCACTGTTCCTGGCCGGGGAGGGGGTGCGCGATCAGCATCGGAAGCCCGGCAGCCATCGCTTCCGCGCATGTGAGCCCTCCGGGTTTGCTGACGAGCAACGTCGCCCTGGCGAAGAGCGGCGCCACATTCCGGACAAATCCGCGAATCCTGACCGGATGAACGAAATCCCTGCGGTTGTTGACAAGCCTGTTCGCCAGGCGGCGGTTCATGCCGGTGATTGCATCAATGATGAAGGGCTTTGGCGTCTGGTCAAGCCGGCGTATGGTCCTGTAATCCGGACCCATTCCGCGGCTTCCGCCCATCACAAGTATTCGCGCGTGTTCGCCGGCGGGCCGTTCGGCTCCGAACTGAGCGTTTGCCTCGAAGGTCGGAGAGATCGGAATGCCGATGACATGAATTCTGTCCCTCCGTATGCCGAGCGATACAAGTCTGTGCGCCGCCTCTTCGTTGGGCACGATGTATGCGGGGTGGTTACCCTGGCTCCAGAACCTGTGCACTCGCAGGTCGGTTACGACGCCAAACATCGGGATTGCGGTGTGGAACTTCCGCCGCATGGCGGACATCAGCGCCAGAGGATATGCCTGCGTGCAGACGATTGCGTCCGGGGAGAAGCGTCTGATCACATCGAGCAGCGAATCCGTCGCGCGGTTGGCAAGAGCCTGAAAAAGATTTACAAGAGGCTCCGCCCTTTTCTTGTCGTAGAGGGCGTCCCAGAGTTCCGGCGCCCGTTTCACGACGAAGAGCATGTGGAAGGTCACCGTCGCGCTGAGCCTTGGATGCATGTATTCAAGAGGATCCATGCAAAGGATCTCTGCCTTTGGCTTAAGCAGTTTGATGCCGCTCTCAAGAGCTCTCGCCGCGGCATGGTGCCCGCTGTTTCGTATGAGATAGAAAATGATAATGCGCGCCATATTGTCGGGAGCAGCGTCCTGGTGACGCATCTGAAATCAGGCGCAAACATTGTATCCAGCCATGCCAATGTCAAGCGATGTTTCCCCATCCTGCGCGCTGATGAGAGCCGCTTCGCCTTGAAACGGCGGGACACCGATTGTAGAGTGCCGCAGGTCGGATACGGTTCAGGATTATGCGCAAATCGCATATCGCTTTTATCGTTGCGGATGCGGCAGCGCGCTGTCTTTCGCGCAGGTGGTGTTACCGCCTGTCGCGCGTTGCCTCTGACTGGTTTTTTCGCTGCGCCTCCGACGGGCGTCGCGCCGTGATGTCCAACATCGGCAGAATACGCCGGTTCGCCGGCTGTCCGGCCGGAGAGGAGGAGCTTTTCGCTCTGGCGAGGGAAACTTTCAGAAATTTCGGCAAATATCTTGCCGACTTCTTTTGGTTCACAGGTCCGAGGGCTGGCCTCCTGGCCGGGCTTGTGCATGTGTCCGACCGTTCCAGGTTGCAGCTTGACCGCGCCTTGGCCGGCGGACGGGGCGTTCTTGGCGTTACGGCGCACCTTGGGAACTGGGAGGCCGGGCCTGCAGTTCTTGCCGGCATGGGTATGAAGGTCAACGCAGTTGTCATGCCGATGGAAGATCGGAGAACGGATCGTCTTTTTCAGGCTCGCAGAAGGAGCAGGGGAATCAACGTGATATCCATTGGCTCGGCGGCGCGCGATTCCGTGGCCGCTCTTCGCAGGGGCGAGATTGTGGCTCTTGTCGGCGACAGGGATTACACCCGGCATTCGGCCCGATTTGAGTTCATGGGCGCGCCCGCTAGCTTTCCCGTGGGGCCGGCGAAGATCTGCAGCCTTTCGGGCGCGCCAATCCTGGCGGGATTTCTTGTGAGAGTTGCGAACGACTCATTCGAGATGCTTCTTCATGATCCTATCGTTCCCCGCCGGGGAATGCCGTGGCAGGAGATACAGGCTGAACTGCTGAGGATCCTGGAGGACGGCATCCGCAGTTATCCGACGCAATGGTTTATCTTCGACGATTTCTGGGCTTGCCCCTGATTCCGTGCCGGTGCGCCGCATCTCCGCGGCGCCGCAGAATCGCTGCCAGGGCTGTCCTTGCGGGCAGATACACAGTTATTCCCATGACCATAGTTCCAGCCTTGCTGCAGGGAACGGCATGGTAAACTTGGGCCGGCGCGAGCCGTCCATGGCCTCCGAAACGCGGCTCGTCAGTGTCCATGACCAGAACGCATGATTCGCAGGGAATCTCAACGAAATAATCGGTCACCGACCGTGTGGGGTGGAAGTTGAAAAGAAAACAGTATCCTCCGCGCTCGAAGCCCAGAATCTTGTTGGTTTCGTCCACGACCAGGGGACGCGGTTGCGTCGCGCCGAGCAGCCCCGCCTTCCGGACAAGGCGTATCATGGCGCGGTCGAAGTCAGCCAGAAAGCGGTAGCGGAGAAGGGGATCGTCCCTAAGATGCCATTGCCGGCGCGCGTAGCGGTAGGACCAATTGTTGCCTTCCCGCGGAAAGTCCACCCATTCCGGATGGCCGAATTCGTTTCCGATGAAGTTAAGATACCCGTCTCCGGCCGTCGCTATGGTGGCGAGCCTCGCCATCTTGTGCAGGGCCATGGCCCGGTCAATGATGAGGCTTTCGTCACAGACCCTCATGTGGGTGTACATTTCCTTGTCGGCCAGATGGAAAATGATGGTCTTGCCTCCGACGATGGCCTGATCGTGGCTTTCGGCGTATCCGATGGTGCGTTCATCCCGGCGACGGTTTGTCAACTCGTGCCACAGGTACCCCATGCTCCAGTTGTCGTCCCTGACTTCCGTGACGAGATTTTCCCAGCAGTCCGGCACGCCCATCGCGAGGCGGTAATCAAAACCGCAGCCTCCATCCTCGATGGGGGCTGCCAGGCCCGGCATGCCGCTGACGTCCTCCGCTATTGTTATCGCGTCGCGCCGGACTGAATGAACGACCTTGTTCGCGAGGGTGAGGTAAACGATCGCGTCTTCGTCAACATTTCCGTCAAAATATCTCTCGTAGCTGGTGAAGGGACGGCCCAGACCGTGATCCATGTATATCATGCTCGTGACCCCGTCGAACCTGAAGCCGTCCATTCCGTACTCGTCCAGCCAGAACCGGCAGTTGGACAGGAGGAAATGCAGGACCTCCGTCTTGCCGTAGTCGAAGCACCGCGAATCCCAAGCCGCGTGGCGGCCCCTTTCTCCAGCGTGAAAATACTGATAGAGGGTTCCATCGAACCGGGAAATGCCTTCCGCCTCATTGTTTGCTGCATGGGAGTGGACCAGGTCCATGATCACGCGCAGCCCCATCATGTGCGCCTCGTCTATGAGCCGTTTGAGGTCCTCCGGCGGCCCGAACCGCGAGGAGGCGGCGAAGAAATTAGAGACATGGTAGCCGAAAGAGCCGTAGTAGGGATGTTCCATGACCGCCATGATCTGGATTGTATTGTATCCGGCGATCAGTATGCGGGGCAGGACTGCCAGCCTGAATTCGTCGTAGGTCCCGACGCCCTCCTTTTCCTGCGCCATTCCCACATGCGCCTCGTAGATGATCGGAGCTTCCCGCCGCGGGGGCGGAATTCGGCATTTCCAACGGTACGGGACCGGCGGATTCCAGACCTGCGCGCTGAAAATTTTCGTGCTCTCGTCCTGAACAACCCTTCTCGCGTAGGCAGGCAGCCTCTCGCCCTTTCCGCCCGGCCAGTGAACCTTGAGTTTGTAGAGGTCGCCGTGCCTGAAAAGATCGGATGGGAATACGCCTTCCCAGACTCCCGAGTCGGATATTCTGTCGAGGGAGTATTCATCGGATTCCTCCCACCTCGAGAATTCCCCGATCAGGAAAATCGCCGATGCGTTTGGCGCCCATTCCCGGAAAACCCATCCGCCGGCAGTTCGATGCAGCCCGAAATACTCGTGGCCGCTTGCAAAATCCGCCAGAGTCATCTTGCCGCCGGTCAGACGGCGCTCGGCGGCCATTGCCTTCTCCTGTCTCCGGCGCAGGTCCGGGAGGTATTGAGACAGATACGGATCTTCCCACAGTCTTGCCGGGACGTGCTTTTTCATTCAACGATTCTGTGTTTGGGAAGCGGCTGCATTTGATGGCCTGCAGGCCGGAAGGCGATCTTGAATGTCAGGGATCCGGCTCATGGCGTCTTCAGAATGCCCTCAGCAGGGGGCGCAGGAGCATTTTCTCGTACAGCTCTATATACTGCCGCGCAGTGGCTGAATGGGTGAACCTCCTGGCGCTGTCCTTCATCACCCGCGAAATTTCCCGAGCCCTGACATCCGGAGGCAGGCTGTGGAATCTCAAAGCTTCATTCATCGCCCACAGAAGCCCGTTCGCGTCGAACACGTTGAAGAGGAATCCGTTGCCAGTGTGTCGCTCGACGCTCATGGGTTCGATCGTGTCGTGAAGGCCTCCGGTGTCGTGAGCCACGGGCAGGGCGCCGTATATGCATCCTATCATCTGTGGAAGGCCGCACGGCTCGAATGACGAAGGCATCAGGACAAAATCCGCCGCCGCATAGCCGAGACGCTGCAACGATTCATCAAAATCGCGTATTGCGACTTTTCTGCCGAGTCCCGCAGACGAGACGATCTCAACCAGTCTCTGGCGGTAAGCGCCGCTTGCCACCACAACAACCTGCGGCGAGTTGCGATCCGCGGCGGAAACCACGGCCGGCAGGACGTCCCCGAGGAGCTGGCATCCCTTCTGAACCGGGTCCAGCCTCGACGGCCACAGAAAAAGCGGGGCGTGCTCATTGACGGTCAATCCCAGGCGTTTCTGGAGGGCGGCTTTGTTCCTGGCTTTCGCCACGTGGTGGCTGGCGGCCGAGTAACGCTCGATCAGAGCGCGGTCGCTTTGAGGGTCGTAGGACGAATCCGGAGCATTGAGGATTCCGAGCGCGCAACCAGCGTGGAATTTCTGGGCGATTTCGTGCCTGACCTGCGGGGGGACCATGTTATGGCGGCCTTCGATGATTTCTCTCAGAAAAGACGGGCTGACGGTGTTTATGAAATGCGCCGCGAATATGCCGCTGGTGAGCAGATCAACCGGATTCGATTGGCGCGTTTCCTCGTACGAGGACGGCATTCTGGAGAAGTAGAGGAACCGCCAGAATTCTGCCGCGTCTATGCCGCGGTCCTCGATTGCCTCAAGAGTTGCATGGCATGTGTGGATGTTGTGGACCGTCAACAGGCATGGGATGCCCAGGCGCCTGCCCATGGCCGGTATCAGGCCCGTCATCCAGTCGTTGCAGTGGATGATGTCGGGCTTCACGGTCGGGACGATGTTGTTTATGATCTCTCTCTGGAATGCCAGCGCCACCTTGAGATCGGCGTCCTCTCCTGAATAGACGGTGTCTCTGTAGTAGAAAACGCGGTCCTCGGCCAGGTGGATGCGCGACTCTGGAAGCTTGCTCTTGTACAGGCGCAGTTCCTCGCTTATGAGGTTTGCAACGTCAACATGAAACATGCGCCGGTAGTGCGGAAGCGCCACATGCACATCCGCTCCCATGTCGAAAAGCGCGGCGACAAGCGCCGCCGAAACATCCGCCATTCCTCCGGCTTTTGCCCTCAGCCGGTCGGCCATGTTGCCCATGCCGTGGGGCAGGTACGTTATTTCCGGCGTTGCGACGAGAATGCGCGGCTGCCGGCCGGAAAAGGATTTTACAGAATCCCTCATGGCAGAACGCCGTCGGCCCAGACGATGAAACCCGGCACGCAGGGTTTCCAGGCTTCTCCCTTCGGCACAACCCTTGTTGTGAGGCCGTGCTGGCCTGTGGCATGGCAGGTGATTTCCTGGGTGTAGATGATGGCGCCGTCGGAGCGCTTCTCCGCAGGGGTCATGGGAACGCACCTGTTTTCCGTGATGATGTTCTTTGAGCTGACCGGGCCGTAATACACGCTGACCTCGACCTCTTCCGGATTGAGGTCTCCGAGATGCACCGCCGAATGGACCTTGAACGAATCGCCCACGTGCAGCATTGAGATGTCCCTGTCAACGACCGGCATTTCCACCCTGATCTTGCCCCAGAGAGCCTCGAGCCTTCTGCGCTGCTGAACGAGACTCCTCGCCTCGGCGCAGTTGTTGGCGGTCAGCCGCTCATAAGCTTCCCGGGCTGGTCTGTAACCGTGCCTGTCGTATTCGGAAACCATCCTGTGGCTGGAGAAATGGCCGAGCGCCATTTTCATTGACGCTTTCATCATGGCCACCCACTTTGTCGGCACATCAGACGAGGGCCGGTCGTAGAACAGGGGGATGACCTCGTTTTCAAGCAGGTTGTACAGGGCCTGCGATTCGACGGCGTCCTGGTATTCGGGATCGTCATATTCCTCCCCGTGCCCGATCGCCCACCCGCAATCCTTGGAATAGGCTTCGTCCCACCAGCCGTCGAGGATGCTCAGGTGGAGTCCGCCGTTAACCGCGGCCTTCATGCCTGAAGTTCCGCTGGCTTCGAGAGGCCGGCGCGGAGTGTTCAGCCAGACATCAACGCCCTGCACGAGATATCGCGCAACGCGGATGTCGTAGTTTTCAAGAAACACCACGCGTCTTTTCACGTCCGCCCTCTGGCTGAACCGGACAATCTGACGGATGAAATCCTTGCCCGCGTCATCAGCCGGATGCGCCTTGCCGGCAAAGATGATCTGAACGGGCCTGTCCTCGTTCTTCAAAAGGCTCACGAGCCTGTCCATGTCTTTCAGCAGGAGCGTGGCGCGCTTGTATGTCGCGAACCTGCGGGCGAAGCCGATGGTCAGCACATCGTAATCGAGGACGGACTTTGCCTGGGTGATCTCGGCCCGAGGGGCGTTGCGCAGAGCCATCTGGCGCTCGCAGAGTTCCCGGGAGACACGCACGAGCCGCGATCTGCCGAGTTCATGGGCGCGCCACAGCTCCTCGTCGGGAATGCCGTTTACAGCGTTGAGCAGCGAGTCGTCCGTCAATCCATTGCGCCATTCCGCGCCCAGGTATCTGTCGAGCAGATGGCCGTTCTCCAGCGATATCCAGGATGGAACATGTATCCCGTTGGTGACATGGAAGATGGGAACATCGTTTTCCGGATAGCCCGGCCACATGTGCGCCCACATGCGGCGTTCGACTGCGCCGTGAAGGCGGCTGACGCCGTTGCGATAATAGGCCATGCGCAGTCCCAGCACGGTCATCGAGAGCTCGTGAGGATTCCATCCCGTTGACTGCCCCCACGGTATTATCTGGTTGGGGTCCAGCTTCAACTGGTCCTTCAGGGCGTTGAGATGCGGCCTCAGCAGATCCAGCGAAAACGCCTCGTTGCCGGCTGGAACCGGAGTATGGGTCGTGAACACCGTGGTCCGGGGAACTATTTCCAGCACGGTCGCGAGGTCGGCTCCTGTCTTTTCCATGAGGTGGGCTATTCTTGCAAGGCAGACGAATGCGGCATGGCCTTCGTTCATGTGGCAAACGTGAGGATCGAAGCCCATCGCCACTGCCGCGCGGAATCCGCCGATGCCAAGCAGCAGCTCCTGGCGCAGGCGCATCAGGCGGTCGCCGGCATAAAGTTGGGCAGTCACGCGCTGCAGGTCGGGAGGGTTCTCGGGAATATTGGCGTCCAGCAGGAACAGAGGAACCCTGCCGACATCCAACTGCCATACGGCCGCCTTCATCTCGCGGTCCGGGAGCTTCACCGACACGGTCAGCGGCTGACCCGACGCGTCCGCCGCGCGGCGGAGGGGGAGCCTGTGCAGTTCGCTGTCTGGATATGCTTCCTGCTGCCATCCCTCGTTTGTGAGATACTGAGTGAAATATCCCTGGCAGTAGAAGATTCCTACTCCTATCAGGGGAAGGTGGAGGTCCGACGCGGATTTCAGATGATCGCCCGCCAGAATTCCGAGGCCGCCTGAATAAAGACGCAACGTTTCGTGAATGCCGTATTCGAGCGAGAAATAGGCGATACAGGCGCGCGATGGTCCCTGCGAATCCGACACCTTGCCGCGATTATCCGCGGCAAACCGCTCCTGAACCTCGCGCAGATGGGTCAGGAATCCTTCGTCGTTCGCAAGGGCGGACAGCCTTTCCTGCGGAACGCGGCTGAGAAGCTCTATGGGGTTGGACCCTGTTTCCCTCCACAGTTGGGGGTGGATGCGCCTGAAAATTTCAATCGCGTCCGGATTCCAGCACCACCACATGTTCCGCGCGAGCGTTTCCAGAAAGCGCAGAGGCTTCGGAACGCTTGGCGCGACGCTGAACAATCTGATTTTCATAAGCCCTGAGAGCCCTCCCTCGCTGTCCCCCGGGCCGCTCAACGGCCCACCGGTTCTTCCTGCGCTGCCGACGCAGGCGTCTTGCCTGTTTCTGTCGGCGGAACACGCCGGCGGCTGTCGCCGCCGGCGCTGAAACATATATCATGAGGCCGCAGGAATGCCGCAATTTCGTCCGAAACTCGTCTCATTCGACGTTCAGAACGCTGTTCAATGAACCGAACGAGTTTGCAACCCACTCCGGACATTCAGGATCAACCATCCATATCCCGTCCACTACGAACTTGTATTCGTATCTGCCCTTTGGCAGGGAGATCGTTGCAGAGTACAGTCCGGTTCCCCTTTTTTCCTTCATGGGATTCTTCTCGGCATCCCAGTTGTTGAACGTTCCGGCAACGAATACCTTCCGGCCGCTTTCGGTCTTGAGCCGGAATGTAACCTTCTTGGATTTGGTTGTCTTCGTCGGCATACCACACCTCCTTGATCCTGACACGAAGTCGCGTTTCTTCGCAGCAGCCTCGAAGGATGACATCACGCGAACCGCGGCCGGATCTGCGAGCCGGAAGCTTTTGGTTCCGCGCTCAACCCCGCAACTTATACAAACTTTTCCGCGAATGCAAGCACGCGCGCCAGTTCGGAAGCGCTCCATGCCTGCGCCCAGCATCCGCGCATGGTGTGAGGATAATCGCCGTCCAGGATTTCAGGCAGATGGCCCGCGCATCCCTGTTCAAAGAGGGTTGCGGCGCTGCCGAGCAGGGAGAAAACGGCGTCCTTCGCTTCGGCGCCACAGGCTGCGAGCAGCGCCTCCGCATACACTGGAAGCAGCCATGTCCAGGCCGTCCCATTGTGATACGCCGGCTTGCGCGAAGCGTCTTCGTCGCCTTCGTATCTTCCCCGGTATGGATGGTTGGGATCGCCAAGCATTCTGCCCTGATGGAAGATCGCAAGCGGAGTCGTGGCAGGCCTGTCCGCAAGGCTTCTCATGGCGCCCGGCACAACGAGCTCCTCGCATGCTGCGACAATCTTCCGAGCGAGCCGGGGTTCATCTGCCAGGCCGAGCGTCACGGCGAAGAGCTGGTTGGGCCGCAGCGACCAGTCAGGCGTTCCGCGCCGGGCCGGGCAGCCGGGAGGGGCAAGAATGCAGTCTGCTGCCCACGGCTTTTCAGGAGAATCGAACAGGGAACGGAAAGATGCGCGCGCTCTTTGCGCAAGACCGCTCCAGGGGCCGGACGGTTCGATGCGGCCGAGCAGAAGAAGGGCGCGGTGCCAGAGCGCCTGGATTTCAACCGGAAATCCTTCCCGGGGTGTTCCCGCCGGATGTTGGGTGTCCATCCAGGTGAAATGCGCGGGGCTGAACACCAGCGCCGATTCTGGATCCATTCGGATTCCATTGGATGTTCCTCCCGCATAAGAGCGTCCGATCGAGAGAAGTATGTTCCGCAGGAGCCGGCCGTCAGCGGCCTGGAATGTGTCGAGAAAATCGGCCTGACGGGATGCTTCGGCCATCTCGGCGGCTGCGACGCAGAGCCAAAGGGGCGCGTCCGACGTGTCGCGATTGCCCGGCTGCGGACCAGCAAGCATGTTTGGAAGCGTTCCCCCGCGTTCATGGGATGCGATCTCCGCCAGAATCGAAGCCGCTTCATCCATCATCCCGACGGCGACAAGACCGCGGACCGCGATGAGCGAGTCGCGGCCCCAGTCAAGGAACCATGGGTAGCCGGCGATGACGGTCCTGCCGCAGGCCCGCCTTGCGATGAAACAATCCAGCGCCTGAGCAGCCGCCTCATGGAGCTTGTTCCCCGGTTTCGATACAGCAGGCTTTGAGTCGGGCAATGGCGGCGCCTGACCGCTTGCGTCGCTGGCGAAGACCTCAGCCGAGAGGAGCGTATCTTCACCGCCACGCAGGACAACCGTGAAATACCCTGGACTGAACAAATCCGAATTGGGATCCTGTCCGCGCTCGGCGTCGGTCTGCCTGTGGACCATGTATTGCCATTCCGGAGCGGAGAAAAAAGCCCCTTTGTTCACGGAGACTACAAGCCTTCTGGCTTTATCCGGCGCGAACTCGAACGAATCCGGATGCGCCGACACGGCTGCCGGCCATGACGCCTCAGGCCCGAGGTATGCCTTTGTGACATGGTGATGATTCCTGTCCTCTATGTCCGGCCGCATTATGAGACGTACGGGCTCGCGGTCCGGCAGCCAGTTTTCTCCGGCAGGAGCCGGCTGCCTTGAGAACCGCAGCATGACCAGATTCCGGCCGGATGCCAGCCAGGCCGCAACGCGCAGACAAATCAACCTGCTGTCGCCGACGCCGAGGATAAAATCCCACTCGAGGCTGTCATGCTGAGCAGCAAACCGAGTGATGTCCTCCGGCCTCAGTTCTGCGGAATAGCTCTTCCTGTTGACCCAGGCGCGAAGCCTCGCGAACATGATATGCCGGTCTTCGGGATAGCGGTCCGACAGGTTTGCGGCGAGCAGGGCGTCGTAGCGGCTCATGAGCAATCCCCACGCCGCAGGCATCTGGACTGCCGCGCCGATCCTGTTTGCCAGCAATCCGCGCAGCTCGCGTTTCCGGATCTCGGATCCCGAAAACTCCCGTTTGACCGCATATGTTCGCGCGTCCGGAGGGACGAAGAGAGTCCCCGTTGTCTTTGCCGCTCCCTGCTTTGTGAACACCGACAGACGGATTTCGAGCCCGGCCGGCGGAGAGAGATTTTTGGGGTGCGCAATAAGGGCGAAATGCGAACCGCCGGCAGAGGCGATGCTCTCTTCACGGCGCAGCGTTCGTTCTCCCTGGCATATCTCAGCACGAAACGGAGAGTCGGCGGCGACCATCAGAAAATGACCCGGGAGCCACATGACAGCCCTGCGGGCGTCGCTTGGCCATGTCCAGACAACGAGCGGAGGACAGCCTCTTCCCGCAATTCCGGCGACAGTGGCGCGCGGGTCTGCGGCAAGGGACTGCGCCAGCCGATCCAGGTCCGCGCCGGAGACATCGCGCGGCCCTGTCATTGCGCACATGATTTCCAGGACCTTGGCTCTCAACCTCTGATGCCGGCAGGCATCCGGAGGCATGCAGCCTGATCTGCCGCCGAGGGCGGCCTGAAGAACGGCGGCGTCTTCATTCGAAGGGGAAAGGCACACGACCTCTGCCGGCGCGAGGTTCAGCGAAGCGCTGTCTCCTGACCGCGAAGGAGTTATCTCCCGCCGCGAAAGCAGATCGTGGAGCGGCCGCGCCGGATCCGCAAACACTCCGGCAGGCCATTCGACGATGGCATGACTTTCGTCATCGAGATTGACAGCCACAAGCAGCGGAGATGAGCCGTCGGCAGCTCGTCTGATGAGCGCAATGGCGTTGGATTTTTCCTGTGGAACGACTTGAAGCGATGCGCCCGCCGTGAACGCCCTGTGGTTTGCGAGGAGAGAGTTGAGAATCCGTATGTGCTCCACCTGATTCGCCGTGCTGCCCCAATTCAGCGCGCAGGCCTGATGCACATCTATCTTTTCTGCGGCAAACCACTCGACCCCGTTTGCAATGCCGAAGGCGCCATTGTGCGAGCACAGAGCCGCAAGGGCTGTACGCATTCTGGCATGGAGATGCGACCTGGCCGCAAGCCGGTTGTTGTCGTGAGTTTCCGCGAAGTGCACCAGGATTCCCCTGGCACCGGAAATCCTGATGTAATGCGGCAGGGTCGTCGCAAGATGGCGGCCATCAATGTCCTGGAACAGCTCGGAGTATGCCCAGTCGAGGTTTCCCTCATCCAGGAGCATCTCCACCGTATTCCAGCTTCCGCCGAGGCCTTCAAGAAGAAAGATCGTGTCCGGGAATGAGGAGCGGACCTTTGCGACAATATACCGCCAGACCGGCAGGGGAATGCGGTAGCCGGCGTCGCACCGGAAACCGTCAACGCCCTTCCTGCACCAGAACAGAAACACCTCGGCCATGTGCTGCCACAGTTCAGCGCGAGAATAATCCAGCTCCGAGAGGTCTTCCCAGCGCACTCCCCAGACCTCTGGCGAATGGAACGAACCGTCCGGATCGTGGACGAACCAGTCAGGATGATGAAGCTGGAGTTCGGATGCCCAGCCGGTGTGATTTATCGGCACGTCGAGCAGCGCTTTTCCGGAGCGGGCATGAATTGCGTCCAGCAGCTCGACAAACTGATCCATCGGTGTCGCCTTCCTGTCGAAATCGGCGAGGGCAGGGTCAACCGCGGTCAGGTCCGTTGCCGCGAACGGGCTGCCGAATCTTCCCATCCTTCCGTATGTCGTGGGGGTGGGAAAAATGGGCAGAAGGTGGATGTATCTGAAACCCAGAACGCAAATGATGTGGTCGAGGTGCTTCATGAAAGACCTGAACGTTCCGGAGGGCGGGATGACAGTCCAGCCCTCGGCTTCGAGTGTCGAGGCAGCCGCTTCCACCGGCCCCGGCGGCTGGCTTCTCCTGCGCGATAGATTCGAGCCGAACTGGCGTATGAATGCGGTATAAACCGAAATGCCGGCGCAGGTCTCCGGCGGCTCGACCTTTATTACGACATTTCCGCCTTCCGGCCACACAGGGTCGGAGTCCGGGGCAGGCTGGAACCAGGCCTTGGCCTCGAACCTGCCGGTCTGCGCAAGAGGGATTGCGGCCTCGAATTTTCCCGGGCCGGTTCGACGCATGGGAAGATCATGCCAGTCGGTTCCCCGTATTGGATCGTTCCGCTCCACGCGACCCGTGATTTCAGACCGCATCTCCTCGGCATGCCCGATGTTTGTGCGGAGCCACGCGCTCCCGCCAGCGTCCGGGTCTGTTTCAAGCCGGATGCGGAAGACGTCTCCGGCCCACGCGACTATCCTGGTTCCCGGCGCGGGCGTTTGAAGCGGCAATGTGTTGTCCTGGCCCCTGTCCATTGTCGTATTCAGAAAGAAAACGCCAAGCTGATAGCCGATTCAGAGGCCGCGCTGCAATCACAAACCGAAAACCTTCAATCGCAAAATTCTGGATTGACGGCGCATTCTCGATACAGTTGAAGGCGAGTTTCAAAAATTGGCCGCGGAAAAAGCTGTCGTCAGGAAAGAGAGCCGAATGAGGAATACCAGACCGAAACTGGGCCTTGCCCTTGGAAGCGGTGCAGCGCGCGGCATGGCGCACATCGGTGTGCTGAGGGCGCTCGCTGAGGTCGGGATGGTCCCGGACATCGTGGCAGGGACAAGTATTGGCGCGCTGGTGGGAGGCGTTTATGCGGCTGGAAAATTGGATGAGTTGACCGATATTGTGCTTGAACTCGACTGGAAACAGGTCGCCCGCTACTTTGTGGAAATGTCATTTCCCCGCTCGGGCCTGATCGAAGGGGTCAAGGTGACCGAGTTCCTCGAAAGAATCGTGGGAAGGCGCGAGATTGCAGAACTGGCCGTGATGTTTCGCGCCGTGGCCGCAGACGTAAACACCGGCCGTGAGGTCGTCATCGGCGAAGGTCCTCTCGTTGCTGCGATACGGGCGAGCATATCGGTGCCGGGAATTTTCACGCCCGCCGAGCGACAGGGCGCGCTCCTGGTGGATGGAGGGCTGGTAAACCCCGTGCCAGTCAGCGTCTGCCGCGCGATGGGGGCGGAGCAGGTTGTCGCCGTGGACCTCAATTACGGGCGTCTTCGGCGTCCGCAGCGTTTGCGGGCGTCAGGCAGGTGGGAGGCGAGAAAATCCGATCTGACTGCAGGCGGCAATGCCGGGAAGATGTTCGAGTGGCTTGACCGGAAAATGAAACACAGGAGCCTCAAGTCTTTCGGCCCGGTGAGGACGTGGATGGAACGGCGCTCGATGCCGAGCATCTTCGATGTGCTGGGCAGCTCTCTGTGCATCATAGAGGAACAGATCGCGGCGACGCGCCTGAAGATTGATCGTCCCGATATACTCATTCGCCCGCGGGTCGGCCATGTTCGTTTCATGGAATTTTTCCTGGCCCGGGAAACGATCGAGGAAGGCTACCGCGCTACCGTAGAGGCGCTGGCAAAGCACAAGAATCAGCTTTCCCATGTTCATTCGATGGCAATCGCGCCTTAACGCCATGTCGTTTGCGCCCAAAATCGGTGAGAACCCTGCCCGGGTGACGCGAGGCAGTGGGGAGGAACCATGGCAGACCTGACGATTTACTTCGCCGACAACCTGCCGGTCCTGCGAGGCTTGCCTGCCGAATCGGTGGATCTGATTTACATTGACCCGCCATTCAACACAGGGAAGGTGCAGCGGCGGACAAGTCTCGTCACGGTCCGCGACGAAAACGGAGACCGGACCGGATTCCAGGGCAGAAGATATCGGACGATCAAAATCGGCACTAAGGAGTACGCGGACATCTTCGACGATTATCTTGCGTTTCTGGAACCCCGGTTGCAGGAAGCCCGGCGGGTGCTCAAGTCCAACGGCAGCCTTTTTTTTCACATTGACTACCGGGAAGTCCACTACGTGAAGGTGCTGCTGGACGTGATCTTCGGACGCCGCTCGTTTCTGAACGAGATTATCTGGGCCTACGACTACGGCGCGCGCTCGAAGAGGAAATGGCCTGCCAAGCACGACAATATCCTCTGGTACGCCAGGAATCCAAAGAACTACCAGTTCCACCTCGCGGAATGCGACCGCATTCCGTATATGGCTCCGGATCTTGTCGGGCCGGAGAAAGCGGCCCGCGGGAAGACTCCCACAGACACATGGTGGCACACTATTGTGAGCCCCAATGGCCGCGAGAATACCGGCTATCCAACGCAGAAGCCGAGGGGCATACTGGATCGGATCGTCAAGGTGCACTCCATGCCGGGCGACCTTCTGCTCGATTTTTTTGCGGGCAGCGGTTCGTTCGGAGAGGCGGCGGTTGAACTCGGACGCAGGTGCATTCTCGTGGACAACAACGAAGAGGCTTTGTGGGTGATGGAAAAGCGCTTTGCGGGGCGCAGTGTCGAGTGGATAGGCTGGCCTCCGCAGAAACGGCGCCATGCGCCTGAGCGGAGAAGGGGACCGGAACATGGGTGTAATTTGCCGCCGTGCAGCCTGAGGGAGGACAAGCCATGACAAAGGAAGCCGAAGAGCTCAAACGAGAGGTGCGCCAGTTCTGGAACCGCCAGAGCTGCAATGCGGAGGCCGCCGAGGCCGTCAAATTCAGCCGGGAGTACTTCGAGCAGATAGAGGAGTTTCGTTACTGGGACCAGCCATTCATTCACAGTTTTGCCCAATTCAGCCGGTATCACGGAAAGCGCGTGCTCGAAGTGGGGATCGGCGCGGCTACGGATTTCGTTCAGTGGCTTCGAGCCGGTGTAATGGCCACCGGCATTGATCTGACCGAGGAGGCGGTTGAACATGCGCGAAGGCGGATTTCCGTCTATGGACTGCCGGAACCGGAGGGATTGTTCGTGGCAGACGCTGAGAATCTGCCGTTTGAATCCTCCACGTTCGATCTGGGTTACTCGTTCGGCGTGCTTCATCACACTCCGGACACGGAACGGGCCATGGCCGAACTCGTGAGGGTGGTGAAGCCCGGCGGGGAAATCAGGATCATGCTTTACAACCGGCACAGCATATATGTGATCAATCGGTGGGTGAAGTACGCGCTTCTTCGAGGCAGGCCGTGGCGCAGTCTGAGGTGGATCCTCTGGCATACGCAGGAAAGCGTCGGCACAAAGGGTTACACCAGAAACGAACTGCGCAGAATGCTTTTGAGCCTTCCTCTCGAGCAGATTGAGGTTCGCACGGAAGTGACCGCGGCTGACGCGCTTTCCGCTTCGGCATTTCCTCCCCTCAACCTGTTTTACCGTGTGTGTCTTGCCATGGCCGGTTGGCGGTACGGATGGGATCCCGACCGGTATGCGTGCAGGCCCGATGCTCCGGAAGGGGACAGAAGGTCGAATAAGGACGCTGGCGTCTGTGGCTCGTCCGCGCGAGCGAAGGTGCGTTTCACGGGAAATCCGCTCGGATTCTTTCATCTCATCGCGGCAAGGAAGATTTCTGAACAGGCGGGCGCAGCAGATTTTGCGACTGGCGGCGGAACTGCAAAGCGGTGAACAGGGTCAACAGGGGCTGCCTCATCAGGGCCGTTCGGGAATGCGGTGGGAGGGATTGCGGCGGGCGCGGAAATTGTGAAAATCATGGGTGACAATTTGAAGCCGTTTGGTAAATCCTGCGGTTGAGTGTGCCGGACGTATGCCTCGGGCGGGGATGAGAACATAATGGGGAAGGCCTGCTGGGCTTTCCGACCCGCAACCGAAGGGGGTTGTGCTGCGCGGGCAGCCGCATGCAGAAGGAGACAGGCCATGACATTGAATCTGTTCCGTGAGCGATGGTTGGGACTCATGTTCGTGGGCGGCGTCGCGACGCTCATTTGGGCGACGGCGGTCTGGGCTGATGTTGGGCGGGGCCGCCACAAGCGGGTGTATGTCGTTCCGCGCGCAGGGCCTGTCAAGGTGGACGCGGACCTTGGCGACTGGGATCTTTCGGGTCAGATCTGGATATACGTCGTGTCCGAGACGGCCGAGATGCAGAGCGCCCGCTACGCGATGATGTACGACAGCGAGGCGCTGTACATTTCGGGCGTGGTTCGCGACCCATCTCCCATGATGAACCGGCACGATCCGAATGTGGATCCTGACAAGGCCTGGGACGCGGACGTGTGCCAGATTTTCATGACGCTCGATCCGTCGCTGCCCTATCCCGTTCAGAGAAACTCCTTCAACAAGGACGAAAGCAGCGACATGTGCACTCTGCTGCTCTGGTATTACACGGACCGCCAGGAGCCGAATCTGGTCGCGCTCAAGGCCATGTTGTTCTCGAACCCGCTCCGGCCTGATTTGGGAGAGCGGGGCGTGATTCCGCGCGATCGGTACCAGGCCGCCTTTCGGAAGGCTGAAGATGGCCGCGGCTATACCTTCGAATACCGGATTCCCTGGAACACCCTCGGCGTTTCGAAGGCTCCCCGGGCGGGCGACATGCTCGCCGGAACGGTGTGTTTCTTCTGGGGAACGCCTGACGGTTTGAAAACAGCTGGCGGCAGCGCCTGGGCTTATGACGTAATGGGCAAGCCGGGCTTTCCTTTCCAGTCCTCCGATTGCTGGGGCCGGATGATTTTCACTGACCGGAACAATCTCCCGCGCGAGATGGTCGAGGAGGGGGTTCCGCCGGAGCCGCCCCTGCCTCTCACTTTCGAATATGACCTTCCAGAAGACGCGCAGGTGACGATCCAGCTCCATGACACAACCGGCCGCGTTGTCCGGATTCTCGCGGCGCAGGGAGAGCGGCGGGCAGGCCGCGTTGTGGAGCGCTGGGACGGCCTGGACGCGACGGGCAAAGTTCTTCCCGCCGGCAGGTATGCCTGGAAGGGGCTGTATCACCAGCCCATCAGGACGAAGTTCATTCTGTCAGCCCACAATTCCGGCCAGCCGCCGTACAAGACGGATGACAATACCGGCGGGTGGGGCGGCGACCATGGCATCTCGACAACGGTTTGTCCTGCGGGCGACACCATGTTGCTGGCCTGGAATGTCTGCGAATCAGGATGGGGAATCATCCGGACGGATCTGGCGGGGAAGAAGATCTGGGGGAGCAAGCATTGTGCGACGCACCTTGCGACGGACGGCCAGAGGATCTTTGCGGCGGGAGATCACGGTTTCGAGGGAGGCCGTGGCGTGAAGGTCTTCGATCTGAAGGATTGCCGTCCCCTCAACTTCGGCAACGGGCAGCCGGAACTGCCAGCGCCGGCCGTCGGAGACGAAAAGATGGACGAGGTCACAGGTCTGGCCTGTGGAGGGGGCGTTCTGTATGCGGCGTACAAGGAACGCAATCTTGTGGCAGCCTTCGATGCGCTGTCAGGGACCTTGAAGGCTTCCTGGCCAGTGCCAGCGCCTGGCCGCATGGCTCTCAGGCCGGACGGGAGTCTGGCTGTGATCAGCGGTGGTGAGGTCGCCGTTCTGAAGGATGGGAAGGTCGCTCCGTGGCTCAAGGACCATCTCGACGAGCCCCGCGGAATTGCTGTGGCTGCTGACGGAACGGTCTATGTGGCGAACGCGGGCCGGCTTCAGGCCGTTACGGTTTTTGACGCCTCAGGCCGATACGTGAAAATGATCGGCAAGGAAGGAGGGCGTCCGAGGCGCGGGCGCTATGAAAGCGACGGAATTCTGGAGCCTGGAGGCATCGGCCTCGACGGGGAAGGCCGCCTCTGGGTGGCTGAAACGCTCGACGGTCCAAAACGCCAGAGCGTGTGGGACACCAAAACAGGCGCGCTCGTGCGGGAGTTTTTCGGAGCCAGCGCATATTTCGGCTGGGCGTGGATGGATCCCGGACATCCTGACGAACTCTACTGCCACAACGTGCTGTGGAAAGTGGATCTGACGCGTGGCGCCTGCGTTCCGTACAGCACGATCTGGCGGGCCACGGATCCCAACATGATCAGGGCGCCGACACCTGACGGCTATGGCGGGCATTTTAGGGTGATCACAGCACGCAATGGCCGCCAGTTTGGATGGGGCATGGTGGATTACAGCCACATGCTCTACATTCGGGAGGGCGATGTTTTCAAGCCGTTTGCCGGAACGATCCGCGTTGCGTTCGGCCAGTATGGAAGCGGGATTATTTATCCCGTGATGAAGGACCTCTATGAGAAGACCAAAGCGGGAGCTTTCCTGTGGCAGGATCGAAACGACGATCAGATCGTCCAGGAGGAGGAACTCGTTGTTTCGCCCACAGGGCGCGGCGAGAATGTTTTCAACTGGATTGATGAGGACCTGAATGCCTGGTGCGATGCGGGCTGGATCTATCGTCCCGTCTCATTCAGGGAGGACGGCCGGCCTGTTTACGATTTCTCGAAAACTGAACCCATTCCCTTCCGGGGACACAACAGCAATGCCGGTTCTCTGTGGCTGGATCCGGATGATGGTGGAGTCTACACTTTGAACCCCGGTCAGGACCCTGGTCTGGCCAAATGGACGAGGGATGGAAGACTCATCTGGGGTTTCGGCGGCGTCATACCCTGGAACGAGGCCCTCAATCTGCCCATGATCAAACCCGGAGCCCTTTACGGGCTGACCATGCCGCTGTGCATTGCCGGCGAGTTCACGGGGGCAGCATGTTACTTCGGGCCCTATCACATTTTCACGCGCGACGGGCTCTATGTCGCGATGGTCATGCGGGATGGCCGTTCAGGAGGCCTGGGGCCGGATATTACGGCCTCCGAAGTCGTCACAGGCCAGATCGTGAAGCCGGACGGCATGAATCGGTATTTCCTGCTCGCAGGGGATCAGGACGGACGCGTTACTGAAATCCTGGGGCTGGATACCGTGAAGCGGCTTCCGGGCGGGATGTACGAGCACACCGAGGAGTCCGTCAAGCAGGTCGTGAAGGCGCAACAGGAATATGCCGCTCTCCTCGCGAAGGCCCAGCGTCTGGTCATCGGCCGAGGCCGGGCCTCCCTGGATGGGGCCGCGGGGGTGTCCAGAATCCTGGACGAACGCCGCGGATTTCAGGCCAGGGCTGCATGGGATGACAGGAATCTTTATCTTGCCTTCGATGTGACAACTCCGTGCGATCTGGTTAATGACATCGCAGATCCCAAACTTGTGTTCAAGGGCGGCAATTGTCTGGACATCCAGATTGCGACGGACGCCTCGGCCGAGGCGTCCCGAACAACGCCGGCGCCGGGCGATGTCCGCATGCTTGTTACGCGGCAAAATGGCGAGACACTGGCCGTTCTGTACCGGCCCAGGGTTCGCGATGCCAAGGATCAACCCATTGTCCTGAGTTCACCCACGGGGCAGGAGCGTTTCGACCGGATCGAGGTTGTGAAGGAGGTGGCGCTGGATGTCAGGAAAACCGCCGAGGGATTCTCGGCTGTCGTGGCGATTCCTCTCTCCACGCTTGGGTGGACCCCGCGCTCCGGCGCCCAGGTCAGGATGGACCTGGGGTACATTTTCGGCAACGAGACGGGCAATCAGGTGGCGGCTCGGCTGTACTGGAACAACAGCAGTTTCTCGTCTCATGTCACCTATGACATTCCCAGCGAAAGCCGGCTTGAACCTGCGGAGTGGGGCACGGCTTTTGTGGAATAGAGAGCGCCGCAGATGCGCGTGAGTGACGATTCCGGAATGCTCTGATGCGGGATGCCGGATCAGTTGCCGGTTGGCGGGCCTGAATCAGAGTCGCCCGGAGAATTCTCCGGCCGGCCCGTAAAACGATATCGCACTGTGATCCCTGCCGCCACTGCGATTATCAGCCGGCCAACCGGCACAAATCCCGCTTTGCGCAGACCGGCTTGAGAAGCGACATTGTCGGGCGAGGTTTCAGCCACGACCGGGCCGCCATCCTGAGCCGCCTCCTGCGCCATGAGGCGGAGAAGAGCCGAATAGATGCCTCTGCGCCGATATGCAGGTACGACATAGCAGCCTGCAAGGTGCTGCGCTGACGGCGGATACCACAATCGACGAAGATGATGGCTGTTGGGGAAACGCCAGCCCACGCCCGCGGCCTCTCCATCTTGATACGCCAGATACGCAACTGCGCCCCGCCGGAAAAACGCAAGTCGAATCCGGCGCCAGCGCGGACAAGGTCGGTCTCATATGCAGATCGTCCGGCCCGCGTGACACGCACGATCGTCAGGCCGGGAATCGGGCCGGCCTGTTCACCGGCTGAGGGTCTGTACTCGTAAAGGATTGTTTCGGAGTTACGGGCGAGCCGCGGCCGAAGAAATGCCCATCCGGCTGAGATTCCTTGCCGCATCACGAGACGATAAGTGTCCGCCAGGACATTTCGCGTTCGCATTCCGTAACCGGCGTCGGACGGCAGCCGCAGACCGTTTCTCAGCAGTATCTTTGCCGCCTCCCGGTAGGCAGCGTCGAAGCCGTGCCGGATCGCCATGACTCTTGCTTTTTCAGCTTTCCCTAACCGTTCGTTCATACGCGAGCAGGTCCACCAGACGCAGAGTCCAGGCCGAATCTCATATGGCAGAACACAGCCTTTACCGTCCTGAAAGAGACCGCACATGCCTTTTCCCGACGGATGTCTGCGCAGGCGCGGAACAGGAAAGAGCCGATAACCCCATCCAGGCGGATGGGCAATGCCTGCGGCCACGTGAAAGATGTGGTCATAAACTGTGAATCTGGAGAAGTCTCCTCCGCAGCAGCCCGCCGGACATGTCCGACACAGATTCAACTCCTCGAAGAAAACCTGTGCCTGTGCGCAGGTATCCCGGAGCAGTTTCAGAGGCTGCTGCAGATCCGCCAATGTCTCGGGTGAGAGGAAAGCCCCGCGCCGAATCCTCGGCTCCAGAATCCCCCATGCGATCAGCCGAAGCAGAAAATGCCCGATGAAGTCGGAGTTCATGGCAAGATCATTCCAACAGAGCCGTCACTGCCGGTTCGATCCAGCCTGAGTTCCAATGATGTTTCATGTCCGGCCTGTCAAGGAACACATGTCTGCGACCCAGGCTTGAAAGAGCTTTTGAAAGCGCGCGCATTTCCTCCCGAAAAGCCGGACCCGCGACAAGCACGAGTTTGTGGGACCGCGACATTGTTTCGTGAAAACTCTTAACATGCAGAATCGGGAGATCCTGCCTCCATGCGTCGTCGTCCGCATAAAACGGGTCGGTTCCCCAGGGTGGAAGAGTCCTGCGCGCAACCGGCGCATCAAATATCACGGTTGCCGATGCCAGGTCGGGTATGGCCATTGCGATGTTCCAGGCCCCAAGTCCCGATTTGCTGAATCCTATGAGGGCCGCAGTTTCGGCTCCGAACGAACGAATCTGCGCGATTGCATCATCCTGCACGGACTTGTTGTACCAGACAAGACCGGGGAAACGCACATGTCGAATGATCGCGTCGGGACAACAGTCAAGGCGGCCGGGCGGTTCTCCGTATGCGGCATCATCCGGCGCTGTGGCGGGCAGGAAAACAAAAG
>Ga0129299_1000429_pt1 | contig 26321 bp, 25 predicted proteins | sample ConPoolayeCmetaG_FD_94477 | JGI IMG/M metagenome (GOLD analysis project Ga0129299, IMG submission 94477) | Hot spring microbial mat communities from California, USA to study Microbial Dark Matter (Phase II) - Cone Pool mat layer C metaG ...
AAAAACTTAACAAAAACTTAATAACCCAAATTTGGCGGTATAAGCGAATATGCTTAAATTTGCGTATTAATTGAAATTAAATCGAAACACAAAATGAGACATTTAAATTACGGTGCGGCCATAAACAAAACGGTCGCCAACTTTAAAAACCGGTACAAAGAAGTGCACGGACGTTGCGGATACAAAATGGCCGGTGCCGCAACAACCATTCGTTACGAACTTGAATGGGCTTTTGACCACAGTGACGAAGGCCGAGGCACCAAACATAATGTTTACGGCGTTACCGTATACCTTCCAAAGTTGGACAATTACACCAAGTACAACGTGCTGTCTTACATAAGCGACGTAATTTACAAAGCGTTAAACTCTTAAAAACACGGTGTAACGGCGGCCTCCTCGTCGAGGCCGCCAATTTAAAGTTTTAAGTCGAAATCAACCATTTAAAACACAAAAAGTTATGATGCCACTTACAGTTAAAAAAACCGACAACGGGTTGGTTATGGAAGTCAAAAACCAAAATTTTTGCGGCGCCGACTTATCCGGCGACAGTTTTGAAAAAGTCGAATTTGTAAACTGCGTTTTTACCGATGCGGATTTCGATTCGACAAAGTTTAAAAGATGCGTTTTTGTGGGCTGCCGTTTCTGGTGTTCCAAACTGCAAAACGCGCATTTTACGTATTGCAAGTTCGACAACTGCGATTTTACGTGCGCCAACGTCTCCAACAAAGCCTTCAACGGATGCGTAATTGAAAACTGCAACTTCGAAGACGTAAATTATAAAGACTGACAACCAAAAACATCCGCCCGAGCCCCCCGTATCGACAGGCCAAAACGTCAACCCAAAAAGACGATAAGCCTTAAAGAAAACGGGGGGCAAAGGCACTTCCATTATTCGCTCCACCCGCCCCACGGCGGCGCCTCCGCCAAAGCACGACAAGCCCACAAATAAAAACTTAACAAAAACTTAATAACCCAAATTTGGCGGTATAAGCGAATATGCTTAAATTTGCGTATTAATCCCAAATACAAAGGTAAGATGAAAAACACTGAATTGACGGTCAAACACGGTGCAACTCCTCGGGATATTGTCGATATCCGTTCGCAAGTTGCCCAATTGCTTATTCGCAATTTAAAGTTGGAAATGCCGGAACACGTGACGCCGGAAAAATTTGCAAGTGCAATAAACGGCAAAGTGTGGCGCACAAAAGACGGCAAAATCGTAAACGTCTATTTCAACACAAGAAACGACGGCGAACATTTCCGGTGCGAAAAAAAGGGCGACAAATATATTTACACGTTGCAACTGTCGCGCGAAGCCTCAAAAGGTTACGAAAACCTTGGCGGACGCGGCGCACTGTACAGAGTGTTGAAAAACATCGCTTTTAGTCTTGGATCAAAACTTTACGTGGATTCCGAAAAATTCCATTACGAAGAGTTGCGCAAACAACAAGACCCGCAAGCATTGTCAAGCGACTTGAACTTTGAGGCTTTTGGTAATGGCAACGACGAAGAAACGGAAAAATTCGATGCCAACGCCTGTTACAGGCATTATTACGAAGAATTTCAATATTACAACAATTGTATATGAATTTGACACAAAAATAAAGTTGAACAAATTAAAATTTCAATATCCAAAGTCATGACGCAAAAAGTAAGCTTGACAAAAACCGGAACGACTGGCGCCAACTACGTGCGCGAAGTCGAATTGGTCGACGGCCGAGTGTTTTACGGAGCCGACTTGCGCGGATCGCAAGTAGACCGTTGGGAATTTCGCAACTGCGATTTTTCCCGCGCCTGTCTATCGACGGGCGAATTCGTATCTTGCGTGTTTCAAAACTGCAAGTTTTATGGCGCCAACTTGTCCAACGCCAAATTCAAATATTGCCGTTTTGAAAACTGCGATTTTTATTGCGCCAACTTTTACACCGCCGTGTTTGACGAATGCGCCTTTGTCGAAAGCAACTTCGAAAAAGTGTTATCGCAATTCGTCTTCGGCGACAAAGAAACCTTCCTTCTCGACTGCGCCCACGCATCCGAACTTTCTCAAGCGGTTTTTTTTGACGCAACCGTAATCAACACAAAATAAAGTCAATATCGCAATGAAATACCGTATCAAAGACCACATCGGAATAATGACCGTCTCCCCCTTCTCGCAAGGGGAGACGGTCGAACTGGCAAGACTTGTCGACGTCACCGGTTCATCCCTGCCGTTTTTTGGCATACATTTTAAAAACTGTCTTTTTGACTCGTTTTTATTTCAACATTGCACCTTTGACGCATGCAGTTTTGAACACTGCAGCTTTACCGGCGCTTTTGAACAAAGTTTCTTTACGAATTGCAAGTTCCAAGACTGTTATTTCGACGAAGTCAAATTTTCCGAATGCAATATGTTTGCGGTTTCCTTTGTTCGCTCAAAGTTTGTTTACTCCTCCTTCCGCTCTCTTGCGTGCAAAGAACTGGTTTTCGACAATTCCGAACTCGACGAAATCCAAGTAACGCGACGAACTTCGGACATGCCGTTTGAAATGTTGGCCAACGGTTGCATCATATGGAAATGCTCGCCGGAGCTTGTCGAAGCGGGCAAAGGAAAAAGCGCCATTTTGCCTTACAACCACGCACAAAATTAAACAGCGACAATGTACATTATTCTTAAAATAAATGTCTCCTTTGTATTTTGATTATGGCGGAGTCCGGCGTAATGCCGGCTCCGTTTTACCATATGAAAATAAACATTAACACAAAGTCAATCGCAAAAAAGATGAATACAAAACTTTTGAAACAGTTGAACGAGTCCCTTTCCAAAGGCACGAAAGTGGACTTCGAATCGCCGGCGGATCCCGGCGCCATTGCCGGCATATACGGCGGCAAAGTGTGGCACAGCAAAGACGGAAAAATAACCAACGTCTATTTAAAGCCCATGGGCAATGCGGAAAAGCTGTGGTTTTCATTTTCTCCGGACTTTTTATCGGCGCGCCTTCGTTCCGAACAGTCGGTGTCGTACAAAGACCTGTGCGCTATTGCACGCAGACTTGCGGACGTTGCGGCGGAGCGCATAAACAGAGATCTTGTCTACGCCGTCGAAGACGCCTGGGAATCGGCCAGAATTGGTTTGGAATCCGAAATGACGCCGGAAAAAGAGTTTGTCGCTCGCATGATTGCCAACAACAGACCTCTTTCGGAAGATGCCATTGTGGAAACGGGCTTTGTTTACCTCTCGCGCGGTCGATACGAAGCGCCAATTTGGTTTGCCGGCGTCAAAGACCTGGTCATAAAGTTTTTTGAGGATTTTATTGTCGAAGAGTACGAAGCCACCGACGAGGAGATGAAAACAATCGAAGCCTTCTTGGCCAAATACGTCGACAACCCGCCCCCGCCGCATAACAAAGAAGACGACGAAAAAGAGTCGAAAACCCAAGACCAATCGGCCAACCCCCCGGCAGACGGCAAAAAAAAGAATGAAGACGTCGAAGCCACAAGAAGTGCGGTGTATACCGCACTTCTTGCCGGGTCTACGGTAGTAACCGTCAAAGACATGTACGTGCTTGCCAAAGCCATAGGCGGATCGCCCGGCCTCGGTCTTGGACGAAAGCATGCGGTGCACTTTTCTCTTTCGGATCAAAGAACCGCGCTTTATCTGCGCCGCGACCCGGGCAACGACCTGTTTTGCGGGCCACAAATATTCGAACTTTACGGCTGTACCCCTCCCGAAGCCTTTCATGCCCTTTTTCCCGGACAAGATTCGACCACAAAATCCGAACATTTAAACGTCGCAAAACCATGAACAACCGAAAAGAAAAATTATTTGCGGTCGCGACTCGCCCGCTTGCCAACCTTGAGACGCCGAGCATTCGTGTCTCAACGGCGTTTCGACAAAGCGCCGACCGAATTTGCAGAGACTCCTGTCCAAACTATGCGGAACAATGGCAAACTCTGGGTTACGATTCCAAAAAAAACAAGCTTGTCGTCCGCGCATCGTCTTTGCCGGAGCCCAAAGTTGTCGACGGACTTTCGATGGCGATGCGCGATGCCCTTGGATATCCATGCACCGTCGAGTTCGTCGTCAACGAAAAAAAACAAGAGGCCGATGCGCAACCCAAAGAGACTTTTTATTCCATCAACCCCAACGTCATTCCCGGGCTGTCGGACTACGAAGCGCTAAAAAAGATCTTTCCCAAGACAAAAGCATTCGAAAATATGCGCAAGCAACTGAAATTGACGCCATTTACTTCGGATGCCGACAAAAGCGCCATCGATGCCCAGCAAATGGTTGACGAAAAGTTTTTTTCCGAGATAGTCGATGTATCGTGTCGCGTATTCGGCGTAACCCAAAGCGAACTGTTTTCTCCTCTTAGAACCAGAAAAACCTTTAAGGCAAGACAAGCTATTGCAATATTTTTGAGAGGAAACTTTAATTTGTCTTTCAAAAAAATAGGGTCTATGTTGCGCCGCGACCATTCGTCGATTATTTATATGACGCAATCGGAAAAAGAAATTCCCAAGTTTTTGGAAAGCGAAAGTTTTTTGAATTTCTTTTCCAAAGCCAAAAACGTGATGGAAAAATATATGCCTTAAATAAAGTCATGAGACAGCTGAAATATCTAATTTTGCATTGCACGGCGTCGGCTTTCGGTGCGGATTTGACCGGAGCCGACGTCGAGCGGCTGCATCGAAACGTTTTTCGATGGAGCAAAGTGGGATATCGTGCGGTAGTGCGTCGCAATGGCGCCATCGACCGGCTTGTGCCGGCCAACCGAAACTGCTTTGTCGAAGACGAAGAAGTTACTTGGGGCGCCGGAGATATAAACGCGGTATCGCATCACGTCGTTTACGTCGGCGGACTTGGCCCGGACGGAACGCCGGCCGACACACGTACCCCGTCGCAAAAAGCCGCGTTGCAATACGTGTGCCGCTTTTACATCGAACAAGTTTGCCCACAGGTCAAAGTGATGGGCCACAACCAAGTGCCTGGGCCGGCCGGCATCAGGGCCTGCCCGTCTTTTTGGGTGCCAGACTGGCTTGACGCAATAGGATTCCCCGACCAAAACATATACCGGGAAGATCCGCATAATCAAAAAGATATTATTAGAACGTTGAAAACATATGAGAGCTTTGCAAAAATTTAATTTTTTCAAAAGAAAAAACGTAGGTATATTTGTAACCTAAAACGACAAAAAGATGAGTACGTTGGAAAAAATAAAAAGAATGCCGGAATATGCCGGTTTTTCCGAGTCGGATTTGCTTCGCTTTGCGGACTATTGCGATTCGACGGGTCTTGATCCGGTGACAAAAGAGGCGTACATGGCCTCGATGCGGGGTCGTGTGGTGATGGAGGCGACGTTGGCCGGCAAGCGTCGCAAGGCTTTGGAGTCGGGCAAATACCTTGCCGGTCGCCCCAAATACCTTGTGAAGGGCGGCGGGGGTTGGCAAGACCATTACGACGGTTCTGGCGAGTTGTTTGCGGTTCGCTGGGAGGTAAAGCGGGCTGGGTGCGACGAATGGTGCGCGTTTGACGTCTTTGTCGCCGATTACGCCTGGAAAAACAAGTCGGGCGGCGACGGCGCGTGGAGCAGACACTTTTTGCACATGTTGAAAAAAGTGGCCGAATCGCATGCAATATCCGCTTTTTTTGCGGACGAAATCAACGGAGCGTACATCACCGAAGAGATGCGCATGTGGGATTCCAAAGACCGTGTGCCGGCAAAGTCGCCTTTCCCGACGGAGTTGGATTTTGGCGCTTTCGTTGAAAGATATCTTCCTATAAGCGCGGAGGGCGCAAGAGCGATGGAAATGGCGGGTCTTGGGCCGTTTTTGACGGCAGGAGAAATCGACGAAATAATATCGCTGTGCGAAGGAGAGTTTGACGGCCAAAAGTACGTCGGCTGGAGACTTGTCTCAAAGCACTTGTACGAATACGCCCGCAAAAAGTATTCGGAAGTGTATCCGCACGATGAACTGTCGATATCCGAAGAGGCAAAAACCAAGCTTACCTTGGCGTTCAAGTCGAAATACAAAAATTTTGACGAAAAAAGCTTTTGGAACGAAATGCCAAACTCGTCAAAATGGGCATTGATTGTTTCGTCGGGTTTTGTGGATATTGCACGGGTGCGCTATTGCCCTCCGGAAATTGTCGAAAAAACGCAAGAGCGAATTTGAATGCTAAGACCGTATCAACAAGACGCGATTGACCGCGTTGAGTCGGCTTTTCTGTCCGGCAAACGCTCCGTTTTGTATTCTTTGCCCACGGGCGGCGGCAAGACGGTGATATTTATGGAAATTGTCAGGAGAGCCGTCCAAAGAGGAGATCGGTGCGTTATTTTGACGCACCGTATAGAATTGGCATCCCAGACTGCCGTTCGTTTTCGGGACGGCGGTCTGGATGTCGATATATTCAACTCTTCGTCGAAAGCATTTCCCCAAGGACAAGCGGTTGTGGCAATGTGGCAAACCGTAAACGCGAGGTTGAAATTGGGTTATGACTTTGGAGAATTCGATTTGGCGGTGTTCGACGAGGCCCATAGGGCGCCGGCGGAGCAAGCCTCAAAGACCGTAAAGTGCTTTAAGCCCAAAAGACTGCTTGGCGTAACCGCGACGCCTCAAAGACCCGACGGCAAAGGGTTGAAATGCCTGTTCGACGAGCTCATCGTCGGCCCGTCAATTAAAGACTTGATATCGCAAGGTTATCTTAGTCCATATAGGTGCTTTGCCCCTGCGGAGTTGGTGGACAGGGCCGCGTTGAAAGTGACGGCAGGAGAATTTGTTCAATCGCAAGCCGCCGCCACCGCAGTCAAAAACATGGCTAAACTTGTGGACAACGCCCTAAAATACTTTCCCGACAAAAAGACGGCGATCGTATTTTGCGCCGACGTGGATCATGCCGAAAGAGCCGCGTCTTCCTTTCGTCGTATAGGCGTTCCGGCCGTTGCGGTACATGGACAAAGCGACAAAGCCGAAAGGGCGTGGGCACTTTCTTTGCTCGCAGACAAAAAAATAAAGTTTTTGACTTCTTGCGACGTACTCACGGAAGGCATAGACGTCCCCAACGTAAACGGCGTGGTGATGGCCCGACCAACAAAGTCGATAGTCGTATATCTGCAACAGGTGGGTAGGTGCTTGCGACCCTCCCCGGACAAGCAAGAGGCCATTATTTTGGATCTTGTGGGCAACGTTTACGAACATGGATTGCCTTGCGAAAATAGGGAATGGAGTCTTGAGCCCAAAGAAAAAAATAAAAATGCGCAAAAGTCGAAAGACGCCAACGTCAAAAGATGTTACGCATGTTTTGCCGTGGTTCCAAAGCATTCGGAAGAGTGCGATGAATGCGGAGCGGTCTTCGAGTCGAAAAGGACGCCGCCGCAAGAGGTGGATATGAGGCTAAAAGAAATTGCGCCAAGTGAAATAAAAAACGACGAGGAGAAAGCCAAAAGAGCCTTATCTTTGCCGTATAAACAGGCGGTGGCTTTTTTGGACACCTATGCCTCTTTGGTATTTTACGCTCAATTGAAAGGTTACAAGAAAGGATGGGCATGGTATCAGGCAAAAGACAAAGGTCTTATCGGACAGAAAGAGACATGATCAATCATGCGATATCTGTCGGAGCCGAATACGGGTTTACCCTGTTTCGCAACAGTGTCGGCTTTGTAATTAGAGACGGTCGAAAAATACGCTACGGTCTTTGCCCCGGTTCGTCCGACCTTATAGGTTGGTATCGAAACGACGAAGGCGAAGCTTTGTTTGTTGCAATCGAGGTAAAGTTTTCAAAAAAAATTACCGACTTGCAAAAACGGTTTGTCGCGGCAGTAAAAAACGCCGGCGGCATTGCCGGCGTCTGGCACAAGAATGTCGAAATCAACGTTTTTTTCCGAGAACTATGCGAACAAATTCAAACAAAATCGCAAGTACAAAATTAAACGCAATTTCGATTCAGAACATCAACATAACCATTAACAAATTATATAGGCCATGAGTTTGGATATGCTCGAAGAAGCCCAAAAAAGGTTGCCGGGCTTAAAAAAAAGTGGGAGCACTTACAAAGCTTTGTGCCCCTTTCACCAAGAAAAAACGCCGTCTTTCACGGTGTACCCCGATCATTACTATTGCTACGGGTGCGGGGCCGCAGGCGACGTCTACAAGTTTGTCGCGGAGATGGACGGCAGAGACCTTAAAGAGGTCTTAAAAACCGAAAAATACGGAAAAACGAATCGTGGCAATTCAGGCACAGGAAAGATGCAGAGAAAAAAGAATTTACAACCGGTGGGAGAAGATAAAGACAAGCCTAAGCTGTATTCCCACCCTGAACAGGCTTTCCCCAAAAACGGGAAAGTATACGTCTATATTGACGACGAAGGCGAAGTCGATTTTTACGTCTGTCGTATAGACGACGCGGAAAGCGACAAAAGATTTTATCCGATCTCAAAGCGAGACGGTGGGTGGTTCAAGGGGATGCGAGACGGTATTCGACCGCTGTACAAACTTCCCGAACTTAAAAGTCGCCCGGATGCGCCCGTTATGCTTGTCGAAGGCGAAAAGACCGCAGAGGCGGCGGCAAAACTTTTTCCGGAGTATGTTGTAACGACCTGGAGCGGAGGCGCCGCGGCAGTGGAAAAAACGGACTTTTCCCACTTGGCGGAAAGACGCGTGGTGCTTTGTCCGGACAATGATGCACCCGGCGAGGCTTCGATGCGAAAGATAGCAATGAAGCTTGAGGGAATGGGATGCTCTTTGTCCTGGTTTACGCCGCCACCCACCGTTCCGGAAAAGTGGGACTGGGCCGACTTTAAAGGGACGCCCGAAGAGGCGACCGAAATGCTTGCCAACTGCGCTTCCGGGTCTACGCCGTCGGCATTAACCGGGTTTCGTCTTCTTGGACGGACGCCGTCGGCAACAAAAAAAATTGAATACGCCTTTTTTGTGCCAGGCTATGGAGTGGCCATTTATCAAGCTTCCGAAATTACGCCCAAAAACCTTGCCGCACTTTGTCCGGATAAAGACTTTTGGTCTATGTTTTCCAACGGCCGCGACCCGTTTTCTCGCAAAGGATGCGAGTTTATAGCTCGACACCTTGCCGATGCGGCCGGACTGCTTCCGATATTCGACGGTTCGGAGATACGCGGGCCCGGCGTTTGGGCCGACGAAGGCGGCATAGTCGTAAACGACGGGCGAGCGGTGAGCTATAAAGGACAAAAATACGTCGGCGGATGCGTCATCGGCACAAACGTTTACGTCTGCTCCGCGCCCAAAAATATGCCTACGACAGGCGGAGAAGCTTTTTCCGAAAACGACTTAAAAGACTTTAAAGACGTCTTTTTGCATGCGGGTTTTAAAGCCCCCATTCACGGCAAGTTGATAGGCGGGTGGACTGCCATTGCGCCCATATGCGGCTCGTTGGAATGGAGGCCGCACGTGTGGATAACCGGCAACGCCGGCAGCGGCAAAAGCTGGCTCGCGTCCTTTATCGGCGCCATGCTTGGCGACGCCAAAGTTATCGTCCAGTCCGACATGACGACCGAAGCCGGCTTGCGTCAGGCCACCGCCATGTCCGCCCTGCCCGTCATATTCGACGAAGCGGACGTAATGCCCGAAAGAGCCGCGTCTTTTCAACACGTAATTGCGCTGGCTCGCGCAAGCTCGTCGCCAGACTCCCCCAAGATAGTCAAAGGCACCGTGACCGGACGGTCATTCCCTTTCCACGCCAAATCCGCCTTTCTTTTCTCGTCCATCGTGCCGCAACTGGTGCACGAGCAAGATAAAAGTCGCTTTTTTGTCGCCGAGCTCAAAAACCCGGAAGAAAGAAGCGACGCGGAAAGACGCGAATCCCACAAAATATGCGACAAAGCATACGGGCGTCTACGCAAAAAGTCGGGCATCTTTTTTGCCCATATCTTACAAAACCACGAAAAGATTTTTAACCTCACGGAACAGGCAAAAGAAATATTGGATAATATGGGTTTCAAAACAAGAGAATGCGACCTTATAGCGCCGCTAATCGCAGGTTGGTGTTTTGTATCCGGAGAAGACGTCCTTGACGTCTGCACCGAATACAAAGAAAGGGAAAGCGGCGATGCCACGGAAAAGGCGCACAAAATGGCATCGGAATATCTTATAAACGCCAAAATAGATTACACCAACTTTACCGTTTCGTCCGCACTGGAAGTAATGGACTCTACCGCTTCTCCTGAATACAAGGAGTCCGCAAGAAACGCCCTCAGGTATCTTGGCATAGATTACGACGGCCAAAACTTGTATATTGCAAAAAACTGTAAGCAACTGAACAAGGTTTTTGCCGGTACCGAATTTGAACGCAATTACATGTTGGTGCTTTCTCGAACGCCAGGCGCAAAAGATCAGCACGTACGACGAATGTGGGGCGGCAAGCCGACGCGTTGCCTTGTATTGCCCAATTGGTTATCTTTGTAAACTTATATGGTTTGGCGCTTTTTTCTTGACGGCAATCAGGTCGAAGAACCCATAGGTTGGGAATCGGTGCAAGTCAAACTTGTGCGCGATTCGGAATGGCACGGCGTCTTTTCCCAATATTCCATTCAGATGTTGGGCTTTTCGTGCAACGGCGCCAATTACATTGCCAAGAGATACGAAACCTACGGCGTGGACGCCAGAATTGACTTTGTCGTCGAATATTCGTGCAACGGCTCGCCTTTTTTGCCTTTCTTTGCCGGCACACTTGTGGTTTCGACAATGGAAATGCGAGAAGGCACTTTGTACGTCTTTTGCAACGTCGAAGCGGCGGACACCACGATGACTTTGCGCAATCGCTATGAAACGGCGGTAGACATTTTAAGCGGGGCGTCGCTTTCCGGGGCCCCGCTGCCTCCGCCAAACCCCGGGTTTTATCCGGTCAAAGTACAATCCGACGATGCGTCGCAAACCTTGCGAAAGGTGTATCGCGCCTCCCTTAAAGCCGGGCCGATAATTGACGTCATCGGCAAAAACAGCGAGCTCTGCACCCAAGTCTTTACCGACTACAATGAAAAAATACGCTATGGATGGGGGGCCGTGCCTTCATCCACTTGCAACGCGGAGCAATGGTTGGCCACCGCATCGTACGATTACGGCGACGTCGTTTCTTACATGGGAAACTTTTACCGACGCATCACCGCCCCCCCGCCTTTTTTGACCGGCGCACCGAATATCGACACCGTCAATTGGCAGCAGCTGACCAAAAGCGACGCTATGCTGCAAGCCGAAAATCTCGTTTTCGACTTTCTTGATTCCGGACGACCGCAATGCGGGCCGTTCGATTTGGATTACGTCATGAACAACGACTTCTTGGCGTTAGACCCGGGCAAGCCCATCGGTGCCGGCACCGACGACGCCAAGCGCGGCAGCAACGCCAGTGCTTCCTTTACCGCACAGTCGTTTTTCAACGAACTTGGCCCGCAACCCCAAGGCAATGGCCTCATAGGAAATTACAACTTCGATGAAACGGAGCTTTGGGCGTACAACGACAACGACGGCGGCACGCAATCCAAAAGCCCAAGGCCCGCCCTTTTTGTTGCCCCCGAGCCGGGAGATTACAACGTTCGAATCAAATGCGGCGTCGATTTTTTTGGGATACTGGGCGCCGTCACCGACCGTCAATTAAGAACGACGGGAAGCGACAATTGTACCACCGTGCCCGGCAACTGGGCTCAAAATCGACGCAACAACTTTCATTACGTCCGATTGACGCTTGTATACAAGCGCGGAGGACTGCAAACGACGCTGTACGATTCCGGGCCCCTTATTCCCAACGACGGCGGCAACCGATTCGGGCAAAACGCCGTTTGCGTCACCGGCTCGGTGCCCATCAACTTTAACGAAGTCGTGCCGATGAATTCCGGCGACACCGTCGAGCTGTTCTTTTTCTTTGAATGGTGCGGTAAATACAACCGTCGCACCGGACGCAAAACCTCCGTGTTTGGCGTTGCCATTATCCATGCCGACGTGTCGAACGACTGCTGTTTTGAGGTGGTGTTGGATCAAAAATTTCAGTCTTTGCCCAATCAAGATATTGTACTATTTCCGCCTTACGAAGTTTTTGACAGAGTCTGCAAGATACTGGCCGGGCCGTCCGTAAAGGTCAATTCGTCGCTTCTTGGTCGTCCGGACTCCGCCCCGGTATCAAAACCGGTTTACGGATGCGCGTCACTGACTTGCTTGACCAACGGCTTTTTTATTCGCGGGTTTCCGTATTTAGGCTCTACCAACCCCGTGCCCGTCAATTGCGACGGCAGCCAAGACCCTTACAGCGACGTTGTTTTCCGAAAGTTGCAAGTCAGCCTCAAAGAGCTTTTTATGGCTTTTGACGCAATATACTGCATCGGCTTGGGTTACGACTATTCGACAAACGAAGTCATTGTCGAATCCAGAGATTTTTTTTACCAACCCGCGGTATCGTTGACGCTTAGCCTTAACGACATAGTCGCCGCCGGCTTGGTGCGCAGAGTGGACGGAGAAAGAATTTGGAATACTTTTTTGACGGGCTACGCAGAGTGGGAGACCGAAAACACCAATGGCCTCAACGAGTTCAATTCGTCAAGGACGTGGATTTTGCCCGTCGATTCGTACAAAAACGTCTATGAAAAGGTTTGTCCGTTTATAGCCGGCGGTTACACCGTCGAATTGGTACGTCGAGAAAGCATCGTGCTGACCGGGCTCAACGACAACAAATACGACGAAAAGGTGTTTTTGATACAGCTGGGCGAAATGTATCAGCAACCGTCTTACAGTTTGACGGAAAAGGGGGTAGGGCCGCCTTTTTCCGGATTGATTAATCCGACGTCGTTGCTCAACTGGCGACTGCGTCCGGCGGTCATGGCGCGTCGCCATCTTTTCTGGCTGGCGTCGTCGGTGTTTCACGCACCGTTTTCTTCCGGGTGGTTGAAACTGACGGCGGCGCAAGGCAACTTTTTTGCCTCTGGCGCCGACCTTGGTTCCTTGCAACTGCCGGCGACGTGCAATTACGGCGTTACGACCGAAAATGCCCCGTTGGACTGCTCGGTGACCGGCGTACCTCCTTTGGCAAGACCGGAAATCTATTTCCTTTCCGGTTTTCCTATGAGCGTCGCGGATTTCGACACCCTCAGAACTTTTCCTTACCGAAAAATAGCGCTAAACCTACCGTGGGGCACCGTATTCGGGTGGATTAAAACGGCAACATACAAACCGTCGCTTCAAGAAGTGGATTTGGAAATTATTGCAGCGTATTGACCATGCCGACTCTTTTTTATCTTTTTTCGAACGTTGAACCGGCGCCCGCGACGTTTTTGCGGTTTTTGCCGTCGCCTGCGACGATTGGGTTTGACGACCCCGCATGTTACATGCCCGTCTTTTTGCCCAAAGACGAAATAAGAATTTTTGTTCGCACCGGGTTTGATCCGCCGCCGCCGTCGAGCGAGACGGTAAGCATCGTGCCGGCAAGCGGCGGCCCGGGCGTCTATTTCGGCAACCTTTACAAACAGACGACGACGATAAACATCGGCTTGCTGGATGGCGTCGTCCCCGAGAAGCTACCGCCGGGCGTATATCGTTTTTCGACGCCCGTCAGCGGCCTCTCCGGGCCGTTTATTGTTGCCTGCGACCCGATAGACACCGTCTATATCCACTTTGAGGCTTGCGGCAACCAAATGGGCTACCCGTATTCCGATTATGCGACGGTAGCAGGGCCGTTTTTTCATCAAAAGATAAGGCTGGCGGCGACGTTTACGTCCGTAACTTTTGAGACCAACCAAAAAGTGGACGTGCTTTCGTCCGGACGCACCAGGCTAAGATATGCCAGACTGCAAAAAAAGGTGGAAATAAAATTCGGCGATTTGGACAGGGAAGCGGTCGAGGCCTTGCAGTGCGCCATTGGGCATTCGTTTTTCGGCTTTGTCGCCCCGGATGCGACGGGAATCGCAATAGGAACGCTTGGCGGCGTGGGCCTCGCGCCCGACGGGCCCGTCGAAATCGAAGAAAACACGGAAGGGCCTTTCAAAACCACCGTCCACGCCAAAGTAAAAGGAAAAATCGTCGCCTACAACCGGGTGACGTCGTTTTGCAACAATTGCCTGCCGTAATCATGATACATGTAATTTTTACCATAATATTTTACGTCAAAGAAATAGTAAGACGTTTGTTTGATTTGATTTTTTTCTTATTTTTGGGCAAAAATTTAGACGAAATTATGCTATACGAAGAAATCGTCGCCGCGCTCCAAGAGGGCCAAGGCGGCAGTATCGACTGGACGTCGATTGAACCTACGGAAACGACCGGCAAAGACTTTTCCGGGTTTGACTTTTCCGGCCTGGATCTTTCCGGCGTCGATTTTTCGGGCTCGACGTTTGTCGATGCGGACTTTACGGGAGCCATTTTGGCTGGGACAATATTCGACAATGCCGACTTAACCGGGGCGTCGTTTTTTGGGGCCAACTTGACCGGAGCGTCTTTGGTTTCGGCAACTCTAGAAGATGCGGACTTTACGGATGCGGTTATAGACGGCGCTAATTTTACCGGTTCCGATGTGGAAAATGCAATTTTTGACGAAAATGTAGAGTTTTACGACGAAGACGAAGAGGTAGAAACCGAAGATGACCAAATGGAAGATTATGCCGGCCAAGACTATGCCGGCACCGATTTTTCCGATTCAATATTCTATGAATGCAATTTTTCCGGTTGCGATTTTACCAATGCCGACTTTACCGGCGCCAACTTGACCGGCGTCGTGTTGGATGGCGAGCAAATCAAACAGATATCTTTGACCGAAGACGCTATTGCCGTCATCGCCGAGATGATGCAGTCCCAACCCGCCGTTTAAGTACAACCACAGAATAAAATAAAGAAAAGTCATGGCAAATCCGATATTGCAAATTTGCGGGGTAAACGTACCTTACAACCCCGACGAATGTTTGGACGAAGGCGCGCGGATATATCACGTTGGCTTTGTGCGTTGCGACGTGCCGACGTTTGATCCGTCCGTTGCCGCCAACTGGCAGGCGGTGGTAAGCAACGGCACGGGCATATTTATTCCCGACGTGCGCGGCTCGTATTCCGCCTCGCCGACCCAAGACGCTGGCTACGGTGCCGCCGCTTCCCGCTTGACCGGCATTACGCACACCGTCACTTGGCTGGATTACAAGTACAAGGAAAATTGTCAGTTTTACAACCGCCTGCGGCACCTTTCCAGGTTGTATCGATTCTACTTTTTTACCCAGACGCTGGTACACACCGTGCCCAACGGCGTGGCGGCCATGGCCATTCCCGTGATTACCGACAACATATCGGACAACGCCAAATATCAGGCGACGGTGACGTGGTCGAATATCAACCTGCCGTGCCATGCTCCAAGCCCGTTTGGCACCGTTTGCGAATATCCGCTCAACTACGGCGGCTAGGTTATGATGTGGGACTACGTCGAAAAAACGGCGGCTTCATGGATGCCCAACGCCGAGCTTTACTCTCCGTCGGTGCGGGTGCTAACCCACGCCGGCGGAGGTCAAGCCGGCATGCGGCTTATCAAAAGCCGACATCCTTCCGAGCCGGAACATATTCGCCGGTACCGGATGGAAAACTTTCGTTCGTTTACCAAAGTCTATTTCGACAAGGTGTTTACCACCCTATCCAAAATTCAAAACGCCAACGACTTTGGGGTCACCTACGTCGAGCCCGAAAAAGACCCGCTGGCATCCAAAAACGAAAGCTTTGAGTCGTATTGCACAAGAAACTATCCGGGTTACGACGATATTTTGAACTGGCTGTTCAATGACGGGTTGCTGTTTTTGCTTACCGAGCCCAACGGCGCTTTTGTCGTCATGCCCGACGAAACCGATGAGGACGGGTATTTTAAGCCGGTGGTCAAGACTTTTGAGGCCGCCCGCGTCGTTTACGTGGACAAAAATTCCGCTTTGCTTTACGAAGGCGAGCTGGCGATGACGGTCAGGGAGCCGGATTACGCCGTTTACTACCGTCACCGTCGCGAAGGGCCGTTTTTGTACTTTGACAACGCCGCGGTTTATCGTTTGACTTTTGTCGGCAACGAAAAGCGATGGGAGGAGCTGTATCGCCACGAATTTGGCGAGCCGCCCGTCTGGATAGCCGGCGGCAAAAAAGATCCGCTCAACCCTGCCAGGCAATTGTCGCTTATTGACGCCGCCGTCGATTACTGGGACGAAATCGTGGCTTTGGAAAGCGACCTGCAAGGTGCAATGAAATCCCACGTCTATCCGGAAAAATACGTATTTGTACAAAAGGACTGCGACGTTTGTCGAGGTTCGGGTTATCAGACCGACGACGAAGGACACAAAAGCAAATGTCGGCAATGCGGCGGCACCGGTTTGGATGCGGGCAACGTTTACGCCACACACCTAATACGCCCGCCGTCCGGAACCGAAGAATCGTCGATACCAAACCCGCCGGTCGGTTACGTCACCAAAGACCTTGCGTCGGTGCAAATCATCGTCGACCAAATTCAACGGCTGGCCAAACAGGGCTATTCGGCGCTCAACATGGAGTTTATATCCCTGACTCCCGCCGAGCAGTCGGGCATAGCCAAAAGCTACGACCGCCAAGAGATGAACGCCGCTATCGGCAAAATAGCCGTTTATATTGTTAAAAACGTCTTGCGTCCGTCGTTTTGGTATATTGCACTGTGGCGATACTATTATGGGCCCGTCAAGCCCATATCCAAGAATTTGATTTCCGACATTGTGCCGTCGGTATCCATTCCAAAGTCGTTCGATATTTTGCCGTTCGACTACCTTGCCGAGGAGATTAAGACCCAAAGAGATTCAGGTATATCGACATCGGTGGTAAACGAGACGGAAAGGGAGTACCGTCAAAAACGTTTTTCCGGCAATCCCCAGGCGTTGCGGTTTTACGACTTGGCGGCTTATTCCGACCCTTTGCCGAACTATTCTTTGACCGAAAAACAGATGATAAAGACCACGGGCGGTTGCACCGAGGAGGATTACGTGCTTTCGCTCAACTTAACGCGTTACATTCGGGAGTTGGAAAGGGAAAAGCCGGATTTTTGGGGTTTTTTGCTTACCGACGAAGACCGAAAGGCGATGCTTAGGGAAAAAGCGAAAACGGAAGTTGCCGCAATCAGAGCCGAACGTTTGTCGATAAACACGATGCAACTATCATGAAACCGAAAGAGCTTGGCGCTGCCGTTGAAAAGATCCTGGAAGATGCTTTAAAAAAGAGCGATACCGGGTTTGCATCCATTTTTCTTTCTTTGATGACTCGTTTGCAACAAGCGTTGTCAATGCTGGAGGTGGATGCTTTTGGCAACATTGCCCAAACGCCTGGCAACTACCAAAAGATATATACTATCGTAAACGACGTTATTGCCCGCACTTTTTCCCGAGAGGCGCTAAAAGATGTGGTGGCGACGTTTGTTGATGCGATGGAAAAGACGAGGGCCGCCGCCGATACGTATTTTGCCTCAACCACAAAGGCGTTCAACGCGGCCGATCCTGTTCTTGCGGCGGGACGGGCTGCGGCGATAGCGCAGGCAAGCAACGCCATTGCGACCGGCGCGACCACGGATACGGCTGCGTTTTTGTCCAGGCTGCTGACCGACGCCGTCTCGCGAGGCTCTTCGTACGAACAAATAGCCACCGCCCTTGCCGAACGATTGACCGGCCCCGACGCACCCATGCAAAAATACGTCAAAGTCCTTGCCAAAGACGCCGTCATGCAATTCAACCGCAACTACGACCAACAAGTGGCCAAGTACTACCGCATGGTCTTTTACCTTTACGAAGGCGGCCTGCAAACCACGTCGCGACCGTTTTGCAAAGAAAGGGAGGGGCACTACTTTCACGAGAGGGAAATACGGTCGTGGGCGTCCCAAAGCTGGGAGGGTAAAAATCCGTCGACAAACGAAAACAACATCTTTTCTTTGGCAGGAGGGTACAATTGCAACCACAAATTTATTCCCGTGGACAATTCTATCGTGCCCGCCCCTGCGGTGCAACGTGCTCTACGTTTGAAATGGCTGGGACAATCCGAATACGACTTGTATTTTAAAAAATAATCGTATATTTGCACAAATAGTTTTTTAGAGTTATGGATATCTACTCTTTGGCGTACAATATCGAATACGATGGCCCGAGGGGCCCGGAAAAGGCCACGGTTCCCGCTTTTCGTGTCTTGCAATGGCTGCGCGTGCCGGACGCTTTGGCCGGGAACTATTTTAACCGCATGTATCCCAACGTGAAACTGGTGGGCGACAATTCCAAAGGCTTTGGAACGTCAAAATGGAATCCTGCCGAGTTTAGCGAGTATTCCAACCCCGTAAGACCGGAAGATGCAAAGATTATCGTCGATTACGACGAAAAAAAAAATTGGTATTTTACCATGGGCCCGCGCATAGTCGAAACGCCCAACAAGCAAGAACAAGCGAAGCCGTCGCCCAAACTCAAACTCAAGCGCCAAGGCGATGCTGCGGAGGATGAAAATTAAGATAAACGCAAATAGACTTTAAGATAAATATGAGAAAAAGAATAGTTGTACAATCGAAATCGAAAGCGTCGCCCGAGACCGGTCGGACGCAAGTTTCGACGGAGCAACGGAAGGCGACGACGCCGTCTTTGACGCAGCCGCATACGCCCAAAAAGACGGTATTGTCTTCGGAAAAACCGGCATCGGAAAAAACGACGCGCGTCGAGCCCTCATTGCCTTCTCGGCCGCCTCGTCAGCCGGCGTCATTAACGCCGCCGCCGCCGGTAATTCCCAAAAAAATAGTCGAAGCTTTGCCCAACATTTTGAATCAGGTCAAAAAACACGAAAAGTTTATTGAACGTGTTGAGGCGAAGGAAAAGCGTCAAAAGCTTAACGACACGCTTACCGGCGCGGTCGAAAAGTTTCTCAAATCCAAAAACGTCGAGCCCGACAAAGCGGCCAAAGTCAAAGCCCAAGCCGAGGCTGCCCTTCGTCAAAAAGGATACCGTTTTGACTTGGATGGTCGCTCTGTCGCCGTTGTAAACGAAAATGGCAAAAAACTCAACTTGTCCGTCGAGCGGATATTCGACGAGGCGTTAAAAACCAAATTCCCTGAGATATTGCCGCCGCCGCGGACGCCACGTGTCGCCAACCAAACTCCGCCGCCGACGGCAACGTCTGCCACGGGCCCCAAGCCCGGAAGCTTTGCCGACACGATAAAAAAAAGCGTCGCCAAAGAGCTCAACCTTCAAGCATGAAAATAATACGCCTTTTGAAAAAAATATGGTTGTTTTTAACAAAACTGTGTCATGGCAAATATAACCATTACCACCCCACCGGCCTCGCCACACGCGTGGGCCCTCGCTCACCTAAAACTCAAATTGGCGGAAGTGGCCGGGCCCGACGGCAGCTACCTTTACGCCGATATGGGTTTCAACGGCGCGCTCGACGCCCTGCTTAGCGAAGCCAACACCTCGTCTTTGACGTCGGTTGGCGAAATACAGTTTAAAACGGACGGCCTAAAAAAATCTCGCATCGTCGACGTCCTTTATATCCCGCGCCAATCCACCGCGTTGGTCACGTCCAACAACAACTTTTGCACCCCGCAACCCTGCAATACCAACGTCTACAAAGCCGACCGTTTTGTTTTGGACAGAACCAGGACGGTCTGCTTTAACCTGCCGCGTTGGGAAATGCAAGAGCTGGTTAATGGCTTTGCCGAAATGGAATCGGCGCCCATGACCGTGCAACAACTGGCCAATATGCCTTTCCAACCCGATCTGACAGGCATTCTTGCCGGTACGTTTAGAGAAAACCTCAGAGTTCTTCGAGAAGCCGTCAATGACGACATTGCCGCACAGCTTGCGGTTGCGGCACCCACCTTTATCGCCCCAGGCCCAGGCGTACCTCCGCCCGTACCCATCAACATTACCTTTACGGATGCCAACGGCAACAAAGTGTGGCCCGCGGCTTTGATGCAAATGGGCGAGTTTATGGACAGAATGGGCATGCAAGACGCCATTATCCTATACGGCTACTCCCCGTTTTACCGCGCCCTCAGGCTCATGCAAGACGCCTACACCGACGCCAACGCCGATGGAGTAGACTTGCTCAAACTTTCCACCACCTACGGCAGCCGCATCAACCGCGGCAGAGTAACGCCCTTTTTTGACCTCAAGTGGAACCAAACTTTTGGCCAAAATGAATTTTTGGCTTGGCAAAAAGGTTCTATACGAGTATATTCCTTTGCGGAATACGACGACGGTGCAACAGGACTGGTGCGCTACGGTTACGGCACCCCGGGTGCCACAACGTGGAAATTTGCACTGCCGGATCCCATTCACGGGGACAAGTTCATGTACGACGTCAGAGTGGATTACGTAGATTGCCCTCCGGATTCCACCTACAACCTTGAAGGGACTTACAAAGTGACCATTAGAGCGACTTACGGCCTATGGCTGTACCCCGGCGACATTTGGCCAAACGGCCACCCACTGTTTCAAACTCGTCGCATCTTGTGGTTTAAAGCAAACGCCGCGGACGTATGTCTGCCGATTTGCCCTTAAACAGAGCTTCCACATATCTAAACTCATCTTTTTGCAAGGATGTCCGGTCGAATGGCCGGGCATTTTTTTTTACCCATCGAAAACCGCGCTTATCCGTATCGCTTGTTCATCCACTCGACCTTTTTCAGCTCGTTGTAACTGAACACCCTGAATCCGTCCTCATCGACGGTGACGGCTACCGTTTCTTTTTCCCTTATGGCTTTTTCTATTTTTTCCAACAGCGCCAACGAGCGCTTGTCCGACGCCGTACGGCCCGTCGCAAAGGCATTCAACGCCTCGGCAGACACCGTCCCGGAACGTATGGCACGCAACGTCGGCTTGAACGCCTTCGTCTCCTCGGCCGTCATTACCGACTCGCCTTTGGACAAACGCGCCAATATCGAATCCGACGTCTCCGTCCCTGGGCCGGCAATGTCTATGCCGCCCTTTGCAAACTCCGGAATAGGCTGTGCGGCTATCAACCCTATCTGGGTCGCCGCAAAAGCACCCGCTATCGCCGCAAAGATGGCGCCTACGACAGGGCCGCCGACAAGGTTGCCTTGCGTAAAAGCAGCCAACACCGCCAACCCCCCCTGTATCGTCGCATTGACAATCGCAAACGCCTTTTCCAACTCGGCCACCTTCTTTTTCTCCTCCGCTATACGTGCCGACGCCTGCTCCTCCGCCGCCTGACGCGCCGCCTCATACTGCTCCTGCGTAATCAGCCCCTTCGACAGCTGCTCGTCCAACGCCGCCAACGTCGCATCCCGACGACGCTCCGCTTCCGCTATCTCCCTGTCCGCCAACGCCGACGCCAGCATCCCGGCCGTCTCCATCCCTTGCCGCAAAGTCTCAATGGTCTTTTCCTGAACCGCCGACACTATTTTCCGACGCTTCTCGGCCTCCTTTTTCTCGATCTCGGTTTTTGTCTCGGCCATCTCGGCAAACAGCTCCAACTCCTCCACAGACCCCTTTTCAACGAACGCCAACCGCTCGTTCATGTACTTTTGGCCGATTTTTAACATCGCTATTTCGTACTCCTCACGCGTCACGACGTTTTCCGCCAAGGCCTTGCGCAACTCCGCCTGCTCCATCGCCATCCTGTTTTCCATGTCGGCAATAGCCGCCTCGCGCGCCTTACGTCTCGCCTCCTCCTCCGCCGCAGCCAACGCCGCCAAACGCTCCTGCTCTATCTTTTCCAACTGTCTGGCCAACGAACGACCGACAGCCTCTCGGTACTCCGCCAACTCCCTTTCCGCGGCCGCACGCTCTTCCGCGGTTTTGAACGTCAGCTCGGCAAACTGCTTTTCCGCCGTCGCCAACGCCTCCGACGCGGTACGATTCGCCTCTTCAACCCTCGCGGCAAACTCGTCCAACAACTCCCCGGAACGCTCCAGCTCCTCCCGCTGTTTTCGCAACTCGTCGTTAAACGTCGTTATTGCCGACAATCGCTGAGCCTCCGCCGCCTCCGCCTCCGCGTCAATCTCGCGCTGCAACTTTTGAATGTCCGCCAACGTCACCTCTTTCTCCTTTATCTTTTCCAGCAACCGCTTTTCCAATTCGTTTTGCTCCGCCAACGACTCCGCAGACGTGTCCGTAAACGAATTCAGCTGCTGCACCAAAGCCAACTGCGTACGCAACGCCTCAATCTCCTTGTCAAACGCCGACGTCGCAGCCCTCTCCGCCTCCACCGCCGCCGCTTTTCGCTCCTCAAAGCTTTTGGTTGCATCCTCCGCCGCCTTTTGCTGCAGCTCCATCTGCTGTTGCAACATTATAACCTGCTTTTCGATCTCCGGCAACACCTCTTGCTGAAAAGTCAGCAATCGATACTGCGCATCCTTGGCCGCGCTGAACGTCTCCAACATCTTGCCGCCCAACTCCTTTACCCCGTTTATAAAGTTGCCGACTTTGCCGGTCAGATTTTCCACTCCCGTCACCAACTGCAACGCCGCATCCCCTATCTCCGAAAAAGACCCTTTCGATATCGCCTGCGCCAACTTTCCAAACGCGGCAAAACGATTCATGATGTTTTTTTGTATCAAATCGCCAAGGTCTTCGATTAGCTTTCTTGGCGACGATACCGCATCTACCAAGTTTTTGCCGAACTCTTGAACGACGTTGCCGATTTGCCCAAACGCTTCGCTTAACCCACGCATAATGGCCGACAAGCGATTGGCGCCCTCCCTCGTCTGGGTAAAGTAGCTGACCACCGACCCCAGCGCCAACGCCAACGCACCAATGCCCGTCGCCGCTATCGCGGCTTTAAGACCCCCCAAGGCCTTGGAAAACAGTCCTGTACCCTCGCTCGCCTTGCCGAACGACGGCACCAACGCCCCAAACTGTTTTGCCGCCGTCAATAGCGGCGCAAACCCGCCCGTCGCAGCCTCCAACGCCCCGCCAAAGTCCACCACCTCGCCCGCAGCGCCCGCAAACGCACCACCGGCCTCCTTCGCCTTGCCCACCGCCTCCGCAAACCTCGACGCCGCCGCCGCAGTCTCCTCGCGCAGCTCCCTCATCTTGGCCGCCACCGCATCCAACTGCTTGTTGTACTCCTTGACCAACTCGGGGTCGTTGGCCTCCTCACGCGCAGCCAACAACTCCTTCTCCTTTTTGGTCAACTCCTCCAACTCCTTCTCGCTCTTTGACCGCGCCTCGTTAAACTCGTCGAACGCACGCGTTACATCGTCCGTCGCAGCCTCCGCGGTTTTCAAATCCGCCGTCAATTTCTTGACGTCGCTATCGTCGATTTCTATTTTGACCTTTATCGTGTCCGACATTGCAACGTTCGATTATCCACGTTTCAACTCTTTTTCGACTCGCTCGTTTCTTTTTCGGATTTCGTCCAAACAGGCGTGGTATTCGTAGATTCCCATCCTATCGACGAAGTCAAAGTTTGCAACATTTCCGTCGCATATCGCAATTTTTGCTCGTGTTCGCTCATGCCTCGATCTTTGGCGACTCGCTCCAACGCTTTCAAATGGGCCAAACTTTTTTTGGACGCCGCGGTCAAATAACTCGGGAAAAACTCCTTCCATTCGTCGCCAAAGAGCGTCCACTTCCCAATAGGCCAAGCCAAAAAAAAATTTTCGTGCGCCAACTTGGCCCATCGCTCCATCTTTTTCTCCGCGTACTTTTCCGAATGGTAATACGGACTTTCGTGCTCGTCAAAAAACGTCGCCGCCGCCAATCGCATCAACGCCAACGGCTCCACCGCCCATTTGACTTTGTCCGCCATTACGTTGGTGCGCAACACAAAATCCGACGTCTTGACCTTGCCATCCGCAAAGTCTTTGCACAGTTGCAAAAACACCTCCAACTCTTCTTTCGTTACGCCCATCGAAAGCTCGCGCGCGGCCTGCGTCATCGCCGCGGCACGATGCGAAGGAACATCGAAAGAGTCTTTGAAGCGGTAATACACCACCCCGCCCGCGACAAAGGCGGGCTCCACCTCGGGATTCGGAATCAACGCCCCCAAGGCAAAAGCAGGATGGTTGGGATGCGCGCATCGACGAGCCGTCCATGAATAAAGACGACCAAAAACAAAGTTGAGCCAAGAAAAAAGCCTTCGCATCGTCATTTGCCCAAAAAGACCGCTACCCCCATCGTCGCCAAACACCAAAAGATCGATTCCAACACGCCATGGCCCGCCAAGAAAAAGGAAAATGCCAACGAAGCCCAACCCGCCAAACAGACGTGACAATAAAAGGGTTTGACCAAAAAGCCGGCCAACTTAATCGACCGTTTCGACGCCATTTTCCAAAGACGCTCCGGAATAAACGACAGCAGCTCGCCGGGCGCAAACAGTCGTTGCAACCCCATGCCCAAAAAGGCAAAAACCACAGGATAAAGATACTTTTCCATACGTTTCGTTATTTATTGTTTTGATTTATATCGTCAATGTCGTTTGCGACGGCCCGGGATAAGCGACAAAGTATTTGCACAGCCCGCCGTCGGCCATAGGCCATATTTGTCCGTTCCAAAATACGGCCACCGAATAGGCACGGAAAAATACGAAAAATTTCCTTTGCTGCGGCGTCAAGGTTATTTTCACTCCAACGCCGTCGTATACGCCCGTCAAAAACATCTTCCGATGCCCCTCTTGGACAAGGACGGTGACGGTTGCACCGGGCGCGGGATATCCCGACAATCCCGATTTAAGACGCACCGAAAGCTCGGAAAAACAGCCGACGGCATCGCACGCCCGCTCGCAGCCGCACGGCGGCAAACAGTAATTGGGCGGATAAGGCAACGTCGGCGGCGGCGGCGGCTCGTCGCAACAGTAAAATCTGCCGACCGTTTCGTGATACTCCGTCCTCGGCCCGCCGTAATAGTAATCCAAAATCACCGCCCAGTTATCCAGTACCCTGGTGCCATCAGGCAAAGCCTCGTGATACCCGGAACAGTTGGCAACAGGGTAATCGCATAATTCCAAAATCTCTTCGTTCCTTTCCGCTCCAAAAGCTATGTAACCGTTGCCAAAGTCGCAAACAAACAACGTCGAGTCATTTTCGATGTAAGCCCTTCGCAAAACTTTTCCTATCCATTGGGTCGCGTAATCGGCACCGTTTTCCGCAACCCAACGAGGCAAAACAAACCCTTCCGTGCCGCTATCGCACGGAGTGTCGATATCAAAAAACGGCATAAACCAGTAAGCGGAAAAATCCGGATCGGCAGGCTCCCTAAATCCGTTGATTTTAAACGGCAACAGCACCTGGTTGACGCAATCGCACGGCGGCAACGGCTCTTCCTCCGGGCCCGGACAGCATATCAACTCGTTGGTCGGATAAAAGGTCAAAGTTTGAATTGTCCCATCCCTGACGCACACTTTGAGCTTGGAACCGCAACCTCCAAATACTTCCTGCCAATAAGGCCCAAGTCTCAAAGAAAAGATCGGTCTGCCGCCCAAGTAAAATTCAGCAGGGGAAAAATAGCTGAAGTCGTTGCCCGTGGCAAAAACAGGGCTTAGCACCGAGGCGTATTGATAGTAGTCTCTAAAATCATTGATGGGCCCAGACCAAGGAAAAGGAAAGGCCCTGTCGTTGCATTCGACGTTTTCGGGCAACAGCCTGATACTTGCGCCGGGCGTTACTTCCAAATCAAACAGAAAGTAAGCGAATCCGGGGATGCAGAAAAACTGGTCCATAAACGACGGCTTTTCGCAAATTTAACGATATTCCGCCGTAAAACGACACATAACGAAAAAAAAAGCAGGGACGAACTTTTGGATTGCGTCGATTGAAAAAAAAACGGAACAACGGTCAAAGGCGCCGTCTTTTGTTTTAAGCCGCTTTTTTTTGCGTATACGGCCTTTTTTTTGCAGGGCGCACTTGCTGGCCGCCTTTCAAAAGAAAAGCGCACCAAGGGCAAGGAAAGGGCCTTAAATCGAAAGTTTGACTTTTGGGCGCTTGTTTGCGTCGGCGTGGGCGCCGATCCGGACGGCCCCCGGCCGGGGGGCGGCGGTGGGCGGGGCGATGTAACATCGGGCCGGCGTTACATGGGCAAAGCGGCACCGCGGCCCCAAAAAGACGACAAAAAACGACGAAAGAAAAAAGTATCGGCAAGGGCCGATTATCCCGAATTGCCAAAGACATTCAAGCAACGCGTTTTTTGACGCCCATTGATTTTCGCACGTTTTCGACCATCGTCGCCCAATAACCGATTATCCCGAATTGCCAAAGACAATCGCAACGGCCAAGACTTCGAGTGGAGCCGAAGTTACTTTTGGCCCATGTAACAAGCCATTTTTTTTATCCCTAATTATAGGGGATAATCCGAGAAGGGGAAAAGGGGGCGTTACATCCACTCCGGCGAGACATGTAACGGCACGAGCATATTTTCGAAGACCGCGAGAAAGAG
>Ga0129299_1000430_pt1 | contig 26300 bp, 21 predicted proteins | sample ConPoolayeCmetaG_FD_94477 | JGI IMG/M metagenome (GOLD analysis project Ga0129299, IMG submission 94477) | Hot spring microbial mat communities from California, USA to study Microbial Dark Matter (Phase II) - Cone Pool mat layer C metaG ...
CGGACGCTTTTTTTATCGGCCCTAAATGCCGCGCCGGGCAACTTTGTCTTTACCGCGGTAGTTAATGCTAAACGTCGCGGACCGCATACCGGCGGTCATCTCGGCGTTTATCATAAATGGGCCCGTTTGATCATGAATCTTAAACACCGGCATCGGAACCGGCGCGAATGCGGTCGGTTATCGAACGAAGTCCGAATTTCGAAGCCCGAAAGGAATCTATCATGGGCGACTTAAAATCCATGGAAATCGTGCTGAACGAATCAAGGCGCTTTCCACCGACGACGGAATTTTCGCTGAAAAGCCATTTAGGCAGCCACTAACTCTATGTCGAATTGTACAGTGAAAGTATCGAATCCGGCCGCACCGGCAACTTCGAAAGGCAAAGGGTTACGCCCCACGGCGGCGCAGGATCCCAATCGGGAAACGACAAATCGCCATTTCCGCCGCTCAGCCCTGCGCTACGACCTATCTAAAACTTTTCCGTCGATTGGCCAAGCTGATTTTCAATCCCGGCGCGACCGCAGCAAAACCTTGGTGAACGACTGCAGGTTTTCCAGACACTTGCCTGTTCCGCGGACAACGCAGGTGAGCGGATCATCGGCGACTATAACCGGCAAGTTGGTCTCCTGGCGCAAACGTCTATCCAGACCTTTTATTAAAGCGCCGCCCCCGGTCAGGATGATCCCTCTTTCGAGTATATCCGAGGCGAGTTCGGGCGGCGTTTGTTCCAACGCCTGCCGGACACCATCGACTATGGCATCGATCGGTTCGGCGATCGCCTCGCGAACCTGAGATGAACTTATCTTCATCGTTTTCGGTACGCCGGCGACGAGGTCGCGCCCCTTGATATCCATCGACTCTTCCTTTTCGAGCGGAAAGGCGGAACCGATTTTGATTTTGATTTCTTCGGCCGTACGCTCGCCGATAAGCAGGTTGTAGTTTTTTTTCAGATAATTGACGATCGCCTCATCGAGCTCATCGCCAGCGATACGAATCGAAATATTGGAGACTATCCCCGAAAGAGCGATTACGGCTATTTCCGATGTGCCGCCGCCGATATCGATTATCATCGAGCCCGTCGGCAAATCGACCGGCAAGCCAACACCGATCGCCGCCGCCATCGGTTCCTGAATGAGAAACACCTCACGCGCCCCGGCGTTTTCCGCCGAATCGCGCACCGCCCTTTTCTCGACTTCGGTTATTCCCGACGGCACCGAGATAATGATTTTCGGCTTCATCAGATAACGATGGCGCACCACCCTCTTGATGAAATCCGAAAGCATTCTCTCGGTGACTTCGAAATCGGCGATAACCCCGTCTTTGAGCGGCCTGATCGCCGAGACATTTTCGGGGGTTCGCCCAATCATCTCCTTTGCGGCCATGCCGACAGCTAGAATCTTGCCCGAATCTTTTTCGATAGCCACGACCGACGGTTCGTTCAAAACAATTCCGGCACCGCGCACGTAAACGAGTGTGTTGGCGGTGCCGAGATCTATTCCGATATCGTTCGAAAACGCATTAAACCAGCCCATTTCTCTCCTGTTTGTCCTAAAGGTTACTTCCTGATTTTGGGCTGGGGCAATTATAGTCTCTGGCATATTCGATGTAAATAGTTTTTTATTATTATCTTTTTAATCAATTTCGGAACGGCAGTTCAAATCTTGATTTCGGCGGCGGATTTTGGGGCAGATTAGTTGCGACTTTAATCAATTTCCATAGAAAAAGTCCCGCCGCCGATCGAAACGACAAGATGGGCTGTCTTTTTACCGATTGTTTTCGTTGTCGGTTATCGGGCCGCGTGCCTGGCCGTTGATAAACTGCTGCACAATCGGGTTATCGCAATTGCGAATTTCTTCGGGGGTGCCGCTGAAAATGATCTTCCCGCCATACAGCATGGCAATCCGATCCGATATCTTGTATGCCGATACCATATCGTGAGTTACGGCAACAGAGGTGATTTTGAGGCTGGCCTTAAGATGTAAAATCAGGTTGTTTATGGCATCGGCGTTAATCGGATCCAGACCGGTCGTCGGCTCGTCGTAAAGTACTATTTCGGGGTCCATGGCGATAGCCCGGGCGAGACCGACACGCTTCTTCATCCCCCCGGACAACTCGGCCGGCTTTATATTTTCGATATTAAACAACCCGACCTGAGCAAGCTTCTCTTTCACTGTCGCCTTGATTTTTTCCTCGGGGATATCCGTGTGCTCCCGCAGACCGATTCCCACGTTTTCATCGACCGTCATTGAGTCGAACAGGGCGGCACCCTGAAACAGCATCCCGAAACGGCGGCGGATTTCCGCCAAACTCCGGCCGCTCATGCGGGTGATGTCGATACCATCGATAAAGACTGATCCGGAATCCGGTTTCATGAGGCCGATAATATGCTTAAGAAGCACCGACTTACCCTCGCCCGAGCGGCCGATTATGGTCAATGTTTCGCCGCGATTTATGGTCAAGTTCACGCCGTTGAGCACGGGTTTGCCGTTCAACCGCTTGTAAAGATCCACGATCCGGATCGCAGCTTCCCCAACCGCCTGACCGGGATTCAACGTCATTGCCTGAACCATATCGTTTCCCTGCTATTCGCCTTTATCCCCGGCATCGTCGAAATCCAACACTCATGGTCATTCGGCTGCGTCTGCCTGAACTCACTCATCCGAACAATATCGAGGCGATTATATAGTCGGATATCAATATCAGCACACTGGCCAATACCACGGCCCTCGTCGTCGAAAGGCCCACCCCCTCCGCTCCGCCGTAAGTCCGGAAACCATGATAGCAACCGACCGAGGCGATTATTCCTCCGAAAAAAAACGATTTCAACAGCCCGCCGAAAAGGTCTTTCAAATCGAAAAACAGCTTAACGCCGTTGAGGAAAGTGTAGGCGGTTATGTCGATAAAGAATATCGATACGAACAGAGCCCCCAGTATGGCCACGAAATTCGAAAATATCGTCAGCACCGGCAGCATGACAAGTCCGGAAACCAGCCGCGGCGCCGCCAAATATTTCACGGGATCGAGCGCCAGCGTCTCGAGCGCATCGACCTGCTCGGTGACCTTCATCGTCCCCAGCTCGGCGGCGATCGCCGCCCCGACCCGCCCGGCCACAACCAGCGCCGTCAGCACCGGCCCGAGCTCGATAATGACAGCCTTGCCGACGGCCGTTCCAAGGTATCGCATAGGCACATAGCCGCGGAATTGATAGGCTGCCTGCACGGCCGAAACCGCGCCGGTGAACACCGAGGTAAACAACACCAACGGCAAAGAGGCCACCCCCATCATCAGCATCTGCTCGCTGGTCAGGCGAAACCGCCGGAAGACTTGGGGAATTGCGGCAATCGTACGCATCGTCAAAAGCGAGTACGAACCGGCCTCGTGAAGAAAGAACATCGCTTTTTCGCCGAATATCCTGACAACCTGTCTCATCATCGCCGCCCTTGGCACATTAACATAGTCGGCAGAAATCGATAGTGCAAGAGCAATGTGGCCCCATTCTCCATTGATCATCATTGATTATCGATATTTCGTCCGCAAGCAATGGCCGAGGAAAAATCGCGCCGCCGCAGCGCCGATTCGCCTTAATCGAACATAATTTCAGGTCCAGCTTATTCACGGGCGATATAATGAAACATAGGACATCATTCCGGGCGCTCTGAATTCGCTTGGTGATTTTTGCATTACCCTGTATTTTCCCTTCAGCTTGCCTGATGGTTATCGGCGGCGGAAAAATGGGATGGCAGGAGATAGAGACCGGCAATCGGCTGGAATGTACTGGGCCATGTCGATTGTCTGGAAAGCGGAACCGGGGATATAGATGCGATCGGGTTCGGGTAAATAATATGCCGCAACGAACTAAGGTGCTGATTTTTGCAATCGGGCTGGCCGCGATCCAATTGTCCTGCGGCATCGCCACCGATCCGCTGCCGAACTCTGCGTTGTCCTATGTCGCCGATTACGATACGCCGGGGAATTGTTTTCAGGTGGTCGTTGTCGGTGATTATGCCTATCTTGCCGATGGAACCGGCGGTTTGCTTGTCCTTGACATCTCCAGCCGATACGCCCCGGAATTCGCGGCGCATTTGGCGACCCCGGGATCGGCCGTTGATATAACCGTTTCCGACGATTATTACGCGTATATAACGTGCGCGGTGCAGGGTAATCGTCAGGTGATTATAGTCGATGTCGGTTCTCCGGATAATCCTGTTTTGGTGGGCGATCTCGATTCGCTGACGGCGTCCAATCTTAAAATCGAAGTCCGCCGGCGATATGCTTATGTTGTCGCCGACAATTATTTCAAAATTTTCGATATGACCGATCCCGCCCGGCCGATTCAAAGAGGCTCGGCCGCAGGGACTTTCGGCAACTGCGATTTGGCGATTTCCGGGGACCGCGCCGGTTTGATAAATTATAACACCGTCTCCGGTCATTCGGAATTGATCGCTTTCGACATATCCGATCCGACGAGTCCGATCATGACGCCTGCGGCCGGATTGCTGGCGGACAGCACCACCGATATATTCATGGAGGACAGATACCTGTTTCTTGCCTGCCCGGACAGCGGCCTTAAAATAGTCGATATCTCGAATATCTCTTCGCCGTCGGTTCTGGGGGGATACCGGTCATACGGCAGGGCCGAGGCGGTTTTTTATTTCGGCGGCCTTGTCGCCTATGGCGACGGCAACAACGGGGTGACGCTGCTGTCAATCATTACTCCTGCGCAGCCGGAACCTCTGGGATTCTACGACACCCCCGGTTATGTCCACGGATTGTTCAGCGATGGTTATTACTTGTATATCGCCGATGGAAACCGCGGTCTGCTAATATTGAGGATAGAACGATAGCAGCCTCTGCCGGATCATGGCGGAATCACCGTTCGCCATCACGTCTGGGATATCAGGATATCGAACCGTCGCCGGTCGATACCGCCAGCTTGATCTGAAAAATATACGATCCGAACCCGGATGATTCTGCTGCGCTGACGCGTCGCATTACCTTGACACCGCAGTCTGGAACGGATCTTCGCCGGTTTTTCGAAAACCGCCCAAGGTCGAAATCAGGATCAATTCATTGTTTCAACTTGAAATAAACCAAACGGGGCGTATGCGATACGGAGTAATCGCCGCAATCGCAAAGTCCGATATTTTTTCATGTAAACCTTTAAGGAGGGACTAATGCCCTGGAAAACACCGAAAACGAAGAAGAGAACAAGCAGCAGGAGCAAGAAATCCAGCCGCGCCAAGAGAAGCTATCGCAGGCGCTGATTATTGTTCCTGTACGGTAAAAAAGGGCTCGATAGGATATCGAGCCTTTTTATTTTGCCCCGATTTTGAAAAACGCCGAAAGCCGATTCCGATTCGCCGAGACCAATCGATATATCAATCCTGCCATGTTCGATATCGGACGAACCAGCAACATTCGTCCGAACAACCTATAATTGGAATTAAGCCGGATGGCGATTCCGGCAACGGCCTCATGACCGGTAAGAACGCCCGCTTTCGAGTCGATCATAACCAGCGATTCGAACCGGCCCGGCGGAATACCGCCGCGTCGATCCCGCTCCAGCGTTTTCAATCGTCTGAAAGCAAACCGACCCGGAGCGCATTTTTCGATTTTGCCTTTGAATGCCCGGCAAAGCCCGCAATTGTCATCGTAGTAGATTATCGTCGTCGTGTTGATATACCGGCCGCCGTCATCACCGGGGGAATTCGTCGTTGGGCGCATAGACTTGTCGGCGTATTCGTTTTGGTTTCGGCAAGCCGGCAAAAAAAAGTTCCCCCGCCAAGGTCGGGGGAACCTAACGCGATGTCCAGGCAATGATGCAGGCGCATCCGCGTCATCGATTTGCCGGAGGCTATTTGACAAATTTTTTGTATCGTTCGTTTATTCTACCCCAGTGCAAACTCGCCAGAAAATTATCGATATACTTCGCCCGTCCCGGGCCATCTTTATGGTAATAAGCATGCTCGAAAACATCGAGCGCTATCAAAGGAATGCCGCCCCAGATTGCCCCATAGTGATGTTCATCGACAAGGACGTTCAATAGCCGGCGGCTGTAAAGGGAATCGAATGCCAGCACGCTCCAACCCGACAACTTGGCGGAAATCGCGGCCGCCTTGAAATCGGCTTTCCAAGAATCGAAACCGCCGAATTCCTTTTCGATCGCTTTTACCACTTCCGGACCTTTGGATATGTCGCCGTCGCCTCCGAGCACTTCCCAGTAAACATCGTGCAGCAAGGCCCCGGCATGATTCCAGGTGAATCTCCGCTTGAGCTCCCCGAATTCCGACCAATTGCCGTTGGCGGCGCTCCGATCGGCTTTTTCGAGCCCCTGCTCGATCTTGTTCAAAAAGGTAACGTATCCTTTGTGGTGGGTGTTGTAATGCCAATCTGTCGTTTCCGGGGACATGACCTCTTTCAGCAGCCTCTTGGCTTCCTCATCGGAATAAGGCCGCACATTGAATTTCCACTCGTAAGCCATTTTCACTCCTCTATTGAGAGACCAACAAATCTCTCGTTTCGGCTTGCTGCCGCACTTACATTTTTCAAACCGACTAAACTATGCTTTGCCGAATTTGGTTCCCGCCGACTGACCGCTTCGTGATGTTTCGATCCGGCCTGAAAGCGATGACAATAATCGCAGGCGATTTTAATGCGGCGGTATTTTGCCGACAATTATTCTGTCGGGTGCTGATATTCCGATAACATTCAGCCGGGAGGTCGGATGCTGGCCGAGAAGACGACGAAGTTGACCACCGTCATGATATTCGGGGGAACCTTTCTTTTGTCGGTGTTATCTTTCGTTACCACCTTATATGGTATGTTGATCATCGTTCCCTTGCCTTTGGCCGTGATTGGTTCGCTTGGACTTCAGGCGGCCATGCTCGGGATCGCCTGGAATCTGATTCGGATTCAGGAATCCCGCTGGAAATATTCCGTCGTTTTTTCGATCGCCGCTTTTTTCTCGATATTTTTTTCCTATGCCAATTTTGATATAAACATAAAAGCTCATATCCGCCCTCGTGAAGCCAGGCATGCCTATTACGAGGCGGCCCGGGCGACCCTGATCGAGTACACCACAATCGACAAGAAGGCGGTGGCCATCGGGCGTTATCAGGTCGATCGGCTTATCGATCTGATAAAGATGGAAGAGCAAAAAGGGTGGGCGACAATCAGCGACGAAGGCAGCCGCGACAAGTTTTTACAATCGATAATCGACGGCGCCAGACTGGCGGTCGAATCGTGGCGGGCCAGTCAGGGAAACGAATATCAACAGGGCAAGGGTCGCGGTCTGATTGTCAATTATCTGGAAAGCCGTCTGGCTCAAGCCCGGCAGAATTACGTTACGGTCTGCGATTACCAAAATATCCTGGAGGATATCATCGCCCGCCTGAACGGCGAATTGCCCGTAGCGGAGCAGTATGCGCTGGTCAACCGGGCTTTCGTGTCGTTCCCGCTGGGCGAGATCGAACAAATACTCATGGAATCAGAGTTGCCGCTGCCGCCGCCCCATTCGCCGACGGATTACGCCGAATCGCCGAGCAACGGACAACAGGCGCTGAATATGGTGATCGACGACCTGCGCCGCCCCGATTCGCTTACTCTTTTCGCCTTGATCCTCGCCGCGGCGATAGATTTCATCGTGCTCTTAATGGCGCTGGCCGGGGGTTATGCGGCCCACAGCGCCGATCTCCTACTGGATAAACTCGACAAAGACATTCAGCAACGAATCGAAAAAGCATCGTTCGATGATCCCCGGATTCTGGCCGAAACGCTTCAGGAAAACGTGAACCGCTATCAAACCGCCGCCAATTACAGTCTCGATTTGATCAGGCTTATGGCGGAATATAAGACAGCCCGGGAAAATTACCGCCTGGTTCTCAAGAGACGCAAAGACGCCGTCAAGTCGGCGATGAAAGGCGATATCATGCCGACTTTGATGGAACAAAAGACGAAAAATATCAGCGACTTGCCGGAAAAGATATCGGCCCCCTCGGATATCGACGGCAAGGCCGAACAAAACGAAACCGGCCGCCACCCCGCTTATGAATCGGGCGGCGGTTCTAGGCTCCGGCACCAAGCCGTGAGGAGATCGTGGGGTCCCATCGCGGGTTGGCTGAAAAAAAATATCGGCGGACAAAACATAAAGTCGGCCGGTCGGCGCAACTTTGATCGTCGCTCGAATATCGCGCTACAGAAAATTCAAGCCGGCGCCAGACGCAACATCAAAATCAGTTTATCGGCCTCGGGCCGGAGTTTCGACGAAAAGTCGGCCAAATCGAGCCGAACCGCAATCACCCCTCAGTGAGCCTGCCGCAGGCGAATGAAATGCAACGCGCCTGAAACCACTGGCGCAATTCGCGGTTCCAGTCATCGGCGAATGTCATTGAAGCGCAATAAAATGACCCTCTTTTTTGATACTCTTTATAGAAATGAAACAGACGAGCGAATAATTAAATCAGAAGTAGCGGCAGGTGCAAAAGCGCCCATAGGCAGAATCGCCAAGCCGTCGAGCCGCGGACCTTAGGCGCAAGAAATCCGAAATATATCCCCTTGACCACGGTATTGCTCATCATGGAAACGATAATCGCGGATATCACGAGGCTTTGGACAATCGCGGATTGATTCACCATCGACAGGATGAAAGGATCGATATCGGTTACGCCCACCACCGCCGCCAATGTCAGCAGTCCGGCATCGCCGTACATTCTCTCTATGAGTATCGTTATGACCGAGAGGATAACGAACAGCGAGGCGAAAACCAGCGCCGGCCTTATCTCGAATGGATTCTGCAGCGTGCGGACCGATGTCTTATCCCCGGCGACCCGTTGTTTATCACGGGTGATCGACAGCAGCAGGCCTATCGCCGACAGCACCAGCATCTTCCACCAGATATATCGCACCATATCGGGACGGACGAACCAAATAAGGGCGAGTATCCTTAAATACATCACGCTGCTGGCGAGAACGGTTGCCTGCAGGGCGCAGACACTCCGTTCGGGGGATTTTTGGGCTATGCGTCCGGTGGCAATGCTCACCGCCGTGCTGGAAACGATTCCCCCCAGGAGTCCTGACAGCCACATGCCGGCCCGCTCGCCGAATTTTTTGGTCAGAAAATAACCGGCGAAACCGACTGTCGATACGAGCACTACTATCTGCCAGATGTGGCGGGGATTCAGTTTGAACTCGGTGTATTGTTGATTTGGCAGAACCGGCAATATTATCAGGGTTATCAGCAGGAACTTTATCACCGCCAGAAATTCGGCGTTGTTGAGTCTTTCGACATATTTTTCGATTTTGGCTTTTTCGGACAGCAGAAACGTTCCGACGATCCCAAGAGCCATCGGCACCCAGAGATCCGTCAACATGCACATCGCCCCCATCACGAACGTAAGCAGAGCCGCCACTTCGCTTGTCCAGCCGACGAAATCGCTTTTCAGCTTGGCCAGATAACCAACCAACGCCAGCGCCGTCAAGGAAAGCATCCCCACCGGCAAGGCCCACGGTTGATTGATGCTCACCAGCCAGCCGCAACTGAACCCATATACACCGATAAGCGAATATGTTCTGACACCGGCGAAAACCCGCCCTTTGGCCGTCAGGCCGGAACTTTCCCGCTCGAGGCCGATCAAAAACGACAGGCCTAAAGCGATGAAAAATCGAAACTCGAACGGCCAGTTCAAATCATGCATCTATCATTCCAGGTGCAAACGCCCGCAAATTCTAACGGCAAGGCATAATTTACCCTTTTCTCCGAAAAGGTTCAACAAATAAGTTCTTATGCTCAATATCGGAAACTTACGGATTTTTCCCAATCGTCCGGCCGGCCGGATCATCGGCTCGACCCGCCGCTCGATATATGGCCGATAGGCAAACTGTTTTAGTCTAAAATTACATCATGGCCGCGGGCCTGTTTGAGAAATAGCCTTATCTCCTCAAGCGAGGGAATTCCCTTTCCGCCTCCCATATGCCTGCATTTTAAGGCTGCAGCCGCCGAGGCGAATTCCAATCGCTTTGGCAGATCGAAATCCTGACTGAGAGCGAATATATAGGCTCCGTGAAATACGTCTCCGGCACCTGTCGTATCGACGGCTCGCACGGAAAAAGCGGGCTGCCAACAGACACCATCGGCCGAATAGGCTACCGCTCCGTTTTCGCCCAAAGTTATGACCACCGCTTTGTGCTTTCCGGACTCGAATAATTTTCGCGCCGCCTCCACTGGCGTCAATCCGGGAAATACCGCCCCGGCGAAACTTTCCGAGGCGACGAGGTGGTCGGTCAGATCCAGAATATCGCCAAGGCGCCGGCGATTCGACCCGGCATCGAATATCACCTCGGCGCCATGTTCTTTGGCGACCGCGGCGGCTTTAAGCGAGGCTTCCGTCTCCCGGCCGTCTATCAGGAGATAGCGGCATTCCTTGATCGGGTTTTCATCAATATCGTCAGCCGTCAATTCGCCGATTCCGGTCCGATCGAGCACTACCGTCCTTTCACCGCCCTCTTTTTCGATCCAGATGAACGCTCGCGGCGATCGTTCATTTTTCTTGATGACCATACTTGACGTATCGACTCCGAATTCGCGCAGCCGGTCCGTAATTTCCCGGCCGTCATGGTCATCGCCGCATTTTCCGATAAATGTTGCTCGGCCGCCGAATCTGGCCAAAGCGCAAAGAGCGGTGAGCACAGGGCCGCCGCACTGAATATCCGAGGCTATGGCGTCGACTTTCTGCCCTGCCGCAGGATACCGATCGACTATAATAAGATAATCAAGGGCACAAAGGCCGACACCGACCACGAGCGGATGCTTATTTTTCAAAAATTACCTGACCGTTGGTGGCGTCTTTCAACTTGGTGCGAAATTCTTTCATGCGTGATGCGCGGAGTTCAACGATAAAGGCGGCATCTTGGGAAAAATTCGATTCCAAGATCGTGGCTTTGAATCCGGCGACTATATTGTGAACCAGAGAAACGAACTCCAAACCGGTCTTGAACGAAACCCGATCGGTTGGGAAACTTTTTTCGGCGCCGCATTCCCGTAACAAATCCTGCGTAACTTTGCCGTAGGCCCGGATAAGTCCGCCCGTACCGAGTTTGACACCGCCGAAGTAGCGGGTCACCACCACGATCGTGTTCGAGTAGTTGCGGCCGTCGAGCACCTTGTAAATCTGCAATCCGGCCGTGCTGGGCGGTTCGCCGTCGTCCGAATAGCGGTAGCGCAGCTTACGGCCGAATCCGAGACGCCAGGCATAGCATTGATGGGAGGCATCGGGGAATTCGGCGCGGATTTTATCAAGAAAAGCCTGCACCGCTTCCTCGTCGGCGACTTTACCGGCGGAGGCGATGAATCGACTGCCTTTTACGGTCAGTTCGACACGCCGTTCCGTCTTTATCTGCAAAAAGGCGTCGCTGCCGCCGGCATTCGTATGACCGGCTATGGAATTTCTTAACATAGGCATCCTTTGCAAACAACCTCAGCCGGGCGATCGGAGTATGGATAAAACCAGATTCCTGCGGCGTTCAACGGGTCATTGCCGCGAATATCCGATCCAGTTGGTTAAGCTCCTCAATTCTGTAAAACGTATCGTCCAGCCAATCGTGATTATCAATTCGTCCTTTCGCATCGTACCGATTATCGGGATCCCAAACGAACACCGGCTTGCCCTGTTCAACGGCGGCGGCCGCCGCGTAAAGCTCCCCCTTTCGGGATTCGCCAACCTGCACTATAAGAACGGCATCACTGAGAGCGACGATCAATCGGTTACGGGCCACCAGTCGCAGCGGTATTGCCTCCGCATGTATGTTATACTCGGAAACCAGAGCACCGGTTTCCCCGATAATTTTCGCCAGTCCGCTGTTTTCCTCGGGGTAAATATTCAGCAATCCGCAGCCGAGCACCGCCGTCGTTTTCCCCTCGGCCTGAATACAACCAAGATGAGCAGCGCTGTCGATTCCCGCAGCTAAACCGGAGACGACGTTTCGTCCGGATCGCGCCGTCGCCCTCCCGAATTCAACGGCAGCCCTGATATTATCGTGGTCGGCAGCAGTGGTCCCTACTATAGCCAGCCCTCCCCTGTTGAGCATTTCCTGATCGCCGCGCAAAAACAGAGCCAGCGGCGGTTCCGCTATCCGTCGTAGCGACTCTGGATACCGGTCATCGAAAAACGACAGGTATTCGATATCCAGCAAGTGCAGACGTTCGATCTCCTCGGCGGTTTTATCGAGCCCATATTGAGTCTCGATAATCTGCTCCGCCTTTTCCTGGCTGATTCCCACCATGGCCGCCAAATCGGCCGGCTTCTGCGCGTAAATATTTACCGGATTGCCGTAGGTGATAAGCAGGCGCTGGAACAGCTTCGGCCGCACCTTGCAGGTTTCCGCCAGGGCATAACAGATTGATTTCAGCTCGTTGCCTTCAGTCATCACCGAAAATTATCCTGATTTTCTATTGCCGCCGGGCCGAATGCGTCGAATCAAACGCGCCAATCATAAAGCGGCGGCGGACTAAAAGCAAGTGATAATTGAAGGCGCCGATCTCGACATAATCCGGCCTCCGAATAATTAACGAGCCGGTCGATCGTGATTGACTCTCGATATCCTGTTTCCGACGGAATCGATCTTATCCCTGGCTGTAAACACCGCCCCGATGGGCCGACTGCGGCCGCGGCGGTTCGCCGTCCAAAAGATTCAATCCGCTTCCGGACGAACCGGCCCAAGATAACGAAAAACATCAATTCATGCTTGCTTGAGCGCAGAAAAAAACCCGTCCCCGGCCGGCCGTCGGTCAGTCGCCTGCGGGAATCCGCTTGCCCCATAATCCCGCCGAATAAGCTTGGAACTTCCGCCGGCGTTCGACTGTTCTCTTTTTTAGGTATGACTAAAAAATATTTTAGGAATACAGAAATAAGGCGGGAATCGATCGAGGACTACCTGCGCGCCGCCTTCGAAATCGAAAACGAATCCGGCCGCGTTTTCACCAACAGACTGGCCCGCAAACTGGGCGTCGCCCCCGCCTCGGTGACCGGCATGATCAAAAAACTGGCCGAAAACAACTTGGTGAAATACCAACGCTATCGGGGAATCGCCCTCACCGAAAACGGACGGCGGCTGGCGATAAATATAATCCGTTATCACCGCCTGGCTGAACTGTACCTGTTGAAAATGCTCAAAATTCCCTGGGACAAAGTCCACCAGGAAGCCCATCGCTGGGAACACGTGATCTCGGAACCTGTGGCCGCCGAAATGGAACGCGCCCTCGGCAACCCGCGGGTCGATCCCCACGGGTCGCCTATCCCCGATAAACATGGAAAAATCAGCCCCGCCGAACGCATCCCTTTGTCCACCCTGCGCCCCGGTTTTTCGGCGAAAATTTCCGAAGTCAGCGATCACGATCCGGCGCTGCTTAACTACCTGAAAAAAATCGGCCTTCTGCCCGGCGTCCGCATCATAATCGAATCGATAACCCCCATCGATAATCTGATCCGTATCCGGATCAACGACAAAGTCCAGACAATCGGAAAGGTTATATCAGACAATGTTTACGTGCACAAATGACCGCCGTTCGGCGCTTCCGGACAGGAGCAATCGCAAAATGTCATGCGCCTTATCGCCAAAAGCGGTAATCACGACCGTCGTTGCGGCGGTCCTGCTGGCGGCGGCATTGGGCGGCTGCCGGAACCGCAACGATTTGGCCGACAGGCAAGACGGCCGGCTGAAAGTCGTAACCACCACCGGCATGATAGCCGACATGGTGGCCAATATCGGCGGCGACAGGGTGAATGTTAGAAGCCTGATGGGACCGGGAATCGATCCCCACCTCTACCGGGCCAGCCATGGCGATATCGCCCTCCTCTCCCAAGCCGATATCATTTTCTACAACGGCCTTCACCTCGAGGGGCAGATGGCCGAGGTGTTCGAACAGATTCAAAACAAAATCCCCACCGTCGCAGTCGCCGAGGCTGTCGACACGACGTTGCTGTTGTCATCGCTGAACTTCGCCGGCGTGCACGATCCGCATATTTGGTTTGATGTCCGGTTATGGGCGAAAGCCGCCGAACTGGTGCGCGACCGCCTCAGCCGATTCGACCCGGGCGGCAGCAGCTATTACATTGCAAACGGCAAAAAATATATCGACGACCTATTTGCGCTCGATGCCTATATCCGGCAGGCAGCGCAGACGCTGCCTGATTCGGCGAGGGTACTTATCACGGCCCACGATGCTTTCCAGTATTTCGGCAGGGCCTATGGTTTTCAGGTTATGGGCCTGCAGGGAATCAGCACGGCCGCCGAGGCGGGAACGGCCGACGTAATGCACCTTGCCGATTTTATCGCCGGCAGAAAAATCAAGGCAGTCTTCGTCGAATCATCGGTTCCGCGCCGCAATATCGAGGCTGTTCAGGCGGCGGTCAGGGCGCGCGGTTTCGAGGTGAAAATCGGCGGTACGCTCTATTCCGATGCTCTGGGCGACCCGGACAACCCCGAAGGGACATATATAGGGATGTTCAAGTATAACATTGATACAATCGTGAACGCGTTGAGATGATTCGAGCTTGAAGGAAACGTGGGGGATGACGATAACGGCAATCCAAAACACTCAACCGGCGATCCAGATTTTCGATTTGACGGTAAGCTATAAAGACAAACCGGTCTTGTGGGATATCGATCTGGAGGTTCCTAAAGGGGTACTGATGGCTGTTGTCGGCCCCAACGGAGCCGGCAAGACGACACTCATAAAGGCGATGCTTGATCTTGTGCCGCGGGCCGCCGGACGAGTTTTAATCGACGGCAGAACACTGGCGGAAAATCGCCATAGGGTGAGTTATGTACCCCAAAAAGGGACCGTTGACTGGGATTTTCCGACGGACGTCCTCGATGTCGTGGAAATGGGGCGTTACGGGGCGCTCGGCTGGTTTCGTCGGCCGCGCAGGAACGATCGGGAAGCGGCGATGCGGGCACTGGCCATGGTTGGGATGGAGGATTTCGCCCGCCGGCATATTAGCCAGCTTTCGGGAGGCCAACAGCAAAGGGTGTTTTTAGCCCGCGCTCTGGTGATGAACGCCGATATCTATATCATGGATGAACCTTTTCAGGGTGTCGATGCCGTTACCGAAAGGACGATTATCGAGCTGCTGCGAAAATTGAGATCGGAGGGGAAGACGGTTTTGGCGGTGCACCATGACCTCCAGACGGCACCCGCATATTTCGACATGATGACTTTATTGAATATCCGCAAAATCGCCAGCGGCCCGATCGACATCGTTTTTACCAAGGAGAATCTGGCGCAAACCTACGGCGGCAATGTTTCGATCGCCGGCGGTCTAGCCGGAGATACACCCGATAGGCGGCGCAATACGGAAATACGAAATTAGTAAAGGATACATCTAAACATCCATTTGTGATTGAGACCGGCCGGTGAGGTGAAATAATGGGTAAGACAATCGTAATCGTGGCTAACGGAACGATGAAAAACCGCGGCTTTCATGCCAAGATGCTCAAGGGGGCGGACTTGATTATCTGTGCCGACGGCGGCGCCAACGGTGTTGATGCTCTCGGTTTCGTTCCGGATATCGTTATCGGCGACATGGATTCAATAAAAAAGACTGTCCTCGAAAAATTGAAAAGAAACGGCCGAACGAAAATTATCAATGACCCCGACCAAAACAAAACCGATACCGAACTTGCGATCAGCCTGGCGGAATCATTCAAACCGAAAGAAATAATTATCCTGGGAGCGATAGGCGAAAGATTCGACCATACGCTGGCCAATATCCTTTGCCTGATGAAGATAGACCGGAAGATAAGCGCCAGAATCGTCGACGGCGAAAACGAAATACGACTGGCCGAAAAGGCGATCGTTCTGGAGGGAAAAAAGGATCAACTGATTTCCGTTTTCGCCCTGACCGAGGTGAAAGGGATGAAGTACGAAGGATTAAAATGGCCGGCCCCGAAAATAAATCTCGGCAGCGGTTGGTTCGGCATAAGCAACAAATTGACGTGCCCAAAAGGTAAAATAAAAATAGAAAAAGGCAAAATATTGGTGGTTAAATCCACCGGCTAAAACAAGTACGCCGCGAAATTTCGGCTCCGGAAAACCCCGCTCGACATAAATATGTTGTTGACTGATTATACATTCCGCATGGTCGCCCTGGGTTCGTCGTTGCTGGGGCTTGTCAGTGGTCTTTTGGGGTCGTTCGCATTCCTGCGCAGGCAAAGTCTGCTGGGTGATGCCGTCTCCCACGCGGCTCTACCGGGGATTGCGCTCGCCTATCTATTGACACGCGACAAAAGCCCCCTGATCCTGCTGATAGGCGCCGCCATGGCCGGCTGGTTGGCCTCGTATTTGGTGACCCACATCGCCAGTCACAGCCGGGTCAAATACGACGCCGCACTGGGATTGGTCCTCTCGGTATTTTTTGGGATCGGCCTCATGGTCCTCTCTTTTCTGCAAAAACAACCGGACTCGGGCCAAGCCGGCCTTGACCGGTTCCTTTTCGGACAGGCATCGGCCATGTCCGCCGACGACATTACAACAATCAGCATTATCGGGGGATTGTCCGTGATCGCGCTTCTTTTGCTCTGGAAAGAGATCAAGATTTTCATATTTGACGAGGGGTTCGCAGGCGTGATCGGCTATTCGGCAAATAAGATTGACAAAATCCTCACCTCACTGATAGTCGTCGCCGTGGTTGTCGGCCTGCAAATCGCCGGAGTGGTTCTGATGAGTGCGATGCTGGTTGCGCCGGCGGCCGCGGCAAGGCAATGGACAAACGGTTTGAAACCGATGGTCCTGCTTGCCGGATTTCTGGGCATGCTGTCTGGTCTGGCCGGATCGACCGTAAGCGGTCTGGTGCCGCGATTGCCGACCGGCCCGGCAATCGTGATATGTTTGAGTTTCGCGGTGGCGGTTTCTTTGCTTTTCGCTCCCGGCCGGGGTCTGGTTTGGAACTTGTTCGCGAGATGGCGCAACCGGCAATCGCTGCGTCGGGAAACGATCCTGATTGATCTTCTCGAAATGGCAAGAGGTCATGACTCTATCGAACACGGACACTCGTTGGCCGTCCTCAAACTGATGTATCCGGAAATCAGAGGGCTGCGGGGGTTGCTGGCCGACCTCGAAAAGGAAGGATACGTCGTAAAAAAGGGTTCATCGGAATGGGCGCTTACCCCTGCCGGAGCGGAAAAAGCCGCAGCTTTTGCTGAAAGAATCGAGGCGAAACAATGATGCATGCGCAATTGGAGGTCATACTGGTGGCGGTGGCAACCTCGATAGCCTGCGCCGTCGCCGGCGTATTTCTGGTTTTGCGCCGTATGGCCTTGATGAGCGACGCCATAAGCCATGCCATCTTGCTCGGCATCGTCATCGGGTTTCTAATCGGCGGGGATCTCAGCTCGCCACTCTTGATTATCGGGGCCGCTCTTATCGGTGTGGTCACGGCGGGTCTCACCGAAACGATCAAACGGACAGGGCTTGTCAAAGAAGACGCCGCCATAGGGCTTGTCTTCCCGCTGTTATTTTCGATCGGGGTGATATTGATATCCCGCCTCAGCGGCGATGTTCATCTTGACACCGACTCAGTGCTTCTGGGCGAAATCGCTTTTGCACCGTTCCGGAGATTGCAGATCGCCGGACTTGATTTTGGGCCGAAATCGCTGGCGGTTATGATCGCAATTTTGCTGATGAACGCTGCTTTCATCATAACATTTTTCAAAGAACTCAAACTCTCCACATTCGATCCGTCGCTGGCGGCCGCATTGGGTTTTGCGCCTTGGTTGATTCAATACCTGCTCATGGGGATCGTTTCGCTAACAGCCGTGGGTGCTTTCGACGCCGTCGGTTCGATCCTCGTGGTGGCTTTGATGATTGCCCCCCCTGCCGGAGCGTACCTGCTGACGGACAGGCTTTCAGCAATGATCTGGATCGCCGCCGCGGTCGGCGCGCTATCGGCAATCGGTGGGTATTGGATAGCCGACCTGCTGGATGTGTCAATTGCCGGATCGATGGCTGCCGCTTGCGGGGCTATATTCCTTTTGATTTACCTTTTCGCTCCGCAGAGCGGATTGTTTTCGGCCCGCCGCCGAAGGACCCGCCAGCGGCTCGAATACGCCGTCGGGATGCTGTTGATACATTTAAGAAATCACGAAAACCAGCCGGAAGCGGATTACGAGCGTAGCCCGGCTCACCTGGAAAACCATTTCCGCTGGGAGCCGGTGTTTGCGCGGAAGGTCGTGAAACGGGCGGCCGATCTCGGATTAATAGAAGACCAAACGGAAAAATTGTCGTTGACGCCGAACGGTCGCCATGCCGCAGGCGAGCTCATTACACGATAAAATCAGAATGCCGTTGACCGTTCCCGATGATCCGGCTATCTTGCCCGTATGGAAATCAAGCCTGACAGCGGCGATAGCCATACCCCTCTGGCGGACCGGATGCGCCCGCGGACGCTCGAAGAGTTCGTCGGCCAGGAACACCTGATCGCCCCCGGCAAACCGCTTTATGAGTCGATAAAGGCCGACCGGGTGGGATCGCTGATTTTCTGGGGTCCGCCGGGTTCGGGCAAAACGACCCTGGCGCGGCTTATAGCCACATATTCGAAAGCCGTTTTCGCCCCGTTTTCGGCGGTGACCGCCGGCATCAAGGAAATAAAGACATTTATCGAACAGTCGCGAAAGCGGCTTGATTTCGAGGGCCGGAAAACGATTCTGTTCGTCGACGAAATCCATCGTTTCAACAAGGCCCAGCAGGACGCCTTTCTGCCGCATGTCGAAAACGGGACGATTATTCTGATAGGCGCAACCACCGAAAATCCGTCGTTCGAGGTAATATCGGCGCTGCTTTCGCGCTGTCGGGTCTACACCCTCAAACCGCTCGAACCAGATGATATAAAATCGATAATCCTGCGGGCGCTCAAGGATACCGAACGCGGACTTGGCGATGAAAATCTTCTGTTGGATCCGCAGGCGCTTGATCGGCTCTCGATGATCGCCGCCGGTGACGCCCGGGTTGCGTTGAATATAATCGAATTAGCCTGGCGGACGCTCGACCGCAAAACCGATTCGAAACGCTGTCTGACGGTCGAATTGATAAACGAAATAGCCCAGAAAAAGGCGCTCCGTTACGACAAAGCCGGCGAGGAGCATTTCAATCTCATCTCGGCTTTGCATAAGTCGCTGCGGGCCTCCGACGCCGATGCCTCGCTTTACTGGCTGTTCAGGATGCTGGAGTCCGGCGAGGATCCGCTCTATATCGCCAGGCGGATGGTGCGTTTCGCATCGGAGGACATCGGTCTGGCGGACCCCCGCGCCTTGACGCTCACGCTGGCGGCCAAAGACGCCTATCATTTTTTGGGCAGCCCGGAGGGAGAACTGGCGCTGGCCGAAGCGGCGATCTATCTGGCTTTGGCTCCTAAGTCGAACGCGGTTTACTTGGCCGAAAAATCCGCCCGTCAGGCTATCGCGCAAAAACCGGCGGCCGAGGTTCCGCTCGTAATCCGCAACGCGCCGACCGAATTGATGAAATCGTTGGGTTACGGGGCAGGATACCGTTATGCTCACGATTTTGATAATGCGTTCGCCTATATGGAATGCCTGCCCGACGAGCTGAAAGGAAGCCGCTTTTATCATCCGACAGATAGGGGACTCGAGGCAAAGTTGAAAGAAAAGCTCGATTGGTGGCTTGAGAGAATGAGACAAGAACGGGAAAGAAAACCCTGATGTATCCGCAAATGAAAGCGTTTCGTAAGCACAAATCGAGACGGCGGTTGATCGTTTCGCTGTCCCTTGTGTCGTCAGGAATTCTTTTGGCCTGTGTGGCGTTATTTCTGCCCTGGTTCCGCGGACGTCTGGCCGTGGTCGGCAAAACGGTCAATGCCCTAGCGTTTCCAGAAGTGACGGCAATAGTGCTCAGCGGCGGTGTCCTCTCGCTCGGCTTTTTCATTTTTTTCATCATAAAGAAAAAAGACCAGCTCGCCCGATTCATCGCCTTTGCCATATTGACAGCCACGATAATCGGGGCGCTGGTTACCTTGCGGTCCTATGCGAATCAAGGATCGTTTCCGGGAGTCGGAGTGCAGACGAAAATCGGGGTAATTCTCACTTTTGTCGGGCTGATAACGGCTTTGGCGGGTGCTTTGGCTGTTGATCACCGGACACCGTCGGGCGATGACGGAGAATGATTTTCAATTTGCCGTTTGTTTCCCGTCTTTCCCGCGCAAACGGGAATCCCAATCAATATAGCCAATATAAGGCAAGGCCGGCGTTCGGCGCCCGGCGATTTCAGCATACCGCTGCTTTACTCTTGCCGGACAAGCAGCCTCCAATTATCGATCCTGTTCGGAAGTCTATTCTTTCCGCCAATCGATCGGGCCGCTTTCGAACCGCCTTTTCAGGCTCAACAATACGTAATTCCAGGCCCGATCGAAAAAGTCATAAAGCTCATCCCATTCGGGACCGTCACCCCAACCGTATTCGGCAAAAATCACTTTCGTCTTTTGCTCGCCGATCTTTTCGAACCGCAGAACCACCTGAGTATGAATATCACGCAGGCGGCCGAACTCCGGCGGCGCGTTCCAATCGAAAGCGAACAATTCGTACGGTATGACGAGCAGCACCCGGCACCCCTCGGATCCCTGACTGCCTTCAGGCTCTTTGAGATTGAAAAGTATCTCATAGGCACCGCCGGGAAAAAGCTCCACTTTTGCTGCGGGCGCAAAAAACGTCTTCACCCCTTCGACGGTCGTCCAGGCCTCCCAGACGGCCGGCAATGAGCCGTCAACAGTCGTCTCTTTGCGCAAAATCCGCCCGCCAGGATTCCGTTCGTAACGCGAGGGATCCGGCAAGTCGGCGAAAAGGGAAAGGGTCATCGGCTGAATAATGTATTTATTCAAGCCGCTTTTTACGCTCGGATCGTTCAGTAAAAGTGATTCCGCCTCGCTTAAAGATTGAGCCCTGACTATTATAAGGCCGAACAGCGGGTCGAAACAAGGACCGGCGGCAAGGACTTTATTTTGCGCCACCAGACCTTTCAGGTATTGAAAATGCTCACCCATGATTCTCTGCTCTTCCTGCGTCATGCTCTTGTCGAAATCCGGGTGCGGCGACAACAATCGGACAAAGTAGTGGCTTCCTGTGGGCGTGTTGACCTCCTTGCCGCAGGCGGCAGCGGAAACCACGACCACCAGCAACAAACCGAGCATTTCATATGACCGTAATCGGCGAAACATCAAGTCGCCTCAGGGGACCTGTTACCTATTAATTTAATGACCGCTTTCTCTGAATCAACAATACGGTGAGGCCGCCCGATAATCATCCGCTGATCACCAATGAACTGTCAACAGGGTGCATCGCCGCCGTCTTTTGAGCCGGACCCAGAGCAAAATCGATTGCGCCTTGGAGGGCTCGAACCTCCGACCCGCTGATTAAGAGTCAGCTGCTCTACCAACTGAGCTAAAGGCGCCGAATTTTCAAATGAGGGTGGATGGGATCGAACCATCGGCCACCTGCTTAAAAGGCAGATGCTCTACCACTGAGCTACACCCCCAAAAACCCGAAACCGTATAATATTTCATTAGTCTCCCCTGTCAAGATATTTCTCCCGATATCTTAACCCCGATCGATTCGACCGATATCGTTTCGCCAAAAATCCGCGCCGCAACCGAGCCGATAACCCTCAAGAGTCGGAACTTCCATCGGCGGCTATTGGTTACCGTAAATTTAACCGGCGATTTACCGAACAATATTCATAAAGGATTGTATAACTCCATGATACCCATATTTGAAGCAACGCCGCCATTGAGGATGCGACTGTTTATTTTTGGCTCGACCGACTCTCGCAAATCAATCCTGACAAGACCGGGTGAACACTCGTTTTTTCGACGCTGGGCCAAACTAATTACGGCCATTTTGTTAACCTCATATCAGGCCGTGATCGCCACAGCCGCCCAACCTGGGAAAAACCCGGTGGGACACAAAGTCCAGGCCACACAAAATATCCTACGCTTCGCCGATGTCTGTTCATTGGTCAGCGCCAACAACGACAATCTCAAGGCGATGCGATATCTTCAGCTTTCAGCGCAAAGGTCCGTCGGGCCGGCCGGCGCTTGGGACGACCCGATGCTGATGGCGGGAGTGCAGAACCTGCCGACGTCGCTTGATTTCGGTGCCGACATGATGACCATGACCATGTTCGGCCTTTCGGTCAATTTGCCTTATTCGGGTTACAAGGGGTTGCAGCGCAAAGCGGCGATTGTGGAGGAGAAGTTGGCCCGAAACGATGTTGTAATGACCGAAAATCAGCTTTATGCGGCCGCTTTGACGGCCTATGTCGATGTTTACACGCGGCAGGTCGCATTATATTATCTTCGGGAAGAAAGAAATCTCGCCGATAAGGCCCTGCAATCGATTAAGGCGAAATATATCACCGCCGCCGCCGGCGCCACAGATCTGGCCGCCGCCGAGGCCGAAATCGGACGCCTCGATTCGGACATACTGTCTGCCGAACAAGAACACCGGGAAGCTGTTGCCGAGCTGTATGCTCTGTGCGGGCAAACTCCGCCTAACCCGACGCCCGAAATCCGACACCCCGAATTCGATTTCAGCTTTGAGCCGCTTGAGGTTTTGCTTGAAAATGCCCGGAATTATCCGGCTTATGCAAGGCTGAATATGGAATCCGAAAAATATTCATTGCTTGCCGGAGCGGCCAAGAGAATGCGCTGGCCGATGATCTCCCTCTCGGGTTATTACGGTATCAGGCAGGCCAACGAAGTTGAAAATCCGATTGATATGATCGGATTCCAGGTTTCTCTTTCACTGCCTGTCTTTTCCGGACGTCGGCAGGGTTCAATTGCCGTCGCCGACGAGGCCCTGCGGATAGCAAGCGAAGCACGGGCGAATCAATTATGGCAAGAAACCAGAAACCGGCTGGAGTCGTTGACCGAAAGGATACGAAGGTTGAATGAGGCCAAAGAGATCTACGCAAACCGCGTCATTCCGGCCGATTCATTGGCTCTTAATTCAGCCATGGTCGGCTTCGTCAACGGAACGATATCATTCGTAGAACTGACCGCACAATTGCGGAACATTTACCGGGACCTGACGGCGCTGGCGCGTTTCGACTATGAAATCGCCCGCGCTTACGCCGAATTGAGCGTCTATACGGGAGCCAGATGGCGAAATATCAAGGAATAATGAATAAGGAAATCAAGCAATGATAAATGAACAAAAAGAAAACGGTGCCGTTCTTCCCGAGGGCGAAGAGACGCCGCCGCCTTTGACAAAAGCGATGTCCATGGTTCGCTGGGGACTGCTGGCGGCTTTGGCGGTTTTCGCCCTATTTATGCTTCTGGGCATGTTGGGGCTTACGCCATGGGAAGCAAGGGGAAACCAACAGGCGCAATACCATTGCCCGATGCATCCTACCTATATAGCCGATCATCCCGGAGAATGCCCGATCTGCGGTATGAGCCTCGTGCCGATTAAAGAACCAACGGCCGGGATACCGATATCGGCAAAAGACAACGACAAAACAAAGAAGGCGGGAGATTCTTCGGCCCGCGGCAAGCAATATGCCTGTCCCATGCATCCGGAGGTGACAGCAAGTGAACCGGGGCAATGTCCGAAATGCGGCATGGATCTGGTCGCCGTTCCCGATACCGGCCACGGTAAATCGATGTCTGAACCCAAGGAAAAAGCCGATTCAATTTTGGAAAAATCGACCGGGCCTGGCCGCTACGTCTGCCCGATGCACCCCGAAATCGTTGCGGATGAACCCGGGAGATGTCCTAAATGCGGCATGTTTCTCGAATATCAAGATGCGGATTCCATTTCGGAAGATGCCGAACATTCGGTCGATACGCACCGGGCCGCCGCTTCTGAAGGTTTTCAGGTTGCCGGTTTGGCTCCCCTTACACTCGAGTTGGCCCGCCAGCAACTGATAGGCGTCCGAACTTCAAGGGCCGTCCGGGAAATTATAGGCGATAGTCTGAGACTTTTCGGCGAAGTGACGGCCGATGAAACCAAATTGCGGAAACTTCAACTTCGGGTATCGGGATGGATAAAAAAACTATATCTGAACCAAACCGGGCAGCTTGTCGATCGAGGCGATACCATCGCCGTCGTTTACAGTCCGGAACTGTATCAGGCGATAAGTGAATTCATGAATGTGATAAGCTCGCCGCTTGGAGAATCGTCGCCGCAGCTGAAAGCGGCTTTCCGCGAGAAATTGATTCTGCTCGGCCTTTCCAGCGCAGATGTCGATGAAATCGCCGGGGGAGCCGAACCGACTGCCGAATATCCCCTGCGCAGCCCGTTCAAGGGTTTCCTAATTCAAAAAAATGTTGTCGAAGGCCAGCGTATCGACCCGACGCAGGAACTAGCCACGATAGCCGATTTAAGCACGGTCTGGGTGTTGGCCGGCGCATATGAGCACGATATTCAAAGTATAAAAATAGGACAGACGGCCGCCGTGAGGGTGGAGGGGTTTCCCGGCCTGAAATTCGAGGGGCGGATCGGACTTGTCTATCCCGATTTCTCGCCTGAAAGCCGCACGGGCAAAATCAGAATCGAGCTTGCCAACCCGAAATTTCAGCTCAAACCGGGGATGCTTGCCGAAATAACCGTGGTCGCCGATAGTAAAGCTGCCATAACAGTGCCGGCCGATGCCGTTATCGACGGCGGGACGCAAAAGTACGTATTCGTCGTTCACGACAAAACCCATTTCGAGCCGCGTTTGATTTCGACCGGAACCGCGATAGGCGACCGGATGGTGATTGAGTCGGGTTTGCACGATGGAGAAGAAGTCGTTACCAGCGCCAATTTCCTTATCGATTCGGAAAGCAGACTCAAAGCGGCCCTGATCGGGGCGTCAGCCCCGGCGCCGACGACCAACGAGGGACATTAAGCAAAAGAATACGCGATGATCAAGGCGATCATAGATTACTGCGCGCGAAATCAGGCGATCGTATTCACGGGAACTTTGCTTGCCTGCGCCGGCGCTTTTTTCGCCATAAGCAATATCAACCTCGATGCCATTCCAGATCTCTCCGATACGCAAGTCATAATATTCACCGAATGGATGGGGCGCAGCCCTGATTTGATCGAAGACCAGATCACCTACCCCATAGTGGTTTCACTTTTGGCCACCCCCCGGGTACACGACGTGCGCGGCTTTTCCATGTTCGGCATGTCGTTCGTTTATGTCATTTTCGATGACGGCACCGACCTGTATTGGGCCAGGTCGAGGATTATCGAGTATCTGAAACAGATCGAGGGGAAATTCCCTCCCGGTGTCTCCCCCAGACTCGGGCCTGATGCCACCTCTATCGGGTGGATTTATCAATACGCCCTGATCGACACTACCGGCAGGCACGATCTGGCCGATTTGCGGACTTTTCAGGATTTCAATCTGCAATATGCCTTGTCGTCGGTAAGCGGCGTGGCGGAGGTAGTGAGTATCGGCGGCTACCAGAAACAATATCAGGTGGAAATCGATCCGCTGAAACTCAAGGCTTACGGTGTCACTCTTGCCGATGTGATAAGGGCTGTTCGTAGAAGCAACAAAGACGTCGGCGGTCGGGCGATCGAAATGAGCGGCCGCGAATACATTATCCGGGGACGCGGCTATATCCGCGATCTCGAGGCGATACGGAACATTTCTCTGGGAGCCGATCGCTCGGGCGTGCCGATCCTCTTAGGCAATGTCGCCCACGTCGGTATCGGCCCCGATATGCGGCGCGGCGTCGGCGAATTCAACGGTATCGGCGAAACCGTCGGCGGCATAGTGATAATGAGACACGGCGAAAACGCCCTTAAGGTGATAAGAAACATCAAAAACAAAATCGCCGAATTATCGCCGTCGTTTCCCGAAGGTATCCAACTTGTACCGGTCTATGACAGAAGCAGCCTGATAATCCGGGCGATCGAAACGCTTCGCCGCAGCCTGATCGAAGAAGGAATAGTTGTGGCGATCGTAATCATGATCTTCCTGCTTCATTTCCGAAGCGCGCTCGTGCCGATTATCACCTTGCCGGTGGCGGTCGCTTTGGCTTTTATCCCGATGTACCTGCTGAAAATCAATTCCAATATCATGAGCATGGGCGGCATCGCCATAGCTATCGGGGCGATGGTGGATGCCAGTATCGTGTTGGTCGAAAACACCCATAAAAAACTGGAAAAGGCGGGCGGCAAGGCCGATCGCCGGGAAGTCATCGCCGAGGCGATAAAAGAAGTCGGACCGTCGATTTTCTATTCGCTTTTGATAATCACGGTCGCCTTCCTGCCGATTTTCGCGCTGACCGGACAAGGCGGGCGCC
>Ga0129299_1000431_pt1 | contig 26152 bp, 20 predicted proteins | sample ConPoolayeCmetaG_FD_94477 | JGI IMG/M metagenome (GOLD analysis project Ga0129299, IMG submission 94477) | Hot spring microbial mat communities from California, USA to study Microbial Dark Matter (Phase II) - Cone Pool mat layer C metaG ...
ACGGCGTGCCGCGGCACGCCGTGGTCGGATTTCTACTGGAGGAGGAGGAATTGGCCGTGGCCGGTGGACAACCGGCCACGGTCGCTTTTTTCGTGGTGTGCGCAGAACCAACTTTCGGGTACGCGCGTGCGCAACGCTTGCGCTGTCGTCTTGCGTGGCCTGAAGATCGGGGATCGGCGCGGGACCACGCCCGCCGCGCGGCAACCTCTCGCGAACCACCGCTTCTCATTTGTATGACGCCACCGGAAGCTGGCTTGCGTGCGCGGTTTTCCGTCAGAACCGACCTACTGGCCGTGTTGCGTGTCTGTTTGCCAGCGGCAGGCAAGCTGGGAGGGCTTTGACTCGGGCGCGCCGGGCGGCGATACTGTTGATGTAGCCGCCGGTAAGGTTGCCGCGATTGTCAACAAGTCGAAGCAGCGGTTGTTTCGAGCGGATCCGATTCTCGGGGGCTCGCGCAGGTGCGTGACATGCCTTCTGGTACCGTGAAATGGTTCAATGACTCCAAGGGTTTCGGGTTCATCCGCTCGGACGACGGTCAAGATGTATTCGTGCACCACACCTCGATAGAGGCGGATGGGCATCGGACGTTGAAGGAAGGCCAGCGGGTCGAATTCGAAGTGACTCAAGGGCCCAAGGGTCCGAAGGCCGTAAATGTCCGCGCTGCGCCGCGCTAGATCGCCTGTTCGTCCGCGCTCGAAATCCCGGCCTGGTCCTTGGTGCAGCAGATCCGCAATCTGACGGTTTTTTCTCCGCCGCCGCGCTCGCCAGCCGGCGTCGTTGCTCGCTATAATCCGCATTACCGCTCGGGCCGCAGGTGCAGAAGGCGAGTGCGCCCCCGTTTCCCGGGTGAAGGGCACCACGAAAGGAGATGGTGTGCGCATCGCTCTGATCAATCCGATAGCACGACGTTCGCAGGGTTATCACACGATCGGTTCATATATTCCGCAGCTTGGGCTGCAAGTGCTGGCCGAGCGCGTGCCGGCTGGTCACCAGGTCGAGCTGATCGACGAGGTCTTCGGGACCGACGGCACCGAGGCGCTGCTATTGGCCGGTCACTACGATCTGGTAGGCATCACGTCTTACACCAGTGGAGCCACGCGCGCTTATGAACTGGCGCGCTTCTGTCGGCGGCGCGGTCTGCTGACCGTCATGGGAGGACCACATGCCTCGGCCTGTCCGGATGAAGCCGCTCAGCATGTGGACGCGGTCGCCGTTGGCGAGTGCGACGAGCTTTGGCCGCAAATCGTCGAGGATGCTGCTGCCGGACGCTTGCAGACACGGTATCAGGGATGGTTGTCGGAGCTCGAGGTCGGCGGGCTGGGACGTGCGAACCAGACTCTCCAGCCGATCAATGGTAGCTATGACGTGTCGGCGATCCAGACCTCGCGCGGGTGTCCGGTGGGTTGCGAGTATTGCTCGGTAACGAAGTTCAATGGGCCAGCCATCCGCCGGCGGCCGATTGCCGACATCATCGATGAATGGAACCAGACCCCCAAGAAATTCATCTTCGTGGTGGATGACAACTTCTTCGGCGTGGGGCCACGCCATGCCGAATGGGCCAAGGAATTGCTGCGAGCACTGATCAAACATGGTCGGCGCCGGCTGTGGTTCAGCCAGACCACCATCAACATGGGGGCCGACCAAGAGGGATTGCGGCTGGCGTATCAGGCCGGCTGTCGCGGGATGCTGGTGGGGTTCGAGTCGTTCAACGAACAGACCCTGAAGAGTTATCACAAGGGCGTCAACCGTCAGAACCTGCGCCGCTACCAGGAACTAGTGGATGGGTTTCATCGCGCCGGCATTGCGGTTTTCGGCGGTTTCATCATCGGTTCCGACGAGGACACCCCGCAGACGGTCGCCGACACCGCTTTGGCCGCCGTCGAGATGGGGGTGGACATCGTTCAAATCACGAATCTGACACCGCTGCCGGACACCAAGTACTTCGAACGCTTGCGAGCCGACGGTCGGCTACTGGCCTGCGACTGGCCGCGCGACTGGGAACGCTACACGTTCACCGAGACGGTTTATCAGCCGCGACGGATGGGTCCGCGCGAGTTGGACGAAGCCATCTTCGAGCTACGTTATGCGGCGGCGCATCAACCGTGGGTCTGGAAACGGGCGTTGCGGACCTTGCTGCGGACGCGCTCCCTCAGCACAGCCCTATTCGTTTTTGGGATGAACCAGGGCTGGAAACGCATGGCTCGGATTCAGGTGCCACGCGATGCCGAGCGCTTTGGCAACATGCCGCAACCATCGGAACGACTACGCAAGATCTACCGGGCGTTCAAGATGCATTTGCGGTCAAGGGTGGTGCTCCCGACGCCGACGGCGGTCGACTTACCGGTGGTGCCGGCAACGCCGGGCCCCGTCAGGTAGAAACTGCACCATCTTCCGGGCGAGCCGGCCCGGTCCAGTATCTTGCGGCCAGGGACATGACGCCCTGGGCTATCAGCAGGCCCAGCAGTGCACCGGCGCCGACGTCGCTCAGGTAGTGGGCGCCGTTCACCAGTCGCGAACCGGCCGCCAGAAGCGCCGACACGAGAAACAGCCCTGTCCAGCGGGGAAAGAGGCGGCGCAACACACAGGCCAAGGCGAAGGCGGTTGCGGCCTCGCCCGACGGGAAAGAGACGTTCTCGCCGCGCGCTAGCCCGAGCGCGGGCTGTGTGAAGGCCAAGTGTGTCGTGCTCTGATTGGGGCGCAGGCGACCGACAGCCGGCTTGGCCAAGTTGACTGCCAGAGACGCGAGCAGCACAGCAACTAGGCCAGCGTTGGCGGCCGACCAGCTTCTTCGGTGCAACAGCACCACCGCGACATAGATCACTACTCCACCCAGAACGTGCCCGAAAGCATAGCGGCAAATCAGCCAGAACGGCTTGGTCAGCGCATAGAAGTCATTGTCCAGCGGGTGTTCTTCGGTGTTGAGCCGCTGCGACACGTGCTCGTAGAACCAGCGATCGGCCCCCAGGAAGCCGCCTGCCACCAATGCCAAGGCCAGCCCGACCAGGGTCCAGGACAAACAGTCACGCGCTGAACGGCGCGTTATGGCTGTTTGGTCTGTCTGGCAGTCGGCTTTGAGGATCCGCGTACGCACGATCTCCTCGCAAGTGGGCGCTCAGAATCTGGCTGGTTTGCCCGGCTGCGCTGACAAGCCGGCATAGGCTGGACAAGTGTAGATCGACCACACCTGCACGACCAAGGCGCGATGGTCGTTGCCGGCGCTCAAGCGGTGTTCAACAGTCTGGACAAGTGTGGCGGCCGGCAATGCCGGTGACAGGCGGCCAGCGCCAAACAGCTCGGCTTTGTGCGCCCCGACGTAGATGCAGGGACGTCCGACGAATACCTGCGGGTCGCGCAACGGGTTGGGGCGCCACAAGTCATATTGACTTTGCCGATCGCCCAGGGCGGCTTGCAGACAGTACACTGTTGGTTGCCCAGGACAGTAGAAGGCAATCTGGCTGGCTGTCTGATAGTCATCGGTGATGATGAACGGGTCGCGACCGGCCGCCCACTCGGCCGCCCGCACCGTCCCCACCGCCGCCCCGAGTTGCGTCCAGCCACGCAACCGGGCTGTAGGGTCGTACTTGGCGGCCGGCGTGAGATTCCAGGGCGGCTCACGTTCAGCCAGCCAACCAATGAGCGGTGCCAGCCACTCGGTATGATGCATGACCAACACGGTCGCACTGCCTAACAGGCTGCCGGTCACCACCACGCCGCGTGCCCAACGCCGCGCCGCAGCCGCAGGCGCTTGCCACAGTCGCGCCAGCCAGCAGACCAGCACGATACATCCCGGCAGCAGCGCCAGCATAGGCCAATTCGGTTGCGTCTTGGTTAGTAAGCTGAAAGCTGCGAAAACTCCCCAGGGAAGCCCCGTCGCCACGAGCAGTAGTACAAGTGCTGCCGGGTCATGTTGCTCGTAGTCGAGCGGCTCCGGGTGGCGCGAAAGGCTGGCGACGGCACAGAGCATGGCCGCGAACCAGACGGGACCAACGACCGCCAATTGCCCCAGCAGGAAGTCGAGTGGCCCCAATAGCTTGAAGCCACCACCGACACTCAGCCCGGCCTGCCCCGCCACGTGGCGAAAACTGACCCACTCGTGTCGGGCATTCCACGCCAGAATAGGCAGTAGCCCCGCCAACCCGAGCAGGGCCGCGAGATATGGTCCGGGCTGTCGTAAGGCACGGCGATAGACAGGCCTGATCAGCATGGTCAGCAGGACCGCCGGGAAGATCAGAACCATCGTGTACTTGGCCAGGATCCCCAGGGCGATAAGTAGACCGGCAGCCAGCCAAGTGGCGGTTCGTCCGGTTCGCAGGGCCGATTCGACAGCGACCAATGCCCAGACGAATAGAAATGCCAACGGGGCGTCGATGGTCATCAGAATGGCGCCGACGGCGAAGATGGGGATGGTAAAGGTGAGTGCGACGGTCGCCAGCGCAAGTCGTGACGAGCGGGTGACCTGCCGCGCCAAGACAAACAACCCCCACCCGGTACCGACCGACAGGAGAATCGCGGGTAGTCGCACGGCCAAGACCTCGCTGCCCACCAGACGTTGAGACCAGTCGGCCAGAGCGAGCCGTGAGGCCGCGATGATGTACGCCACCAGTGGACCCTTGCTGTAGTAGCTGAGGTCAAGGCGTCGCGACCACTCCCAATAATGGGCTTCGTCGCCTGATAGATCGAGCGGGCAGTCAGCCAGCAAATACCATAAATGGGCAAGCGCTCCCGCAAGCAAGAGCAGCAGGGCGGTCGTCGTGCACCAGCGGCAGCGGACGCCGGCCAGTCGAGCGCGAATAAGGGGCGACCCGACCATCGGTCTAGGGAGACGGACGAGTGGTGGCGGCGCCGCTGGTAGGAGTCCCCTCCGACCGGGTCACGTGCACCCAGTATGGCATTACAGCACGGTCGCGTGGGTTCACCAAGCCGCGCACCGCAACCTGGTCACCGACGCGCACGTCTGCCAGCGTGGCCTTCGTCCCGTTGATGAGGATTTCACAGTCTTCGGGTATATGATCGGCGGCCACAATCATGGTGCGTCCGCTCTTGGGGTGGATGAACTGGATCTCGCCGCTTCGGGTGGTCGCATCCAGCCGTGTGACCACCGCCGACTTGAGTTCGTATTCGCGTGGCTGGGCCCAGCGGGCCGCCTGCCAGGCGATCGCCACGACTGCCACGGCACCTAGGCTAATCCACAGCGCGACTCTCTTGCGGGCCGTTGTCACAACTCACGCTTCCAATTGGGACGGCAGCCGACCCGGCTTCCTCGAGCCGGCGACAGGCCCACCAGCATGTTCACGTCGCGGACGGGTGGCGTCAACCGGGCGTTTCGGGGTACCTGGCAATGAGGTTGATTTTGAGGCGGGCAGCGGTACGCTCACCCGCTCGGCGTACCGGGATGCCACGGAGGCCAAGAGATGAGCAATACTTATTCCAGCGTGCAACAGGTAGGGGAGCTGGTCCGCCGACACTTTGAGCACTTCGACCGCTTGTTGGCCGAGATTCGGCGTGTGATCGTCGGTCAGGAGAACTTGCTGCGCAAGATGCTGGTGGGGTTGCTGGCGGACGGACACATCCTGCTGGAAGGCGTGCCGGGACTGGCGAAAACGACGGCCGTGGCCTGCCTGGCTCGCGCCATTCGCACGCGTTTCCAGCGCATCCAGTTCACGCCGGATCTGCTGCCGGCGGACATCATGGGCACGCTGGTGTTTCAGCCCAAAGATGGGTCGTTTGCCGTCCGTAAAGGGCCGATCTTCGCCAATATTGTGCTGGCCGACGAGATCAACCGCGCGCCCGCCAAGGTACAGAGCGCCTTGCTGGAGGCCATGCAGGAACGCCAGGTGACCATCGGCGAGCAGACCTTTCGGCTGGACGAGCCGTTCCTGGTCCTGGCCACCCAGAACCCCATCGAGCAGGAAGGCACCTACCCACTGCCCGAGGCGCAGGTCGATCGGTTCATGCTGAAACTGCTGGTCGATTACCCCTCGGCCGCGGAAGAGCGTCAGATCCTCGACCGCATGGCTCCGCAGCGCGGCACGCCACAAGTCGACCAGGTACTAACGCCCCAGCAAGTCTTCGACGCGCGGCGTGTGCTGGACGAGATCTACATGGACGACAAGGTCAAGGATTACATCGTAGCCCTGGTGCAGGCCACGCGCCGGCCACAGGACTACAACCTAGCGATCGCCGATTGGATCGAGTACGGAGCCTCGCCGCGGGCTACGATTTACCTGGCGCGCGGGGCCCGGGCGATAGCCTTCCTGGCCGGTCGCGGTTACGTCACGCCGCAGGACGTCAAGGACATCGCTCCGGACGTGCTGCGCCACCGCGTGATTGTGAGCTATGAAGCCGAGGCCGAAGAGAAGACCAGCGAGGACGTGGTGCGTCACGTGCTGGACCATGTGCCGGTGCCGTAGGGGCGGTGGCGACCACCGGTCGGACAACGGGAGCATGGGTGCTGCCGACGCCGGCAACTTGATTTAGGATAGTACGACTGTGCTGGGTCGGGCGCGCCAGGCGTAGCTGCTGGCTGCCGACCCGCGTCCAGCGAGGATTGGTCGAGTATGCAACCGAACGACTCCAAGCCGGCCCCGCCGGCGCCCGGCAGCGCGGGCCCACGCGACTTCATCCGCGAGATCATCGACGAGCACAACCGCACCGGTCGGTTTGGCGGGCGGGTAGCGACGCGTTTCCCGCCGGAACCCAACGGCTACCTGCACATTGGCCATGCCAAGAGCATCTGTCTGAATTACGGCTTGGCGGTGGAATACGGCGGGACGTTCAACTTGCGGATGGACGACACCAATCCGACCAAGGAGGAGGAAGAGTACGTCCAGTCGATCATCGAGGACGTGCGCTGGTTGGGGGCCAAGTGGGTCGGGCAGCGCGATGACGACCCGGAAGCCGGCGTGCTGTGGGCCAGCAACTATTTCGACCAGATGTACGCGTGGGCGGTGGAACTGGTCAAGAAGGGGCTGGCCTACGTGTGCGATCTGTCGCCGGAGGAAGTCAGTCGCACGCGCGGCACCCTGACTACGCCGGGGCGCGAGAGCCCCTATCGCAATCGCTCAGTCGAGGAGAACCTGGACCTGCTGGAGCGAATGCGCCAGGGCGAGTTCCCCGACGGCGCGCGGACGCTGCGCGCCAAGATAGACATGGCGCATCCGAACCTCAACATGCGCGATCCGGTCATGTACCGCATCGTGCATGCCCGGCATCACAACACCGGCGACAAATGGTGCATCTACCCGATGTATGACTGGGCCCACGGCTTCGAGGACTCCATCGAGGGCATCACGCACAGCATCTGTACACTGGAATTCGAGAACCATCGGCCGCTGTACGATTGGTTCATCGACGCCGTCAATATCGGCCGCACCGATGACGGTTCCGGTCCGTGGGGCAAGAAGATCCACCACCCCCAGCAAATCGAGTTCGCGCGCCTCAACCTGACGTACACCGTGATGAGCAAGCGCCGGCTGCTGACGCTGGTCAAAGAGGGACATGTCCGCGGCTGGGACGACCCGCGCATGCCGACCATTGCCGGTTTGCGCCGTCGCGGCGTGCCGGCGGAGGCCATCTGGGAATTCTGCCGACGCATCGGCGTTTCCAAGGTAGAAAGCACTGTGGACATCGCCCTTCTGGAACACTGCATCCGTGAGTGTCTTAACAAGACGGCGCCGCGCGTGATGGGGGTGCTGCGTCCGTTGAAGCTGGTCATCGACAACTATCCCGACGGGCAGGTGGAGTGGCTGGAGGCAATCAACAACCCGGAAGACCCGGCCGCCGGTACGCGAAAGGTGCCTTTCAGCAGAGTCCTCTACATCGAACAAGACGATTTCCGCGAAACGCCGCCGCCCAAGTATTGGCGGCTCTATCCGGGCAATGAAGTGCGGCTGCGTTACGCCTACTTCGTCAAGTGCACCGGCTGCCGGAAGGATGCCGCCGGTCGCGTGACCGAGGTGCATGCGACCTACGACCCCAACACGCGCGGCGGTGACGCGCCCGACGGCCGCAAGGTGAAGAGCACGTTGCACTGGGTTTCGGCGCAGCATGCCATCCCCTGCGAAGTTCGGCTGTACGAGCACTTGTTCACCAAGCCGGACCCGGACGACGTGAGCGAGCAGACCGCAGGAGCTGCGCGCGGGGCGGTCAAGGGAACAACGCCGGCCGGCCAGCGCAGCAGCGCGACCCAAACGGTGGTCGACGCCGCGTCAGCATCGGAGATCGATGAGGCACCAGAAGCGCCGCCCGGCACACGCGACTGGAAGAGCAACCTCAATCCGCGCTCCCTAGAGATCATCAACCCGGCCTGGCTGGAACCCAGCGTGCTCAGCGCTCCAGTCGGGGCGCGGTTCCAGTTCGAGAGGCACGGATATTTCTGCGTCGATCCGGACTCGGAACCCGCTGCGGCGGGTGCTGACACCAAACAGCCCGCCGGACAGCGCGGGCGACATCTGGTCTTCAACCGCACGGTGGCGTTGAAAGACACGTGGGCCAAGGTCGAGAAGAAACTGTAGAAGATCGGGCCCGAGCTGCGCTGCCCGCCGCAGCCGACCACCGAGCAGCCCCGGCCGCTAGTGGATGTCCGTATGGGCCGGCTTGGGCAGATCGTCCTTGATCTTCTGCTGGGTTACCTCCCCCTCGTTCACACATGACAGCAGCAACATGTCATCCTTGACGCGCGCCTGCACATGCACCGGACGGCGCCAGATCAGTCGCAGGTTCTTGAGGCATTCGGCGGCGTACTTCAGATCGAGGTCGATGCCGATGTGCTTGTGGGCCAGGTACAGCTCGCCGCGGTTGGCGTAGTTGCCGTCCACGACGTAGATGTACGGCTGGCCGTGGTTGGTAAGCATGAAGAGCAGGGTTTGTTTGATCGACTTGAAATCGTGATTAACCACCACCATGCGGCCGGTGGCCGGGTCGCGGCGATACTGATAGAGTTTGTGACGATCGACGAACTCCGGCGTGAGGAACTCGTCGATGAAGGTCACGTCGTTGTACACCCGGCGCACCTCGAATATCTTGGCCAGTCCCTGCTTCAGTCCGGTGTCCCAGTTGCGGCGCCGCTCGATCGACTCGCATTCCTCGTACTCTTTCCCGAAACGGCCGCGGTTCCAGCGATCCTCGATGTCCCGGAAAAGCTCCACGCCGAGCTTGTAAGGATTGATCTGACCAGGACCGGTGGCCAACGTGCCGGCATGATGATCGGCGTAAGTAACCAGCTCGTCGGCGCGCAGGTGGTAGCGCGTCATCATGCGCGAATGCCAGAAGGTCGCCCAGCCCTCATTCATGATCTTGGTCATGGCCTGCGGGGCGAAGTAGTAGGCTTCCTCACGCACGATGTCCAGCAGGTCGGCCTGCCAGTCCTCCAGCGGCGCATGCCGCAGCAGAAAACCCAGCACGTCCCGCTGCGGAGTGCTGGGAAAGGCCTGTTTGCGAGCTTTCTCGGCCTGCTCGGCGCGCTCTCGCTCCTCGCGCAGCCGCTCGGGTGGGTTGATGAAACGCTCCATGTAGGGCTTGGCCGGAAAGCGCACCGCCCGCTCGACTTGCTCACGCAGCGTGGGGCGCAAGGGTCGCCGCGACGGCTCGGAACGTTGCATGAACGGTGAATATGGGTCGATCAGGTTCTCCAGCGACAGGCAGATATCCAGGAACTTCTCGACGGTCTCGAAGCCCTCGCGGTCGATGTGCCGATGGACGCGGGTGGCATGATTGGCCATCCCGTCCATCATTTTGCGATCGGTCTTGCTGAACCAAATGTTGTTCTTGAAGAAGTCCCCGTGGGCATACACATGCGCCATGACCGTCTTCTGGTCCACGGGCTCGTTATCCGCCAACAGGTAGGCGTAGCAGGGGTCATTATTGATGACCATCTCGTAGATCTTGCCCAGGCCGTAGGTATGCTGCTTGCGCAGCCGCTCATACTCCATCCCGAAACGCCAATGCGGGTAGCGCTGCGGAAAACCGCCATAGGCGGCGATCTGGTTCATCTGCTCGAAATCAACCAGCTCGAAGATGGTCTCGAAGAAGTCCAGACCCTGCTGACGCGCCACGGCCTCGATCACCTGGCGTTGGCGCTCCAACTCGATGGGAAAGGCTCGCAGAACCATGCCGGATCGCTCCTGTGCTCCTGATTCTATCGTCCGACCAGCGCTGCCGCCTTGTGACCGAAGAGGTCGGGTCCGCCCCGGACGCCGGCTGGTTTACGACCGGCGCCGACGACAGTAGATTCTTGTTGCCGAACGCCCGCTGGGCGGCCCTGGGGGACGACGGGAGCGCATCATGAGCAGCTCAACAGGTATGGATGCTATGAGCACGGCTCCGGAGCCTAGCGCGGCGCGCCGTCGGCGTCCGCCGGCCTGGGGCGTGGCGATCTTTCTCGTGTTGCTGGCGGCGCTGGTCATCAGCAACCAGTTCGCCGCCACCAGCGGCCCGCAGATCAAATGGGTCGAGAACGACCTGGAAAGTGCCCTGAAACAGGCGACCGCGTCCCGCCAGCGCGTATTTCTGTATCTATACGACCCCGCCGACCCAATGCATCAGCGTAATGAGCGCGAGATCTTCGCCCAGCGTTGGGCCCGTCAGCCGCTGCAACACGTGATCTGCTGTCGCGTGGCGCTGCCTGACAAGAGCCTGGCGCGGGCCAAGTTCGAACGGCTCTATCAGTTCAGAGGCCCGCCGCTGTTTCTGCTGTTGAACTCCCAAGGCCAGCCGGTGACCCAGCCGGTCAGCGGCGGCCCCGACGAGCGCGAGTTCCTCACCTACATCGGCCGACCGGCCGAACAGCGTCGGGGTTGAGCCACGTGTGGTCAACGGAGCCTGAACGCGACTCGGGTCGGCCGAACGGTGCGGCGGCACGCCCGGCTGTGCGGAAACAACGCCGATTGCCAGTTCTCGCAGGGTTGTTGGCGGGCGTGGCGGCGCTGCTGCTCTACGGTTTGACCGGCGCCCGCGGCGTCGAGTGGCAGGATTCGGGAATCCACCAATACCGCATTCTGACAGGGCAACTCGAGCACCCGCTGGGGCTGGCCCTGTCTCATCCGCTGCACTACTGGCTCGGTCGGATGATGCTGTCGGTGCCCATCGGCGCTCCGCTCTGGCGACTCAACATGTTGTCTGCGATCGGTGGGGCCGTGGGCGTCGGCGTTCTGACGGGACTGGTAACGCGTCTGACGCGCAGCCCGGTCGCCGGTCTGCTGGCCGGCGCCGCCGTCGGCTCGGCCCATTCCTACTGGCAAATGTCCGCCCTGACCGAGACCTACACGCTGGCAGCGGCCCTGATGACCATCGAATGGGCCCTGCTGTTGCGCTACTGTCGGAGGGGACATCCCGGCTGGCTGGTAGCGGTTCTGGGCATCAATGGCCTGCACGTCGCCGATCACCTGCTCGGTCTGATGCCGCTGGCAACCTATGCGGCCCTGCTGCTGACCCGCACGCTGCGCGGCCGCGTGCGATCCTTCTGGCTGCCGACGGCAGCAAGCGCCTGGTTGGCGGGCGCTGCTCCCTATTGGTTGCTGGTACTGAGCTACTATCAACGTACCGGGGACCTGGGGGCGACCCTGCACTCGGCCCTCTTCGGCGGTGGCGCCGGCGTGCCGGGATGGCGGGGCGACGTGCTCAACCTTCGCCTCACCTGGGGGCAACTCAAACTGGCGGTCATGTCCTTCGGCTACTGCTTCCCCTGCGCGACCAGTGTGATTGCGCTGCTGGGAATCTGGCGCCGCACCGGTCGCACGACCAAAGCCTGGCGTCGGGTGCTGATCGCCCAGACGGTGCTGGTCTTTGCTTTTGTCGCACGCTACCCCATTCCCGATCTGTACACGTACTTCACGCCCGTTTGCGTCCTGACCGCCCTGTGGTTCGGCTTGGGGGCCGGCTGGTTGCTGCGTCGCTGGCCAACGCCGCGGTGGCGACGTCGGGTGCTCATCCTCCTGTCGCTCAATGCCCTGGCACCACTGCTGGTGTACAGCCTGTTTCCGTGGGTGGCCGAGACGCGCGGCTGGTGGCGTACGCGCATGCGTGACCTGCCATTCCGCAACGAGTATGCGGCCTTTCTGCAACCGTGGCGTGCGGGAGACGAGTCGGCAGCGCAAATGGCCCGGACAGCGCTCCAACAGGCCGGTCCCGGTGGTTGGATCGTGGCCGACTCGACCACCGCCTACGCGATCGCCGTCACTTATTTGCTACACGGCGGCCCGCCCGAGGTTCGCGTTTACTGGGTAAGGCGTTGCCTGACGGAGCCGGTAGCCGAACTGACCGATGCGGAGTTGGCCGCCCACCTGACTGCCGGCTATGCGGTACTGGCGGTGCCGGCGGAGCACATCCGACGGCAATTCGCGGCTCCCTTGAATATCGAAGAGGGGCAGCCCTTTTGGCGCGTGCGCCTTGCGCCACGTTGATCCGTACCGCCAGCGACGACGCGCAAACGCTGAAGCTATCGATCAACCTTTCAGTCGCCGAACTTCGGCGGTAAGCGCCGGTACAACCTTGAACAGATCCCCCACGATGCCGTAATCGGCGATCTTGAAGATCGGGGCTTCCTTGTCGCTGTTGATCGCCACGATGACTTTGCTGCCGCGCATGCCAGCCAAGTGTTGTATGGCGCCGCTGATGCCACAGGCGATATACAGTCGCGGCGTGACGGTCTTGCCCGTCAAACCCACTTGGCGGCTGTGTGGTTGATAGCCGGCGTCGCAGGCGGCGCGCGAAGCCCCGACGGCGGCGTCGAGCTCCTGGGCCAGCTCAAACAACAGCTTGAAGTTCGCTTCGTTTTTCAGGGCGCGCCCCCCGGAAACGATGATATCAGCCTCGGTGACATCCTTGATTTCGCCGCCGGTCTTGGCGACTTCCAGCACTTCGATGCGTTCGTCACCCGGCTGGGCGACAAACGGCAGGGATTGCCGCGACGCCCCAGCGCCACCGCTGGCCGGCAGGAACGTATTCGGACGCACGGAGGCGATAGCGGGGCGGTCCTTGGGGAAGCGCACACGACACAGGGCCTTGCCGTTATACACTGGTCGGCACACGTCCAAGCTGCCATCGTCCTCGATGGTCAGCGCAATCACGTCGGTCGCCAAAGCGGCTCGGGCGCGGGCGGCGACGCGCGGTGCCAGGTCGCGTCCCATGAAGGTAGCCGGCAACAGCAGGACGCGCGGCCGCACTTTCTCCATAAGTGCCAGCAGGGCACTGCGATAACGCAGAGCCGAATACTTGCCCAACGTCGGGTCGCAAACGGTGATGATCTCGTTGACCCCAGCCTGATCCATGCCCGTGATCGCCGCGCTGAGTTGGTCGCCGATCAGACCGGCGATGACGCGCCCGCCGGTCTTGGCCGCCAGGTCCTTGGCCGGCGTGACGATCTGGAGGGCCGCCGGGTGCAGCTTGTCATTGCGTTGCTCGGCAAAGATGAGGATGTCGCTAGTCATGGTTTTCGCTCAGCCTCAAGCTGTCTGCTATCGCCAACAATTCTCCTGGGCCCAAGGCATGCACCGGGTCCTAGATAACCTTGGCCTCCTCGCGCAGCAGCCGCACCAACTCCTTGGCCGCCTGCTCCGGCTCGCCATCCAACAGCTTTCCCGGGGGGCGTTCCGGCGGCGGCTGGAAGTCGTGCATGCGTGTTCCGCCGACGCCGGCGACCGTCGCGAACCCCGGCACATCGCCGGCCTTGAGGACTTTCACCGGCTTCTTCTTGGCTTTCATCAGGTTGGGCAGAGAGGGATAGCGCATCTCACACAGGCCCTTGTCGGCGGTTATCAGCGCTGGCAGCCGTACCTGGACGACCTCCTCGGCACCCTCAATGCGGCGATGGGCCTTGAAAGACCGGCCGTCCTCGGCAAGTTCTAACTTCACGACCGCCCCAACGTGCGGGATGTCCAGCAGTTCGGCCAACGCCGGCCCGAGCTGTCCGCTATCCAGGTCGATCTCCTGTTTACCGGTCAGCAGCAGGTCGTAGCCGGCATCTTTCACAACGGCGGCGATCAGCGCTGCGGTCTGAAGCTCATCGAGGCCGTCGAAAGCCGCGTCTTGAAGATGAATGCCGTCGTCGCAACCAACGGCCAAGGCGGTGCGCAGGGCCTCGCTGGCCGCAGCCGGTCCGACGATCAGGGCCGTGATCAGCTCCACATCCTTGCGTTTTTCACGGAGCTGCACGGCCTGCTCGATGGCAAATTCGTCGAAGGGATTGACCACCATCTTGACCCCGACCCGCTCGATGTCCTGCTTGTCAGATCGGATCTTGATGTTGGTCGTCGAATCGGGCACCTGCCGCACGACCACCAGTACCTTCATGAGGTTACCTCACCAGGTCCACCACCGAAGACCAGCAGAGCCTGCGATGATACCCAACGACGGCGGTCGGGAAAAGCGCGTTTGCGCCTGCCAAGCCGTTGCGGCCAGGCTCGCCGATAGTTAAAGGAGTACCTCGGTCGGAGCCCGAAGCCCGGCTCCTGCCGAATCCCGGTCGGCTGCCGTTCCTGGCCGCCGCCGAGGCGGGATCGGGCTTGGCGCGTGTCGTTTCCGAGTCGCCCCCCGCCGCCGCTCGGGGGTGCTGCGTGTCGTTGTCTCGGGCCAGGAATCGGACCGGACGCCGGGTCAGTCCGGTTGGTCCTCAGGATTGCCGCCCATGCGCATCCGCGAACTGCTGACCACCGGTCGTCCCAGCTTCTCCTTCGAGTTTTTTCCGCCGAAGGACGAGGCGGGCTTCGCCCAACTGCGCGAGACGCTGGCTTCGTTGCGTGAGCTGCGCCCGACGTTCGTCTCCGTCACGTATGGGGCCGGGGGCACGACGCGTCGGAAGACCATCGAGCTGGTCACGCGGCTACGCGACGAGTACGGCATCGAGGCCATGGCACACTTGACGTGCGCCGGCGCGTCGCGCGCCGAGTTGCTTAGCGTGCTTGAATGCTTGGACGAGGCCGGGGTGGAGAATGTGCTGGCTTTGCGTGGCGACCCGCCGGCGGGAGAGGAGAAATTCCAGGCCCACCCGGAGGGTTTCGAGCACGCCAGCGACCTGGCGGCCTTCGCCCGGCGGTACTTCAACTTCTGTCTGGGTGGGGCTTGCTATCCGGAGGGGCACGTCGAGTCGCCCAACCTGGAGGCCGACCTGCTGCACCTGAAATACAAGATCGCTGCCGGCTGCGAATTCCTGATTACGCAGCTTTTCTTCGACAATCAGCGTTACTTCGACTTCGTCGCTCGGGCGCGGGCGCGCGGTATCGGCGTGCCGATCATCCCGGGCATCATGCCGATCACCAACGTGCGTCAGATCGAACGTTTTACCAAGATATGCGGGGCCACGATCCCCGAGCCATTGCTGACCGAACTGCGGCGTTTACAGAACGACCCTAACGCCGTTCTGTCTCTCGGCGTGGCACATGCCACGGCGCAATGCCTGGAGCTGCTGCAGCGCGGCGCGCCCGGTATACATTTCTACACTTTGAACAAGTCGCCGGCCACGCGGACCATCCTGACGGCCTTACGCACCGCTTACCCGCCGGCCCGCGAGCCGGCGGGAAGCTGGCCATGACTGGGACAGCGTAGCACTGACCGCCTCGGCCCCTGGGCGCCGTCGGTGATCCCCACAGGGGGGGCTGTGGCGGCGAAAACCCGTAACCACTGGTGGCCGCCGGCTTCCGCAACGCAACCACCAGCGCCTAGCACTCTTACAAGGCCCGCAGAAAAGCTACCAGGTCAGACTTCTCCTGCGCGCTCAGCTTCAACGCCTGAATCAAATTGAAGAACTCCACTGTATCTTCCAGCGTCAACAACCGTCCGTCGTGCAGGTAGGGCGGCGAGTCCTTGATGCCACGCAAGGTGAAAGTCTTGATCGGCCCGTCACTGGCAGCCATGCGCCCGTTGATCATCTGCGGCTTATAGAAGCGCTCGGCACGCAGGTTGTGCATCAGGTTGTCGGTGTAGTAGGGTGCCGGGTGGCATACCGCACACTGGGCTTTGCCGAAGAACAGCTCTTCCCCACGCAGCTCCGCCTCGCTGGCCTTGGTCGGGTCCAGCCGACCATAGATGTTCAACTTCGGGGCGGGCGGGAAGTCCAGCAACGCCTGGAACTCGGCCATGAAGTGCACCTGACTGCCGCGCTCCAGGACGTTCACGCCCTTCTTGGTCGCGATCACCGGGTCGCCGTCAAAATACGCCGCCCGCTGCTCGAATTCGGTGAAATCCTCGATCGACTTCAACGCCCGCTGCGACCCGAACAGCCGCTGAATATTCACGCCACGCAGTGACGGCGTGTCCAGCCGATGACGGAACTCCTGCGGGCGGATATCGCCCACCAAGTGCGTGGCAGCGTTGGTGTGTCCGTTCACGTGGCAGTCGAAGCAGGTCACGCCGCGGCTCGGCAGGGCTGACCGTCGATCATCGGTCTGATTGAACTGCTGCTGCGGGAAAGGGGTGACCAACAGCCGCAGCCCTTCGAGTTGCTTGGGGTTCAGTATGCCGTTGAAAAGCTCGAAGTAGTTCATGATCGTAACCACCTGCCCCTTGGACACGTCTCCCAGATCGGGACGGGTGGTCAGGTAGATCGGCGGCGGGTACTCGGGGAGGAAATGCGTCGGCAGGTCATAATCCAGGTCGAAGCGCGTCAGATCACGCCCTTCCTGCTGGTTGATCTGGTCGATGTGGTGCTGCGGGAACAGCATGCCGCCCTCCGGGTGATTCGGGTGCGGCAGCGGCAAGAATCCCTTGGGCCATAAGCCCTTATCCCGAATCTCCTCCGGGGACATGGCCGCCAGCTTGTCCCAGGTCATGCCAGCCGGAAGCTTGACGCGCACGCCTTCCTGAATCGGCTTGCCGCGCGACATGGTGACGTCCTGGGCCGGCCGGTCCGACAAGTCGTAGCGCTCGGCCAGCAAGGCGAGCTGCTTCTTCGTGATTTCCGGCTTGGCGGCCTGCATGCGAGCCATCACCGTCTTGAAATCGTCGGTTCCAGCGACTGGGGCGTAGCTGGTGGGTTTCTGCTGGGCTGCTGCCGGTACCAACAGAAGACCGAGCACTGCCAGGCCACCGGCGATCAGGGCCGCCCGTCGCCCTGGCCGGTTCCAGAGGTAGCGCCAGTTGTTCATCGGATGTGCCTCCTTCGGACATGCTGCTCGCCTTGATTCCTTACAAGATTAGACACAATCTAACCAGGCGCGTCAACCCCACTGCAGACTCCACGCCGTCGCCATGCTTAAGAACGCCGGCGACGCCCGCGCAGCACGACCTGGTAGTCCGTCACCTCGAATTTACGCAGCCGTTCCTGTCCCGTCACGCGGACGGCGTCCCACGGCACGTCGTAGATGCGCCCGGTCTGAACGTCAATGAAATGATGGTGCCGCTCCGCCCGCGGATCGAAAATCACCACGCCCTCTTTCAGAACTTGCGGCCTGATCAACCCCTTGTCAGCCAACAAGTTCAACGTATTGTACACGGTGGCCCGTGACACTGTCGAACAACCGCGCCGCACCCGCTCCCAAACCTCATCGGCCGACAGGTGCGACGCTTTGCCCAGAACACACGCGGCGACCGCCAGCCGTTGCGGCGTCGGTTGAATTCCGTTCCTGCGCAACAACTGGATCAGCCCACGCATTCACCCGAGACTAAGTACAAACTCCCGGCAAGTCAATCGGCAATTGCTAGTCTCTGCATCGCAGCGGGTTACGGGAGCGCTCCCAGGGCCAACTGGACTTACAGCAGCGGGCGACTATAAACGAACATGCGGGCAGGCCTTCAGCCTGCCCCGGGCCGAATATGCCTCGCACCGATACTCTCGGATCTCTCGGCCTTTTCGCCTTCGCGCTGGTCGTGCGCCTGGCATACTGCCACTACGCGGGCGGAATCGGGCATGGTCAGCCAGACGGATTCCGCGAATACGCCGTCGTTGCCGAGCGGCTACTCGCGCAAGGCGTCCTATCCAGTCCCCTGCTTGGCCAACCCGAATCCAGTCCACAGCCGTCTGACTTGCTGCCGCCGGCGTATGTCGGCATTGTGGCGCTCACTTACAAGCTGCTCGGTACGCAGAGCCACGCCGCCACCATCACATTGCATCTTCTCAACGCGGTGGCAACCGCCCTGGCAGCCGTCGTAGCCGGGTTGGTGTCCCGTCGCCTGGCCGGCCATGTGGCCGGCTGGCTCGCCGGGATAATGGCTGCCCTGCATCCCTTGGCGTTCGCCTACACAACTTACGTCTGGGATACGTCCCTATTTACGTTGGGCATTGTGTTGAGCGTGTGGGGCAGCTTACGCTTGTCTGACGGTCCACCGAGCATGCGCCGCTACTTGTGGTTTGGCGGCGGACTAGGGTTGCTGGCGTTGCTGAATCCGGCGTGGACGACAGCCTATCCGTTGCTGGTGCTGTGGCCGCTGGCGCGTCGTCAGCCACCGACGCCAGGGAGTACCCGGCTGCGTCTCGCCGCCATGGCCCTACTCGGCTGGGCGATCGTCGTGGTGCCCTGGACGGCACGCAACTATCTGAACGCGGACCACTTGAGCTACGTGCGCGGCGGGTTGGGCTTCGAACTCTGGCTCGGGGTCTGCCCGGAGGTGGACGGGGAAGGGGACGTGTACCTGTCGCAATACCCGCTTCTCAACGCCGACCAACAGGAACGCGTAATCGCGCTGGGCGAGCGTGCCTATATCCGCGACGCGGGCACCCGGGCCTGGGAAGCCATCCGCGCCAACCCTGGGCGCTTCATCCGGTTATCACTGTGGCGGGCGGTGGATTTCTGGGCAGGCACCGTCCTGACGCATACTGACGGCACTGGCGGTCACCAATTGCCAGATCGGCGCACCTGGCTAACACTGTTGCTGTCGGCGGAAACTGCCACCCTCAGTCTGCTGCTGATGGGGGGAGTTTCGCGCGACTTGCGCTGGCTGGTCGGCGCGCTGCTGCTATTCTCGCTGCTGTATACGCTGACGCACGTGGAATTGCGCTTCCGGGCGCCGATTACGCCGGTCATGAGCATCACGCTGGCCTGCGCCGCCGTGGCAGCTTCACAGAGGTGCCGTCGGACCGTGATGGCAAGCGTGGCCGTACAGCGGTAAGAGCCAGTGACCGGTCGGCGGGCCGGCAACTGAGCGGCAGCCCTCAAATCGTCGTGGAGTCCTGTTCACCGCCCCGGGTAGGCGGCTAGACTGGGGGGATATGTTCGACGCACTGAGCGAGAGACTGGGCAGCGTGCTGCACAGCCTGCGGGGCCGCGGGCGGATCAGTGAGGACAACGTCCGCGAGGCTATGCGCCAAATCCGCACCGCCTTGCTGGAGGCCGACGTGAACGTCGAGGTGGCGCGGCAGTTCTGCGATGCCTGCCTCGAAAAGGCCATCGGCATGGAGGTGATGAAGACTCTGCGCCCCGAGCAAGTGATGGTGAAAGTGGTGTACGACGAGCTGGTGCGGCTGATGGGACCGATCGAGACGCGCATCCCATTCGTCTCGCAGCCGCCCACCATCATACTGATGGCCGGTTTACAGGGTTCCGGCAAGACGACCACCTGCGCCAAGCTGGCCCGCTACTGCATGCAGCGCGGCAAGAAGCCGCTGCTGGTGGCGGCGGACCTTAAACGGCCGGCAGCTATCGACCAGCTCGAAGTGTTGGGTCGGCAACTGGAAGTACCCGTCTACACCGAGCGTGACCACCAGAACCCCGTCAAGGTGTGTCGTAACGCCATTGGTGCCGCCCGCAAGCGCGATCGCGACGTCGTCATCCTCGACACCGCCGGCCGGCTGGCAATTGACGAGGAGATGATGCAAGAGGTGGCCCAAATCGCCGAAGCCACCAGCCCGCACCAAATCTACCTGGTCCTCGACGCCATGACCGGTCAGGACGCCGTTCAGACCGCCAAAGCCTTCGATCAGCGCCTCGAACTGGATGGAGCCATCCTGACGAAGTTCGATTCGGACACGCGCGGCGGAGCGGCGCTATCCGTCAAGGCCGTGACCGGCAAGCCGATAAAGTTCATCGGCGTAGGCGAAAAGCTGGACGCGCTGGAGGAGTTCCATCCGGAACGGATCGCCAGCCGCATCCTCGGCATGGGCGACGTGGTCTCGCTAGTGGAAAAGGCTCAACAGACCATCGACGCCGAGCAGGCGGCTAAGACCCAGGAGAAGATGGCCAAAGGCGCGCTCGGGCTGGACGATTTTCTGGCCCAGCTCGAACAGCTCCGCAAGATGGGGCCCCTCAAGTCCATCCTGAAGATGATCCCAGGGGTGGGAGCGGCGCTCGGCGACGCGGACATGCCCGAGGAAGACCTCAATCGCTACAAGGGCATCATCCACTCCATGACCCCGCGCGAACGACAGAACCCCGACATCATCGATGCCTCGCGCCGACGGCGGATCGCACGCGGAGCAGGCGTAGATCAGCAGGAAGTCAGCGCCCTGGTCAAGCAGTTCCTGCAAATGCGGGGCATGATGAAGCAAATGGCCGGCATGGGGCTGGGTGGCCGACTGAAGATGACTCAACAGCTCGCGCGCCTGGGCGTCCTGGAAGGCAACATCCCTAAGCTGAAGAAAGGCACCACCAAGTACCAGCCGCGACGTCTGGAGCGCAAGAAGCGGCGACGCCGACGGTAGGCGGCCCGCGGGGAAACGTTAGAAGGTACCGCACCGGGCGGACGCGATACGACGCCGTGCGCGGCGCCTATGGCGCCAGCTACCAGGTCGGCGGCATGCCCGGCGAGGACCAGCGCCGGCAGCGGGCGAAGCAGCCGCCGGGGGCGAGAACCGTCGTCGGGCGTACTCGGCGTCGAGCGCCAAACCAGCGGCGCGGTTAGAATTCGCGCATGCCTGCCACAGTTCTGCGCCAACCAGCGCGGCCCTCGCGCCTCGGCAGTCGCCGGCACCTGCTCCCGGTGTTGGTTTTCGTTGTCGCCCTGGTTGTGCGCGGGCTGCACTGGTGGGGGCAGATGCGCCACAATCCCTTCTTCTACGCGCCGATCATGGATGAACGCATGCACCATGAGTGGGCGCAGCTCATCGCCGCCGGTCAGGGACTTGGGAACAAGCCGTTCTTCCGGGCGCCACTGTACTACTACCTGGTCGCCGCCATCTACGCCCTGGTCGGGCCGCAGATCGCCATTGCCCGCTTGGCGGGCTGCGTGCTGGGAGCGGCGAGCTGCTCTTTGTTGGCGTGCATCGGCGTGCGACTGGGGGGCCTGGCCGTAGGACTGATGGCCGGATTACTGGCCGCCTTTTACTGGCCCTTGATCCACTTCGACGAGCAGCTACTAACCGTTGGGCTGGAGATTTTCCTGAATCTTCTGACGCTCGAGCTGCTTCTGCGAGCAACAGGCGTGGACACACCGGACGCTCCAGTGGAAGCTGCCGGCAGTTCGCGGCTGTGGTATCTGGCCGCAGGAGTGACAATGGGGCTATCGGCATTGGCCCGTCCCAACGTGCTGGTCTTGGCGCCGGCTATCGCCGTGTGGCTGTGGCTCGTACTGGGCGGGGCACCGCACGCTGCCGGCACAGGGGCGCGGCTGGGGCGCGTCGGACTGCTGATGGCCGGTCTGCTGACGGCCATTCTGCCGGTCACCATCCGCAATCGTCTGGTGGGCGGCGAATGGGTGCTGATCGCCACTAACGGCGGGGTGAACTTCTACATCGGCAACAATCCGCAGGCCGACGGCATTGCCGCCGTCGTGCCCGGGACACGGGCCGACTGGGAAGGCGGTTACGAGGACACGCACCGCATTCCCGAGCAGGAATTGGGTCGCCGTCTCACCGAAGGCCAAGTCTCAGACTATTGGTTTCGCAAGGGGTTGGCCTGGATTCGCACGGACCCGACCGGCTGGCTGCGTCTGACCCTGCGCAAGCTGCGCCTATTCTGGATGCCGCACGAAATACCCAACAACCAGCCGATACGATTTTTCGCGTCTCTGGCGGACATTTCGCCGCTCTACTTCCTGGGGTTTCCCCCGATCGCCGCGCTTGGGCTAGCTGGGTTGACGGTGCTTGGAGGACGCTGGCGCTGGTGGTCGCTAGTGGTGCTGTTCGGCGTAATCTACATGGGCACGGTCGTCTTGTTCTTTTGCCCGGCGCGCTACCGGCTGCCGGTCGTCCCCCTGCTGATTCTCCTGACGGCTGGCGGGTTGGCCGGTTTGCGCGAGGCCTGGCGTGGCCGCCGGGTTCGTCGGATCGGACTGTACTTCAGCGTGGCGGGCGGGGTAACTCTTTTCATGCTGCTAAACCGCCCAGGCGCCGACTGGAAGCGGCAAGAAGAAGGCCGCGCCTATCACAACCTGGGCAGTCACTACGCGCGTCTGGCTCAGGCCGACCCGAGCCAACGCCAGCGTGCTCTATCTTACTTATTCAAGGCCGTCAGGCTGCGCCCCGCCGATCCCTACCTGCACATCGCCATCGGGACCTGGTTGACGCTCTTCGACCGGGCCGACGAGGCCGGCGAGTACTTCGCCAAGGGTGTCCAACTGCTGCCGACGTACGCGGAAGGTCGGCAAGCCTACGGCGACTGGCTGTTCGAGCGGCAGCGCTTCGCCGAAGCCGCCGAAGAGTATCGGGCAGCACTGGAACGCCGGCCGGACTTGCTGGAGGCGCGCTACCGGCTCGGCCGCTGCCAGGCGCGGCTGGGAAGCTTGAGCGAGGCAGTGACCACCTTCGAACAGGTGCTTCGGCAGCAACCCGACCTGGTACCGGCGCTATTCGATCTGGCGACCGGCTTGAGCCGGCTGGGCCGCCCAGCCGAGGCACTGCGCTTCTACCGCGCGGTTCTCCAACTTGAACCGGACAACCTCCCGGCTGCACAGCGACTGGCGCGCCATCTTTTCCAGCTCGGAGAGAGCGCCGAGGCGCTGGAGGTGCTGGAGCACGCCTTGCGGCACCATGCGGATGAACCGACCCTGCTTGTGGACCTAGCCGGCCTGCTCGTCTCCACGCCCGATGCCGCGCTGCGCGACGGCCGGCGAGCGATCGAACTGGTTCAGCGAGCCCTCGAGCACGGGGCCGAGCGCTCTGTCGAACTACTCGACACACTGGCAGCAGCACATGCCGAGTTGGGACAGTTCAGGCGAGCAGTCGAAGTGCTGCGCGAGGCCCTGACCAGAGCCGCCAACGCCGGCGATCAAGAGCTGGTCGGCAAGCTCGCCGCACGTTTGCGGCAATACGAGGCGGCGCTCGAGCACGACGCGGGACGTTAGCGGCGCCCGACGTATCAAGGCCCACAGCCGCCCGCGTCGATATTCACGCTATGGCAATTTGGTCCTGGCGCCGCATGCGAGCACTGGTCGCCACCACCGTGCGCAGCGGCAGTCTGCGCTCCGCCTGGTTTCTGCACCGCGACAGCCCTGGCGTGGCAGAAGTCCGCGTGCGCGGGCTACCCGGGCGCTTCCGCTTCCGTACCGGCACGAGCGACGCGCGGCTGCTGCGTGTACTCGTGGAGCGCGGCCTGCCGCCTGAATATGAGCTGCCCGACGACCTCGAACTATCCACCATCCTGGACATCGGGGCGAACATCGGGACCGTGACGGCGGCCCTGGCGCGGCGCTACCCGCGCGCGCGGATTTTCGCGTTTGAGCCGCTGCCGGAAAATTTCGTACTGCTGAAATACAACACCGCCGCTCTCGCCAACGTCGTGGCACTGCCGTTCGGACTCGGCGCCCGCACGCGGTGCCGCTCTTACACGCGCAGTGACGATCCGTGGAACTTCGGCGGCGGCGGTTTTCACGGCGGATGCGGCATTCCGCCACGAGGTCTGGAACTGCTGCCGGTCGTGAGTGTCGCCGAAGCACTCGCGGCGTTGGGTATTCAGGCTGTGGACCTGATCAAGGTTGACACCGAGGGAGCGGAGCACGAGATTCTGACCAGCTTCCCACCCTCCGTGCTGATAACCGTGCAGGCCATCGTGGGCGAGCTGCACAGCAAACCAGGCGATGATGAGCTGCTCAATTTCCTGGCAAAGTCATTCACGGTAACGCGCATATTGCGCCGCGGGCGCACCAGGTGGTTCCAGGCCTGTCGCCCCACGCCTCAGCCCACTGCGGAGCCAGGAGCGCCGCTGCGACCGGCGGCCGGCAGCCTCGACCAGACTACTGTCGCAGGCGGTGAACACGCCGGCCGATAACTCCTGGCCCAGCGGCTCGCTGGCTCTGACATAGCAGCCCCTTTGCTGCGCGGATTTGCAGCCCGCCGGTAGATTTTGCAGCCTAAGGATAGCTACTCCCCGCCGCTGCTCCGGCGGCTGGCACCCAGATTGCCGACCGGACGGGCGGGCGGATGTAGAACGAGGTGGCTGACGTGAATCGGCCCACACGGATGACAACGATGACAACATGGACATGGCTGCTAGCCGGTGCGCTGACAACCGGCACAGCCAGCGCGGCGCCAGGTCAAGGCGTGGACCTGCACGCCGCGTTGCCGGGGGGTGAACGGGGGGAAGTTCCCGCGACGAGCGTTACGTCTGAGCCGCTTCAAGCCGACCACCCGGCCGTCCTGCGAAACTTGGCACCCGCTGGGTTATCGGGCGGAGCCGCCGCAGAAGCCTGGGTGGAACAGCCTAAAGGTGAAGATAATGCTTCCCAGGACAGCCAGCGGTATCACACCCGACCGACAGCCCGACTGCCGGAACCGAGCACGCTGCTACTGCTACTAGCGGGTATGCTGCTGGGGTGGCAGTCGCGGCGCAAGTTCGCATAGGTCGCCCCATATCCTCGGTTCAAATGGGAACACTCCCAGCTTGCTACATAGGCGGCTGCCGCCGGTAGCGGACGGCGCGGCGACGGGTCGCACTCGCGCGAAAGCCCACTCCGGGTACCCAGGGTACCAACGGGTCGTCGGGGGCTTTTCTCTTTGCATTTCCGGACCCGATCGGTTACCAATAAGGTTGAGGTGGCAAGGAAGCTGCGCTTCCGCGTTGCGGCCCACGGTCAGCTCCTCGGGATTGGTCGGCGGGCAGCAGCGGGCAAGTCAGCGTTTGACCCGACGTCGCTTATGGACGATACGGGATGGGCACATCGCAGAGAGGAGAATGACGTCATGACAACAGCAGGGAAAGGTGTACTAGTGGGGCTGGTGGCGCTGTTTACCTTAGCGCCAACGTCACCAGCCTGGGCCGCGCTGCAAGTTGCCAGTAGTGCCGCTGGCAACACACTCTCCTGGGATGGTGTCTCCTTTCACACCACCCCTAACGCGGTCCTTCAAACCAGCGTGTTGCCGCTACCGGGATCGTCAGGCGTAGCGGTGCTGTGGACGGAAGCACTGGAGGATGGCGGAAACGCCAACTACTACGTAGTCAGCCTCGACGGCCGCGAATTCTCGCGCGTATTCCCGCGGACCGGGCGCATCGAGCTGCGCTACGCCAGCTTCGATCCACTGATGGATGTGCCGGAGGTCCCGGCTGAACTGGCTGCGGACTTTACGAATCGCATGTACATCGTGCAGTTCCATATCCAGCAGCTGGAGGCCTACCAAGACATGCTGCGGTCGTTGGGCGCGACGATCCATGCTTACCTGCCCGAGTTCGCCGTCATCGCCGAAATGACCCCGGACGTACAGGCAGTCGTCGCCCAGCTCCCGTTCGTGCGCTGGGTCGGGGCGGTGCACCCGGCGTACAAGCTGGACGAGTCTATCTTGGCGGCCTGGGCTGCCGGCGTGGATGACGGCGTGGCGCGCGACTATTCGGTGATGGTCTTCGGCCGCGGGATGGAACCGCAGAACGCGGTCATCGATCTGATCAAGGCCATGGGCGGGCGCGTCATGAACACGGCGCCCGACGGGTTCCGCATGACCGTCACGCTCACGCTGCCGCAGGTGTTGGAGGTGGCTCGCCTCAGCGAAGTGCAGTTCATCGACCCCTGGGGGCCGGGCGAGACCGACCTCGACATCGTGCGGCAGATCGGCGGCGTCGAGAACCTGTACACGCTGGGCTTCAAGGGGCAGGGCGTGCGCGGCGAGATCTTCGACACGGGCGTAGCCAATCACCAGGAGTGGAACGGCCGCCCGGTGCTGTGGCACAAGAGCTCGGCCAGCGACTCGCACGGTACGGCCTGCTACGGCAACAACTTCTCCTGGGGTGTGGTGGCCCAGGCGCGCGGCATCAACCCGGAGCGCGAGGAAGGCATCGCCTTCTACTATAACAACTCGACGCAATTCGGCGGCACCTACACGCGTCTGGCGATGAACCAGGAAGCCACCGATCCGAACGGGCCGTAC
>Ga0129299_1000432_pt1 | contig 26147 bp, 26 predicted proteins | sample ConPoolayeCmetaG_FD_94477 | JGI IMG/M metagenome (GOLD analysis project Ga0129299, IMG submission 94477) | Hot spring microbial mat communities from California, USA to study Microbial Dark Matter (Phase II) - Cone Pool mat layer C metaG ...
CAAAAGCAATCTACCGTTTTAAACGGTTTCCACCAACAGTTAAAAATCCGGACCGAGGCTCTGACAACGGTGCTGCAGTTTATAAGCTTGGATCACCGCTTGCAAAAAGCTCTTAGTTCAAGCGATCGGGAGAGTCTGCTCAAAGACTGGCAAAGCTTGTATGATACGCTAAAAAAGGAAGGCCGCCTAAGCCGTTTCAGCTTTTTTGACCGGCGCCGTTTGTGCCTCTTACGGTTTCACGACCCGGAAAGGCGGGGAGATTATATAGACCATTCCACTTTGCTGAAGGTTGAGCACAGCGGCCAGAACGCCTCGGGTATCGAGATTGGGCCGGATAATTCTCTTATTCTAAGGATAGTGCAGCCGGTCACGCTGGCGGGCGAATTAGTTGGATATGTGGAATTTGGCAAGGACATTAAAGATGAGTTATCGGCTCTGCACCAGCGCTATGGGGCTCATTTGGCGCTTGGACTTGGTAAGGACTATCTAGACTGGAATTCGTGGGAAGAAGAAATGCGGCATATAGGCCGCAGCAATGAATGGAAGCGCCTCCCGCATCATGTGATTGTCTATGCCTCGCAAGGGAGCTTACCGGAGGCTTTTCTTTTCTTGTTTAACCTGATTCCTGGAGAAGAGGACGGGCATGGTAAGTCCAGCAGGGAAATTGTTTCGCAAGGGAAAACTTGGCGCGCATTGCTGGAGCCTGTGCATGATGCCGCCGGGAGGGGAATAGGCCATTTGCTTGTGGCTAATGATGTGACTGAGGACAGGGCCGCTTTTCGCAGGCTTTTCACTTTGGGTGGCGCTGCCTGTGTTGTGTTACTTACCATGCTTTTAGGGTTTGTTTATGCGCTGCTACGCCGCGTTGATTCGGGGATTTTAGCGCAGCGAGCCGCTTTGTTCGAAAAAAGCGCTGAATTGGATCGCTTCTTTACTTTGAGTCTCGATTTACTCTGTATTTTGGATGCCGACCTGCGTTTTTTGCGTCTTAGCCCGGAATGGGAGAAGGTTTTAGGTTACTCCCTGGCGGAGCTTCAAGGCAGAGTATTCCTGGACTTGGTTCATGCAGACGATTTACCCGGCATTCGTGATCTCTTGTCGAAGCTCGAAGCACAAGAGACGGTATTTAGCTTCGAGAGCCGCTGTTCTTGTCTAGATGGATCTTGCCGTTGGATTGAATGGCGTTTGCGCCGCAGCGGCGCACTGGTGTATGTAGCGGCGCGTGATGTGACGGAGCGAAAGCGCATCGAAACCGAGATGCGTAATTGGAACCTTCAGCTTGAGGAAGCAATCGGCCGTGCCAATCAAATGGCGGTTCAGGCGGAAATCGCCTGTGCGGCGAAAAGCGAATTTCTCGCCAACATGAGTCATGAAATCCGCACGCCGATGAACGGAGTTATCGGGATGCTTACCTTGCTGGGCGAGACTGAGCTTAACGCTGAACAGCGGGAGTATGCGGAAGGAGCGTATTTAAGCAGCCGCGCATTGCTTCAGATAATCAACGATATTCTTGATTTTTCGAAGATTGAAGCCGGGAAACTTGTGCTTAATCAGGCGCCGTTTGCCTTGCGGGAGCTGCCAACCGGCGTGGAAGCAATGTTACGGCCCCTGATGGTGGAAAAGGGATTGGAATTTGTAGCTCATATCGATGAGGGGGTTCCGGAACAATGCGTGGGGGATATGGACCGGCTGCGGCAAGTGTTGCTGAATTTGATCGGCAACTCGATTAAGTTTACCGGAAAAGGCGGCGGGATAATCCTGCTCGTGGAAGTTAAAGAGCGGACCGCCGAACACCTGGTGCTACAGTTTAACATTTGTGACAGTGGGATAGGCATTGCCAAAGATAAGCAGGCTTTGATTTTTGAGGCTTTTACCCAAGCCGACATGAGCACTACTAAGCAGTTTGGCGGAACGGGCCTGGGCCTTACCATCTCCAAAAGACTGGTCGAAATGATGGGTGGTGAAATCGGGGTGAAAAGCGAGCCCGGCAGGGGGAGCCATTTTTACTTTACGGTGCGCTTGGGCATCGCGGCTGAGGCAGTACAAGCACCCCGCTTGCAAGATCGAAGCCCGGATCACAAACCCGGCCAGGCGTTGAGAATTCTTTTGGCTGAAGATAATCCTATTAACCAGAAATTTGCCCTGAAGATTTTGGAGAAAGCAGGGCATTTGGTGAAAATCGCGGAAAACGGCGCGCAAGCCGTGAAGCTCTTCGATGCCAAGGAGTTTGATGTTGTTCTCCTGGATGTGCAAATGCCTGGAATGGGTGGGGAAGAGGCAATGGATCGCATGCGCAGTATGCCCGGCGGTGAGCGCATCCCGATAGTGGCGCTCACTGCGCATGCTCTTTCTGGAGATCGGGAAAAGTATTTAGAGCGCGGATTTGACGGCTATGTGCCTAAACCGTTTGATAGAGGAACGCTGCTCTCGCTGTTGGCGGATCTCTGCCAGCGGGCCGGTTCTAATTAAAGTGCGGGCTTTCCAGGGCTCGCTTGCCACCAAGGTCCCATCCAGCGGTTTAGCTGCAGATCTTCGCCCTAGATCTAGATCGCTGAATTAATCACGGAAGGGGAATGCATCGCGGCGCAGAGTGATTTGGTCATAGGCTCGTTCAATGTCGAAGCGCTCCTCGATGTCGGCGAAAGATAGGTCTTTTAGAGCATCATGATAGTATCTGCGCACAAAGCGCAGTTTTAAGTTGTGCATAGCCTCGTCAAAATCACGACGCGCTTTGCTTTCTTGCGCTTGTTTCATGGGAATTAAGACAAATAGGTATGTGAGAATAAGTCCGAGAGTAATAGTGACTGTAAACATAGTGACTTGTTTGCTTGATTAATGCTCTCTAACCGCAACCCCCACAGGTAATAACGGCATTTCTTTTGGATTTCTTGAACGAGGGACTGGAAGCGGAGGGCGCCGTTATTCCCCTGCCTGAGGTCGGCGATGAAAATAATCCAAGACAACACTCCCGTTTTGGATGCTATATTAGGAGTATGTTCCCTCGAATCATTAATATACTGAAATCAGATAGTTTTTTTCTTTTTGGGGCACGTGGCGCAGGGAAAACCTCGCTGCTTAAAATCTTGTTCCCTCCGCCGTCCAGCTTTTGGATTGACCTGCTTGAAGCGCGGCAAGAGAGGTTATTCTCGGACGCACCCGATCGGCTGAGCGAGACCCTCGACAAACTTCGTCCGTTACCCGAGTGGGTGGTGATCGATGAAGTGCAAAAAGTTCCGCGCTTGCTTGATGTGGTTCATAAGGAAATTGAATCACGTCAAGTTAAATTCGCCCTCACTGGTTCCAGCGCGCGAAAATTGCGGCGGGGCGAAGCAAACCTCCTTGCCGGGCGCGCATTTGTGTATCATCTTTATCCCCTAACCGCACGGGAACTCGGCAGTGCCTTTGATCTGGAGGCGGTTCTTAAGTGGGGCACGCTTCCGCGCGTCATGGCTCTGGACAGCGACGAGCGCCGTCGGCTGTTTCTTGAGTCGTATGTCGATACGTATCTTAGAGAGGAGGTTTTAATTGAGCAGCTTGTTCGCAATGTTGTGCCCTTTCGAAAATTTCTGGAACTTGCGGCCCAAAGCAATGGAGCTATTATCAATCTGAGCAAGATTGCCGCTGATATCGGTGTCGATCCCAAAACTGTACGATCCTACTTTCAAATTCTAGAGGATACTCTGTTGGGAATGTTTCTTCCCGCGACGGGCTTTTCAGTCCGCAAACAACAGTTACAAGCGCCGAAATTCTACCTGTTCGATCTGGGCGTTAAGAACGTGTTGGACGGAACGGTCACCAAAGAGCGGCTTTCATCTCGGGAAGCAGGAATGGCGTTTGAACATTTTATCATTTGCGAATGGCACAGGCTCAATAGTTATTTCCGTTTTGGATACAGTTTTTCTTATCTTCGTACCAAAGGGGGGCTTGAAATCGATCTGGTAGCGGAAAAGCCGCGCTCAACCCCCATTTTTATTGAAATTAAGTCCACCGGCGACGTACAACCACATCATTTGGAACACTTAAAGGCAGTTAAGAGCGATCGACCGAAGATACGGGCGGTATGTCTGTGTCAGGAGCCCCAAGGACGTCTTGTTGACGGCATTGAGATTGTTAATTGGCGAGATGGCCTAAGGGAGATATTCGCCGGCACCTAAGAGCTTAAGATAATCTCTCCGGGCTTTGTCAATCGCCACCGTTACGAGGGCAGTGTCTATAAGCGGGCCTCGGTTCCTTGTTGAGACATCTATTTACTTTGCAAGCATCTGTACTATTCTCAGCGTTTCACCGGGCAGCCGTTGCGGCTTGGGAAAAAACTCAAAACCGGTCATAACATTACAACAATGTTCCGCCAAAACGCACCCTTGGGGGTATACCCCCAAGGGACTATGCCAGGCATCTGGCAATAAACAATAAACCGGAGATTCCTCTACTTCGGAGCGGCACTAATTAAGGGGCAAGGTCATTCTCACTGGTTCGCAGAAGTTTTCTCTCATGAAAGAAGTTTCCGATTCTTTGGCCGGGCGGGTAGAGCTGATCGAACTTGAGCCACCAGCGGTATTAGAGATCCGGTCCGGCCACAGTTCTATGAGCACAGAGCAGGTAATAGTGCGCGGCGGATACCCAGAGCTGTACGACAAACCTGATTTGGACTCTGGCATATTTTATCGATCATACATCGCAACTTACCTTGAGCGCGATGTGCGGCAAATTATTAACGTCTCGAATCTGCGGGATTTCGAGCGCTTCCTTAGATTAGTGGCCTTGCGCAGTGGACAGCTGCTCAACAAGGCCGAGCCGGCACGTGATGTTGGCGTCTCTCCCTCTACCGCCCATGATTGGCTTTCGGTCCTCCAGGCCTCAAATCAGGTGCAACCGCTTGAGCCATGGTTTTCGAGTCGAACAAAGTCGCTTGTTAAGACGGCGAAACTTTATGTTTCTGATACAGGAGTCCTCTGCGCTTTGCTCAACATCAAAACCCAGGACGATCTCTTGGCGTCCCCTTATCGCGGCGCAATTTGGGCAACATTTGTGTATGCTGAATTGCGCAAACGTCAGATCGCCGAAGAGGGGCATACCTCACTCTATTTTTGGCGTGATAAGAGCAATGAGATCGACTTTGTGCCCGATAAAGGTGGCGTCGTTTCATTGTATGAAGCAAAGTGGTCGGAATATCCGGACATTTCGGAAACAAAAAGCATGAGCGTGTTCAGGTTGAAATACCGAACTGGAAAGATTGCTGCGGCAACCGTAGTGTGTCGAGCTCAGAATGAATTTCGCCCGCGAAAAATATTATGGCAAGGCCGGTTACGTCGCTGAAATTGTAGAGCTAAATCCTCCTTGGCCGCGAAAAGCTAACAAAGGCCATTTAAAAAACCGCTTTAGGCTACGGCGGATAGAGGCCGACAGTGTTATTTCATAGTTACGAGACCACTGCGAGGAAGACAATTGGAGCCAACGACCGGAATCGAACCGGTGACCTGACGATTACGAATCGTCTGCTCTGCCAGCTGAGCTACGTTGGCGGTTGAGCCGCAGCAAACGGTAATATACCCGTATTACGAGGTCATTTCAATTGAGGCCGGCTTGGCTTGCTAATGAGCGGGGCGGCCGGGCATCTTAGGACCGGCGCGAATGGAGGATTAGTCCATAGACAAAAGAGCCTTTTCAAGATATCTGGGATGAAAGAAGAACGCGGATAATAGCTTAAATCTATTAATTTAATTAAGTCTGCCTTTTTCGTTTGGTTAATATGCCGAGCCTCAGACGTTTTTTCCATCAAGTGTTTGTTCTGGCGACAGAGGAGCTGCGCGATCTTATCTTTAGGCGCCGGGCGGCGCTGTCTTTAATACTCTATTTAGGGGTGATCACCCTGGTGGTCATGAGCTTGGCCTATATCGAAGAAAAACTCTGGCCGAGCATGTCAATTTTCCAGCAGGACAGTCCGGAGCGGGGGCTGATACTTACTCAATTTGAGAAATACGGGCTGCGTGATGAACTAGAGCTTATTCTTAAAATTGGGAGCCTCCCTCGTCCGGTTGTCATTATGCAGCTTTTCTCGTTGCTTTGGTTTCCAACCTTGGTCGCCCTGGTAAGTTGCGATATGGTGTCCATTGACCTATATCGCGGGACTTTGCGCTTTTTGCTCGGCCGGACGGGAAGGGCGGCTTATTATTTTTCAAAGATGCTGGCCCATTTTGCGCTTTACTTTCTGTTGCAGGTTTTGACTCTGCTTGTGCTGTTTGTCACCTGCGCTTTAAAGACGGAAACTTTCGACAAGCCGGCCTATGTAGCTTCTCTTCTCGCGTACTTCGGCGTCTTTCTTGTGTTTTTGTGGTTTGTAGTGGCCACTACTCAGTTTATTTCATGCTGGAGCGTCCGCCCGATCAATGCTGTCATCAGACTGCACCTTCTGTGGGTCGTGTTCCTAGGGCTGCTTTTTATATATCCTTGGGCCAGCCCCCTTAATGCCCAAGCTGTGGTGGGGTTGGTGGCCGCCCCTTTTGAAGGAGCCGGCTGGAGAAGCGTAAGCTATTTGGCTTGTTGGTCTGCGCTTTTTAGCTTGGCTGGCTTGCTCTTGTTTCAGCGGAGAGCCTTGTAACATGCAAGAATTGTTGGTCATCCGCCATCTAAAAAAGAAGTTCGGGCGTCTGTGGGCGCTTAACGATCTGTGCATGTCTGTTCCCAAAAACTCGGTCACGGCTTTTGTAGGGGCTAATGGCGCCGGAAAAACCACCACCTTTTCTTTGATTGGGGGATTTTTTCGCCCTAATTCCGGTTCGATTGAAATCGAGGGCCTAAGTTTAAAGCGTTTTCGCCGCCAAGGCGGTTTAATCGGGCTTTTGCCGCAAGATGTGCTTTTTTTTGAATCGCGCAGTTTGGAACGCCACTTGGTGTTGTTCGCTCGGCTAGCCGGGTTTAGCGGCAGTCGGGCCAAGGAAGAAGCGGCGCGGGTGCTCAAACTTGTTGAGCTGGAAGAGCGCGCCGGCGATCTGCCCTCTCAGTTGTCACACGGCATGAAAGTGCGTTTCGGTGTCGCCCAGGCTATTGTCGGCAAGCCGCAATTGGTATTGCTTGACGAGCCGACAGCCGGCTTGGATCCGAAAATGACGGCTCAATTCCGCCGCATTATCAGCAGCCTAAAGGGCCAGACGACGATTGTAATCAGCTCACACGATCTGGGCCAACTGCAGGTGATGTGTGATTATGTCTGCATGATTGATCAAGGCCGTTTGCTGCGCCAAGGCGCGATGTGCGAGTTGCTATCCAAAACATCGCGGGTGATTTATCGCTTGGAGCGACCAATGATGAATCTCGAAGAACTTAAGAACGTCTTGCCGGAATTTAGTTTTTCATTGCTGGAACCCGCAACCTTGGAAGTCTGCTTTCCACCGCTTCAATTTTGCGTGGCCGAAGTGAACAGCCGCGTGCTAAGAGTGCTATTCAAGAATGCGGTGGGAGTCTTGAATGTGGAAAGTCAAAAAAGCCTGGAGCAAACTTTCCTCGAGGAAACTACAAGTCGCTAAGCCGTATTTCTCAGACTTGCTGATGTCGCCTATTAACCTAGCGGCAAAAAGAGCCGCCTTTAATAGCGGTAATAATCTGGTTTAAACGGCCCCTTTTGCGGCACGCCGATATAAGCAGCTTGCTCGGGGGTCAGCTCAGTGAGCTCTACGCCCAGCTTCTTAAGATGCAGACGGGCTACTTGTTCATCGAGCAGTTTGGGAAGAGTATATACCCCTACCGGATACCGGCCGCGCTTGGTATAGAGCTCAATCTGGGCCAAAACTTGATTGCTGAAGGATGTGGACATTACAAAACTTGGGTGCCCTTCGCCGCAACCAAGGTTTACCAGCCGCCCGCGTGCTAAGACAATCAATTGGCGGCCATCCGGCAGTACAAACTTATCCACCTGGGGCTTGATGTTTATCTCTTTTACGCGCGGGTTGTTCTCCAGCCAGGCGACGTCAATCTCTTTGTCGAAATGTCCGATGTTACAAAGAATGGCTTGGTCTTTCATTACCTGGAAGTGCTTCTCGGTGATGACATTAATGTTACCGGTGGCAGTGACAAAAATGTCAGCCAGCGGGGCCGCCGTCTCCATGGTCACAACCTGATAACCCTCCATGGCCGCCTGAAGCGCAATGATGGGATCAATTTCAGTAATCAATACCCGCGCGCCGAAACCGCGCATGGACTGCGCGCAGCCTTTACCGACATCGCCGTACCCGGCGATAACGACGGTTTTTCCGGCAATCATCACCCCTGTGGCGCGTTTGATGCCATCGGCCAAGGACTCCCGACAACCGTAAAGATTGTCGAATTTGGACTTGGTAACTGAATCGTTGACATTAAAGGCCGGGACTTTCAAGAGTCCTTTTTCATGCATCTGGTATAAGCGATGCACCCCGGTGGTGGTTTCTTCCGATAAACCATAGATACCGGGTAGAAGTTGGGGAAATTTCTCATGAACCATTTTGGTCAGGTCGCCGCCGTCGTCAAGCAACATGTTTGGCCCCTGAGCACCGAAGCGCAGAGTCTGTTCAATGCACCAATCGTATTCTTCAAGCGTTTCGCCCTTCCAGGCGAATACCGGCACCCCGGCTTGAGCTACGGCAGCGGCCGCCTGATCCTGCGTGGAGAAAATATTGCAGCTTGACCAGCGCACTTCGGCGCCCAGCTGTACTAGCGTCTCAATGAGAACCGCTGTTTCAATGGTCATATGCAAACAGCCGGCAATCCGCGCCCCCTTGAGAGGCTTGGACTCACCATACTGCTCGCGCAGGGCCATAAGTCCGGGCATCTCTTTCTCGGCCAACTCGATCTCCTGACGGCCAAGGGCGGCCAGCCTGATATCGGCAACTTTGTAATCTGTTACTTCCGGCTTCATTTTCAATGCTTCCACAGCCATTTATTGAGCCCCTTTCTTAAAATGCCAATCCCTACAAACAAGACTTATAACACTAGCATACAAACGCCGGCAGGTGAATGGCCCCAGTACGTTCTCAGACTCTTTCTATGATCGTCGCAATTCCCATGCCCAGGCCCGTGCACATGGTGATAAGGGCGTAACGCGTTAAAGTTCTTTCCAGTTCATCAAGCGCCGTGTTGATTAGCATAGCGCCGGTGGCTCCGAGAGGATGCCCAAATGGAATGGCACCGCCGTTCACGTTGACTTTTAGGGGGTCAAGTCCAAGTTCGCGTATCACCAAAAGCGGCACAGGAGCAAAAGCCTCGTTAATTTCCCACAGATCAATCTGCGAAGACGAAAGATTGGCTTGCTTAAGAACTAAGCGGCAGGCCTCAAGCGGGCCGGTGAGCATTAAGCTCGGATCAGAGCCCACAACTTTCATTGCCACTACCCTAGCGCGGGGCTTAAGCCCTAGTCGGCGGGCTTTGTCTGCACTTCCAATTAATACGGCGGCCGCCCCATCCACAATGGCCGAAGAGTTTCCAGCGGTAACCTTTTCCCCATCCTTAAAGGCCGGCTGCAAAGCGGCTAAAGCCGCCATGGTGGTATCGGGTCTTGGATTGTCATCGCGATCTAAAAGCGCTTGCTCTCCGTCTTGCATCCTGTAGCTCACAGGAATAATGCTTTTTTTAAAGCGCTCCTCAAGCATGGCGCGTTTAGCACGCATCTGCGATTCGTAGGAGTAGCGGTCAAGCTCTTCCCGTGAAAAGCCGAAACGCCAGGCCAGGCGCTCGGCGGCCGTTGCTTGATGAGCTAAATGAGGGTGAAACCGCTTGATGAGAACGCTCTCTTCCCCTTTGATATCGCTGAACATGGGGCAGCGGGTCATGTGTTCCACGCCGCCGCCGATAAGCAGTTCATGCTGCCCGGCCATAACACTTTCGGCCGCCATGTTTACAGCCTGTTGGCCGGAGCCGCAAAGCCGATTCACCGTAAGGCCGGGAATGGAATCCGGCCAGCCGGCAGCAAGTACCGCCTTACGGGCTATGCAGCCGCCTTGCTCACCGGTTTGGGTGACGCAGCCTATGATTAAATCTTCAACTAAGGAAGGTTCCAGGGCGTTTCTGGCCAGCAAGGCTTTTAAGGGCATGACCAACAAATCCACCGGATGAATGGCGGTAAACTTTCCCTGCCGCCTGGCGCGGGGCGTTCTAACGGCATCTAAGATGTAGGCTTCAGCCACTGTCGCCGGGATTACTTGTTGCTTATATAGATTGCAACCCGTCTGTTAAGTTGCCGCCCGGCTGGAGTGGCGTTGGAAGCCACGGGGCGCGAACTGCCAAAGCTTGAAACCTTGATTTGATCCATGCTGATGCCGCGTGCCGCCAAGTACGAGCTTACGTTTCTGGCCCGCGCTTCAGCCAGGCGCTTATTGTACTCAGGGCTTCCTGCATCATCGGTATGCCCTTCAACTTGAATGCGATAGGCATGCGGACTTGTTTTTAACATCTCCGCTATGTGCTCCAAGTCCGCAATCGCACCTGGTTTTAAGCTTGTCTCGTCTTGGTCAAAATAAACTTGGTAAAAACCAGCGGCCGGACTGGTAACAGCCGCTCGATCCAGCTTGGCTTGTATGGAAGCTAATTCATTGTGGTTGGCCATGTTGGCGGCCTTAAGTGAGGCAAGCTCATTTTCGAGTTTAAGCCGGCCTTCTTCGGTCGTGTCGTATGCATAGCCGCTTATTGCTCCGGCTGCGAGCCCAAGGCCTGCACCGACGGCCACTCCAGGCCCCGCGCTGCTTAATTGGTGGCCGATTATGGCGCCGGTACCCGCGCCCCAGCCCGCGCCTAGCGAAGCGCCGGCTGCAGTCTTGTCAGGCCCGGACTGAGGAGTGCTGCAGGCGAATAACAAGAAACAAGCAAGTGCGCCGCTGAGTAAGCGCGTTTTTCGGTAAGTGAGGTTGATAATTATACACATAGGCTTATTTCCCAAGGCTTCTTAATTTAGCTGTCGCTGCCATAACAAAGCAAACCGCTGCCAGCAGCCACCAGAGCTTTCCGCCGCTATAGCGGGTGTATATAGTTTTATAGCCTATAAGACTGACTGTCGCTAGAATTGTTCCTTCTTTAAATGGCTTGAGGGAAGCGATTGTTTGGCCTAAGGGGTTGATAATGGTTGTAAATCCTGTATTGGTCGAACGCAGGAGGTAGCGCCGGTTTTCGATGCTTCTAAAGGCCGCTATTAAATTGTGGTTAAACATCGCTGGTGAATTCCCATACCAGGCGTCGTTGGTGAGGTTTACCAGCAGTTCGCCGCCTTTTAACACGGCTTGGCGCGATAATTCCGGGATTAAGTCTTCATAACAAATAAGCGGGGCTACTTTAATTTCATACTTTTCACCGTCGGTTAACTGTGCCGGATAGGCAAAGACTTTAACCTGCTTGCCGGCTGTCAAATCGAACACGTTTGGATTGAGATTATGTAACCAGGGAAAAGTCTTAGCTAAAGGAGTGTATTCGCCAAAGGGCATGAGAACCTGTTTGTGATACGGTTCTGGAATATAACCATCGCTGAAGATCGCCAAGGCGCTGTTATAAACATGCCCCAGCCGATCGACCGTCAAGGCGCCGGTAAGGAGGTGGATTTTGTGTTTAAAACGCGGCAGGCGCTCGTCTTTAAGCGCTGAGCCGAGGGAGTCGTAAATCGCATCTTGGATCGCCGTCTCGGGCCAGACAACCAAGAGGTTGTCGCTTGCTATCTTGTTTGTCATAGCGGCATAACGCTCCACATTGGCGGCGAACATAAACTGGTCGTGTTTCTGTTCTAAAGAAATATTTCCTTGAATGAGCGCGACCTTTTGGGGAATGCCGGCTGGGGCGCTAAATTGTTTGATTCGCCAATGGCCGTAACACAAGGCGGCGGCCAAACATATAAGCGGCAACAGTAAGCGAGCGGAGGCTTGCCGCTGAAGGGCCGCCCGCCAAAGAGCCTCAGAGCACCACAAAACAAGAAAGCTTACGGCCGGGCTTCCGGCCAGATCCGCCGCCTGCACTAGGGCAGGAAAGCCAAGTTGAGTATGGGATAGTTGCCAAGGGAATATGCGTAGTGGCAGCACTTCTACCACCACCCAAGCAAGGGCGCTGCTTAAAGCCCATTTAGCTGGGCCTGGTGGAAGATTCTTCCAGATAAAGAAGAACATGGCATACTGTAATGCGCTGTAAAGAACGTATATGCCAAAGACCGGCAGCGTGGCGATCGTAGGTAATCCGCCAAACTGAGAGATAGTATGCATAAGCCAATAAAAGCCAAGGGTATTCACAGTGAGGCCGGAACAGTAAAGCGGCAGATACCGGCCGGCCGCCAGGTGGCAGGAGCCTACCAAGCTTAAAGCAGCAAGCCAGCCAAGCAGTGCGCCTGGTTTTGAGGGCCCCTCAAGCCAAGACAAATAGAGTATTACTCCTGAAAGAATAGCCAGATAATATGCCGGCCTTACGGCGCTTCGGGGTTGCTTTGCCAATTTAAGTAAGAGTTAAAAGGGTACGCCCAGCGAAAATCACTGCTTAATCGTCAATTCCTTAGTTTTGTCTTTCGTTTTCTTTACCGTCCAAGCGCTGATCGCACTACGACTAAGTTATGCGAACGCTTATTTGTTGTCACCCCTGAAAAGCTGACAAAAGCGGGGACTTGCAGCAGCCACGGCTTGGATGCCGCCCGGAGGCAAAAATATCTCTTCTCATAGCCCGGCCGACTCTGAAATAATACTCAATAAAATGGTATAACATTTGGTTTATGAAGTACTATGTTACGCTAGTGCTTGTAATTTGCGCCTGCGCGGCGGCTGTGTTTGCTTTGTTCGGTGATGACGGTTTTTCCAGAATGCGGGCGCTTAGAAAGAGCGTTGAAGCTCAGCGGGAAAAAAACCTGCAGCTTCAAGCTCAGGTTTCGGCGCTGAAAAGCAAGGTGCACGGACTGCGTAACGATGACCGCGCACTTGAGAAAGCGGCCCGCAATCAACTTGGCATGGCGCGTCCCGACGAGCGGATATTTATTTTTGAAAAAGAGAGCGCTGTTTCGTTCCCTGGAGAATAACCCAGGCGAGTCCCAGCAGCAGCCTTTAGTATGATGCCACGCTGATTTTGCTGGATTGCTTGCGGCGCTTTGACCCCGAGGTGGCGGCTGTGAGAGACTGTATCCGGCTGGTCGAAAATTATCAGGGCGCCTCCGGGGTATTGACCTTAGGTGGAAGCCAAGCGGTCAAAAGCCGGAGAATGAAGATAATGGAGTTTTGAGATGCAAGGTCCGCCGTTTTCAGGAAATCTGGCGCGCAGGGGATACTTTGCGGCGCCGGCTTTAGCCGGCGATGTGTTGAAGCGTGCTTTCCGGCGCTACGGCATAGACCGGCATCTGGCGCGCTATCAGTTTGTTTTGCACTGGCGTGAGATTGTGGGCGAGGAAATCGCCAAGCGCGCTGTGCCGGAATGCATACGTAAGGGTGCCTTGATAGTGCGTGTTGTTGACTCAACCTGGGCGCAGGAACTTAGTTTCCAGAAGCAGGTTATCTTGAAACGACTGCGGAAATTCGTCCGGCAGGATGAAGCGGTTGAAGATATAGTTTTTTATGTCAGCGGGCGTAAAGCGTAGAAAGAGGAAGGGGATAGAGGGGCGTCAAGAGCGGAATATTGAGCTGTAGCGGCTCCTCTCTGTAGAGTAAGTTCACCGCAGATCCGGAAGGAGCGTAGTGTTTAGAACAGGGGCTTCGTGCTAGGATGATGATCATGCGCCGCCGGATGAAGAAAAGATACAAGTTGGTTTATTTAGGCCGTAGTTTTGCGGATTGTGAGAAGGCCGGCCTTAAGTTTTGGCATAACGCCGATGCGGCGGCCAAGGTGCAGGCCATGAGGGAGCTGGTGGAACAGACGGCCGTGTGTCAAGGAATCAGGCCGCATGCACTCCGACTTCTTAGAACTACTGCGCTTATTAGGCGCCCATAAAGTGCGCTACTTGGTGATTGGGGGATATGCTTTTAGTTGGCATGTCGAGCCGCGCTATACCAAGGACCTGGATTTATGGGTGGAGGCTTCTATTTCCAATGCGTGCCGCCTCTACGCGTAGATGTATTAAATCGCATTAGAGGCCGCAAGTTTGCGCAGGCATATAAACGCCGCGCTGTTTTTCATGCGGCTGACGTGGCAATCTCAGTGGTCAGCCGTCATGACTTGTTGCTTCTTAAGCGGGCGGCTGGAAGGCCTCAAGACAAAGCGCACATAAGCAAGCTCACTGCCGCCCTGGGTCGGCCCCAAAAAGCTACTCCTAAACAAGTCATTGGACCCCGGCAAGGCACCGGGAAGCGGCGGTGAAGTCGGCCGGCCGCGCCGTTTGGCAGGCTGTTATGCTCTTAGACGCCGTTCATAAAAAACCAACAGCGTGTTGCCGTATTTTCTCTGTTGTGTCTCCTCAAAGTCTTTAAGTTCCAGCTTCTCGTATTCGTGCGGATCTATCTGCACGATGATCTTGCCTTGTAGTGACACAAGATGCGGGCGTTCGGCAATGGTATAAAGGGCTTGGACCCAAAGCGCGTGGTATTGAGGAGGGGCGACATAGATTAGATCAAAGACTTGTTTGCTTGTCCGTAAAAAGGCAAAGGCATCGCTGCATTTAACCGTGGCCCGGGTGTTGAGTCTGGTTTTAGTGAGATTCTTTTTGATGGTTGCTATAGCCTTTGGTTCCAAATCGAGGAAAGTGCAATGAGCCGCCCCCTGACTCAGCGCTTCGATGCCGACGGCGCCGCTTCCGGCAAACAAATCTAACACCCGGAAATCCTGGATTTCCGGACGCAGAATGTCGAACAGCGCTGTTTTTACGCGATCCAAGATCGGGCGGGTGGTGCTGCCCGGCACAGATACAAGCTTTGTGCCGCGTGCCAGTCCGGATATTACACGCATGGGTTAATAGAGTGTTCGCTTTAAGTCCCAGCTTTCGAGATAGCTCTTGATCTCGGTCAAAAACATCCCCGCCAGCGCGCCGTCTATGACGCGATGGTCGTAAGACAGTGTCAGGTAACACATCTCGCGGATAGCCAGCATGTCATCAACCACTATTGGGCGCTTCACGGCTTTTCCCACACAAAGAATGGCGGTTTGCGGCTGGTTGATGATCGGCACGCCAAGAATGGTTCCGAAAATCCCGGGATTGGTAACGGTAAAAGTCCCGCCGCCGGCCTCATCCGGGAGCAATTTCTTGCTGCGTGCGCGAGTGGCTAGATCATGCAGAGCTTGGGCCAAGCCGGTCAAGGTTTTTTCTTCGGCGTTCTTAATGACCGGCACGATTAATCCAAAGCCGCTGCCGGCATCGCCCAGCGAGACGGCACAGCCCAGATTAATATCTTTCTTAAGTGTTATAGTCTGCCCCTCTACGGTGCTGTTAAGAAACGGGAATCTGAGAAGGGCCCGCACCACGGCTTCCAAGAAAAAAGGCGTCAGGGTGAGTTTGATGCCTTCTTTTCTTTCGAATTCGTCTTGCTGCTTCACGCGCCATTTTGAAACGTTGCTCAGATCCACTTCGTCAACAGAATAAGCGTGCGGGCTCGTGTTTTTGGAACGGAGCATCCGTTCGGCAATCAGCCGGCGCATGTTGTCCATCGGGATGATCTTCTCTCCTTGAGCGTCCCACTTGATGCTAATCCGTTCGAGAATCGAAGCTTGGAACTGTTGAGCCGGAGGTTTAGGCGCATGCCTGGCTGCTGGACGAGTGGCGCGCGACTTACGGGCCTCAATATAGTCAAGGAGGTCTTGTTTGGTGACTCTTCCTTCCTGCCCGGAGCCAGGAATGGTGTCGAGCTCGGCTGGTGAGACTCCATGCTCAGCGGCCAGACTTGTGACAAGCGGTGAGTAAAAACGTTTAGTGGCTGCCGCCGGAAGCGGCTCGGATTCTTGGGGTTTAAGCTCTGCGGCTTGCTTTGCGGCGGTCGTAGCCTCCTGATCTGCGCCGGCGCTTGCTTCCGTTTCAATCACTGCAATTTTAGTCTTGACTGGGACCAAATCCCCTTCTTTATAGAAGAGTTCCCGTACAACGCCGCCGGCCGGGGCCGGAATTTCAGAGTCTACTTTGTCGGTTGATATCTCAAGAATCGGTTCGTCTTTTTTCACTTTTTCACCTGGCCGCTTGAGCCACTTGATTATTTTGGCTTCGGTAATGGATTCTCCCATTTGCGGCATCAGCATATCGGTTTTCATTTTTTGCCTTCTTCTGTTCCTCTTTATTAAAACTCAAGTAGTTGGATAACTGCCTTAAGCACGTCTTCATTTTGCGGTAACACAGCGTTTTCCAAAACCGGTGCATGAGGCACAGCGGCGGCATACTTCATCCCCAGGCGCTTGACCGGCGCCTCCAGGTATGTGAAGCATTGCTCTGCGATTTGTGCTGCGATCTCAGCCCCGAAACCCATAAATTGGACGTCTTCATGCGCCACCAGCACGCGATTCGTCCTTTTAACGCTCTCAAATATGCATTCCATATCGGGAGGTACAATGGTACGAAGATCAATCACCTCTATGGAACGGCCCCGGCGTTCGAGCTCTTCGGCGGCTAACAAGCTTTTATGGACTAAGGCCCCCCAAGTAATGATGGTTGCATCGCTGCCGCGGCGCACTATCTTTGCGCGTCCAATCGGCAAGAGGAAATCTTTTCCGCCGACCGCTCCTTTACTGAAAACCTGACGGTATAGGCCCTTGTGTTCCAAAAAAAGCACCGGGTCCTTGGCACGAATGGCGCTTTTTAGAAGTCCCTTGGCGTCTGTAGCGTTTGATGGATACACGATAAATAAGCCTGGAAAATGGGCAAAAGTGGCCTCAATGTTTTGCGAATGATAACAAGCACCGTGGATGTAGCCGCCGACCGGAATCCGCAACACTAGCGGGCAGGGAAACTCCCCTCCGGAACGGTAACAAATCATGGCTAATTCGCTGCGGATTTGGTTCATGGCTGTCCAAACGTAATCGCCGAATTGGATTTCAGCGACCGGCTTTAAGCCCACCACGGCCATGCCGCCTGCCACACCGGCAATCGAACTTTCGGCCAGTGGGGCGTTGAAGACCCGCTCAGCGCCGTATTTTTTGGTAAGCCCGCTGGTAACGGAGAAAACCCCTCCTTTTTCTCCCGCCACATCCTGACCGAAAACGTACATGCCGGGGTTAAGCGACAACTCTTCGTCCAGCGCTTGATTCAGGGCATCGACCATAAAGACCGGCTCCCCGCTGGGAATGCTTTCGGGTATTCCTAAGCCGGGGGTGGGCTCGGCATAGTTATGGTCCAGTACTGTAGCCGGATCGCAATCGGGCTGTGCCTCAGCCCACTCGGCAGCCTGGTCTATGGAGGTTTTCACTTCTTTCTCCAGGACGCTAAGTTCGGCTTGGGTGGCCAAATCATGCTCCAAGAGATAGCGGCGCATTTTAAGTAACGGACAGCGCTTTTTTTCGGTCTCGAGTTCTTCAATACTACGGTACTTGGTTTGATTATCGGAGATAGAATGGCTTCCCAAGCGCGGTACATGGGCTTCAATCAGCGCCGGGCCCAATCCCGCCTTGGCACGGCAGTAGGCTTTTTTGATTACTTCAAATGAGACGATATAATCAGTGCCGTCGATTTCGAAGACTTCCAACCCTTCATAACCGCGGGCAATTTTGGCCACGCATCCTCCGGCTAGTTGTTCCGAAACGTGCACCGAGATGGCATAAGCGTTGTTCTCGACCAAAAAGACAACAGCTAATCTTTCGCGCGCCGCCCAGTTTAAGGCTTCATGAAAGTCGCCTTGGGCGCAGGCGCCTTCGCCAAGCGAGACATAAACGACATCATTTTTCTTTTGTCTCTTAAGGCCCAATGCGCAGCCCACCGCCGGCAAGAGCTGTGAGCCGGTGGGTGAGCTTTGGTTTATAACGTGCATTTTCTTATGGCCCCAGTGCATGGGCATTTCACGCCCATGAGAGTTTGGATCGTCCCGTTTGTTTAAGGCATTCAGCATGAAGTCTCGGTCGCTGAATCCTAAGGCGGCGCAAAAGGCAATATCCCGGTAATACGGATAGAACCAGTCTTGACCGGCTTTAAAGACATCAGCTGCTGCCACCTGTACCGCTTCCTGGCCGGCACAGCCGATCTCGAAGTGACATTTGTTTTGTTTATAGAGAATAACGATCTTTTCGTCTCCTAGCCGGGCGCGCAGCATTTGGCGATAAGCTTGCAGTAATTGCTCGCGGCTGACAGTTGAGGAACAGTCGGGAGAAGGGTGTTTCTCGTTGCTGGCTGTCGGCGTGTGCATGTTTATTGGCCTAGTATTTCCAGGAAGTTTTTAATAACCACCTTTCTAACTTCGTGTAGTTTGAAAGCTTTTTGTTTTTCGTGTTGCATGGAAGTTACGCTGCTGCTCTGTAAGCCACAAGGATTTATATGGATAAAACCATCCAAGCAATTCAGCACATTAAGACTAAACCCGTGCATTGTACACCAATGCGAGATGCGGACGCCCAGGGCGGCAATTTTCCTTGCCTTCGAATCCCTATCATTTTCAACAACTTGAGTCCAGACCCCCGTTTGCCCCTTAAGGCGGAAAGCGGGGAGTTCAAACCAGGCCAGGCTTTTGATGATTACTTCTTCCAGCAGGCGCATGTACCAGGCCACGTCGCGGCGGCGCATGCGTAAATCAAGGATTGGATATACAACCAGCTGACCGGGACCGTGGTAGGTAAAATCCCCGCCGCGCTCTACGTATACAAGATCAATGCCGAGCTCTTTAAGTTTGGCGGGCGGGGTGAGCAAATTTTGCGGCACAGCGCTTCTTCCGGCGGTGATTACTGGCAGATGCTCGCAGGTTAAAATAGTTTCCGGTCCTTGGCCGGCGATTAGGTCAGCCTGCAGTGTTTTTTGTAATTCCCAAACTTCACGGTAAGGCTTTAACCCCAGGTTTAGAATTTGAGGTGTCTTGGGGTAAAGGTCTTTCGCTGACACTGCTGACTTTTCAATTTAGGTATTAATCGGGCGGCCGATTGCAGCTCCGATTGCTTCCATGAAAGCCTCCGATAACGTGGGGTGTGGATGAATGGTGTCGAGTACGCTTTGCGCAATGCCTTCACGCGAGCGGATGACGGCGGCTTCGCTGATTAGCTCTGTGGCCTCGGCCTGGAGAATATGCACCCCCAAAATTTCAGAGGTGTTGCTGTCAATCAGCACCTTAATGAACCCTTCCGTGTCCCCCGTGGCGATGGCTTTGCCGTTGGCTGAAAATGGCATTTTGCCGACTTTGTATGTTAGTCCTTGTTCTTGGGCGGCTTTTTCGCTTAAGCCCACTGATGCCGCCTGCGGCAGGCAGTAAGTGCAGGTCGGGATATTGTCATAATTCATAGGGCGGGGGCTCTTGCCCGAACAGTGTTCAGCGGCCACAATACCTTCGTGGCTCGCCACGTGTGCCAGCCAAGGCGGGCCGGCTGCATCGCCGATAGCATAGTAGTGGGGCATATTGGTGCGCATGTATTCATCGACGGCGATAAACCCGCCTTCCACTTTGACTCCTACCTTTTCTAGGCCGATGCCGGCCACATTACCTGTAACGCCTATGGCTATCAGCACGCAGTCTCCTTGCCATGATTCTTGGCCTGCCTCCGACTTTAAGGTAGCCCCGGCTGATTTGTCGGCACATGTAAGGCTTTCTACCTTGCAGTTTGTTTTGATGTTCATGCCGCGGCGGGTGAAGATGCGGTTTAGGTTTTCGGCGATTTCCGTGTCTTCGAGCGGCAGAATTTGTGGCAACATTTCGGCGACTGTAACTTGGACCCCAAGGGTGCTGAAAAAATAAGCAAATTCGATTCCTATCGCCCCCGCGCCGATTACCAACAGTTTTCGCGGTAAACGCCGATGCTCCAGAATGGTGCGTGAGGTATGAATGACGTCACCGTCGGGGATCACCCCCGGCAGAAGTTTAGGCCGGGCTCCGGTAGCGATTATTAGGTCTTTGAATTTATAGGCGCTGGTATTGCCTTCTTGGTCTGTCACTTGGACGCAATGGTCGCACTCTAAGGAGCCTGTGCCGTAGAGAACCTCGATTTTGTTTTTACGCATGAGAAAATTCACGCCGTTTGATAACTTGCGGACCACTTCGCGGGAGCGATCGATGATTTGAGGGAAGTTGATTGCCGGCTCCGGAATTTCAAAGCCGAACTCAGCGCTGCGTTTCATTTCGCTATATAGATGAGCTGCTTTGAGCAGAGCTTTGGAGGGGATGCAACCCCAGTTAAGGCACACCCCGCCGAGCGCTTCCCTCTCGATTATGGTCACTTGCCGGCCGAGCTGAGCGGCTCTGATGGCAGCCACGTAACCGCCGGGTCCGGCTCCGAGGATGATTAAATCTTTTGTCAACATTGCCATGGAAATTCTACCTGTACCATTTATTTCTTCTGTAAAGTCAACATGATAAATGGTACAGGTAGAATTATTTAAAGTCAAAGCCGGGAGGGATCCAGCCAGGGGGGGAAAAGCCCGTCAGGAACCCTAATATCCATCGTTTTGTGGGTAAAAGGATGCTTAAACTGCAGCTGGTAGCTTAAAAGGTGCAGGTTCCCAGCGGGTAAGCCTCCGTAGAAATTATCGCCGATTATGGGCCCTTCCAGCGTCAAGGCATGAACCCTGATTTGATGTGTTCTCCCAGTAAGCGGCTTGGCACATAGGATGCTGGTTTCAATCGCCGGGCCGTCTTGCGGATTGAACTCAGAGCCGTAAAGAAAATGAAAAGTTGTAACGGCGTCCTTGCCTCCGTCTTGGACCACCTTTCTTAGGACCGGGTGGCGGCTGTCTTTTCCGATGGGGAGGTTGACCTGCGTCTCGTCCCAATCAACCCTCCCTGGGGTCTCAAGCAGATATGATTTGATGATCTGCCTTTTCTCGAAAAGTCTTTGCAATTCTTTATGCATGCGCGCCGATTTGCTGGCAATCACCAAGCCTGAAGCGGAGGTATCCAAGCGTGAGGGTAGGTGAAGAGTGCCTGAGCTATTCCTTGTATTTAAGTACTCCAGGAGTTTTGACCTTAAGTTAAAATGCTTTTGTTCGCGCGTCGGAAGACAAGGTAACTTCGCTGGTTTAAAAACGGCAATCAGCTCATCGTCTTCATAAATAATGTGCTCTCTCTTGAGCGGCGGGAAAACGTGGCCGGCTTCCGCCAAGTCGAACTTGGGCTCATAATACTCAACCCGGCAAGGCGCTTCGAGAGGTCTGTCGCCAAAACAGGCCCGTCCGTTGACGTACACGCCGCCCCAGCTTAAGCGCTGCGCCCAGGAAAGCGGGTTGATGTGGGGGAGCTCGCGTTTAAGCGCTTCGATGAGCGAGGACGGAGCGCTTTCGCGATAAATATAGGACCAGTGTTTGCTGGTTAGAGTCTCAAAGACACGATCGAGGTTCATTCTATGGTTTGTCTTTGGTGCCCGTCTTTTTGCCTGCCAGCGCGTCCTGTGCGCCGGCCGCCGGTGCAGGTTGTCTGGACTTTAGCTCTTGGATCACATGTAACAAGCGCGACAGCCTGTCCAGGAGCTGTACTGGAGGCATATCGGGGCTGAGTGCGACCGGGTGTATAAGTCCAAAACCGCGCTCCAGCTTTTTTAGGCGTTCAAGAAACTCGTCATGCATCAACTGGATCACTTTGACCTGTGCCACTCCGCGGCGGGCGGCCCGCACCTGGACTAAAGACTCAAGTAAACTTAATTGTCCCTGAAGCGCCGCTTCGGAAATCTTCTCCGGGGCACAGTCGGGAATAGTCAGAAAAGAATCGCGGGGATCGGGTGAAAAAACCGGCCGCACATCGCCGAACGCTGCCTGACCCTTTTCAGAAAACACCACTGCGGTGGCCACTGTGTCTTTGGGAAGATTTTCTTCATTATAAGGAACCGGAACTATAAGCGTGTGATCATCGGCGCGCCGGAAATCTTTCACCGGCTGTTGGATGCTGCCGGAGGCCGAGATTAGCAGTCCAACGGCCGAATGCGGCTCAATCGAGGTTTCGACGTTTATCTCGATGGTCTTAAGTTTTGGCGCTGCGGCATAAGCTTCACCGGCTGTTATGAGACCGCCGCCCCAGATGACTAATAAGAGCAGGCAAGCCCTTCCTAAGTGCAATATGCCATCCCGCCGCTTCATTCGATTAACCCTTTTATTTGCTCCAAGACCTTGGCGATTCGGTCGTAAGTTGCCAAGTCATTTTCCAGGTCTTTGGCTTGGTTGACTAAGTTCTGCAGCCGTTCGATTCCTTGCACTTCCGCAGCCGGCTCTGTGCCAGCCAAGTCAATGTTCGGGATACAGTTTCGTCTTATGGAATAACGTGGGGAAATCAGCGTACTGCCGTCTGGGTTGGGTAAAATAAACTGGTAAACCATCTCGGCTATAGGCGCCGGGACTGGAATTTCATAGGTTGGCTGATCGTGTTCGTTCAAAAAGCCTTCTTGCGGAGGAATGTTCATCAGACGTCCATCCTTAACCAACAAAAGCCTCATCTTTTGTCCGGTGTTGCGGGTGTTATTCAAACGAACAACCAAATTCATTGTTTGCCCAGGATAGGGAAAGGCCTCGGGTTTAGGAGGCACATGTATCAAGGCTACTGGTTTGCTTGAGGGTGTGCCGCTTTTTTGTTGAGAAAAAACCGGCCCCGGCATAATCCATCCTGTCATCAAGCTTAATACGACCATCAAGGACCAACGGGCTTGAATTTGTGACCTTTTTAACGCCCCCAGCAGCCGCTCCCCCTTTGTAATGAGCGGCATGGTTTGTAATGGCTTTGTCCGGCGCATAGCATTAAAGAGGTTAGAGGTGCTCCGTTTTTTGGCCTATTAGTTTTATTGCCTATTAATTGCTTACTTGACCGGCTGAGCGCGCCACTCTCCTTGCGTGCCGCTCACTATGTTGGTGAAGTAGCCGAATAGTTCTCCTTCGATATTTTGTCCAGTAAACTCGATGATAAACCCATTGGAGGCCACTCGCAAGGGTTTAGCTACTGCGCTTCCCGGAGGAACCAATCGGCGGGGATTGACCATGGCGGGGGTCCAGCCTTCCTGCCCGATGATAACGGCCAATTCGTCCCGTTCTTGGAATGATATGAACGCCAAGGGTAGAGTTTTACCCGGAACAAAATTGGTGATTGACCCGTTATAGAGTCCGGATGGCAAGGCCGGAAAGTCAAAGCTTTGCTCCACAAATGGCGGAATCAGCGGCTCGGGCTGAAAACTAGTCAGCCGGGAGATGCTTTGTCCAAGATTAAGCTTAAAATACTTGACGCTTACGGCGCTTAATCTCTGCCGTATGCCGGGTGATAAAAGACTTAAGAGAAATAAGATTGAGAGGAGGAATGCGGCTGCCTTAAGCCTGCCATACGGCTTGGCTGGTTTAAGTGCCTCCGCCGGCAAAGCCGCTTCCCGGATTCTCTCAGCTTCTTCGTGTTGGATGAATACTGTTTGTTCTGCGCTTAGCTGTTCTACCGTGCGGATTGGTTCTTTTTTTGGAGCCGCAATCTCTGCTTCTTGAGTTTCTTTTTCGGGCGGCGCTGTTTGCGGCTCGGGAGCACTCTCGGCCTCGAGCGCTGCTGTGCTCTTCTCCGCTCCCTCTACATGGCGCATTGGTTTCGCTCTGTGACGCTTGTGGCTTCCTTTGCTTTGAGCCGTAGCGAAGGCCGCCGACCGGCCGGCAATCAGAGCTTGCACCACATCCCGGGCGCTGGCGTAGCGGTTTTGGGGTTCAAAACTCATAGCCCTGGCGATTACAGCCGCTAGATAATCTGGGACATCCGGGACGATGGATTTTAAGGGGGGAATGTTGTTGTCTCTACGCCGTTCCATTTGTTGAGCCAGCGGCGCATTTTCAAAGGGATTTATGCCCGAAATGACCTCATAGTAAACAACACCCAGCGAATAAATATCAGACCTTTCGTCCATCTTTTTGCCTTCCAGGACTTCCGGGCCCATGTAGTTCATGGTCCCTACGCCGGATTGCAATTCAGCTAGGGAGCATTCCTCTCCCGGCAACAGCGCCACCCCGAAGTCGGTAAGGCGGATTTCTTTCTCGTTCATTACTAAAATGTTGTCCGGTTTGACATCACGGTGGATGATGCCGGCTTTATGAACAAATGACAGGGCTTCGGCCGTTTGCCTGAGGAAACGCTCGGCCTGAGAAGGATGTAGTTTATTGCCCATCTTGCGGCAATAGACCCGCAAATCGGACTGCGGGGCAAACTCCATTGAAAGGTAGCAAAGGGAACCAACCGAATGAAAGTCATCCAAGCGCACGACATATTTACTGCGGGATGACACCATAGCCAGAGCCTCGCGGCGCAGCCGCTCGCCACTGGATGTTTTTCCTTTCTTGCTTTCCAACAGGACCTTCAGCGCTACTTCTTGGGACGGGCTTATGGTATGGCGGGCATGGTAGACGACGCTGCGCGCGCCGCGGCCGACAATCGATAGGATCTCGTAACGCCCATCGAATATTTTTTTTGTTTTAGGTGCCTGTGTCATTTACCAATTACCATGCCGGGAAATAATCATTTTTGATCTCACAAGCCGCCTTTAATCACAATTCCTGAAGAAGCCTGGTTGCTGCTCGCGGCGGTCGGCAGCTGTTACGGTACTAATCCTTGTCTCCTCTGCCCCATGCCGGCCCGGCCGTACAGCACCAAAACCACCTACGTAACTTGCTTGGTGATTTGGAGTAGTAACAGCCGGGAACTTAAGAGATCGTTCTTGACCTTCCGCTTAGGCCGGCTGCCGACTTGAGCATCGTGCTCAACTCCTCCGCCAGCTTCGGCTCCATTACATTAATCCGCAAAAAAAAGTTTTTGTTTCAGCCTCATAAAAGGGCGGCCAAAAACTCAGCGGATGTCCCTAAGCCTGAAGAAAACCTTATAAGCACTTGTTTTTATAGGGTTATAATCTTAAAAGAGCATCTACAAAAGGCGTCCGGGCGGCTCATTTCACTTGTTATGACAAAAAACGAGCATTCGCTTTGTTTGTCAAGTCGAAAGCCCTTATATTGACGGCATTGAGAGGATTGGCACCTGGTGATATCAATGTGTTAGCTCACGGCCCTTTACCCTATGCTCGAAAGCATGAAACATGTTAAGTGGGGACTCTACTGATTGGCGTGCGCCCGTAGCTCAGACGGATAGAGCACCTGCCTTCTAAGCAGGGGGTCGGAAGTTCGAGTCTTCCCGGGCGTGCCACTACCGCTATGGTGAGCGTGTGGGGTATCTATTAATAGTTCTTGGGGAGTAATCACATAAAATGTTTGCTGGTCCATATGTCGGTATACTGTTGCTTTTTGCGGTATCAGCGCTCTTTGTCATTGTATTGTTGGCCCTATCTTCTTTTTTAGGGCCGAAGGTTAAAACTCCCGCCAAGGAGGTGCCGTTTGAATGCGGCGCTACGCCGGTTGATTCAGTGCAAGAACAGCGCTTTAATGTGCGCTTTTATTTGGTGGCGGTGATTTTTATCTTATTTGATGTTGAAGTGGTTTTTCTGTATCCCTGGGCGGTGGCGTTGGAGGAGTTAGGCTGGTTTGCTTTCGCTCAGATGCTTCTTTTTCTTTCGGTTTTAGGTATAGGCTTGTATTATATTTGGCGTAAAGGGGTGTTTGACTGGAATTGATAATTGCCCTTACTTTGGCCTTTTCGGTCTTAAACCTTTTGCCTGCCTTTCACTGGTGGCAAGAGATTAATGTCAACCTTTCGTTCTTTTATCTGGCGCTGCATGTTTTTTCGCTGCTATATCTTCTTTGCCGTCGGCGTAGAACATCAGCGCTTACGCGTCCGGTTCTTATAGCGGGTCTCTTTTTCATGGCGGTCTACTACTTCTCTATGATTACCCCCTTTTATCGGCCTGTAGGCGATAAAGTCCGGGGGTTGATAATGCCGCCATGTTCGAGTAATACGCATCCGCCGTGTAAACTTTGGTTGCTTTACGCCAACTTGCGCGGAAGGTGCGGTAAGGCGGACGAGTTGAACGCGCTAGTACAGGCCGTACGCCCTCAAGTGGTGGCGTTACTGGGTCTGAACCGATGTATGCGCAATGCCTTGCACTTGGACAGTCAATATCAGCAGGCCTTCGTCACCACCCATGAGGACACCTCCGGCTTGGCTCTTTATTCCATCTTCCCCATGGCTGAGGCGCGCACATCGCTGGGAGAGTTTCTTCCCTCTGTTTTGCTCGCCGATCTTGAAATCAGTCCC
>Ga0129299_1000433_pt1 | contig 26113 bp, 22 predicted proteins | sample ConPoolayeCmetaG_FD_94477 | JGI IMG/M metagenome (GOLD analysis project Ga0129299, IMG submission 94477) | Hot spring microbial mat communities from California, USA to study Microbial Dark Matter (Phase II) - Cone Pool mat layer C metaG ...
AGCAACGATGTTCTTAGCGACGTAACGTGCCATGTAGGAGGCTGATCGGTCAACCTTCGATGGGTCCTTCCCCGAAAAAGCGCCGCCACCGTGTCGTCCCCAGCCGCCATAGGTGTCCACAATGATTTTGCGACCCGTGAGGCCGGTGTCTGCCACCGGACCGCCGATGACGAACCGTCCCGTCGGGTTAATGAAGTATTCGGTTTTTGCGTGAAGCAGGTGCTGCGGAATAATCGGCTTGATGACTGTTTCGATGACTGCTTCGCGAATCTGTGCCTGAGTTACGCTGTCAAGGTGTTGTGTCGAAACGACGATTTTATCTACAGCGATGGGGCGATCATCTTCGTAACGGACACTCACCTGTGCTTTCCCGTCCGGGAGAAAGAAGGGAACGATTTTCTCTTTTCTTACCTGTGCCAAGCGGTGGCACAACTGGTGAGCAAGGAGAATGGGAGTAGGGAGGTAATCGGCGTTTTCATCGGTTGCATAACCGAACATGAGTCCTTGGTCTCCTGCCCCTTGCTCTTTGCCGTTTCGGGCGTCAACTCCCATGGCGATGTCGGGAGACTGCTTATCAATAGTGGAGATGATTCCGCATGTATCTGCATCGAAACCGCAGACTTTTGTATCAACGTATCCGATCTCTCTCATGGTATTACGCACCACCATGGGAATATCAACCCATCCTTCGGTGGTGATTTCCCCGCCTACGATAACGAGTCCGGTAGTTATGAATGTCTCACACGCAACCCGAGAGTTTTTATCCTGCTCGATCATTGCGTCGAGGACAGCGTCGGATATTTGATCGGCGACTTTGTCCGGGTGTCCTTCCGTGACCGATTCCGAGGTAAAGACGAAAGTTCTGTGTTTCATGAGAAGGTTCCTCCTCGCAACATTCTACATCTCATTGGGACAAAAAGGAAAATAGTACGGAGCACTAGAGGGGAGAAACATTTCGTCCGAAGAGTTTTGTTTATCGTTTGCTGTACTGCGGACGCTTCCGGGCACCCCTCAACCCATACTTTTTACGTTCTTTGACTCGGGCGTCGCGGGTCAAGAAACCCTCTTTTTTGAGAAGAGGCCTGAAATCCTTGTCGAAAACAGTAAGCGCCCGGCTGATTCCATGGCGTACTGCATCTGCCTGCGCGGAAATGCCACCACCCTCCACCGTGATAAGAGCACAAAACCGTTTCTCTGTGCCGGTTATTTTGAAAGGAGCAAGAATTTTCTTGATCTGGGCTTCGGTTTGAAAATGTTCCTGTATCTTCTTCCCGTTTACCGTGATTTCCCCTGAACCGGGGCGTAAAAATACCCGAGCCACTGCTGTCTTGCGTTTGCCGGTTGCGTACCACTGTTCCATCGGTATGCTCCTCGTCCAATTATATCTCGATTCTTACAGGTTTTTGCGCTTGGTGAGGATGGGTTGGCCCCGCATATACCTTGAGTTTCTGGAGAACCGCACGTCCCAACTTGTTTTTGGGAAGCATCCCTTTCACTGCGTGGAGAATGAGAAAATCTGGGTGCTTACGTTGCATCTCCTCTGCTGATCGTGCTTTCATTCCGCTTTGGTATCCCGAGTAGTGGTAGTAAAATTTCGTGTGCCACTTGTCTTTGCTCAGGATGATCTTATCAGCGTTAATGACGACCACGTAGTCTCCACAATCAACGTGAGGCGTAAAGAAGGGCTTGTTTTTTCCTCGCAAAACAGCAACAATCATGCTCGAAAGTCGGCCGAGTGTCTTTCCTGTTGCATCTATCTCGACCCAGCGATGCTGAGCATCTTCTTTTCTGAGGCTTCGCGTCATCTCCATGGCGGATCCTATTCTCAACGTCATCAAAGAAACGAGGCGATGATACAGAGGGACCCTTTCTTGTCAAGAAAAAAGGTGTGCTGTCGGATAGCAGAAAGAACTTTTCACTTGACTGCCACAGGGTTGTACTCGTTCTGCAATGAGGTTGACATCTTGATTTTGCTTTACCAAAAAGAGGGTACCATAACTTGCAAAGCATCCTTTTGTCGGTTATAGTAACCTCCCCGGGAGAAAGAGGAAGCAGCCATGTTCAGTGGTATTATCGAGAAGACAGCAGAGATCAGACAGATAACGACGTCCGGGCTGGAGCGGGTGCTCACTGTGAGCAATCCATTTGGGGGTGAGGTGCAGTGCGGGGATAGTATCGCAGTAGACGGTGTGTGTCTCACTGTAACAGAACGGAGCGCAAAACACCTCGTCTTTTTTGTCTCCGCTGTAACAGTGAAGAAAACCATAGCGGCCGCTTATCACTCCGGGCAGATAGTCAACCTCGAACGCGCGTTGGTCTGGGGCGGCCGTCTCAATGGCCACCTCGTTACCGGTCATATAGACACGACTGCCCGTGTGGCTTCTGTCCAGAAAGTTGGTATGGGTATCGAGGCAACCATTCATATTCCTTCTCATTTTCGTATGCTTCTCGTCGATCAGGGATCAGTTGCGGTCAATGGTATCAGCCTTACGGTAGCGCGTCTCCATGGGGATCGGTTCACTGTTTCCCTTGTCCCCGAGACGCTCAAAAGGACATCTTTTTCGAAAGGTGTTTCGGTGGGCGACTCAGTGAACATAGAGTTCGACATCCTCGGCAAGTATGCGGCACGACTCCTTGCCCCGCAGATACGCGACGAATCGTTACGGGTAATGCTTTCCCAGTGGTGATTTCAGGGAGGAAGAATATGGTGCGTCAGGTTGTTCTCGTGGCTTTTTTTACCACCGTGCTCATAGCGGTTCTCCTCTTTGCGTTGAAAAATAATCAGGTTGTCTCTGCCGATTTGGTGGTTCACCGTATTGACAGTGTCCCTTTGTGGGCTGTCATGGTTGTTTCTTTCATCGTTGGAATTGTCTTTGCCTCGCTGTTCTTCTTGTTCGTGTTTCTCACCCTTTACGTAAGCTACCGTGGTGCCATACGGGAACTTACAAAGGCGCGTGCCGAACTCGATGCACTGAAATCTTCTATACCACCCCTCGAACGCAACGATCGGTCTTGATGGATTTCTTTTCTTATCATGCGCACAGCATCCTTCTGGCAGCAGCGCTTCTCTCTATCCTTTTGCTTTTTTTTCTTCGAATCACATCGTCTCGTCGGCAGACGGCGCGCCGCATTCGCCTCGACCTGCTTTCTGTCCTGCCGGCGATCGAACGATATCTCGAGGGAGAGGAACACCTCCTTTCTATATGGCTTCGACGTGTTGCGCGTCGCTATCCGGAAGAGGTGCGCACTTTTATCCTCATAGGGACATTGTTGCGTCGTGGGGGATCTCCGTTCAAGGCGAGCGTCCTCCATCGCACGCTTCTTTACCGAAAACATCTTTCCGGTACCGAAAAGGCGTTGATACTGCTTGAGTTAGGACGTGATTACCGGGCGCTTGGCAACAGCGAAAAAGCCCTTGTAGCGCTTAAACAGAGTGTCATAACGGAGAAAAACATAAGCGCTCTGCAAGAACTCGTCGAGATAGAAGTGGCGAAAGATCTCTTCGATGATGCTCTCTTCCACCAGCGTGAAATGAACGTTATGAAGGGAAAACGTGATGAGGGACTTCGTAATATCATGCTTGTCGCTGCCGAGCGGTCCCTGGCAAAGAAGAATCTTGACGAGGCACGGCGGTGGGGAGAGATGGCAGCGCGTCACGAAGGGGATACACCACTTGGTTGTCTTTTCGCAGTGTTCAACACGCTATGTGTAGGCGATACCGTCCGCAGTCTCGACCTTGCCACGGGATACCTCGAGCGTTTTCCTGCCGAGGAAATTACGCTGAGGTATCTCCTTCTTCACTTCCCAGGTCATGCCGACATGAGCCACTTTCTTCCAGGACAGTGGGCGCCTGTGTTTGCTGCGCTGGTCAAGAAAGATAAGATACCGTCACCGCACGAGATAGGTCTTCTTGATAAAAACTCCATCCTATACTATTACTTGTGGGCAAGAAACGCACCGTCGGAAGAAGCGCGGGCTCTCGCCGCAGCGGTTGGTCGGTATGACCAGTTGTTTGCCTGCGCTGCGTGCCGCCGCCCCTTGTCGGGATTGGTGCTTGTGTGCGCCGGGTGCGGTCTGCCCCTCACGGTGAAGTGGAAGACGATTTGAAGGAGGAGGAAACAATGTCGAAAGGTATGAAAAAAGCAATCGAGACAGCCGTTGGGATATGGGTATGGTGTTGTCTGGCATGTGACGATAGTAGTGCCACCTCTACGATGACTGTTGACCAATTCTTCGATACGTACCTTACGACTTTGTGTAACAGTGCCGCCCAGTATACGAACGGCATCATCAATGCCTCGAATAAAGGTTCCTGCAAGACGGCTATCATGGACAGCCTTTTTCATTGGCCTTTTTTTCATGCAGGACGCAATACGGTTTTCAAGCAGAAAGTGTACCTCCTTCGTCAGGCAGAAACGAAGGGGTGGCTCTCAGTAGATGCTCATCAGGCGCAGGTATGTTTTGATACTGTATCCCGCATGCAGCCGTACAACCCGCTTGATATCCATCTCTTTGACATTGCCGATTGCGCTCTTGTGTTCAAGGGGAAGAAAATCATCAACGATTCGTGTACACAAGACGAGGAATGCGAAGGAGGGTGGTGCAATCTTTCGGGCGGAGCCTGTCCCGGTCGCTGCGTTCTCTATCGTCGGGATGGGGAACCATGCAATGAGAATCTTGACCGGTGTGAACCGGGATACGCCTGTCTTTCCTCCGGATGTTCTAAACTTTCCCGTGGTACAAAGGGAGATCCCTGTACGAGCGACGACCACTGCCTCAACTATCTCTACTGTAGGAAGAACGAAGGAGACATTACCGGTATTTGTTTCGAGAAGAAAGGGGTGGGAAAAAGTTGTGTCGAGGCGAAGGAGTGTTTGACCGGACTCGACTGCATTGATTCGTTCTGTCAGGGGCCGGAAATACCGAGCACCGTAGGGGCCGACTGCAGTAAAGTGAAGATGTGCAACTATTTCTCGCGTCTCGAATGTGCACAAGAAGGGGGTGTTTTCACTACCTGCCGGACATTTCCTTCCAGCGAAGGGGCACCCTGCACCTTTCAGTGTGTTGACCAATTCTATTGCAATCAGCAGAGCGGCACATGCACCTACTTCAGCAGGCTCAACGAGCCGTGTGCTGCCTACTACCAATGTTCGTCCCTTTACTGCAGTAAGGGAGGGCTCTGTCTCATGCCGGAATGCGAACAGACGTTCTGATGGATGTTCGCCTCTTGCTTTGCGGCATATGCTGGGTATATGTGTGTTCATGCGGAGTGTCCCTCTCCCACAAGAAAGAAGAAACGACGTTTCGAGAGCAACAACCTCTCGTTTCCCAAATGGATGACAATCAGGAGACACCTTTCTTTCATTCTTCCTGTCCCGCCAGTGCGTGTCGTATCATACTTCGTGATTCCATAACGGGGGAAAACTATACTCTTGCTGTGCTTGCCGGCGGAAAGCCGGTGGTTGTTGATCTTTCTGCAAGTTGGTGTGCGCCCTGTGTCGAACTGACCAGTCGCCTCGCAACGCTCCATGATCGTTTCGGAGGAAGAGTCCGTTTCTTCATGCTCCTTCAGAAGGGAGACGCTGTCGACCGGCTGCCGTCTCCACCCCCTTATCCTGTCTATTTTCTCGAAAAGGCGCCCCCCGATCTCGCCATTTCTCCCCCTTCCCTCATGCCTACGGTTCTCATGGTGGGTAGCGATGGAGAAGTGAGGACTGTGCTTGCCGGGCTCTATCCGACGCTCGTTTACTACAGCGCTATCGCTGATCTCGTTGAAGAAGGTCTCTAATTCCGTTGGCGTGAGCAAAAAAGTTCGATGAGGTGAATCTCATCGGCGGTCAAGCGAAAAAGTTGATAGATAGAGCGGTTGATGGCACGACGTCTCTGTTCTTCTTCTTTTAGGTCGAAAGAAGATCTGGCAAGAAGATTTCTGAGAGCGATTGCCTCTTCGACAATGTAGCGTTGAATGTGCTTTTTTGCCGGGACGAAAGGAATACTGATAAAGTTCTTTTTGAGGAATTTGTTATGGTGGGGAAACGTGAGGAGGTAGTAGAACTGTATAAGTGACGAGTTGAAGAAGGCTTCTGCAAATTCGAGTGTTATTTCATTGCTGCGAGGAGTAATGGCGGCGACATCGTTCAGGAAGTAAAATCCTGCGCGGTCAATACACATAACAGGGCGGATCGAGAGGTAGCGCACAAGGAGTTTTGGTTGTTCGAACCGCGAAGGCGACGGCAACTGGAAAAAAAACTCTTTCTCTGGAAGAACCCATGCTGAAGGGAAAGGATTGGTGAACGGAAGAATATCCTTTCCTCGAACGAGCGGCTTGTAATGAGCACTTCGGCGTAGGGTCTCTACTGGTATTCTCACATGGGGTGCCGGGAACATTCCAATAAAGAAGTCGAAGTGATCTCCACAGGTGCTTTCGGCAGTATCACGTATCTTTTTTAGGAGAGTAATCTCATCGTAGGCGAGGTTGTCATTGAAGGTGAGGAGGTTGTTGAACGTGATGAAATCGTTGGGTATCGTTACGAGAGAGCCCCTCGTTGCGTCGGTGATAGTGATGGGGCGATCTGACTCGAGGGGACGTCGCTTCTCGAAGTGGAGAACAAGGGTGTGTGCATCCTTGGCGATGGAACGGAGGGAAAAGAGTTTGTAGAGGAATCGCTTTTCTTTCTTGGTGGCTGGTGAGAGGAGGAAGTTTTTCTTGAGGTGGAGGAGGTACGCACCATTGTCATGGAGAAGCAGGGCGATATTTTTGAAAAAGCCTTCCGGCGGGAGAGGCGTTAGGAGCGCTTCGTCGAGAATGAGGTGGAAGAGGTATGGTCGTATTTGCTCTTTCTCGTCAGAGAGGAGATCGAAAATCGTTGCTTGTACCGATATCTCCGTTGGTTTTTCCTTCGAAAACGGGTAGGGATAAACGTCAGCGAAAGGGGAAGGAGGACATTTTTCCCCTACGTAAGCGAAATGGAGGGCATGCCCTTTTTCGAGGTGGTAGGGAAGGAAAACAGCATCCGATAAGAATAGGATATCATGCCGTACTGCTGACATAGGGGGAGATGCTTCTATAGGTGCCGGATGGGGGAGGGAGACGAGATAACTGATAGACCACGAGAGGATGAAAGAACGCTTGAGTCGATCAGCAAAGTGTTCGTTTATCCGTAAGAAATCTTCACCTTCCATGCCGGTCACAAGCGAAGGAACGACTCTTTTTCCTGATACGGTAAAATAGAAACGATTGAGTAAAAAAACCCGGGGGTCTACCCTCATGCCATTTTCACGGCAGAACCTCTCGATATCGCGGTAGAGCCGGACCAGTTTCTTCCGCTTATCCATGAAAAACACCCAGATAATTGCGTCGATAGCATACTGTCACAGGGGGAAAAGGCAACAATTCTCGACAAAAAAATGGGGCCGGAAACCCCGGCCCCTGAAATCGTGGCAAAGTGATCGTCAGAGACTAGTTGTCGGGAAGGAGGTCGTCAGCCGCATCTTCATCGGGCACGACATTATCAGGCACGACATTGTCGGGCACGACATCGGCATCGGAGGGCTCTTCGTCGGGAAGTTCGCCCAAACCGAACTCATCCTTCATGTCCTCGCAGTCCATGAGTTGCTCATCCTTCGTAAAGCAGCGGCAGACGTCGGTGCGGTAATTTTGGTCCCTCGGATCGAGACCTTCGTTGATCACCGCAAGGATTTCCTCCGGGTCATCAATGAGTTTCGCATAATCCATCGCCTTCATCGTCTCGCCGACTGCCCACTCAGTATTCTGGTCAACACAGACGAACATTGCACCTTCGAAGGCTGTCTCTTCAGCATTTAGTGCACCGATGCCGCGGATGCACTCCATCCTGGTGTACTGTGCAGCACTACCAGCTATCTCGATCCACACCTCGAAGACAGCAACCTGTGTGGTTCCTTCCACTTTGACGCCGGTGTAGCCCTCTGTTTCTGCCTGCTGCTTCCAGTTCATCAGATCTTCCACAACCCAGAAAACTTGTCCAGCCCAGAGGGAAGCAAGCTTGTTGGTGATTGGCCACTTGACGTTACCGACACCTACACCGATGACCGCTGGGTAGGTATTACCCTCGGCATCCTGTACCGAATCGAGAATGTAGGCACCGTACTGGCTTCCTAGGTTGTAGTTAATGCCCAAGATCTTTGCGTTTACCTTGGTAAGGAATGCAAACTCGATGTCCTCGGCGTTTGGATCATTGATGATGCCTGACATTTTGAGGGTAAAATAGGATTCCCAGTCTGTCGGCATCTCATCGAAGAAGGTATCTTCGAGTTTGCATGGGGTCGGCCCAGTGTCCTCATCCGATGGTTCGTCCACCACATCTTCGTCGGCAGGTGTGTCGGAGTCGTCAACCGGAGTGACATCGTCGGTCTGGACAGTGTCGTCAGTCGGTGGGGTCACATCGTTGGTCTCTTTACTCTCGCTCTTGTCACATGCAACGAACATCATTGCAAACATGAGCGAAAACACAAAAAAGAACATCTTCTTCATCTCTGGTACCTCCTCTGAGTATTCGGTTGTTAAGGTGCTCAGCACTCTCGGGTAACAAAAAGGACTCTAGCAGAAAAAAAGTAGGAGTCAAGTTTTGGGTAAAACAAAATCAGAAAAAAATAAAAAATATGTTTTCCCCTTGTGTAAGGCTTGCATCAGACGGATAGCGATGTACAATTATCCTACCCAGCAAACCAAGTGAATGGAGGCAGCGATGGTGCGGTGGTTCGGCGTGGCATGGTGCACTGTTGTCCTGATGGCGCTCATCGGATGTGACAAGGGCTCGAAGATTGTTCACAAAGACAGCGATCAGGCAGACGGCGCCGACGAGATCATCTGGGATGCCGATGAGCCGGAATGGTCCGATGAGGACGAGAGCACCGACAGCGGCGGTACCGAAGGAAGCGACCGACCCGACGGCACGGACGTCATCGGCCACGAAGAGGACGATACTCCCGACGGGAGCGATGTGACCGACAGCGCCGATGTGAACGGCACTGGCAGTGATGCCAACACGGAGGTACCCGATGAGGATAGCGCCGAGCAGGCAACCATCTACAAGATAAAACTGGGCGAAATTACTCCCGGCACCGTGACGACGATCGAAGGGGTGGTGACGGGTCTCCGTAACAATGTCTTCTTCGTGCAGGTACCCGAGGTGGCGCACGATCCGGAACTTGCCTACACCTACAGTGGCATCTTCGTCTATGTACAGAATGGCGCCTCGGTAACGATGCCGACGGTGGGCGATCTCGTTACGGTGGCAGGAACGGTGCAGAACTACTACGGGAACATCCAACTTTCGACGATAACAGCCATCACAGTGCTGGGAAGCGGCGTGATACCGGAGCCGGTGGTGGTGGCACCGGCCGATGTGAAGACCGGCGGCGTGCTCGAAAAGGCCTACAACGGCGTTCTGGTCACTGTGGAGGATGTGACGGTGCTCGACACGAGCCTCGGCTATGGCGAGTTTTTGGTGACGGGCAATCTGCGGGTGGACGACATGCTCTTTACCTACACCTTCCCGCCAGTTGGAACGGTGTATGAGTCGCTCACCGGGATTATGCACTACTCGTTCGACAACGCGAAACTGGAGCCGCGTTCGATCGATGATATGGTGGTGGCGACAGTACCTGATGGAGACGCCATTCCCACCGAAGGGAGCGATGCGACCGACAGCGCCGATGTGTCCGACACTGGCAGTGATGCCGACAGCGAAACACCCGACGGTGACACCCCTCTGTACGAGGAAACTTTCTGTGCGGCACTCGTGCCGCCGGCGGAGGGTCTTTGCACAGCACCTGTCGTTGGAGACGGCAATCTGCGGCTCCGCGGCATCGTCCTTGCCCCCGATCGCATCCTGCGGGGCGGCGAGGTGCTTGTTGGCGTTGGTGGAGATATCATCTGCGTCGGGTGCGACTGTTCGAACGAACCGGAGGCGGCCGGCGCGACGGTCGTTGAGTGCGCCGAAGGGGTCATCTCGCCGGCCCTCATCAACGCCCACGACCACCTAGGGTGGACCCACAATGCACCGGCAAACTGGGGAACCGAGCGCTACGATCACCGCCACGATTGGCGGATTCCACTCCGCGGTCATACCAAGATCTCGGCCCCGGGTGGCGCTTCGACCGAACAAAAACAGTGGGGTGAACTGCGCAATGTGATGGCAGGGACCACTATCATCGCGGGATCAGGCGGCGCAAGCGGCTTTCTGCGCAATGTGGACCAGAACTTCTTCAACACCGAAGGACTCACCTTCGCGGATGTCTACTATAACACCTTCCCGCTTGGCGACAGCAATGGAACCTTGCTCTCGAGCGGATGTGCCTATCCAAACATTGATTCCTCCTCCGTTCTGAACAACGACTGCTATCTTCCCCATGTATCGGAAGGGATAGATGCCGAGGCGCGCAACGAGTTTCTCTGTCTTTCGAGCAGCGCCAATGGTGGTGTGGATCTCACCGCCGCAAACAGCGCCTTCATCCATCTCGTCGGCCTTACGGCGCAGGATGCGCTCGAACTCGCCCAGAATGGCACCGCGCACATCTGGTCACCGCGCACCAACATCTCACTTTACGGTAACACCGCCCCGGTGACCCTCTTCCACACCCTTGGCGTTCTCATCGGGATGGGGACCGATTGGACCCCGACCGGCTCGATCAATATGCTCCGTGAACTCAAGTGCGCCGACTACCTCAACGCGGTCCACTTCGGCTCCTTCTTCACTGCCCGTGATCTCTGGCGCATGACAACCATCAACAACGCCGTCGCCCTGCGGCTCGCGGCACTTGTTGGTTCGCTGAGCGTTGGCAAGTTTGCCGACATTGCCATCTTCAACGGCACCGGCTACGAGGATGACCCCTATCAAGCCATCGTGGATGCCAATGTGGACGATGTAGCACTTGTATTGCGCGGCGGCTTACCGCTCTATGGTGACAGCGATCTCATGGCCGTCGTTCCGGGCAGTCAAAGCGGCTGCGAGACCCTGTCGGTCTGCGGCGTCACTAAGAGCGTCTGTATCCAGCGTGAGACGGGAAAAACCTATGCAGAGCTTGCCGCGGCAAACAGCACCGCATACAGCCTCTTCTTCTGCGGTACGCCGACGAACGAGCCTACCTGTGTACCGATGCGAACGAGTGCCGACGATACCCACCCCTACAATGGCCCCACCGCCACTGACCGTGACGGCGACGGCATCGCAGACACGAGCGACAACTGCCCGGCCATCTTCAATCCCATCCGGCCGGTGGACAATGGCATACAGGCGGATGCTGATGGTGATGGCATTGGCGATGCCTGCGACCCAACACCGCTCGACACGGAACCGACGATAAACCCCAACGACAAGGATGGCGACGGCGTTCCCAACAGCGAGGACAACTGCCCGTATGTCGCGAACAACAATCAGGAGGACAGCGACGGCGACGGCATCGGCGACGCCTGTGATCCCTGCCCGAACACCCCCAACCCGCTCTTCGGATCGTGCGGGGTCATTCCCATTTACGACCTCAAGAACGGCACCGTGATGCCGGGGAACACCGTCGAGACACGCGGCATCGTGACCGCCGTGAGCGGAAGCAACTTCTTCATCCAAGTACCGGAGGATGAACACGATCCGGTGCTCGGCTACGCCTTCAGCGGCATCTATGTGTACAACGCGCCGACCTCTCCGCAGGTCGGCGATGTCGTCACCGTGACAGGGACATTGCAAGACTACTACGGGCTGTTAGAGATCGCCTCGGTGACCACGGTACAGGTAGAAAGCAGCGCTAACCCGCTCCCAACCCCCGTGGTTGTCACCCCCGCCGACATCGCAACCGGCGGACAGTATGCCGACGACTACAACGCGGTGCTCGTGAGGGTAGATGGTGTAACGGTGCTCGACACGAGCCTCGGCTATGGCGAGTTCCTCGTTACCGGAAACCTGCGCATTGACGATCTCCTCTATGCCTATCCCCTGCCGACCATTGGTGATCAGTTCGAGACGATTACCGGCATACTCTTCTACGGCTTCAGCAACAGTAAACTCGAGCCGCGCTCGGCCGCCGACATGGTGAAGGTGCAGGTTACCTGCGGCGGGGAAATCTGCGACGCGTGGGAGGAGTGTATTTCTGACACCTGTGTTCCCCAAAGCGGCCGCTGTAATGGCGACGGCGATTGCGCAGATCCGACACCGGTCTGCAACACAACGACCCACTTCTGCGAAAGCAATGTTTGGGGCGTCCCGAACGGCGATTTCGAGACATGGAGCGGTGCGAGCCCCGACCTCTGGAGCGCCGACAGCGGTGTTGGAGTCGAAAAGGAGAGCACCATCGTCCACAGCGGAAGTGCCGCCGTCAAACTGACACGGCTCATTGACATCAATGCCGAAACCGACTTCATGAGCGATTATATCCCCATCACGGCGGGCGTTACCTATACCGTGAGCGGATGGTTCTATGACAACAACCCCGACGGGAGTGGCCGACTTGTCTGCCACTTCTATGATGCCGCCAAGACCTATCTTGCCTCGACCTACGATGCCGACTATACTGCCAACAGCACCACATGGCAGGAGATGACGATGACCTGCAGTAACACGACGGCATCCTATGTACGGGTTGGAACCCGTATCTACAAAGGGAGCGGCCCCGCGACTGGTGGTTTTGTCTACCTTGACGATGTCACGATAACGGCACCGTAAATGAACCTCTGCTCTCTGGTTCTTGCTGGTTAGCGAGACAGGTTTCACTCTTACCGTATCTTGGTTTTACCGATTTACTTTTGTCCTGTCAGGGGAATGGTCGAACTCAATGACTTGCGGCTTCTCGTTTCATGAAAAAATGGCTTTTTAGGAAAAAAGTGGCGACCCCAACCGGATTTGAACCGGTGCTACCGACGTGAGAGGCCGGTGTCCTAACCGCTAGACGATGGGGTCGCTTTCCAAACAAAACATGGATCCGGGACTAGGACTCGAACCTAGACGGACGGAGTCAGAATCCGTTATCCTGCCATTAGATGATCCCGGATCCTCTAAAAGAAGCGGGCAGTTACTTTTCCATCTTCTTCTATGATGAACAGCCTGCGCCAGCCGACCGTCTCGCGCAGTGTATAGAAGGCATAGATGCGAAAACCGTTTTCGGTGAGGAGGAGATCCCCGCGCACCAATGGGTCCTGTTCCAATCGTTGGCGCACTTTCTTGACAGCGCCGTCGAAATCGAGAGGTATCGAATACACCTTCTCGGCTTTCTTGACGGCGTTCGGGGGCAGCCACACGAGGTAGATATCGCGATCGGCGGCGAAAAAAATGCTACTCATAAGTAAAAGAACCAGCAAAGCGAAACACTTGTACCACACCACCCGTCTCCTGTCAATAAAAACGACATCACATCCCAACGCCCATTCGGTATTCCGCTGTATCCGTGAGTATTGCGGCTACTGTTTCTTTCCGGCCTCCGTCCCCTCTTTTTGGATACGGCGCTCCTGCATAGCCTTGATCTTTGCCTTGAGCCGTTTCTCTTTTTCCCACAGTTCGTTTAGTTGACGACGCGCTTCTTCGTCGGCCTTGCGTGTTTCTTCGATGAGTTTCCGCATCTTGTCTCGGTCAACAATCTCCTTCTTCAGTTCGTCTTCGGAAATGATATTGCCATCTATCAGATAGAATTCGAATGATGGTGGTTGGTTCTTATCCCATTCGGGAGGAATGTCCTTGATTTGCGTCTGGAATACTTTAGCGTCACCAGGCAGAACGCTCGTCCGGAGCCCTTCGTAGCGAACATCGAGAACGGGAAAGAACTTCTGCACATAGATCACGTCGCCAGCAGAGTCCTTGAGTTTTAATTTCACACCGACGCGTACCATATCCAAGTCGCGGCTTGCGTTGAGGATGGTGCCTGATACGATTGCCCAACCGGGCCGGTGCTGCATTGGTTCTACCGTGACGTCTTCAAGTTTCACGAGACCCTTGTAGTTTTCGAGGAAATCATCGAGCCGTTTCTTTGCTTCTTTGTCTTCCTGCAAGGTTGCCATATCCTCTGTCTGTTCGATTTTGAACTGGCCGTTTTCGTTGACGACATGGACGTTGAAGATGAGCGTCTCGTCTTGATTCATGACATTGCCCATCCGTCCCATGTTCGAAGTGCGGCCGGATGCCTCAATGAACTCGCCGGTTGACTTCTCTTTGACAATCGTGGCGTAGGCGGTGCGCAGTTCTTTTCCTATCTTTCCTTTGTAAACGCGCGAAACATACTCATGCCAGTCTTCGCGAGTGAAAACCTCTTTCATCTTTGAAGAGAGCATCGTGTCGTATACCTCGTCAGCCTTGCCGTCGCGAATAGCGTAGAGATAGTTTTGAATAAAGGTGTCGAGTTTCTCTTCAATCGGCGGCTCGAACATCTTGCAAGAAAACAACATTAGAAGAGCCGCTGTCAGAACGAAAAGAAGCCGAAAAACCTTTTTCATGGCTTTCCTCCATACGTAAAAGAACATCTACTGTAAAGTCCACCTCTTACCTAACACACGGTTTGGATAGGTGCACTATACCGTATCTTGAGGCAGTGTAAAGAATTTATTTGAGGAGTTGCTTCTCGATTGCTTCGGCAAACTTCTGAGCAGCGTTCGGCCCGTTGGCGGTTATAATGTTGCCATCAACCGTTACCTCGTCACCGGTGAAGAAGGCACCGTGTTTTTGAAGAACCTTGTCGGTGGTGGTACCGTACTCGGCATCGTCCCCTTTCCAGACGGTTGCCTTTTTCCCGACGAGGATGCCTGCCTTGGCGAGGATTGTCGGTGCCCAACAGATTGCTGCGAGAACAGGACGGTCTTTTGCTTCTTTGGCAAGCGCTATTGCTTTCACATCGGCGCGAACGATAGGAACACCGGCGCCGCCGACGAACACGACCGCATCATAATCGCTTGCCTTGACCTCGGCTATCGTCTTCATTGCCTCTGCCTTTGTGCCGAACATACCGGTCGCTGTCCCCTTCTTCGTGCTTGCCACCGTCACGTGGGCTCCGTGACTCGTGAAGTAATCGTAGGGCACTTGGTACTCCTCGTCACGAAATTTTTCCGGTGCCACGATCAAGAGAATCTTTTTGCCATTCAGCGTCTTTCCCATGACTCCCTCCTTTTCTTGACCTGTACTGCCTTTTTTCTCTGCCGCATCGGCTGTCACTATGCTTCCCAGCGCTACCACACATAACAGCCAGAGCATGCTTTTTGTTCCATCCATACGGGTTCTCCTTTATACGGTTTGTACCTCTTGCCACTTCTTGCGAGCATGGTAGCGGATGACGTTGTCGAGGACGCGCCGACGCACCGAGATAATCTGGTTCTTCTTGTATTCGTCGTGGCTTGCGCGACCAGTGCGGCTTTCGACAAACGAATCGTAATCGAGAATCTGTATCTCGAAGGGGAAGAAGAACTTGTAAGTGACATTGATATTGAATGGGTCCTGAATGGTAATGAGCTGGCGCGCTGTCAGTTGAATGCTCGTATACTGGGTCGAGGAGTAGGGGTTGTTCTCGCGGATAAGTTCCTCCTGCTGCTTTGCCTTTTCTTTGTCGAAGACGAGGTATGGTTTGAAGAAGTTGCGCACATCCTCTTCGGTCCAGCCAGAGATATCCTGTTCGCGGAACAAGACGAGCCCTTCGAGGAACCGGTCTATGTCTATCAAGTTGTTTCGTGTTCGGGAGGGCTTGATATTCGCGAAGGCAATCACATGGTTCTCGGCGAGATACTTGAGGACGAGCAGAACATCGAGTTTGTCGTTGGTTACGATGCGTACCCCAATTCGGTCGAAGACGTCGGCAGTCACATTTTCCTTCTTGTGGAGGAGTTTCATAATGAGACTCTCCTTGGTTTTCTCGCTCTTCATCTCGAAGAGTTTGAGTCGTATTTGATTACGTCCGCGGCCGAGGTAGTACTCGTTCTTGTTGGTGACATGAAGATGTGCCATGAATCGGGAAAAAATCTGTTTTTTTATGCCTTGGAAGAAATACTTCGCAAGATCGTTTTCTGCGTGGGTGATGGTGTGGGCGACACGGAGTACCGCACATGCCCAACGCTGTGTAATTGATCGGGTTTTTTCCGATGCCATGACAAGGAAGTTGCGCGCATCGTCCTCCCAAATGATAGCGGGTGGCATCACGAGGGTTGGGGTGAGTCCTTCGGGGTCTTCGAGAAGGTAGGTCTGGATAAATGACTTCGCCTCGCTGAGAATGGAACGTACCTGCTCCGCATGTGTCGGGTTGTCGAGGTCGTACCCGTAGTTCTTGAGATAGTTGTGTGCCTCTTCGTAGGTTTCGATGGAGAGACGGTTGATGTCTATAAACGACTTGTTGGAAAGAACAACATCTATAAGTTCGTGGGGAAAGGTCGCAAAAGTCTCTATCAGGCGCTCTTTCTGGTCCATTTTCGTACCCCGAACAATACGAGGCTACTATAGCAGAGAAAATCTGGAAAAGCAAAATGAGAAAGTGCTGTTCGTCAAAAAAATCTTGCGGAACACACGTTTCTCGTTACAATCGTCCTCGTTTTTTCGGCTGTTTGCCGAAAATCGTTAACCTTTAACCGTGACGGAAGGTGGTGAACACTGCATGAAGCGAGCGAAAACGATTGGGCCTCTCGAAGTTACCGTGACAGATGACCTCGAACGTGCCATCAAGGTTCTTAAGAAAAAGATGGCACTCGAGGGGTTGTACAAGGAACTCAAAAAACGGCGGCACTATGAACCGCCGAGTGTCCGTGAGCGTCGGAAACGGGAAGAGGCAGAACGCCGCCGCAGGAAGAACCTGCGAAAGAAGCGAATGTAACCGTGCCTCTCCTGGGAGCAGTACTTCTTCTATGTTTCCTCTGTTCCTGTGACGTTGATACAAGCAGCCAGCGTCCTCAGCCTGTGGTGCTTGTTTCGATCGAGCGGGCAACTGTCCGTCAACATGTGACCTTGTTTCTCGATACGGGAGAAGTAAATCGTACCTTTGGAACGGTTGACGCATCCTTTGTTATGCACCACGAGGATCATGAGTTTATCATTTCCCTCATCGAAAAGGTTAATGTCGAGGAAGAGTGTTCCTCTAATGGGCCGACGATGGCACCGGTGCTTACCTATCGTCGAGGAATGGTAGAAGAAAAGTGCGGGCTTGCTGGGTTGCAATCGCTCCTCGATTCGTTTCTCCTCATTCCGGAGAGAACAATGCCGTGGCCCTTTGAGCCGCAGGATGCACCTCACCCGGTCGGTCATACGGTAAACAGTTTTCAGGACTACTCGCCCATTCCGGGGGATGAATACTTTCACCCTGGAGTAGACATCATGGCATCCGAGTACAGCAGCGTATACAATGTCCTGCCGGGACGTGTCGTAAAGGCGGGATACTATGATTTATCGGGGGGCAATGCTCAGGATCCGATGTACTTCGAGGTGGTCGTTAACACCCAGAACGGCATTGTGGTCCAGTACCACCACATAGATCCGACGAGTGTGAGCGATGAGGTGAAAGAGTCACTTCAGAACGGTACCATCCTGCCGGTCGGAGCAAAGATAGGCTTTATCGTTTCATGGCCCATAGTCGAGACCGGATACTCCAACGAGCCGTTCCACCATCTTCACCTCAATACCTTCACGCGTGACCTTCTCCCGCTCAACGGTCTGCAGTTGCTCATCCCGCATCCCGATGAGAGAGCGCCTCGGTTTAACGGCATTTTTCTGGTGGATGCAGCGCGGACCACCGTTCTCGATCCTGATGCGCTTACCGACGATTTCCGTGTAGTGGTCGAGGTCTATGACTTGATGGACGGGAATGTCTGGCCGCTTCCGCCGCGTCGGTATGAGGTGCGCGTGGGAGATGAACGCGGGGAGACAATTCTCAAACGAGCCGGCTATGACTATGTTGCTGCCCTTTCGCCGGTGAAAGAGGATTTTGTGTGTGATTACTACCTCTGTGGCGACGCTGGCATGGTGAGCGTAGGTGACTATGGGGAGCGCAGGATGTTCGTCGAGGCGACAGCCTTTGATAAGGCGGGCGCAAAAGCACCACCGATTACGCGCGCCGATGTGGGACACGGAAAGAGGGTCTTGAGTGTGAGTGCCTATGACGAGTATGAGAACTGTAGTGTTCTCTCGTTGTCCATAACTCTTCCCTGAAAAAGACACGGGGAAGGAGAGACTGTGCGTTCTCGTGAAAAGAAGAGGAGACTGGTAATGGATGTTCCCCGTTTTGTGGTTACGCTCGGCGATGTGAATGGTATTGGCCCGGAGATACTGCTCAAGTTTCATAAGGCGCATCCTGACCTTCCGTTTCTCTGTGTCGGGGATCGAACGGCGCTCCTCTACTGGTCGCGCGAGACAGGTCTTCCTGCCGAGTTCGAGATGTTCGACCTCAATGTCAGGTATCACCCAGAGCCGGGAACAGTCTCGGCGATCGCAGGGAGCATCGCTTCTCGGGCAATCGAGGAGGGTTTCCGCGAGGCGAAGCGACTCGGTATCCCTCTCGTGACACTCCCCATTTCGAAGGAAGCGGTCGCTCTCAGCCGCGAAGGGTTTACCGGCCATACTGAACTACTCGCCGCTCTCGATGGAAAGTCGTTCGAGGAGGTGGCGATGGTCCTTGGGGGGCAGCGCATGATAGTCGTGCCGCTTACACGACATATCCCAATTGCAGCGGTTTCTTCGGTGCTCTCGACCGATCTCGTCGTGCGGCAGGTGATGCTCGCTCATGAGTGGTTTCTGCGCTGGAAGAAGCGTCCTCCGACGATATGGCTCGCTGGACTCAACCCGCATGCTGGTGAACATGGAAAACTGGGGCTTGAGGAGTCATCGGTGCTCGTCCCAGCGGTGGCATTCCTCAAACAGCGCGGAGTGATTATTGAGGGACCGCTTCCTGCCGATACGATGTTCGCAAAAGGGCTTGCTGCTGGCGTTGACATTTTTGTCGGTTGTTACCACGATCAGGTTCTCGCCCCGCTCAAGATACTTCACTTCGATGAGGCGGTCAACACGACGCTCGGTCTCTCGATCGTCCGCACCTCGCCCGACCACGGCACTGCCTTCGACATCGCGGGGAAGGGGATCGCCTCCGAAAGGAGCCTTGCCGAAGCGATCCGCTGGGCGCTGGAGATGAGTCTCTAGGTACCGCGACCGCGTTTGTCTCCTTTCTCCCATTCCTCCGGACCGCCGTCAATCACCGAAAAGAGCGGATGCGGAAAAGGGGTCATTATGGAAACGACCTGCTTGTATCGGTTGCGGTCGCGGCGGCGCAGTTTTCTTTTCAGGTGCTCCCACTCATAAAGCAGTTGCCCGCGGGTGAGCGGAATGGGAGAATGCCTGCGCGGAATCGGCGCTATCTTCTTTCCGTCGAAGCGGTAGCCGCGGCCCCGCGCCTCCTCGAAAACGACGGCGAGATAGGCCCGGAGCGCCGTCGCCGGTGAGGCCTGTCGCCGGAATCGGAACAGTTGGGGATGGTGGCGATAACCCTTGGTTTTTCCTTCGAGAACGGACAGCGCGAGCAGACCCTCGCGCCACAGCGCCGTGAGTCCGCGCGCATCGAGGTAACGCGGGTGAATACTCCAGAGCCGCATATCTTCTTACCGTGAGAAGAACTCGACACCGGGTCCTTTCCATTCGGTGGTATCGAGCGCGAAGACATAGAACCATTCAGGATCAATAAGGATTCTCTTCGGCGCCGACGGCCCGTCGAGCGTCACGACGACGGCCCCCTTTGCCGCGAGGTCCACCGTCGTCGCGGTGACGGAATCGTCTCCCCAGACGATAATGACGGGAAGTCCCGGAAGATCGGGCGCATTACCGGCGTGGTAGAGGCGGAACGAGAATGTCCCTTCGCTGAATGCGTAGTCCGAAGCGATGAGCGTCGGACACGGCGCGCGGTAGACCCAGTCGTCGAAGAGCGTCTGCCAGTAATCGGTCGCATCGGCTTCGCCGGAGGTGTGCGCGACGAGGAAATCGAGGAAGTCCTCGGTAGTAACGGTGCTCTTTTGCTTTTCCTCGAACCAGAGTTTGAGGAGCGGCAAAAGTTCCATCCCGTCGAAATCGCGCGAAAGCCGCTTGTTCACCATCTCGAGGAACGCCGCGCCGTAATAGTAGGCGGTCTGCATTTGGATATCGAGCGTCATGAAATCGAGATCAGGGCTGAAGCGAAGCGGCACCGCATCGGCGGCGCTGCACAAAAAGGCAGCGACAGTACGGTACTGATTTTTCCTGTTGGTGAAGGAGGTGGCATCCTCGATCGCCGCCATGAGGTTATAGTTGGTTGTCCACTCATCGAATCCTTCGGCAACCCAGAAGTCGGGCCAATCAGCGAAACGGACATTGTTGCCCCACCAGTTGTGGACGATCTCGTGAACTGTCACGAAGACGCCGGATTCGTACGAATCGAGCACATCGGTGCCCATGTAGATGACCCCGACATGCTCCATCCCGCCGCCGAAGTTCGGAATCGAGGCAAGACCCACCTTGCCGCCGAAGGCATAGGAACCGATGTATTTCTCCATCCACTCGACCGTCGTGACGCCCGCCGGGTAGATCATCTTGAGGTTTTCTATCTCGTTTGCGAACCCGGCGCCGACGATCTCGATACCGGAGGCTGTTTTGCCGGCGCTGAAGAAGGTGTAGTCTGGCGACGCGGCGAACGAGAGAGCGTAAAAAGGCATCGGGTGATCCATCGAGAATGTCCATGCGTTTCCTTCACGCGCGCCGGTGACGCCGGGCCCCATCACCTGCCACTCTTCACCGGGGGTTATCACGGTGAGGCGCACCTTCTCGACCGGCACATTGGCGTCGTTGTCCTTGTCGGTTTTGAAGGGGCTCTGCGGCACGATGAGCCAGTAGGCGGTGAAGTAGGGTTCGGTGAACGGCCCGATGACGGTCTCTCCCGTTCCGGGATCCTCCCATACCTGCATTCCCATCGAGGAGGGGGGATGGAACGAGAAGATCGCCTCGATCGTGATAGAATCGCCTTTCGAGAACTCGCCGGGGAAGAAGAACGCCGTGTGCTTGTCGTATTCGTAGGGGAACGACGCCTTTTCGATGGTCATCTTTTCGCCGAAGAGTTTAACGGTGTTCCCGTCGGCCGGCGCTGGAAACGAAAGGTTCTCGGTCACGCGGAAAAGCCCTTGTTCCCATGAACGGAGGTCTACCGTCGCCGCCAGTTCGATGCCGCTTTTCGGTGTCACGACGACCCGTTCGAAATCGCCGTCGAAGGGGATATCGTCCTCGTCGGTCGTCGCATCTTCGAGCAAAGCATCCTCGCCGTCGCTTTCCCCTGTGTCGCCGGTCATGTCGGCCTCATCGTCGGGTGCTACGGTATCGAGATCGGTTTTCCCGGTCGTTCCGTTATCGCACCCGGCGAAAAAGCAAAGAAAAAGCAGAACGGGAAAGAGTCGTTTCATCGTCCACCTCCATGCGGCATGGCCATACGGGACACGATAGCGTCCGCTGCACGGGTAAAGCAAGAGCCATGCGCCGCTTTTATGCGGAAAGATATCGCCCGGTTGTGGGGAGCATGCCGTCGCTTGCTTGCAACATGCTGATATTGCTGGAAATTATTTTCTGGCAGGGGGATTGCTTCTTTCCAATGGAAGAAGTACAATGACGCCATGCGAGACAAACCTATCGTTATGGGGTCATGGCCGTTATGGTCTTTGTAAAGGAGGTACCGATGAGAAGTGTTATCCTGTTCACGATCCTCTGTACCTTTGGTATGGCATGGGGTGCCGAGGATGAAATGGCGGTGAAGAAACCACTGTCGCTGTATGACTTCAAGGTCGAGGCGACGCACAGCATCATCACTCCCAAGTGGATGAATGAGCTGCGCCTTGCCGACCGGTTGCTCTACCGCTTCGATGGGTACGAGAAAATGCTCCTTGATCGTGCGGAGAATGCAGAAGAAATTGCGAGCGATCCACGACAGATGGATCTCAAGCGGAATCTGTTGGGAAGTGTTGCCAACACCGGTTATTTGGGCGACTTGCCGCCCGACACGGTCTATCAACCAGCACACGAAGAGGGAACCAGCGATTCCTCGAGCGAGTCACTTGTTACGCGGGATCAAACACGTCAAGAGATGATGCGCCAGAGTGGACTTGGGAGTATTGCAAACACTGGTCAACTGGGTGATGCTCCTTCTGACAGTATTTACCAAGGAAGCTCTGCGGCGGGCTCGGCAACGAACACCGGCACCCCCGTTCAGCAGGCAACCGAAGAGGCAAAGAAAAAGAATGCCGAAAATGTCATGAAAGGACAGGTCACTAACGGTGGCTACAACGACAACCCCGACAATGGCCAGTACCAGACGAACATCCAACCGGGTAAGAAGAACATCCAAGTTGGTGAAGATCGCATTCCGTACCTCATCAAGCAGCTTTCGACTCCCCAGAATCCGAGCAAGAATACCTCGGATATCTACCGCGAGATTCGCCAACAGATGATGAAGGGACAGATTGTTCAGCCCAATCCTTACGACGACTTCTAATCTGACGCCAACCCTGCAGAAAACATACCGAAAAGAGAGAGGATTCCTGCCGAAACGATTGTCGCCTCTACGGTGTAGAGAGGGATGACTGCTGCCCCGAAGAAGAGACCGCATACCGCTGCGCCGGCAAGGTCGGCGAGGTAGAACCCAGCCCCTGTTTGTTTTTCTGGAACCTCGTTCGGAACGAGGTTTCCCAGCGAAACTCCCGCCAGTAGTCCCCCAGAGAAGTTGAGCGCCATGTAGACGAGGGGAGGAAGAGGGGTATCAGCGAATGGGAGAAGCACCGCTGTCATGGTAGCGAGAATACCTAACGGAATAACTGCAGTGCCTTTCCGACGCGTAGTCCCCCACAACCCCATAGTAAGCCCCAGGGTGAAACTCACGGTAAAGAGAGCGATGAAATGGTATATCTGCCCAATATGACTCTGGAATATACTTAGCAACGCTATTTCGAATGTAAAAGCGGCGCCGCTTGCAGCGAAGATGGAGAGAGATCGTGCCCAGCCGAGTTCGCGTTGAGAAACATGTGCTACGCTGATGCCGACGAGAAGCGTAAGGAAACTGGCAACTCCAAAGAAGAAAAGAGGTTTTTCTGGCAGACGGGCGACCGGCGGGGGGAGAGGTTGATCGAGGCGCCGTGCCACATGACGAAGTGTAGCAAAGAGAGCGGTCGGCGCAAGGATCCGATTCGGGAGCACTGGTGAAGAGTTCACGGCCTCTTCGGTTAGAGATCGGTGCATTGGTTCCAAAAGGTCTTCGAGAAAGGAACGATTTACCCATGTCGTTGACCAGTTCTTCTCTTCCAGCAGTTTTGCTAACTGTTCAGGATTATTGGAGATATTAGTAGCATTTGTCGCTACCCAGAGGTGTCTGCTGCCGGGGATGAGAAATACTGTGTCGAAAACCTCGCGAAGGGCGCGGGAAACACTCGCGTTAAGATCGGCAATCTCGGGAGAAAGCATCCCTTGCCCTCCGGAAAGTCCGACAACAACGACTACCTGGGGACTACTGAAGTCTCGGAGGGTGCGGAAGAATTCGCTGGTGTACCAGCGGGAAAGAGCGAGAGATGATGGGTCAGGCAGGTCGAGAATGACAAGGTCATGGCGAGGAAGAACAGTAATGATTTCAGATGGTTCTCCATAGTAAAGGGTAATGTTTCTCTGATGAGTTTCGTATGGGAAAATCTCATCGAGGCGGGGTTCCGGCTCGATGGTGGCAATGGAGGTAGTAGGCACCAGGCGGGCCATTTCCTCGGCAGTTCCGGTGAGAAGCCCTCCAATGGAAAGGATACGGCGGGCAGTTGGTTGCTGGAGGAGTGCCATGCGGGAAAATTCCTCGGCCTGACGCTGGCTTCCGCGTACACCGGCGACCTGTCCGTTCCAAAAGATGACCGTTTGTCCTTTGCGCTGCGCAATGTCGAGCCTCCCACTCCGTCCGTCGCGAGATAATATAAGGATATCAGGGAGATAGCGTTTTGCATACCATCGTCGGTATTTCTCCCACGATACGGGAGAAAAGATGTCGAGGGCAAAATAGAACAGCGCCGCCCCCACCGCCATTCCTGCCGACTCTACAAGGTAGATGGTAATGACCGAGGTGCTCCGCGAGGCGTGCGAGGAGACGCAGGCGGGAAAGGCAACCCCTCCCAGAAGGCAACCCGGTAGAAGAACAATACCGGTGGTAGCCACCATTGCTGGTATGGTAAGCGCCATGCCATTTACAGGAGTAAAAAAGGAGGTGATAGGACGAATGAGAAAGAGTTGACCAAAAAAGCAGAGCACGATGGCTGTTACGAGGAGAGGGGCGGAGTAGCGGTGCCGTAGAGAAGGGAGAAATCTGAAGAGTATCGAACCGATTCCGGTAAAAAGCATCCAGAACGCGAGGGCAATGGCTGCCACTAGTTCGAAGGCTCCGGTTTCTATCATGAGTTCTCGGAGAAGGATTGTTTGCGAGAGAACGGTTACAAGACCAAGGAACAGGGCAGAGAGTATGGCAACAGATGAGTGCGAGAAACTTACCATTACCATCTTCCCGGTACCGAGGTCCCGCAAAAGGGGCACTGTCCATTTTTCAGGAGGTTCTTCTCGATGGAAAAGCCGCTCCGATCAATGAGTTTTTTCCCGCACTTAGGGCAGAAGGTGTCCTCGCCGTCTTCTGTAGAGAGGTTGCCGATATAGACATATCTCATCCCCTCCTGTTTGGCGATACGCACTGCCTCTTCGAGTGTCGCCGGCGGGGTCGGCGGACGGCTCGTCAGCTTGTAACGGGGAAAGAAGCGTGAGAAATGAAGGGGGGTATCAGGGCCGAGGTTGTCGCGCACCCAGCGGACGAGCCGTCGTATCTCGTCGGGGGTGTCGTTTGCACCGGGAATGACGAGATTTGTCACCTCGACGAGCACTTTCTCCTCTTTGAGTATCTTGAGCGTGTCGAGTACCGGCTGAAGCGTTGCGGTGGTATAGGTTCGGTAGAAGGTGTCGCTGAACCCCTTGAGATCTATGTTTGCGGCATCGAGGTACTTCGCGAGTTCGCGGAGCGGCTTTTCGTTGATATAACCGCAGGAAACGAACACCGTATGGAGTCCTTCCTTTTTGGCAAGTACGGCAATATCGCGCATATACTCGAAAAAGACTGCCGGCTCGGTGTAGGTGAAGGAGATACTGTCGCTCCCATATTTCTTGGCAAGCGCGACAATCTGTGCCGGCGCGAGGTCATAGGGGGTCACACTCTCGGGTGTGGCTTGCGAGATTTCCCAGTTCTGGCAAAAGTTGCAATTCATATTACAGCCAGCAGTCGCGAGCGAGAAGGATTTGGTACCGGGTCGGAAGTGGAAGAGCGGTTTTTTCTCGACGGGGTCGTTGTTGAGGGCGACAGGACGATTGTAGACGAGCGAGTAGAGTGTTCCTTTAATGTTTTGGCGTACTTTACAGATGCCGCGCTGTCCGTCGGAGAGGGTACACCGGTGGGGGCAGAGTTCGCAACGCACCTTTCCACCACCAAGCGGCGTCACGTACTCTGCCTTGCGCAAGAGGGAGACATCATTCGGCGAACGCCCTGCAAGGTAGAAGAGCGAGACAAGAGGAACGATCACGAGGATGAAGAGGATGCGGAAAAGGTTCGGCATACTATCTCGGGACACCTTAGAAAAGAAGAGCACAACCGCATCCGCTGCTTACCGGCAAGGGACGCTTCGGTTCATTGGTCTGGGTTATGCCATCTTCATCGGCGAGTAAGCCGTCGCCTGCCTCGTCGGTCATCTCATCGGGTGTCTCAGTGTCCTCGTCGGGTTCGGCCGTGTCGGGTTTCACGGTGTCAGTGTCCGGTTTCACGGTGTCGGTGTCGGCGGGATGAGCGTCGTCGGTGATGACCGGCGCGTCGTCAGGCACGATCGGTGTGTCATCGGTAAAGATCGGCGTGTCATCAGGCTCGATGACCACATCCTCATCCACCGGTTCGATGGTTTCTTCGTCGGAAGTAACCGTCCCGTCACCCGGCTCGGTGACGGTCTCTTCATCGGGTGACACCACCTCATCGGTGACGGTCTCGTCACTGACGGTCTCGTCGGTTACCGTCCCATCATCGTCGGGCAGCGGGTCCTCATCGGGCTGTTCGACCACCGCTACGCTGATCTCGTAGGCGCCGC